>Ga0247740_1000242_pt1 | contig 28965 bp, 28 predicted proteins | sample UWRJL148409B2_FD_180942 | JGI IMG/M metagenome (GOLD analysis project Ga0247740, IMG submission 180942) | Plant litter microbial communities from Arlington Agricultural Research Station in Wisconsin, United States - UWRJ-L148-409B-2 | ecosystem: Environmental > Terrestrial > Plant litter >...
TCCGCCTCCGGCGTGGCCGCTCTCGCCGGCGCTACCAGCGGCTCCGCTCATGCCCGCGGCTCCGCCGCCGCTCTCGCCCGCGACTTCCGGCGGTGCGCCACTGCTCCCGCCGCCATCACCACTCCGCCCTGCACTTCCCGCCGCCCCCAAGCCGAAGGGATCCACGACGCTCGGATTGCACCCCGCAATGAGCAGGCCGGCCCACGAAACCCCTACCAATAGATTCGATTTCATCATTCCCTCTTCACCCCAAGTGGCCGCTCTTGCTCGCCGCGGCTCACGGAGCACCCCACGTCACCGCCACCCCAGCAGACAGCAACCCGAGCGGGCGAGCCCATGACGCCACTCGTTGTCCGGCAAACGCGAGCTCCAATTCGGGCGCCGAGGCACCGACCTCGGCGCCCAAGCACAAGCTCAGCTGCTCGGTCAGACGAAACCCCAGTTCTGTGCCCGCGCTCGGAAAGGCCGCGGCTCGGCGTGCGACGCGGTTGGTGTAGGGAGGCTGAGCGTCGCCGCTGGCACTGAGCAGGAGCAGCGCTAGCCCAGCATGTGCGTGGAGCGTTGTCAGCCGAGTCGTCAGCAACCGGGTCGAGACCTCGATACCGAACAAAGAGGCCGATACTTCCGCGGTGTTCGGTCCCGAGCTCACGGTAGAAGCCACGACGGGGAGGACTATTTTGGCGCCGAGCCCGACATGTTTGGCGATGCGGTAGCGCGCGCGGAGCAGGAGATCGAAGCCGATCGAGCCGGGCTGCAGTGGGAGTGCGGCCGCGAGTTCTTGGAAAAATCGCTCCTCGTTCGGCGCGGTCACTGCCACTGTCGGACGCAGCTCGGCACGGCGCGGCGTGGCTCGCGGTATCATAGGCGGCGGGGGTGGTCGCGGCGGGCTGGATTCGCTCACGAGAGCACGCTCGCGCAGAGGTTGAAAAAAAGCGCGCAGCTGCTCGGAGACTCGGACCGCAGACGTGGCGTCCGCGGCGCTCGACCCGTACTCCGATGGCTCGACCTCCAGCACACCATCGAGCGCGAGTTTTCCCGTGTACTCGTCTCTCAACCATAGCTCGACGCGGCGCGGCGCTGGCTGCTCGATCACTCTTACCGCCGCGCTGGCATACGTGCCGTCATCGATTGCCAGCGTGTCCGTCGGTTCGACCTGCAAGTCCATCGACTCGATCTCGGCACGGATGCGAGCGTTCAGCGGCGTCTGTTCCCGAGCGACGAACAATACCCGCGCGGCTTCCGCGCGGGTGGGCGGCGAAACGGCCAGCAGAACGAGACCGATGCCGCCTGAAAGGATGCGCCTCGCCAACCCCGCCCTCATGGTTGAGTGAAGCTTTGCGCCAGGCGCGCATGCGCGCCCTTCGGATACTTTTCGAGGTAAAGACGGGCGGAGGCGCGGGCCAGGCTCAGCTCTCCCAGTCGCTGCTCCGCCTCCATGCGACGACCCAGCGCTTCGGGGGCCAAGGCGCAGTTGCGGCATTCGGCTAGGTAGGCCGCGAAGAGGCGGCGGGCGGCGCGGAAATCGTGGGAACTGTCGAACGCGAGTTGCCCCAAGTGGAACGCGGCGCTGGCTACGTCTTCCGATCCAACGAAGCGACGTCGAATCGCCGCATAGCCGGCGTTGGCGCGTTCGGAACGCCCGACCAAGCGTGCGTTACTCGCAAGCTCGAGCAGCTCGGTACTGGACAGCGTCTCGCACAGCCGCTCGAAGCCTTCGAGCTCCGCGGCGGCGAGTGAGCCCGCATAGTCCCCGCGCGCGCTCAGTTCGCGCCAGGTCGTCCTGGGAACCGGTGCCTCGACGGGCGCGACGGCGTCCTTGGCCGGCTGCGATTGCGCCGGGTGTGCACTCACGCGCGGCAGCGGAGGCGCGGGCGCCGCTGCCGCTGCTCCTGCGGGTGCGGTCGAGGGTACCGACTCGGTGGTGGTCGGCCTCGTCACTTGCGCGCGCGCGCTGACCGGTTCGGGCGGACACGAAAAGGTTGCCGACTGGCCCGCCTTCAGCGCGCGCGGCGTCGGCAGGCATTCGCCGGATACGAGCACGTGCCCTTCGCGCATCTGCACGAACAGCTGCTGATGTTGAGTATCCCAACTGGTCTCGAAGCTGGTCCCGGTGACGTGGATCTCGAACGGCCCGCCAAACAGCGACCAATCACCGTTCGGCCGCGGAACGACATCTGCGCGCAGCCGACCACGCTCCAGCACGATTCGTGCGCCGCGCTCGCTGCGGCTCACGACCCGTGCCTGAGCCCCGCCATGCAACTGAAGACGGCTGCCGTCCGAGAAGCTCAAGCTGCGCCCGGTGGCACCGGGAGCTGCGATCAAGACGCCCAGCTGCTCGACGCGAGCGCCCTCGTCGATGCGAAACTCGAGGACTCGCGGGCGCATCACGAACAGCGTCACGGCCGCCGCGAGCACCGCCGCGCCCGCGCCATACGCGAAGCGCGACCAGCGTCGTCGCATTCGCTCACGGCGCGCTCGAAGTTGATAAATGGCCGCGACTTGCGCGCTGAGCGCGGGGCGGGCTCGGTTTCCCAAGGCTTCGTCTTGCACTTCGGCGAGCGTGCGCCCGATTGTGCTCAGCTCTCGATTCGACGCCATCGGCTGCCCTCCTCGAACCAATCGACGAGCTCGGCGCGGGCGCGGCCGCGCACATAAAAGTCGTCGCTGGCGCGCTTCAAACGCCGTTTGATCGTAGCCAAAGAGACCTGACAGGCCGCGGCCACTTCCGTAAGCTCCATGCCTTCCACGAAGCGCAGGGCGAAGGCAATGCGCTCGTCCGCGCCAAAGCCGTCGAGCACCTCGTAGAAGACTCGCAACGCCACCCGCGCCTCGAGCGAGGCTGCGCTCGAGGGCGGTTCGATTGTCTCTTCCGTGGGCAAGAACACGAGCCAGCGCCTTCGCCGTTTGCGACGAATCGCTTCACGAGCCACGAACACCGCGATCGAGCCGAGCCACGCGCGCATCGATTCTGGCTCCCGCAACTCGACGATCCGAGTGAACGCGCGGATGAATACTTCCTGTGTCAGATCGTCGAGCTCGGCGCAGAAGCCGAGGATCCGCGTGAGCATGCGCTCGACGTGGGCCGTCTCGGCACGCAGGAGTGCGCGTTCTGCCCATGGCTCCCCCGCCTTGAGCCCGCGCACTAGGTCATCGAGATCGATGGCGCGCGGACCCTCCCTGGTCTCCACGGTGCCGCGCACGACGCGGATGAGCTTGCTGCTGCCGACCATCTTTGATTGCGGTACGCCCGCCCGCACTGTAGTGGCCGCTCGCCGACGAGGCGGCTCACTCGCTCAACGCGGAACCATAAGTGTCATGATTGCCAGGGTTTAGCGTGGGCTAGCCGGCGACCCGTTCCGCCTCGTCCAAGCGCGCATCGACGAGCTTCAGCAGGATCGCACGTAGGGCCTGCACTGCGCGCCCGCGGTGGCTGACTTGGTTCTTTTCGGCTTCCGACAGTTCGGCCATCGCTTTGCCGGACTGGCCGTCGACGATGAACAGCGGGTCGTAGCCGAAGCCGCCGTTGCCTCGCGGAGCAAGTGCGATGCTGCCCTCGCAGCTGCCTTCGGCCACGTGCACGTCCGACTCGTGCCACGGATCGACCAGGGCCAGCACGCAGCGGAAACGCGCTCCGCGCGCGGACTCTGCGACGTTTTCGAGCTCGCGCAGTAGAGCCGCGTTGTTCTCCGCGTCGGTGGCGCGTTCGTGGGCGAAGCGCGCCGAGCGCACGCCGGGGCGCCCGCTCAGGGCGTCGACTTCGAGCCCGCTGTCGTCGGCCAGCGCGAGCAAGCGCGTTGCGCGCGCGATCGCACGCGCTTTGATTAGTGCGTTTTCCTCGAAGGTCGCGCCGTCTTCGACGATGGTAGGTTGCTCGCCCAGCACTTGTGCGGCAGACAGCAATTGCACCGGTAAATCTGCGAGCAGCGCGCGCAACTCCAGCAATTTGCCGTGGTTCGAAGTGGCGAGCACGATCGTCAGCAGCGCTTGCATGGTTTGCGTTGGCTCAGCGGCGACTGGGCAAGAGGTCGAAGTGACCGCCCAGGGTGAAGGTGGCCCAAGCGTGCCCGTCCGCGCGATCGTCGCGCGTGGTCTCGTCCCGAACTTCGCCTTTCGACACGGATTCGACTTTGTCGAATTGACCGACGCCGAGCGTGAGCAACGGCGAGAGCGTGAACGAGCGGTTGATGCGGAATTCTGCGCCCACGCCCAGGCGCGCTTCGAACGGCGCGTCCGTGAATTGAATACGGTCCCCGTTGTCGAACTTGCTCTGCGCACGGCGATAGCCGACGGCTAGCTCGGTGATGAAGCCGATTTGGTCCGGATCGGACGAAGCGCGAATACCCACGCCCCAGAAGTCCGTCTCACCGTGATCGGCCTTACTGCCGTTGAACGTGGATGATTGCGCGTCACCGTCACCGGAGCCGAGCCGGGCCCGTTCCCAGAGGGCGAATACGCTGTAGTTGCGGGCGAGCCGTACGCCCGCGTCGAGCTCGAACATCGGCCCGGACGAGGCGTAGTCGCTCCAGGGCACGCCGCTGACGCTCACGTCACTCGAGCGCCGCGCCCACACATTACCGAAGGGAATGAACCAACCCACGCGTGCGCCGAGCCAAAGCGCGGTGCGAGGCGCCAAGTGATGCGGCTCGGGGGGCGGCGGCGGCTCGTAAACCGGATCACCGGGGAAGAAGCCGGGCGGCGGGGGCTCGTAGATCTGCGTTGCGTCGGGCGGCGGCGGCGGCGGACCTGGAGGCCCCGGGGGCGGGCTCGAGTCGGGCGGGGGTGCGCCGGGCGCGGCGCTGACCGGCGGGGCTGCCGCGCCGGCACCGGGGGCGGCGAAACCCGGTTCGACATAGTACTCGGGGGGAGGGGCATCGCCGGCTTTGGGCAGTGGCGGCGGCGCGGCCGGCTTCGGCGGGGTCCCTGGCGCGGCCGCGGCGGGGGGCGGCGTCGCGGGCGCCGGCGTCGCGGGCTTGGCCGGCGCTGGCGTCGCGGGCTTGGCCGGCGCTGGCGTCGCGGGCTTGGCCGGAGCCGGAGTTGCTGGTTCGGCCGCGAGTGCCTGTCCGGAAACCAGAAGAAGAGTACCAAGCGCACAGCCCAAGTAACGCATTCGCCCACGATAGCACGCACTTTGCCCCACAGATTGACCCCCAACCGAACGCCATGCTAAGCGACCGCCGCTCTCGTTCCAACGCGAGCATTTGTGCAGCAAGACTGGAAAGGTGTCGGCCGGTACGGAACTGTCGGCCTCGAGCTCGCGGCCAGCGTTCTGCTGGGTCTATGGCTCGGGCAGTGGGCAGACAAGAAGTTCGGCACGCACGGCATCTTCACCCTGGTCGGGCTCACATACGGGTTCGCGGCAGGAGCCCGCTTCGTCTGGCGAGCGCTGAAGAGCGCGAACCGCGACGCAGAAGCCCAAGAAGAAGCAGATCGGCAAGCGCGGAAGAAGTTCAATGAACACGGCGACGGAAAGCACTGAACCGAACGGAATCGCGAGCGCGATTTGGTCGGTGGCGATCGTCGGCGCGCTGTTCACGCTGGCGGCTCCGACGCTCTTCGGCAGTGGCAGTCGCGTGAGCGTCGCGCTCGGCGCGCTGCTCGCGATGGGCAACCTGTGGGCGATCTCGCGCACGGTGCGCGGCTTCTTGAATCCGGCCGGCGCGCGCTCTCCCTGGATTTCGCTGGCGATGCTCAAGTTCGCGCTGATGTTTTTGGGAGTCTTGTTTTTGATCCGCGGTGGCTACGCGAAGCTATTGCCTCTGGTGATCGGCTACGCCGCCATGCCCGTGGGGATCGTCATCGCACAGCTCAAATCGGCAGCCGTGCCGTCCGGAAAAGGTTAGGAAATGCCCGAGCATACGACTTGGTTTACGCTCCTTCTCGCGTACATGAACGAGACCCTCGAAAAGAACGCGCACGCGTTCGGCGAGTCGGTCATCCGCCACGACGCGCCGAGCTGGCGCAGCTTCGAGCCGATCGCCGTGTCGCTGTTCATCACGCTCTTGGTGCTCGGCGTCGCGCTGCGCGTGAAGTCGCGCCTCTCCAATCCGGACGACGCGGTGGTGCCGGAAGAGCAGCTCACGCTGCGCACGTTCATGGAGGCGTTCCTCAGCTACTTCTACGACCTCGCCAAGAGCGTCATGGATGCCGAGCGCGCCAAGAAGTACTTCCCGCTGATCGGCGCGGCCGCCATGTTCGTCTTTTTCTCGAACATCATGGCGCTGATCCCGGGCTTTCCGGTGGCTACGAGCAGCCTGAGCATCACGCTCGGCTGCGCGATCGTCGTCTTCGTTTGCTTCAACGCCTACGGCCTGGCCACGAACGGCTTCGGCTACATCGCCCACCTGGCCGGCCCGGCTTGGTACCTGGCGTGGCTGGTGTTTCCGATCGAAGTCATCTCGCTCGTCGTGCGACCCATCACGCTGGCCGTTCGCTTGATGCTGAACATGGCCGTCGACCACCTGATTCTCGGGATCTTCCTGAGCTTGGTGGCGGTGCTGGTGCCGGTCCCAATCATGCTCCTCGGTGTTCTGATCGTCTTGATCCAGACCCTGGTCTTCACCTTGCTCACTTGTATCTACATTGGGCTGGCGACCGAACACGAGGCGCATTAAAGCGAGCCGAGACCGCGAACATACTTTCTGCGAGGCGCTCGTCCTCGCTGCTGGGAAAACTAAGGAGTCGATGATTATGTCCAAGAAGAATGTGGCGCTGGCCACCGTAGCGATGTCCACCCTGATCTCTTCCAGTGCTTTCGCGCAGGAGGCCGGCGGCGGCGTCGGCGGCGGTGCACAAGCGGCCGCGGCGATCGGCGCCGGTATCGCGATCGGTCTCGCGGTGCTCGGTGGCACGCTCGGTCAGGGTCGCGCCGCTGCGGCCGCTCTCGAAGGCATCAGCCGCAACCCGGGCGCTGCCCCGCGCATCCAGACGCCGATGATTCTCGGTCTGGCGCTGATGGAATCGCTGGTGCTCTTCGCATTCGCGATCGCCTTCTTGCTCCAATCCAAGATCGTCTGAAGCTCTCGCGCTTCTGATACGAGCTCGTCTCTCTTCAGACGCGCGCGCGAGCGCGGGCTGAGCTTCTAGCGCTGCGCGGTCTCCGCGTTGCCTGGGCTTGGCCCGCGGTTTCCCTTGCTTAGCCTCGTGCTCACGTGAGCGAGCGCGTGCGTTGCGCTCAACGCACGCGAATCAGTGTGCCCGGCTCGTACTGCGTCGGCAGGGCCGCCGTCCATCCCGGCGGCAGCTGGGGGCTGGTCCAGCCGAACAAGCGTTCGGCATCGAGCGGCGTGAGATTCACGCAGCCGTGGCTGTGTTTGCGGCCGAATTGGCGATGCCAAAATGTGCCGTGCAGACCGTAGCCACGGTCGAAGTACATCACCCAGGGCACGGCTTGAATCGCGTAGTTCTCGGATGCGGACTCGTCATCCAAGTTGTCCATGTTGCTGCCGCGCAGCTTCACCCATAGCCGATGCGAACCGCGCGGCGTGGCCAGCACCGACTTGCCTTCGCCGCGGCCCGTCGAGACGAGCGTTGCGAACACGGGACGTTCACCGATGTACGCCGTCAGCACCTGACTTGCGACGTCCACGTCGATCCAGCGTTCGCCGGGACGAAGCTCACTCGGCAACGGGGCTGACGTGGGTGCCCGCGCGTCGCGATCGCTGAGCCAAGCGTCGTCGGCGTAGCGGTACCAGCGGCGCCCAGCGAGCGTGCGCTGTTCGAGCACGTCCAGCGTTTGAAAGCGGCTGAGCTTGCGCTTCGGATCTTTGGCTTGGTTGGGCGCGCGCGAGGCGAGCGCCGTCGTGCTCGTAACCCAGGCGACGTTCAGCGTGCCTGCGAGTTCTCGGCCCTGGAACGCGAGCGGCGTGACCGGATTGAGGTCGCGCATCGGCACCCAGAGATCTTCGGTGGTGAGCCCGAATGGGTTGCCCTCCTGGTTCGGCTCGACGCGAATCACGGCCACGCCGAAGCCTTTGAGCAGCTGAGCGTCGGGCACGCCGTCTTCTGCGCTGCGCGCCGCGCGGTAGCCGAACGAGCCGTCCGGGCCGACGAAGTGGTAGCGATAGGGCAAGCCATCGTGGCTGCGTCGAAACGGGCCTTCTCCCGCCGCTTCGGGCGCGGCTTCGGAGAGCTGCGCGCCGTCTTCGCACAGCCATGCGAGCGGCCCCACGAGCAAGAAGCGCGAGCGGCAGCCCGGCCCCCGCTTGCTACCGAAGACCGGTAAGCGCGCACCCCGCGCGGCTGCGCCACGACGCGGCTCGGCGCCATTCGGGCCCTGATAGATGGGCTCGTCGCGGCGCATGACTTCGGCGCTGCGCGCCCATGCGGGGATCGGCACTTCGCCGGGCGCGGTCCAAGTGTTTGGTTCGGCCGCGAGCGGCCGAGCCAAACCCTGGAGCGCCAGCGCGCCGCACAGCGCGAGGGCCGTGCGCAGAGCGCGCGCGCGATTCACTGAAACGAGAAGCGCAGCTCGTGGTCGCACACTTTGAAGGTGTCGCCGTCGCTGATCACTTTTCGCTGCACGCGCTGACCGTTGTACTCGACGCCGTTGGTCGAGCCCATGTCCACGATGTAATACTGGCCGGTCAAGAACTCGATCATCGCGTGCTGGCGTGAAACGTTCGGGTCTTTGATCGTCAGATCACTGGTCTGCTTGCCGCGGCCGATGATGAAGCGGTCTTTGGTGACCTGGAACACTTCACCCTGGTAGGTGATGGTCAAGGTGCCGGCGGGCTGACTCGGCGCCAAGCTCGCCATGGGCATGGGCGGGGGCGGCGCGGGCGGCTTCGTCCCGCCGGGAGGAGGGGGGATGCTGCGCGAAGGCGCGAGCGGCGGGGGAGCTTTGCGCGCCGAACCCCCCGGTGGCGGTGGCGGCGGCGCAGGCGGCGGTGGCACCGGGTTCGCGCCCGTGCGCTTGGGCGGACGAACCCCGCCCGGTGACGGCGGTGCGGGCGGTGGCGGAGGGGCGGCGCGGCTCGCGCCGGGCGGCAGGGGCGGAGCGACGCTCGTCACCGGCGGTGGCGGTGGCACCACCAATGGCGGCGGGACCGGCGTCGCCGCGGTCGGGCTCGACGACGGAGGCGTGCCCCCTCCGACCAGCGGGGGGATCGATTGTCCACCACCCGCCGTTGCGCCGTAGCCGCGCTGGCGCGCGTACTGCTTCATCGAGTCGTTGATCAGATAGTCGACCGAGCACTCCAGCTCGCGCGCCATCTGTTCGAACTTTTGCCAGAGCGCCTCTCGGCACTGAAAAGAGCGCGTCGTCTTCTTATTGGGATCCGAAGTCATGCGATGAATCCTGCGTCAGCGTGTTCGCGGCGAGTGGTGCGGGGCGTCAGCGTGCGCTTCCGGCACGACACGTGAGCGGCCTTACAAGCTACTTCGCCGTCCCTTTGGCTCGTTTTTGCATCGCGGGCTTCACGCAAAACTCCACGAACTCGCCAACGGTTTTGATTTCCTTGGTTTCGTCGGCCCCGTTGGCGCCCTGCACCGTGCACTTCCACTCGCATTCCTTGGCGTCAGCTTTGCACTTCGGCGTCGCGGCGGTGTCTTTTTCGAATGCCTCGACCTTGGGCAGCTCTGCCGGGGTGCCCGAGGAATAGTAATAGCTCAGCGCCGTGAGGCGAGCGGGGACTGAGTTGCCGGGGGCAGAGTACTTCGCTGCTAGTTCAGCCGGACCGGGCGTCCCTTTGATGTCCGCCAGAAGTCCGCCATAGCTGAGCGGTTCCGTGATTGCCAGGCCTTCGGCTTGACCGAGCTTGGTCATGAATTCTGGAATCTGACTGGAATCGCTCATCTTGAGCACCAAGCTCGCGGCGACCCAACGCACCTTCCAGTTGTCGTTCTTGAACAGCTCGAACAGCTTCTCGACCACCATCGCCCGGGGGAACTCACCGACACGCTGCAAGCTGAGGTCACGCAAGCTGTCCGGCGTGGCCGGATCACCCGCGATCGTCAGGGCAACCTGAGCCTGGGCCGTGCTGTTGCGATCCAGGTTGCCCTGAAGCGCGGCCATCGCGGCCGCACGCCGCTTCTCGAGGGCGTTCTTGTCTTGAACGAAGCCGAGCAGGTACTCGACGACGGGCTTGCCGCCCATCTTCTTCATCGAGCCGAACACGCGTAGCAGTTCTTCTTCTTGGTATTGCGCGAGCTGCGCCTTCAGCTGGTCTTCGCTGGGCGTGAGCTTCGACTGCTTGTTGGCGGCCTCGACTCCGGGACGCTTCTGCGCGATCCAGGCGTCCGAGTTCACACTCTTGGCGAGGTCGACCAGACGTTGGCTGGCGCGCAGCTTGGTTTCCGGATCGCCCAACTCGGCGGTCAGATCGGCCATGCGATCGAGCTTGGCCGCGCCCGGGAGCATCAAGTCCGGCAGCCCGCGCACGCCCTCGGCCTTGAGCTCGCGCAGGACCTGCTCGACACCGTAAAGCTGCGACGAGTCGTCGAGACGTTCGGCAAAATTCGTCGAACACCACTGCGCGAGCGAAGCGCGGACGCTCTTCTTCAGCGCTTCGTCAGGCACCAGCGCGCCGTCGTCGTGGGTCAAAATTGCGAACGCTGCATCTTTGTACGGCACCGATGTGTCCGGTTTGGCGGGCTGTCCAACCACTTGCACTGGGGCAGGCTTGGCCATCTCCGCTTGCAGCTTGGGCACGAGTTGGCCGATCAGCGTCGTGCGCGGGCCGGGCGGCATCTGCGCGAGCGCGTCGATCAACCCTTGCTGCTCGTCCGTGCCTTGGATGCCGATGCGGCGTCCACCGCGCGGCTTCATGCTGACCAGCGTCTCCGCCGCTTCGATCCGCAGATCCATCGGGTACTTGTCGTGGGTCAACACGGCCACCAGCTTGCGTGGGCCTTGCGCCGTGTTCGACCAACGGTGCACGTCTTCTTCGCTCGTCCGACAGCCCTGACCAAGCGTCAGTACCGCTGCCACTGTGATCGCCGCGACGAATCGGCCTGCCGTCGCCCCCTCAAGCGTCTTCTGTCGCTGCGTGCTGCCTGACATGTTTTCCTTTTGGTCCTCTTGCCCGAAACGCGAAAAGCCAGGGGCATTGAGAGGTTGCGGGAGCTCACTCGCTCCGGCGACGCTGGGCCGCTCTAGCCGAGCTGCCGCGCTCTTGCCCGATTCACCCGAGACCGAAGACACTGATAGTACTGCCCGAGTGCGCCGCGACTCAAGCGGGCGACTCAACCCGGGATGAGCCGTCTGAACCGGCCGCGAAGCCTTGTTGGATCCTTGCGTTGCGAGGTAGCCTCATGTAGGTATAGGTATACAAATGGGCGCCAAACTGTTCAGTACCCGGACGGCAGCGGACGGGCCGGCGATGGCTGTCTCTTCGCAAGGCGAAATTCGCGCCGGTTCGCGCACTGGCTCCCGCTTTTTCGGCCGGGTGTTCGAGACCGCGGCGCTGCTCTTGTTCACCGGCGCGGCGTTCCTCGTTCTGGCGCTGGCTACGGCTCGGGTGGACCCGCTGGACCCGTCGGTGCATGGCGCCGACTGGGTCGGCCCGGTGGGCGGAAACGTCGCGGCGATCCTGATCCAGGGCTTCGGCTTGGTCGCTTGGCTCCTGCCCCTCGAGATCGCCCTATGCGGCGCGCCTCTGTTTCGCGGCCAGCGTCCGCACGCGATAGGGCTGCGCGTGGCGGGCGACTTGGTGGTCGCGATCGTGCTTTCGGCGCTGGTGCAAGTGGCCGCGCCCGAAGCCGTCGTGTTCGGCAACGCGCCCGCGGCCGGCAACGTTGGGCTTTTGTTCGGCGAGTTGATGCGTGAAGCCTTCTCGACGCTGGGCTCGTTCTTGGTCGCCCTCACGATCGTCGGCTTGATTCTGATCGGCCGCGCGAGCTTCTCGTTCATCGCGGGCTGTCAACGCGCGCTGGAGTTGATGCGCCTGTTGGCGATGCGCATCGAAGCACTCCTGCGGCGCACGACCAGCGCATGGAGTGAAGCGCGCAAGTTGCGTGGTGAGCGCGAGCAGGCGGCGCGTGCCGCCGCGCAACCGCGCATCGAAGCGCATGCAGACGACGCGCAGATTCTACTCTCGCTCAGTGACGAAGATACCGACTGGTTGCCGATGGTGAAGACGGGTAGCCCGCCGCTCGCGATCTCGGATGCGCTGCGGCAAGGGCGCTCGGCTGCGCTGGACACCCCGAACGAGCCGTTGATCGCGAAATTCAGCCTAGATTTGGGCGAAGACGACGCGCCACCCCAGCTGCTCAGTGTGCCGGCGGAAGCAATCTCGGAGACTGAAGAAGAGGCGGAGGACACGGCGCTCGAGCACGCGCTCGCGGGCTCGCCGTCACCGCCGCCGCCCGCGCCCGCTGCGCCGCCGGTCGTCATGGCCAAGCGTGGTGCCGCCTCCTCTGTACCTGAGTCGCCCGCGCCGGGCGAGCCGCGCATCGTCGACACCAAGCCTGCGCTCGAGGTGGAGCGCGTGGTCGTGGTCAAGTCGACCCCCAAGCGCGGTGCGTTCCAGCTGCCCTCGTACGAGATTTTGCAGCCCGCCGTCATCAACTTGAATGTGCTCGACCGCAGCAAGATCTTGGAGCACGCGACCCGCCTCGAAAAGACGCTCGCGGACTACGGCGTGGTCGGCAAGGTCGAAGAGATTCACCCGGGCCCGACCGTGACCACGTACGAGGTCTCTTGTGAAGCGGGCACGAAGGTCAGCAAAGTAGCGAGCCTGGCTGACGACTTGGCCCTTGGGCTTTCGCGCAAGGTGCGTATCATCGCGCCGATTCCGGGGAAAAATCGCATCGGCTTCGAGCTGCCGAACGACGAGCGCGTGGCCGTCAACTTGCGCGAACTGATCGAAGACGCGCGCTTCGAGAAGCTGGCCGAGAAGGCTCCGCTGCCGGTGGTACTCGGGCGAGACATCGTTGGCGCGCCCTTCTATGCGGATTTGGCCTCGATGCCGCACGTGATCGTGGCCGGCGCGACCGGCGCCGGTAAGAGCGTCGGTCTGAACGTGATGCTCTCGAGCTTGCTCTTCAAGCGCACGCCGGACGAGCTGCGCTTGTTGATGATCGACCCCAAGGTGGTCGAGCTCGCGCCGTTCGATGGCATTCCCCACATGCTGCTGCCGGTCGTTACCGACATGAAGCAAGCCGCCACGGCGCTACGCTGGGCCGTGGACGAGATGGAGCGTCGCTACCAATTGTTCGCGAACGCGGGCACCAAGAACATCACCACCTACAACGGCTGGGTCGCCAAGATCGTCTCCGGAGAGATCCCCCTGCCCGAGGTAAAGATGGTGGAGGCGATCGACGCCAACGGCCAGACAGTGATGGTTCCGGCCGCAAAAGAGGGTTACGACGGACACAATCTGCCGCCCAAGCTGCCGTACATCGTGATCGTGGTCGACGAGTTCGCGGACTTGATGATGCAGCAAGGCAAAGAGGTCGAAGTGTCCGTGGCGCGACTCGCGCAGAAGGCCCGCGCGGCCGGCATGCACGTCGTGCTCGCCACCCAGCGCCCGAGCGTGGACGTAATCACCGGCATGATCAAAGCCAACTTTCCGTCGCGCATTGGCTTCCGCGTGGCGCAGAAGGTCGACAGTCGTACCATCCTCGATGAGCAGGGCGCAGAGCTCTTGCTCGGCCGAGGTGACATGCTGGTCAAGCTGAACGGCGCGAACGACACGCAGCGCGTGCAGTGCCCGTTCGTGAGCGAAGAAGAGGTTAGCGCGCTCACTGACCACCTCCGCACGCAAGGCTCGCCCGAGTACAACGAGGCAATTCTGCTCTGCCCGGACGAAGATGAAGAGAACGACGAAGCCGACGAAGTGATCGACCCACGCTTCGACGAAGCGGTGCGGATCGTGGCCGAGACGCAGCGCTGCTCGACCTCTTGGCTGCAGCGCAAGATGACCGTGGGTTACAACCGCGCCGCCAAAATCGTGGAAATGATGGAAAAACGCGGCATGGTCGGACCGCCGAATGGCGCAAAAGACCGCGAAATCCTGGTCCATCCGCATTGACCCCGCGGGTCGCGAGTCGGATCCGCCTCTTTCCGCCTTCGATGGAACATGTGTAAGCTGCCACGACCTCACTCGTCACCCGTGCTGAGCGAGCCATGACCCCTGCATCCGCCCCATGACCCAGCCCCACCCGCCATTTCCGGAGCCGCTGGATGACGATGACGACGACGTGGCGTGGGCGCTGCAGACCGCGAAGGTCCAGTGGACTCGCGGTGGCCGCAGCGACGCGGTCGTTTGGCTGAGGCGTGCGGTCGACTCTGCCGACCAATTGGGCAACGTGTGGCGTGCGTCCGACTTGCGGCGCATGACCGATGCGATCGAAGCCAATCTGCGTCGTCCGTCGTTCATCCCGTCTCCCATTCCCGAACCGCTCCCGCGCTTCGAGGCGGACGAGGACGTGGACGAGATGCTCGAGCGCGAAGACAGCGGTGTCACTTCGATCCCGCCGCAGGCCGCGTCGCCCGCGCCGTACTCCTCTTACGCGCCCGTCGACGACTTGGAGTTCGAAGAAGACATCGTGCTCGAGGACGATGCTGAAGACGAAGAGTCCAACTCGAAAGTCGGTCAACTGCTCGGCGACGAGGTGGAGCTGACCGAAGAGGTCGATGTCATCGACGACGAAGACCTGGCCGACGACGAAGACGAACTCGCGAGCCTCGATGACGATGTGATCGAGGACGACGCGCTGGACATCCCGGCTTCCGCTTCGATTCCGGCCCCGCCTTCTGCGCGCGTCCCGACCGCCCCTCCCGCGCCACCTTCCAAGCGTGCACCGGCTTCCGTGCCGGCGCGCCACGCGTTCGATTCGAGTGAAGAGCTGCCGACTCAGCCGCAACTCGGGACGCCCAGCTTTCCGCCGTCGCTGCTCTCGCGCCTCGTGGATGCGCCCGCGCCCGCCGCTCCAGAACCGGAAGAAGATCCGCACGTCGGCGACGTGCTGCTCGGTGAAGTGCGCGGGCTGGAAGACGTCCCCCCCGAGGGCCAAGCCATTCTCGCCCGTGAAGCGCGCATCGTCCCTTTGAGTGTGGACGAAGAGATCGGCACCTTCGGCTTGGCCCTGGTCCTGCACGGCAGCGTCAAGGTCATGCCCGCGATCGCCGACCTCGCCTGCGCGGTCGCGAAGAAGGGCGACATCGTGTGGAGCGAGGGCAACCTCGAAGATGGCGTCGCCTTGCGCTTGGTCTCCGCGGAGAACAACAGCGAAGTCGCGGTCTGGGAAGCCGAGCTGCTGAAGAGCACCGTGCGCGACTACCCGTGGGTCGTCGAAGATTTGAAGTCCTTGGCCGATCGTTTTCAGGCCCTCGCGGGCGTCGGTATGGGCCCCATGGGTGAACGCCTCGACGACTCGCTGCGCGCGATGGTCACCGAGCGCTGCGAGATCAAACGCTTACTCCCCGGTGAAACCCTGACCACTAAGGGTAAAGCGGTGGGCGGCATGTACATCATGGCCGCGGGGCGCCTCGAGATCGTGAACGGCGAAGCGGTGGAGAGCGAACTCGGTCCCGGGGACTTCTTGTTTGGCCCGCAGGTACTTTCCAACGGTGCCGCGCCGCACGATTCACGCGCGGGCAAAGGTGGCGCGCTCGTGCTCTTCGCGGGCCGCAGCGTGGCCCACGAGTTATTGCTCAGCGTGCCGCCCCTGCTCGAAATCTTCGCCAGCTAACCGGTTCATCTCTGACCTCACCCCGGGTGAGGTCGCGCGTGGCGGTCGTCCGGGTGCCGGTTATGGATGTCAGCCCGCGTGGGGGCGGGCGACTCGGCTGAACTCTTTGCTGGTTTCTTCGACCTCCCAGACGAGCTCCTGGTTGCCCTGCGCGCCCGCGAAGCGGAGGCCGAACCAGCGCGCAGCGGGGGAGATCGTGGGGCGGCCGTCGGCGCGCACTTTGGGGAAGCTGATCCGGAACGAGCTGCGCCAAGGGGACGAGTACGGGAAATAAGTGAGCTCTATCGCGCCTGGCTTTTTGATGGTTTGGATTTCCGAGGGCGCGGTTTCGGTGCCTTCGTCATCCAAGAGGCGCACGATCCACGCGGGCTCTTTGGCGGTTAGGTCGTTCCACTTGTGCTTCTCGGCGTACAGCGCGACGTAAAATTCGTGGGCGTCGCGTGTTTCACTCAGGGAGCGCTCGAGCAGGGCGTGGCGTTGGTCGACCGTAAGCCGATAGTCCTCGGCGTAGCGCACGGTGTATGCCCAGCGAAAATCCCACGACTCGTACGTGGCGGTCACCGTGAGCACGTTGTCCATGGCGTTGACCGTGGTCAGCTGCTCACTACGGGTCCAGGCTTTGAGCACGACTTCGTAGTCGGAGGCGACGTATTCACGGGGGCCTTCGCCGAGCCCGACGGTAGGCGTACGGCAGGCAGGGAGCAGCGCGATCAGCGCGCCAAACGCGGCCAACGCAAGCGGAGCAAGCGAAGCGGATTTGAATGCGCGCACCGGCGCGAGGCTAGCATGGTAACGTCCGGCCCGCGTGCGCGTTTGGGCCGTTTTCTGCTCGCTATCGTGGTGGGCGTGTTTGGCGCTGTCCCTCGCGCCGGCCACGGCTCGTGCTGATTGGGCGTCGGTGCGCGCGAGTGGCGAACTTGGTTGGGGGGCAGATTTGCAGGGCGGCGAGCCGTACGTGTTCGAAAGCCCAACTCAGCCGGGGTTGGTCGTCGGTTTCGAAGTGGAGATCGCCGAGGCTTTGGCGCGCGAGCTCGGTGTGCGTGCCAAATTTCACCAGAACGATTGGTCGAATCTAGTTCCGTCGCTCGAGCGCGGGGACTTCGATCTGGCCTTGAACGGCTTGGAAGACACGCCCGCGCGGCGCGCCCGACTTCGGCTCAGCGTACCCTACTTCGTGTACGGCGAGACGCTGGCCGTGCGCCCCGGCTCGCCGCTGCGCACGCTGGCGCAATTGTCCGGTCGGCGCATTGGCACCCTGAACCAAACCGTGGCCCAGGATCTGCTGCAGGCTCAGCACGCGGACGTGGTCTTGTACGAAGGCCAACAAGAGCCGTATCTGGACCTCACCCGGGGTCGGGTGGAGGGCGTGCTGCTCGATCACGTGATCGCCGACCGTTACGGCTGCGGGCAGCGTGAGGTCCAGTGCGTGAGAGACGATCTGGCGCGCGGTACGTACGTGATCGGCATGCGCGCGACGGACATCGAACTTGCCGCGCGTGTGGACGCGGCGCTCACGCGCCTGATCGCGAACGGTGAGCTACGCAAGATCCTCGAACGGTGGAAGCTATGGGACGCACGTCAAGACGAGCTGGGCGCGCGCGCCGCCGCGCTCGAGCCCGTGGCGGCGGAGCCCGCGGCGCTGTCGGCGGCTCAGCTATCGCTATTCGTTCAGGGCGCGTTATTTACGGTGCTGATCTCGGTGTGCGCTTTCGGCATGGCCTTGCCGCTGGGCGTGCTGTTGGCGGTCATTCGTTCACATGGGGGGCGCGGGTCGCGCTTTTTGGCGACGGCGTACGTCGAGCTGTTTCGCGGCACGCCAGTGCTGCTGCAGCTGTACGTGCTGTACTACGGTTTATCTTCCGTGATTCGCCTCGGGCCAATTGCGGCCGCGATCTTGGGCTTGGGCCTCAACTATGCGGCTTACGAGGCGGAGGTGCACCGCGGCGCGCTGGCCGCGTTGCCTCGCGGCCAAGCCGAAGCCGCCGCCTCTCTCGGACTGTCGCGTTATCAGGGGCTCCGGCACGTGCTCCTGCCGCAATCGATGCGCATCGCGCTGCCCTCACTGACCAATGATTTCGTGGCATTGCTCAAAGATTCTTCTTTGGTCAGCGTGATCACCGTGGTCGAGCTGACCAAGCGCATGACCATCGTGGCCGTCGAGCTGCGTGATTGGCTCGTGCCCGGATTGCTCTGTGCAGCCATGTACTTCGCGATGAGCTTCCCGTTGTCGCGGCTCTCGCTGTGGCTCGAGCGCAGGTACCAAGGCGCATGATCCGGATCGCGGGCTTGTGCAAGGCGTTCGCGGGTAGCTCGGTGCTGCGCGGCATCGACGCGACCGTCGAGCAGGGCAACATCGTCGCTTTGCTTGGTGCCTCCGGCTCGGGCAAGAGCACGCTGCTGCGTTGCCTGAACGGGCTCGAGACGTTCGACGGGGGGACGCTGGAGATCGCCGGATTTTCCCTGCGGCCGGGCGCGCACGACGCGCGCACGCTGCAGGCTTTGCGCGCCAAAGTGGGCATGGTTTTTCAAGAGTTTCATCTGTTTTCGCACCTGAGCGTGCTCGACAACGTGACCCTCGCGCCGCGCATTGCGCGCGGCACCGCGCGTGCCCAAGCCGAGGCGCACGCGCGTGAATTGCTCGCACAGGTCGGCATGGCCGATCGCGAAAGTGCGCTACCGCGTCAGCTCAGCGGTGGCCAAAAGCAGCGCGTGGCGATCGCTCGCGCGCTGGCGCAGGGCGTCAGTGTGCTGTTACTCGATGAGCCGACGAGCGCGCTCGATCCGGAACTGCGTGAAGAGGTGCGTGAAGTGCTGCGCAAGGTGGCGCGCGGCGCTCATGGAGCTGCGGGCGCCGGCTTGACGATCCTACTCGTCACCCACGAACACGAATTGGCGCACGAATTGGCAGACGAGATCTGGACACTATCGGCCGGCAAAATCACGGACATTTCCAAGCCCGGGCAATCGGCTGGCTAACGTCCGGAAGCGGGCCACGCTCTGTTTCGTCAACAAGTCGCGATCGCGATCAATCTGGCTCATTTTTGTCGTCAGCCACTGACCACCCGGTAGCGCGGGTGAAAAATTCGTCGGCTTCATGCGCGCACTTGCCTGCTGGTCGCGGTTTGCTACGACTAAATGCTAGGCAACGCTCGAATGGGCTCACGAATGCAGATGGACTCACTGTGAACGGCTTCGAAGACGACGAGCACTTCTTCGCAAGCTACCAGCCCGAGCAAGCGAACTCGGGGCAATCGCAGACCGATCTCGATTTCGAAGAAGCGCCCCCGAGCCAGGCGCAGCTCGCCCACTGGGCCCGCTTTAGGCGGCCCGTCGGGTCTTTCGTCGCGGCGATGGCGCTGTTGTCTGTCGTGGCGCTGGTCAAGCGCGACTCAGAGCGTGATTCGATGCCCCAGCGTGAGCTCGTGGCTCACTTTGGGGCGGCCGTCGCGGCTCCCTCCGTGGCCGCGGCCCCCGCGCAGCCAGGCGCCGCGCCGAGTGCCCCAACCGTACTCCTTCCGAGCGCGCTCGCGCATGCCGCAAACGGCTTTTGTCCCGCGCCGCAAACGGCGGGCGTCGCGCCGCGCCCACTGTTCGCTCAACCGTACGCCAACGCGACCGGCGTGTGCTCGGCAGGGCCGTCTCTTCGCTCGCCCGTGCAGGGGGGCGCTCGCGTTCCAGCCTCGCAACTCGCAGTGCGCTGAATTCACCGTCTTTAGCCGCAGCCCGACTTCAGCACGTCGGAGACGCGCCCTTCGACATCGGGGAAGGCGCCCAAACGATCGCTTGGCCCGGCTCGGGGCGCTCGGCTCAGTTGCCGCGGATGGTCACGACCGCGATCAGCGCGATCAGCAGCATCAAACCGAAGGCGTGGATGTTCGCTTCGACACGCGCGTTCGGCTTGCGGCGCGTGACCGCTTCATAAGCGAGGAAAGTGAGCCGACCGCCGTCGAGTGCGGGGAATGGCAGCAGGTTGAAACCGCCCAGATACGCGCTGAGCGCGGCCAGGAACCATAGAAATTCAGGCGTGCCGCGCTCGGCCGCCTTCGAAGTCTCGCGCACGATGCCCACCGGGCCCTTGAAGTCCGGCTTGTCTTTGCCGCTGATGATGCGCGAGAGCCCGAATACCAGCTCCTCGACCACGTTGAAGGGCAGCCGCACCGATGCGGACAGCGCTTCACGCATGCCAATCGGGACCTGCTTCTCGATCGGGGAGACGCCGATCTTGCCGCCGCCGTCTTTCAGTTGGGGCGTGACTTTGAGCGTGAGGTGCTCTTTGCCGCGCAGCACTTCGACGTCGAGCGGCTTGTTCGGGCGGGCGAGGATCAGTTTGCGCATCTGCTCCCAGTCCGTGACCGGCACGCCGTCGATGTTCAGGATGGTGTCACCCTTCTTCATCTGCGCGGCCTTGGCCGGGCCTTCCATCACGACCACGGAGGTGGTGGGGACGGGCTTGCCGCCGATGATCAGCGCCGCGAAAAACAGCACCGAGGCGAACAAGTAGTTGGCGAGCGGTCCCGCGAAGATGGCGGAGATGCGGCCGATCAGCGAGGCGTTCGCGTAGCTCGACTTGTCGTCCGGATCGACGTCTTCGAACGGGTTCATGCCCGCGATTTGAACGTAGGCCAGGAACGGGATCAGCGCGACTTGGTATACGGTTTCACTGCCGCGTGCCTGGTAGCGCCAAAGCGCGGGGCCGAAACCGATGCTGAAGCGCACCACGCGCATGCCGAAGGCTCGCGCCGCGAGCAGATGCCCCGCTTCGTGCACGACCATCAATAGGGCGAGGCCGAGGATCGCAACGAGCACGAGCGTATTCATGAGCCTGCCCTCTATATAGCGTAGTCCCGCGCCCCCGCCATCCGCCGCGGGATCTGCCCGCGATATAGCAAGTGAAGCCTGTGTGCGCTCGGGGCGCTCACTCGGGGCGCTCTCCGAGGGGGGGCGATCGCGGCCCCGCATCGCACCTCACAGGGCGCTCGGTTCTCGCCGTTCGCCGATCGCGAGGGCGGTCGAAGTTAGACGCCGAAGGCTTGGCCGGTGCGCGACGCCGCTCGTGACCAGCAACGGATTCACCCGGGAGCGGGGAATCAGTTCGAACTCAACTCCCGGATTTAGAGGGAAATCGGGGGGATCCGGGGATCTGGGAAATCGGGGGGATCCGGGGAAGATCGTTCACGTTCACGTTCACGTTCACGTTTGGGGAGGAGAACTACATGAATGAAAGGCCTACCGAGAACGTCGGGTAGCCCAGGCGCATGGTTAGGGTCATGGAGTCGGAGAAGTGCCAGCGGCCGCCCACGTACAGCGTCGGGTCGACGTTGAGCGCGTGGTCGCCCGGGTACGACGTGTAGCGGATGCCGACGCCCGGTTCCCCGAACACCGACCACTGCCGGCTGAGGAAGAAGTTCCACTGCATCACCACCGGAAACCAGAGGTTGTTCACGCTCTCGTTGTCCGAGTACGAATAGCAGCCGCCGGCCGGCCCCGGGTCGGCGTTGCAGTGCTGGCGACCGCGCCCGTAGTGCACCCAATCGATGCCGAAACCGATTCCGACGGAGTTGTTGATACTGGGCACGAAGCCGTTCTCGACCAGCACCACGGTGCCGCGAAAACCGACGCCTAGACCCGTGCCGCTGCCTATCCCAGGCGGGTCGATCAAGCCCAGGAGCAGGTGCGGCTCGGCTTCGAACGCGTAGCGTGGGTGGTCTCCAGGGGACCGGATGATCAGGGTGTCGGCCTGTGCGCGAATCGTCACCGAAAACGCGAACGCAGCCAGGAACAACGCGATTGCTCGGACGGGGATCGACCTGGAACTCGACATGCGCGGGCACTATTGCCCAGCTGTAAGCGCACTGCTAGACAATCCCCCCTCGATGACTCAACCGACCCCGCCTGGAGCTCCGAACGGCCCTGCCGCCAACCTCAATTTGCAAGGCGGTGCGGCGATCGTCGCGCCGGTCAGTGCCTTCCCGGGTGGAGTGCCGGGCAACGCGCTGATCGTGCTGCCGCTGAACAGCCCCAAAGACGAGCTCAGCGAGCAACTGAAGAAGGGCCCGATCGCGCTCGAAATCGACAAGATGTGGGAGCTGCTCGGCTTCAATGGACCTGCCGTGCAAGTTCAAGACGCCGAGGGCCGCCCGATCGCGATTGGTTTGGACGACCTGCTCTCGGGTCTCGAAAAGCACTGGAGTGAAGATCAGAACGATCTGAACCGTGGTCGCTTGTTCGTCCAAGAGCTGATGAAGTACGGCAAGTTCGAGCGCGCCGAAAAAGTGATGAGCAAGATCGTCGCCCTCGGTGGTGGCGGCGATGACTGGCTCGGGCTCGGCGTGGCCCAGCTGCAGCAGGGCAAGTTCGACAAGGCCGAAGGCACGCTCAAGGGCGCGCAAAACCTGTTACCCGAAAATCCCTTCCCGGCGCTGCACTTGGCCAAGGTCTTCCAAGGCAAAAAGGACACCGCGAACGAACGCGCGATGATCGAGCAGGCGATCAAGATCGACCCGAACTCGGTCGACGCCTGGGCTTACTTGTTCACCCACGTCAAAGACACCGAGAGTGAAGAAGCCGGCATCAAGGCCGTCAGCGCCTTGGCCGATGTCGAGCCGAACACCAAGACGGCGGCGCCCTTCATCGCGCTGCAAGGTTTGTTCTCGGCGGAAGAAGCCACGCGCGACAAGGCGCTGGTGTGGGCCAAGAAAGCCGTCGAGCGCAACGACAACGACCCGCTCGCGCTGATTTGCCTATCCGCGCTCTACGGTCAAAACGGCGATCTGGATTCGGTGATCGCGCTTCTGCAAAAGCACGAGGCCAAGATGGCCAATGACGTGCGTTTGGCGAACAACTACTTCGAAGCCTTGTTCCAAAAGCGACAGCTCGACCGCGTGACCAAGCTGCTCAATGCCTTGGCCGGTTCGTCCAATCGCGAGGTCAAACAGTTCGCGATCGAGCGCTCGCGCGCGGTCGCTCAGTTCCTGCAGCAACAGCAACAACAGCTGGTGGCCGGCGCCCCGCGCGCCTGATTCAGCGACAATTCGCCGGTTTCACGGCCGAACGTGGCTCGCTCTCGCGCGGGGCGGGCCACTCGGCTACGCTCGCGCCTGCGCCCGAGTGACCGCGCGCCGCGCCGATGCTGTTCCTCGTTCTCACCGTTCTCGGATCGCTCGCGATCTCGTTCTTCTGTTCGATCGCAGAGGCCGTCGTGCTGAGCGTGCAGCACGCGCAAATCGAGGCGCTGGGTAAATCGCGCGCGGCCGAGATCTTGCGCGAGTTCAAGCGCGAGATCGACATCCCGATTGCGGCCATCGTTTCGTTCCATACCGTGGCGCATACGGTCGGCGCGTCGCTGTGCGGCGCGATGTACGTGCACGCCATGGGCGAGTCCACGCTGTGGGCCTTCTCGCTCACGTTCACCATCGCCGTGCTGCTGTTCTCGGAGATCATCCCCAAGACGATCGGCGTGACGTACGTGGCGCAGCTCGCCGCGCCAGTGGCTTACTCCGTCACGGGCCTCACGATCATCCTCAAGCCGCTGCTATTTCTGACCAGCGTGGTGGCCAAGATCTTGCGCGGTAATCACGCGAGCCCCGTCACCTCGCTCGAGGAAATTCGGCTCCTGGTCGCGCTCGGGCGTACGGAGGGCGCGCTCGCCGGTCGCGTGGCGGACATGATCGAGGGCGCGACCGCGCTGCGCGAACTCACGGCCTACGAGGTGATGGTGCCGCGCTCTCAGGTCGTGTTCCTGTCCGGTGAGCGCACGATCCAAGAGAACTTGGATATGATCCGGCGCTCGCAACACAGCCGCTTCCCGTACACCCCCGACTCGGATCTCGACCACGCCAAGGGCGTGATCCTGGTGAAGGATTTGTTGTTTCGCGATGGCGCGCTGGCCACGGGCGCGGACATCGATTTCGACAAGCTGCAAACGCCGCTGCTCGTCGTGCCCGCCAGCGCGCCCTTGGAGAAGGTGCTGCGCACGTTCCAAGAAGAACGCCGGCACATCGCGATCGTAGTCGACGAGTACGGCGGTACCCAGGGTCTGATCACGCTCGAAGACGTGCTCGAAGAAATCGTGGGCGAGATCGAAGACGAGAGCGATCGCGTCGACCAACGGATTTTCCGCCGCAACGACGGCGTGTTCGTGTGCCGCGCCTCCGCCGAGACGCGCAAGCTGTTCGAGATCCTGAGCATCGACGAAGACGCCGAAACCGTGACGGTCGGCGGCTTCGTCGCGGACTTGGTGGGGCGGGTGCCGCGCACCGGTGACGTGGTAGAATTCCACGGTTTCCAATTCTCGGTCGCCCGCGCTAGCGCGCGGCGTGCAGAGCGCATCGAGGTGCGGCGCATCGTCGCGGCGGCCAAGTCCGAACGCGCGCGGGCCTGACCCGCCGAATGCTTGACACTTCTTTCGCAGAGCCCGATCCTGCGTGCCTCCAAAAGGCGGATCCAAAACCATGACGAAGAACATGACGCTCGCTCTCAGCGCGTCCTCGCTTGCCCTTTTCGCACTCGCCAGCCTCCAAGGTTGTGACGTCGGCGACACCAGCGAGGGCCCCGCAGCAGGCGCGTCAGCCGCGGGTGGCCCCGCCGCGGGCGGAGCAACCGGCACGGCGGGTACGCCTGGCAGCGCAGGCAAGCCGGCGACCGCGGGCGCGGGCGGCGCGAGCGCGGGCGCAGCCGGAGCGAGTGCAGGCGCGGGCGGCGCAAGCGCGGGCGCGGCCGGAGCCGGCGCGGGCTCTGGCGGGGCCAGCGCAGGTTCCGGTGGAGCCAGCGCGGGTTCAGCAGGCTCGAGCAGTGGCGCCGGTGGAGCGAGCGCGGGAGCCGGCGGAGCGAGCGCGGGCTCTGGAGGCGCCAGCGCAGGCGCCGCTGGCAAAGCGGGCGGCGGTGGAGCCAGCGGTTCGAGCGGGAGCGGCGGCTCGGGCGGCTGAGTGAACGCGTGTAGGCGGCTTCTCGCCTGATCGCCCCCGTCTCTGTGCCCGACGCGATGCAGGGTTTGCAGCCCGTCCGCTTCCGGGCACAATCTCGCGCATGACTAATCGACGACTTGTCTTCGGGGCTTCATCCCTATTCATTCTCGCGCTCGCCGGAGTTCCGGGCTGCAGTGACGCCGTCACACTGCGCACGATCGGCGACGCGGGCGCTCCTTCGGACGCGGGTGCAGGTTCGTCCGAGGCGGGCGCCGCGGGCAGCGGCGAGACCGCGGGCACGGGTGGCACGAGCGGCGGTGCGGGTGCGGGCGGCGACACCAGCGAACTCGCGGGGGCTGGCGGTGAAGGCGGCGCGGTCGAGCTGACCCAGGCCGAGCTGTGTGAGACGTTCTGCTTGGACGAAGCGGCGGCCTGCACAGACGGTTTGAGCGAATACACGGGGCTCGAGGATTGCGCAGCCGCGTGTAATCAATTTGCGCGCGGTACGGCCGGCGACACTGAGGGCGACACGCTCGAGTGCCGCATTTACCACGTGAATGCGGCCAAGCTGGACCCGGTAGTGCACTGTGCGCATATCGGTGCGAACCCGACTGCTGGCTGCAACCCGGCAGAATGAGCAGATAAATCGCGTAGCGCGGTTGCTTCCTCAGCGACCGCGCGCCCCCTATTTTCACGCCGATCGCGATCCGCCAGTGTCGGATCGCGTGGGCTTGGTCTAGACTTTTCGGCCTTGCCAATGCTGACCGCAATTGCGAGGTCTACTCGCGCGTTGATTGGGGCGTCCGTCGCGGCTGGAGTGCTGGCGCTGTACACCGGCTGCGGTGATCAGAGCGCCGATCGCCGAGGCGGCGGTGACTTGCCGGACCTGACGGCGGGAGCGGCGGGAGCCGCGGAAGGCGGTGGCGCGGGTGCCCTGAGCGGCAAAACCGTGCCCTGGTGTGCCGCGTACGAGATCATCAACTGCGCTTGCCAGCGATGCCACCAAGATCCGGTACGGCACGGCGCTTCGATGCCCTTGGTGACTTACCAAGACACCCAAGCACCGTTCCCGTATCCCAGCTCCAAAACGTTCGTTTGGGAAAAGATGGAGGCGGCCGTTAGCAGTCGCTTCATGCCCCTGACCAGCGATCCGTCGGTCATGCCCCCAGTCGAGCCACTCAGTGAAGCCGATCGGACCACCCTGCTCGACTGGCTCGCTCAGGGCGCTCGCGCTGAAGGCGGGACGGCCTGTCCGGGGACTTGTGACTGGACCGAAGAGGCTCCCTGAGGCTCGATTTCAGCGCTCGACTCGCGTTTGCCGGTGCCCCCCGGCCCCCACGCTGCCAGGCTATGTCCGAGCACGCCGCTCGCCGTTGACATCTGAACAACCGAGCAGTAGAAGCTTCCCACGGGTCGAGTTCAAACCCCCGAAGAAGGTCGCACCATCATGGACGAAAAGCCGAAAACCAAAGCGCTCGAACTCGCAATTGCCAGCGTCCAGAAGGAGTTCGGCGACGGCGCCATCATGCGCCTGAAAGACGGCGAGAAGATCGGCGGGGATGTGCAAGTGGTGCCCACGGGTTCCATGGGGCTCGACATCGCGCTCGGCATCGGCGGCTATCCGCGTGGCCGCATCGTGGAAATCTACGGCCCTGAGTCGAGCGGTAAGACCACGCTCACGCTGCACGCCATTGCCAATGTGCAACGGCAAGGCGGCGTGGCCGCGTTCATCGATGCCGAGCACGCGCTCGACATCACCTACGCCAAAAAGCTGGGCGTCAAGACGGACGAATTACTGATCAGCCAGCCGGATTTCGGCGAGCAGGCGCTAGAAATCACCGACATGTTGGTGCGCTCCGGAGCGGTCGATTTGATCGTCATCGACTCCGTGGCGGCTCTCGTTCCCAAAGCGGAAATCGAGGGAGACATGGGTGATTCGCACGTCGGTCTGCAGGCCCGCCTGATGAGCCAAGCATTGCGCAAAGTCACGGGCTCCGTGAACCGCTCGCACTGCATCATCATGTTCACCAATCAGATCCGCATGAAGATCGGCGTCATGTTCGGCAGCCCCGAGACGACCACGGGTGGCAACGCGCTCAAGTTCTACGCCTCCCAGCGTTTGGACATTCGTCGCATCGGCGCCATCAAAGAGAGCCTTTCTCCCGGTAAAGACCCGGTGGCCGTCGGCAACCGCACGCGCGTGAAGGTCGTCAAAAACAAGCTCGCCGCGCCGTTCCGGGAGGTGGAGTTCGACATTCTGTACGGCCACGGCATCAGCCGTTCAGGGGAGATCATCGATCTCGCCTCTGATCTCAACATCATTCAGAAGAGCGGCGCTTGGTTTTCCGTGGACGGTGAACGCATCGGCCAAGGTCGGGACAACGCCCGCACCTACCTCGAGCAGCACCCAGACCTGATGCAGCGCATCGAGCAGAAGTTGTTGCTCCACCACGGCATTGGCACGGCTGGCCCCATCGCCACGCCCAATGTGAATGCACCTGGTTCCGAGGCGTCGAAGCCAACGGGAAAAGGTGAGGCGGGGGCCTCAGCAGCCGCTGACGCTCGTGGTTCCGGGAACAACGCGAGCCCTGGCGGCCCGAGCAATCCCAACGCGAAGCGCGGCAACGTCCGTCCGAGCTAACGCACCAAAACACTCCCAGTAGCAGCCGCGCGGCGAGCGGAGCCGTGATGCATCCGAGCAAGCCCGGAGCATTGCGCTCTGCTCGTCGCGCGGTGTGTTCGTTCGCGCCAATCTCGAAGCGTGGGTTGGCGGTTTGGTCTGCCGCGCATTGGGCTAAAGCGTGGCGAGTGTGTGAGCGCACGTGGGTTGATGCGCGCAGCTGAGGTGAGGGGATGTCGGTTCTGGGGATAACTTGTTCGGATTGTTGGGATATTTCCGGTCGTAGGCCCGCGGGCCTTGAGGGGTCATTTGTGGGCGCAAAACTCCAGCCAGCCCTCGGGAAGTCGAGCCCGTTCGCGGGGTTAGGGGCGCCGCAGCATGTGCTCAGGTTTTCGTAGTCAAGTGTCGAGAATGAAAGAAGTTTTTTCGTTTCCTTGACGCTATCGATCTCGTCCCTTAGTCCCAATTTCAGGCAACTCGCCGCGTTCTGTTCCATGGCTCCTCAACTGCGTTTCCCTTGGCTCCCCGCTTCCGTTGACCGTGTCGGTCGGCGGCGTGCCGCGCGTGCATCCGTGCCGCGCATGGCAACGGCTGCCGTGCGCATTCCGGATGGGCAAGCACAGGTCCCGCTCTATTTCTTGCCGTCGGGTCCGCAGATCTTCATCCATGAAGGCGCGCGCCAGCGGCTCGAACGGCGTCTCGAAGCCGCCTTCGGTGGTCCGGTGCAGCTGGGCGTCACCGACAACCGCCGCCGCATGGTCACGCAAACGCGGGCGCGCGGGCGCCTGCGGGTGCGGGTGAACATGATGTTTTTGGGGGCGGAGCCCCGCATCTTGGACGCCCTCGTGGCCTACGTCGTACACGGTGACCGTGACGCTTCGCAGGTCATCGGGGACTTCATCTCGACCAACACGCACCGCATTCGCGCCTCACGCCGCGCCACGGTCAAGCTGCAGGCCGAGGGTCACGTCCACGACCTGGGTGAAATCCTCGCCCAACTGAACGACACGTACTTCGGTGGCAGCATCGGGGATGTGCTGATCACCTGGGGCCGCCGCACGAGCCCCGCCGGCGAGGCCAAGCAGCGGCGCACCATCAAGCTCGGTAGCTACAGCGCGTCCGAGCGCCTGATCCGCGTACACCCGGTTTTGGATGCCGAGTGGGTGCCGCGCTACTTCGTCTCCTACATCGTGTTCCACGAGCTCCTGCACCACGTGATGCCGGAAATCCGCGTGGGCGGCCGCACGCTCATTCATCCCCCCGAGTTCGCGAGCCGCGAGCGTGAGTTCCGCTACCACGACCGCGCGCTGGCCTGGGAGCACAAGCACATCGACCGCCTCCTGCGCGCCCGCTGAGGGCCGTCACCTCCGCCGGCGGGTGTGAATGGGGCCGTCACCTCCGCCGGCGGGTGTGAATGGGGCCGTCACCTCCGCCGGCGGGTGTGAGTTGGGCCGGTCACCTCCGCCGGCGGGTGTGAGCCGTCACCTCCGCCGGCGGGTGTGAGTTGGGCCGGTCGCCTCCGCCGGCGGGTGTGAGCCGTCACCTTCGCCGGCGGGTGTGAGCCGTCACCTTCGCCGGCGGGTGTGAGTTGGGCCGGTCACCTCCGCCGGCGGGTGTGAGCCGTCACCTTCGCCGGTGGGTGTGAGCCGTCACCTTCGCCGGCGGGTGTGGTCTTTGAGGCGTAGGGCGGGCGCTCGCTACAGTTCGATGGCTAGTCCAAGGACCCAGGTGTTGGCGCCGACGTTGAGGCGCTTGGTCGAACCGAAGGCGTCGAGCTCGCTGCCGTACCACTCGGCGAAGATGTAGCTG
>Ga0247740_1000243_pt1 | contig 28935 bp, 23 predicted proteins | sample UWRJL148409B2_FD_180942 | JGI IMG/M metagenome (GOLD analysis project Ga0247740, IMG submission 180942) | Plant litter microbial communities from Arlington Agricultural Research Station in Wisconsin, United States - UWRJ-L148-409B-2 | ecosystem: Environmental > Terrestrial > Plant litter >...
CAGTTCCGGCGACAATGGCCATCGTGCGCGAGCTGGGTGCAGACCGGGTAGAGCTTTACACCGAGCCCTACGCGGCCGCGGCTGGCACGGGCCGCGCGTCCGAAGTCTTGCAGCGCTACACGCTCACGACCCAAGCCGCGCGTGAGGTCGAGCTCGGAGTCAACGCGGGGCACGACCTCAACCTGGAGAATCTGCCGGGTTTCCTGCAAGCAACCGGGCGGATCGACGAGGTATCGATTGGGCACGCCTTGATCGCGGATGCGCTCGAACTCGGCATCGCAGAAGCGACGCGGCGCTACTTGGCCATCTGCGGCGCGTAGCGCGACAATAAGCGTTCGACCATCCAGGTACGTCGTCTTGCCGGCCGCGGCGTCGATTTCGATGCCGAGGCGGACGACTGGGCCGAGAGCCGCTATAACCGCCCCGTGACGACGTTCTCCGACGTGCGGCGAGAGCTGCGGCCGACGCTCCGGCTAGCGGTGCCGATCGTCGTTGGGCAAGTCAGTCAAATGCTGATCGGGCTCACGGACACGGCCTTCATCGGCCGACTTGGCGCGGTGCCGTTGGCCGCGGCAGCGTTCACCCAGGGCATCTTCGGCATGTTCTACGTGGTCGGCATCGGGCTGCTGTTCGGGCCCGGTGTTTTCACGGCGCAGGATCACGGAGCACGGGACGACGCGGCGTGCGTGTCGTGGTTGAGGCACGGTCGCGTGCTCGCCGTCCTGGTGTCGGTCACCGGCTTCGGTGTGCTGGCGCTGTTGTCGACTCAATTCGGACGCTTCGGCCAACCTCCGGAAGTCATCGCGGTTGTGCGTCCGTTCTTTCTACTGGTTGCGGCCTCCCTGGTGCCCGCGCTGGTCTTCCAGGTGCAGCGTCAGTTTGCCGAGGCCGTCGGGCATGCGTGGGGGCCAATGCTCATCATCCTCGCGGACGTAGCGCTGAACGCCTTCTTGAATTGGGTGCTGGTGTTTGGGCACCTAGGTTTCTCCGCATACGGTTTGATCGGTTCGGGCTTGGCGACGCTGTTGGCGCGCGTGCTCGCGGTACTTGCTCTTGCCTGTTGGTTGCGTTACTCGAGTCGTTTTTCGCAGTTCCGGGCTGCCGCATGGACTGGCTGGGAACGGCTCCGCTTCGAACGCCTCCTGCGCTTGGGCATCCCCGCCGGGGTGATGTTGCTGTTCGAAACGGGCGCTTTCAGCGCAACCGCCTTGATGATGGGCTGGCTCGGAGCGGTGCCGCTCGCGGCGCATCAAGTCGCTCTGAGTTGCGCCGCGCTCACGTTCATGATCCCGCTCGGTCTGTCGCACGCGGTCAGCGTGCGCATCGGGCGGGCCCGCGGCGAAGGCCGGATCGAAGCGCTGCGCGCGATTGGTCTGGGCGCATTGCTGGCAGGGCTAATCGCGATGTCGCCGTTCGCCGGATTTTTTGCGCTGGCGGGGGGACTCATCACCCAGACGTTCACCTCCGATCATGCTGTCGCAGCGCTGGCCAGTCGGTTGCTGCTGGCTGCCGCGATCTTTCAAACCTTTGACGGCGCACAGGTAATTAGCGTCGGTGCTCTGCGCGGACTCACCGACGCTCGGGTGCCGGCTGCCCTCACCTTCGCCGCGTATTGGCTGTTTTCCCTTCCGCTTGGCTACGTACTCGCTTTTCACACGACGCTCGGTCCGCTCGGACTCTGGGTCGGACTCGCCGCCGGCCTGGCCGCGGCCGCGGTCTCGCTCGGGCTGAGGTTTCTGCACAAAACTCGGGCCGCTTGAGCCGCGCACCGCGGTGCACCAAGCGCGACGAAAGAAAAGTCACACCGGTCCTGGTCGGGTGTCCTTCGAGGTGAGCCAAATGAGTTTGCAGCCAGATCAAACAGCCGAGGCCGTGGCCGGCGCACGCTCCGGGGATCTGTGCGCTTTCGGACGGCTCGTGGAGGCCACGAAAGACATGGCGTACGCCGTTGCCTTTCGCATCCTTCAGGAGGAAGCCGGTGCGTGCGACGCGGTTCAAGACGCCTACGTCTCGGCATTCGAGCGGCTCGCCGAGCTGCTCGACTCGAAAGCGTTTCCCGGTTGGCTGCGCCGGATCGTCATTGCCAAATCGCTGAATCAACGTCGGCGGGCGCGGACCACCTGGCTGCTTATCGAAGATGAACAGTTTTCACCGCCGGTGCTCGACGACCGAGAGCAGTCTTGGACTGACGCGCAGCAACGTCAGCTCGCGCGCGCATTGTTGACTCTCTCGGAAGCCGATCGCGGCCTGTGCGAGCTTCACTATCACGGGCATTGGAGCGCAGAGCGGCTAGCCCGCCACACGCAGGTGGAGGCGGCGGCCATGCGTAAACGCCTGCAACGAATCCGCGAGAAATTACGAAAGGAGATTGAAATGGACGAACGAAGGACGCTCGCTGCTCACCCCACGCCTCCCGAGCTACCGGCGAACATCATCGAACTCTTGGCCCGACCCAGGTTGGTGCACCTGCCAGAAAACCCGGTCGGCGCGGTCTCGTCGCTGCTGCGCGACGCGTTTTCCGGATTCTCCGAAATCGACTTGCCAGAGGAGCTCGACCTCGCGCTTGCCCAGCAAAGACTGGGCGGAGACGCCGTGTACATCGACCGCCCCAAGCTGCAACGAATCGACGGTGAGCGCGTCCTTCGCTACGACTTGACCTTGCCGCTGCTGCTTACGGTGACCTGGACCGGAACACCCCAGCGGCTGTCGGCGGCCGGCAAGGCGTACCGACGTGAAACCGAGAGCGCCACCCACTTGGAGGCCTTCCATCAGCTGGAATTGTTCGCCATCGACGCGCGCAACGCACTGGAACCATGGGATTTCGCCGGTCGCGTGCTCGCTGCCGTCGATCGCGTACTGCCTCGCGCCGAAGTTCGCGTTACCCCGACGGACTACCCGATGTGTGCCCGCGCCTGGAGCTTGGATGTGCAACGCGAGGGTCAGTGGGTAGAGGTCCTAGCTTGGGGCGAGTACGCGGATTGGGTGTTGAGGGGCATCGGGGCCGACCCGACGCAGCAACGTGCCCTGGGAGCTGGCATTGGTCTGGAACGCCTTGCCTCGCTCAAGTACGGGATCGACGACATTCGCAAAATGGCGAGCGCACTGGTCGCGTAACGAGTGACCGAACCAACCGCGCTTGGGGATGCGCGCGCTTCATGGCAAACATCCGTCATGGCTGAAAGCGACGGAGAAGTCTTGGTCGTCGTCCGCGGCATGGAGGTGTTGGTCGAGCGCGACGGCGAGGGGGTACGCCTCTGTTCGCGCACCATCGCTCTCGAGTTCGGCGAACTTCCCGTTTTCGTTGGCCATGACGGAACTCGAGCTTGGCATGCGGCGCGTGCGCGCGAGAACATCGAATTGCCGTCGGGCGTCTCGTTCAGTGCCACGCGGCCCCTGTTTGCCGAGCTGCCCGAGGCCGCGTTACACATGGTGGGCCGCGCGCTGGCATGCGTGGAGTTCGAGGAGACCCACCGTTTCTGCGGGCGCTGCGCGACGAAAACGCAGCCTGGCTCGCTGCGCTCGAGCTCGGCGACCGCGGCCGTAGTCGAACGCCAGAGGGTTTGTCCGAATTGCGGCTTGAGCTTCCACCCGCGGATCCCGCCCGCCGTGATCGTGTTGATTGAACGCGGACCACAGCTGCTCTTGGCTCGCGGAGCCAACTTCCCTCCCGGGCGTTTCAGCGCGGTCGCAGGCTTCGTGGAAATTGGCGAATCGCTCGAGCAGACCGCTCAACGCGAAGTACGCGAGGAGGTTGGCGTGGAGATCAGTGATTTGCGTTACTTCTCCAGCCAACCCTGGCCTTTCGGACATTCCCTGATGATCGGCTTCAGTGCGCAATATGCGGGCGGTGAGCTGCGCGTCGACGGAAGCGAAATCGTCGAAGCGGCATGGTTCGAACGCGACGCGCTCCCGCTACTGCCGCCACCGATCAGCATCGCACGCAAAATGATCGACGCCTTCTTGAAGCGCGACTAGAGGCCTTGGGACTCCAACGAGGTCCGAGGCCCCCAAGTCGGAGCGCGAAATTGTATTGGTTTCGCCTCGGGCGCCTGCTAGCACTGTCCAGCAAAGGAGACACATCGCTATGCAACGACGCCGCCTCGGCACCACGGGTCTGACCGTTTCGGAAATCTGTCTCGGCACAATGACCTTCGGCAATCACGCCGATGAAGCCGCCAGCCTGAAGATCTTGGACAAAGCCTTCGGCTCTGGCATCGACTTTTTGGATGTGGCCGAGGTCTACCCCGTGCCCCCCAAGCCCGAGCTCGCCGGCCGCAGCGAAACCATCATCGGTAAGTGGCTGAAGGACCGTTCGCGCGACGACGTGATCATCGCTACGAAGGTCGCGGGCCCCGGTGGCGGTTGGTTCGTACCCCCGGTCCGTGGTGGGCGCACGGCCCTCGATCCCCATCACATCGAGCGGGCGGTAGAAGGCAGCCTCAAGCGTCTGGGAACCGACTACATCGACCTATACCAAACCCATTGGCCCGACCCCGAGGTACCGATTGAGGTGACCCTCGAGGCGCTCGAGCGCGTGATCCGGGCCGGCAAGGTGCGTTACATCGGCGCGAGCAACGAAACCGCGTACGGCCTCACCAAAGCATTGCTCACGGCTGAAAATGAGGGGCTCCCCAAGTATCAGACCATCCAAAACAACTTCTCGCTCCTGAACCGGCGTTTCGAAGACGAGCTCGCCAACGTGTGCCGGCGCGAAAAAGTGAGCCTCATCCCTTACAGTCCGATTGGCGGCGGCGTCTTGAGCGGCAAATATGCGGGTGGTAAGTGGCCGGAGCCCGCCCGCTTCACGACCTACCGCAACGACCCGACGCGCGGTCAAACCATGACTCGCCGCTTCCTGAACGAGAAGACGCACGCGACGACCGAGCGCGTTTTACAACTTGCAAGCGAGCTATCGCTGCCTCCGGTCACGTTCGCGGTGGCCTGGAGCTTGGCTCATGACTTCGTGGCCTCGACCATCATTGGCGCAACTCGCGCCGAACAGTTGGACGACATCTTGCGCGCGGCCGACGTAAAGCTGCCGGCCGAGGTACTGGCCAAGGTCGACGACCTCTCGCGCGAGATCCTGTACCCGATGGGATGACCCGAGACGTGTGAAACGCCGATTCCGGCGCCGAGCAATCAGGCGCCGGCGGCGATCGCGGCTTCGATGTCCTTGATCAAGCCAGCGTCTTCCGGATCAACCTTGGACGGATAAAACCCGAGCACCTTGCCCGAGCGCGAAATCAGGTATTTGCCGAAGTTCCAGGCGGGTAACGTGCCGGAACCGCGTTCGAGCGCGGCATAGATCTCCGATTGGCCCGGGCCCGCCTTGGTCTGCACCTTCTCGAACATCGGAAAGTCGACTCGGTACTTGCTCACGCAGAACTCCCGGATCTCTTCTGCCGAGCCCGGCTCCTGCCGGCCGAAGTCATTGCTCGGGAAGCCGAGAACGGCAAAACGCTGGTCCTTGTACTTGGTGTACACGCGCTCGAGGCCAGCATACTGGGGCGTGTAGCCACAGGCACTGGCCACGTTCACCAGCAGTGTCACCTGACCGCGGTAATTCGCGAGCGGCGCGGGCTGGCCCTCCAGCGTTTTGGCCGAGAGCTCATAGATATCAATCGCCGCGTTGCTGGGGACAGTCATGTTTCGTCTTTCCTGCACGGGTGCCTTCCGGCAGCCACCGCACAATAGTGCCACCGAGTAACCGCAAAAGATTGCCAAAGCCAGCCGCATGACAGACACCTTGAGCGCGCCGAAGGTCGAGTCAAGCGAGTGCAGCCCTTTCGAGTGGCCCGCATGGAACGTCTCCTATACAAGAACCTCCTCAGCTTTGCAATTCAGGCGGCACACTTCAGCCGGGGCGACATGCGTTACAACACCTCACGCACGGACAGGGCCGCGTAACATCGCGGTTTGCTTGCCGGCGTTCGGGCCGGACATCGTTCACCTAGACCCCTGAGGTTCGACCCCTAGAAGTGCCTTGGCCTCTGCCGACCCGCGGAGATAACCACTTCCGTCCGACACGCAAACGAGCGCGTTGGCACGCGGCTTCAGTGCACTAGCGCGCGCGAGCCGAGTTCGCCCGTGTGCGCCAAGAAGTGCGCGAGCAAACCCGGCCCGTTGGGCGTCAAAATCGATTCGGGATGAAACTGCAAGCCGAAGCGAGGCAGTGTGACGTGACGAACGGCCATGACGAATCCTTCGGAGGTCCACGCCGTCACCGTGAGTTCACTTGGCAGCTCTGCACGCCTTGCTCGCAGCGAGTGATAGCGCCCAGCTGGAAACGGATTGGGCAGGTCACCGAATATCGATGAACCGTCGTGATGGATCAGGGAAGCTTTGCCGTGGGTCGGCTCGGGGTCCAGATCGAGGGTGCCGCCGTAGCTCTCGACCAGCCCCTGATGACCGAGGCAAACACCCAATAGCGGCAGGTCCGCGGGTAAGCGCCGTAGTAGCTCGGGGCACACGCCGGCGTCCTTGGGTCTGCCTGGCCCGGGACTGAGCACGATGCCGTTTGGCTTCCGCTCCAGCGCTTGGTCGACGGAGATCACGTCATTGCGCACGACCTCGACCTTGGCTCCTAGGCGCGCCAGGACCTGATAGAGATTCCATGTAAACGAGTCATAGTTGTCGACTAGTAGAATCATCGCTCTTCTCCTCGATGTTGCGAAATGCGGGTGACCTGATCAAGCGCGCGGCGTCGAATAGTGCCTGCGCTTTTTGAATCGTTTCCAAGCGCTCTGCTTCAGGGTCGGAGTCGAAAACCACACCGGCGCCGGCTTGGACGGAGAGCACGCCGTCGCGCGCCGCGAAGGTGCGAATCGTCAACGCCATATCGAGATTGCCGGAAGCATCCAGATAGCCGAATGCGCCCGAATACGGGCCGCGCGTTTCGCTCTCGATGGTTGCGATCAACTCTTGCGCGCGGACCTTGGGCGCGCCGGTGACCGTACCCGCGGGGAAGCATGCCACGAGCGCGTCGAGCGCATCCTTGTCTTCGGCGAGTTCGCAGTCAACGCGCGAGACGATGTGCTGGACGCGAGCAAACCGCTCGATCACCCGATGCTCTCTGACCTGCACGGTGCCCACTTTGGCGACGCGGCCGAGGTCATTTCGGGCAAGGTCGACCAGCATGTCGTGCTCGGCGCACTCCTTCTCGCTGTCGAGTAATTCTTGGGCGAGTCGCTGATCAGCCTGGGGGTTAGCGCCGCGCGGGCGGGTGCCAGCAATGGGCTTATTTTCGACCTTACCGTCGCGAACGGAGACCAGCCGTTCGGGTGACGAACCGACCAGAGTCAGGCCGTCCGCCTCGAAAAAGAACATGTGGGGCGATGCGTTCGTGAGCCGCAGCACCCGGTACAGCGTGAACAGGTCTCCGTTGAACGGCTGCTCGAAGCGTTGCGAGGGAACCCCCTGAAAGATCTCGCCCTGGCGGATCGCGTCCCGCATCGACTCGACGGCGGCGCGATATTCGGCAGGCTCGAGCCCAACGCTCGGCTCACCGTCGAGGGCAACGGGTCGTGAAACACCCGGCGTAGAAAACGCATCTCGCGCGAGTGCTTCGATCCGCGCGTGGGCCGCTACGTGATCCGCTTTGCCGTGCGGGGCTGCCGTGATCACGTAGACTTTCTGAGCCGCGTGGTCCAGCGCCACGACCTCGTCATAGCGCTCGAGGGTTGCGTCCGGCACTTGCCAGCGATCGACCTTCGCCCGCGGGACGCGCTTTTCGAGCTCGCACGACCACTCGTAAGCAAACCACCCCACCCAGCCGCCGCAAAAAGGCGGCAATTCGGCGGTGGGAGACGTTGGCCTATCGAGGGCCAGCGTTTGACGCAGGGCTTCGATCAACGAGCCCCGTAATTCGCGCTCTTCACCGCGCCATCGGAGCCGGTGGCCCAACACGCCGCCGCGAAACGAAGCGCTCGGGTCGACGCCGATGAATGTGTAGCGCACCAACCGCGCAGGCCCTTCGACAGACTCCATCAGGCATGGCCGATGGCCGCGCCCCCGTAGCGCTAGAAAGAGCCGAACCGGGCTGGTGAGGTCAGCAGCATACGTCGCCCACGCGAGGCGTTGCTCCGCTGCTTGTTCAGACGTGGATCGAAAGAGGGGTGTCAGCATTGAGACCTTTCGCGTGGGGCTGAGCGCCCCGAATGCACGAGTGGCGGGGCAGAGCGAAGACTCGCGCGTCACGCTGCAGCCGCGACGCCAGGATGCTCGGTCCCGAGCCACCTGAGCCGCGCGCTGCAGCGACGACATCTTCCATGCGTTCGAACTCGCGGCGCCGGATTCCGAAACGGGCTACTTCGCGTAGCGGTATTCGAGGATGGCCTTGAGATTGGCCATCTCGATCTTGTGAATGGCGTCGAACTGCGACCAGATGTCACCTACCCATGCGCGATCGGTTCGGGCACGCGGCTCGCTGATGTAGCTCGGCAACTCCTTCGTGCTACGGTCGTAGTAGGGGTGTTTGCAATTGGTCCAAAGCACGACTGTGCCTGGCTTACGCAGCGTTGGCATGGCGTCGATGAAGCGAAAATAGTAGCGCATCCAGAGTTCATCGCCTTGGTCCCAGGCGCACGGGTAGTCCACGACGCGACTGTCCGGGTAGGCCTCGGCGCGAACGTAGATGGTGGTGTCCTTGGCCAGCGCTTCGCGGCCTTTGTAAAGTCCGCCTCCAAGGTGGTAGAGATCGCGCAAACTGTAAGTCCATTCCTCGAGGCTGTACACATTGGCGGCATACTCGTACGCTTGGTCGACGGGGCAATGGATGTATTCGCCGAGGTGGCAGTATTGCCCGAAGATCTCTTGGTGGGGGTAGCTCTCTTTGGTCAACCCCGCAAGCTTGGTTAGGCACTCCTCGATCGAATGATCCTCGGAGACGTATAGTCCTGGAATCTCCCGACTCGGTGCGCCATTGCGCACGAGTCCAGCCCTGCTCCACGGTCCCTTGTCATCATGTCCACTCATTGGCTTTTCCTTCGATCCTTGATTTTAGATACGATTGATCTGATTATTCGCCACGTGACTGTCAAAAGCGCAGCTGCGCGCTCGCAAAACCGTTGAACTGCTCGAGCGCTGAAAAGCTGGTATTGGTGCCGAGTAAGCCCGTGAGTGCACTGCCGGCCGTCGTCTGTAAGCTCAAGTCGGCATTGCTGATAACGAGCGCAGGGACCGTCGTGCTGAGCTTCACCACTCCTTGGTTCGTGGCGACCCACCAATTCGAGACGAAAGGAACGGGCGCGGCCGTGAGCGCGCCAACCGTCCCCCGCAGGGTCAAGCGGTTCTGCAGACTCACCAGAACCACATCCAGTCGCCCCGTGGCCGGGGTATATCCGTAGTCGACGACCGCGCCTTCCGCCTGCACGCCTGCGTAACGCAACGCCGCGAGCAAGCGCAGATTGTTCGTACTGTATGAGATGGAGTAAATGTTCACGTCTCCGCTGCCGTCCGGCGGCACGATGAGCGCCCCTACCTGTAAGATGGAGATTGGCCGAAGCAGCCTGCTCGCGGCGCTGTCCGCGTCGGTCTGAGCCTCGGCCTCGGGAAACGCGAGACTCAGGGCGAGACTGCCGCAGTTCGCGGTTCTCACCACCACCGGGGTCACGGGGGCGGATTCACCAACGAGCGTGAACCCGGCCGGCACCCGTGGCCGCACGGCCTGCGTGGGAATGACCTCCACGCCGATGCTTTCTACGCAATCCGAAAAGTCGGAAACGATGGGAAGGCGCGCGCTTTGAAGCGCCGCCGACTCGGAATCGGCATTGCCCTCGCCGACTGCCAACGAGCAGCCACCCGAAAGCAACGCAATTGACAATGATAGCCAAACAGCAATGGATCGATGCATTCGACGATTCTCCTGCGAAAAGGTGCGCGCAATTCACGCACGTCAGCAAACCGATGATTCGTGTTCAACCAAACCCACGGGCGCTCCGGCACGCCCACCGAACTCAACCGGAGGCGAAAGCCGTAGACGGCAGCGTTGGCGCATCAGACCCGAGAAACGGTGCAAAGGGCGGCACCTCTTCACGCAGCAGCCGGAGGTCGAGCACCCCCGGCAAGCGGGGCGAGCCTTCACTATATTCGCGCAGCCGTTGGTGAAGCTCGCGCTTCGTCGACGCCACACCGCACCACAGCTTTTCCGCCGGACCGAGCCCGCGGGCGATGCTCGAGAAGTCCACCGCGTGGTAGCGCACGGCCTCGATGCGTGAGTCGAACAGCAATTGCTGACGTGTTGCGCACATACCGTGCATGCCGTTGTTGAACACGACGAACAGGATCGGCAGCCCGAGCTCCACGGCCGTGTGGACCTCGAGGCCCAACATCAGAAAGGCACCATCTCCGCAAATGACGGTCGTGCGCGTGCCTGCTTTGGACCCGAGTTGAGCTCCGATCGCACCGGCAATCGCGTAGCCCATGCCGCCCATGCCGAGTGCGATCGTAGAGCTCGAACCCTTGGGAAGCGTGACGTAATGTAGCCCTGCCGCCGCGCAATTTCCGGCGTCGAAAACGAGGTGGCCACTCTCCGTCAGGTACCCGGCCAACGCCGAGAGTGCCTCACTTTGCAGTAGAGTGTCCGACTCGGCCGGCGGTTGCTCACCGGGCAATTCCGGTGCGGCGCGGGGCGCATAGTAGTGACGTTGGTAGCCGACGACCGGCGGAAAAGCGGGAATGGGGTCACGTTCTTCGAGGCGCAAGAGCGCGCGAAGCGCATCACCGAGGTCCGCTTGGAGCGCCACTTCGGCTTTCACCACCCGCTGCACGGCGTCCACCTCGACGTCTATCACCGCGAAGCGCTTGAAGCGAAAGCTGTGCTCGATCGGCGTGCGCGTCATCACGTCGAGCGTGGTACCGAGGGCGATGATTACATCGGCCTGATCGCGCAGGTAGGATTGCGCGGAGGGATGTCCGGCTGCGCCGATCATGCCCAGGTACAGCGGGTCATCATCGGAAAATTCCCCTCGCGAAGACATGGTCGTCACCACCGGTACGCGCAGCTTCCCAGCCAGCGCGCGCAGCGCCGCGGCCGTGCCTGGGCTATGGCCCACGCCCGCGCCAACGATGAAAACCGGACGGCGCGCGCTGCGGATCAGAGCGAGCAACGCGGCAAGCTCGCTCTCTGAGACAACTTGAGTTCGCGCGAATGACGCAAGCGCGGTCGGCCAGTCATCAGGCGGTTCTCCTACTTCGTACTCGTAGACATCACGCGGGAGCAGCAAAACGGCAGGTCCGCGCCGCCCTGATAGCGCGCTCACGAGGGCGGCTCGCAACATTGGCCAGAAGTCAGCCGCTTCCGTGATTTTACCGACGTACTTCGAGATTGAGCGCCAGAGCAGTACGCTGTCGACCATATCGCCTCGGCCCGACGAATCTTGGAACGCGCCGCGCCCTTCGAGATTGAGCGGAGGCTGACCGACCAGTGCGAGCACGGGAATTCCTTCTGAATAGGATTCAGCGATGCCCACGGCCAGGTTCAACATTCCGCCGCCTGAAGTTGCGCAGCATACCCCAAGGCTCTTGTGCACTCGCGCGCGGCAGTCCGCCATGAACGCGGCGCCAATTTCGGTCTTCGCCAAAATCGAGATGAAGTCGTTCCCGCCCAGGCGATGAACCGCGTCGTGAAGATGTTCGACGTTCGCTCCGCTCACCCCGAACAAGTAGCGTAGGCCGAGATCGCGCAAAACTCGAACCAGCGCGTCTGCAAGCTTCACGGCGACCTCCCGTCAATCCGTAGACGAATCAGTGCCATTGCAAAACCAGGGAGCTCACGAAGTCTCCTCCGTTGGAAAATGTTCCAAGCGCTACAAGGTCGCCCTTCCGCACTCGCCCAGAGTCGACAGCGTCGGCCAAAGTCACGGGAATGGAGCTTTGAAACATATTTCCGTAGCGATCCAAGGTGTCATGGGTTCGAGGTGGCAGGATGCCGATCCTTCTGCGCCATTCGTCCAAAAACAGGTTGTTCGGCTGATGGGTGATCAGCAAGTTCACATCACTCGTGCTGAGTTTGGCCTGTGCGAGACAACGCTTTACTGCGTCTGGAAGTAGATGAAGGGCGTTCTCGCGAATCGCTTCCACCATTTCACGAGAGAAGTTGACCGTGATTGGACCGCAGCCGCGCTCCCAGTAATTCTTGAACTGGCCATCGACCAAATCAGGTTCGAAGCGGAATAGTCCATAGTGCTCGCCGTGCGACCGTTCGTAACGAGCAAGCACGGACGCCGAACCCGGGACCATCAGCGTAGCGGATGCGCCGTCCCCCAGCACGAAGGAGCGCCGTGACTTTTGAAACTCCGGCAAGCGGGAGATGAAGTTGGTAACGGTCACGATCACCACGTTCTTGTGCTGCCCAGAGTCGATGAAAGCGGCTGCGGCATTCAAGGCCGAGAGGTACGACGAGCAGCTCGTGTCCAAGTTGAGGATCGTGGCTTGCTTGGCTCCCACCCGGTGTTGAATGGCCGGGCCGATTCCAGGCCAAAACGTGTCTGAGAAAATGCACGAGCAAATCAACAAGTCGATGGTTTCGACCCTGATCCCCGTGCGTTCCAAGAGCCGCTCGACGGCGCGCACGCCGAGGTCTTCGGATGAATAGTCAGGAGAGGCGAAGCGCCTTTCACGAACACCGCTGAAGAACGAACTGTCCGCCAGGGCATCTCCCGAGTCAGCGTCAACCGTCTCATTGCTGACGATTCGCTCAGGCTGAAAACTAACGACATCGATTATTTGCGCGGCCATCGCGAAAGCCTCTTCCCTGCAATTGACAGTCACTGTGGAGGAAGCCGTCGGGCCCATCTCCTCGTCCGTTGACGGCGGAGAGGAAGGGCAAATGACCCTCTCACACAACCGACCTCCCGTTCTCAAGACACAATATGTTTAAACAGACACGATCCGTCAAGACCCATTTGAACACCTTCTCGCCAAATATATCGCTGCTACCACGACGTAAACCGCCAGTCGCGCTCCGCTCTGCTCGCCAAACTCGCGACCCCACAGTCTTGTATTGTATTTTACTGTCTCTTTTGCAAGACTGCCGCCAGACGGTGAGTCAGCTGACACCCATGGTCGGGTTTCGCCGGTCACCTTGAGGAGGAAAGCATGTCGAATCTGATCTGGAGTTCGTTCTGGGCGGCGCGCGGCCGCGTTGGAACCGGGGCGCTACTGTTCCTACTGACGCTGAGCGGTGCGGTGCGGGCAGAGCCGAAGCCCGAGTCAATCGATGCGCGGGCGCGTGCGATCCACGCCAAAGTTTTGGTGCTCGATAGTCACGTCGATGTCCTGTTGCCCAATACGATTGCGCGCTACGCGGGGCCGGACGGCAAGTCCGCGGCGGAATTCGAGAAACTCGCCCGCGGCGGAGTTGGCGCGATAACGTTCGCTATCGCGGTGGGCCCGGGTCCGCGTAATGAAGCCGGCGTTGCAGAAGCGCGCGCCGAAGCTTCGGAGAAAATCGAGGCAATTCAAGCGTTCGTCCGAGAGCACGCCGACACGGTGGCCCTGGCAAAGAGCGCCGACGACGTGCTGCGCCTGCATCAGCAGGGCAAGATCGCGGTGCTGCAAAGCTTCTTGAATGCTCGTTCGATTGGTAAAGATGTCGGGCAGATAGAACAGTATTACCGTGCAGGCGTCCGACTCTTCGGCTTCACACACGCCGGCAACAATGATTTTGCGGATTCCTCCCGGCCCGACTCGGAGCCGAGCGTGGAACACCACGGTCTGTCGGCGCTCGGTAAGCAAGGCGTCTCCAAGCTCAACCGGCTCGGCGTGATCATCGACGTCTCTCAGTTGACGCCCGAAGGCGTGCAGCAAGTCCTTCAGCTGTCCAAGGCCCCCGTGGTCGCGAGTCATTCCGCCGCGCGGGCGTTGGTCGATTTCCCGAGAAACTTGAGCGACGCCGAGCTCGACGCCATCAAACAGAATGGCGGAGTCGTTCAAGTGACGGCTTTCAGCGCCTACCTCGTACCGCCGCCCAAGGATTTCAGGGCTCGTGTCGCGGCTTTGCGCAGACAATTCTCGCTGCCTCCCGCGAATGCACCGGACGAAGGCATCGAAACATTGCCCGAAGCAAGGAGAGGTCAATTCATCCAAGGGTTGCAACGGCTCTCGACGCGAGCAACGGTGAAGCAGTACGTCGATCATATCGACTACATCGCCAAGCGAATTGGCGTCGAACACGTTGGGATTGGCTCGGACTTCAATCATGGCGCTGGCGTGATTGGCTTTCAGGACGAAAGCGAGGCGCTGAACGTCACTCGCGAGCTCGTGCGCCGCGGGTATGACGAGGGGCAGATCGCCAATATCTGGGGTGGCAATTTTCTTCGCGTGTTTCGTGCGGTCGAGGCCGAGAGCCGTAAGGAGAGACTGCACTAAACGAGGGGCCGACGGTGTTGGCGCGGAGTCGAGAGCTCCGCGTCGCGTTGGCGGCTCGACCGTGGTCGGTCCGCCCCCCGCCGCCTCTTCATCGGGAGGAGCGGGGAAGAATCAATCGAGAGGACATCGCAAACATGAATCGACTGGTTGAATTAGGATTATTCGTTCTTGCTAGCTTGGCATTCGGGGTCGGCTGCCAGAGGGAGGACGGCGCCGGCAAACCTGGCACGGACGTGCAGGCATGCACAGGCGTCGACGGGAAGTTGGAGGCGAGCTTCGCCGAAGTCGCCACGTTGGTGGCAGCGGAGACTTACCGCACTGAGGGTTTCACCAATGAAGACGCCTTCGCAGAAAACATGCAGCGCATCGTGGAGGACCTGAACGAGCAGACGCGCGAATTCAACCTTGGACAGAAACGGCACAAGATCGAGCCTTGGGAGTGGAAGGTCGAGAGCGGCGACGCGGCATCCCCGAAATATTACTGGGTCTTCGGCTTTCGGCTGGGCAGTGGGCCTCGCAAGATCGCGCTGAACACGCATTTCGATACGGTCGCTCCCGGCAATAGTGATGCCTGGAAGCCGTTCGAGCTGAGCAAGTCGACGGGCGAAACCAAACATGGTGGCGTGCAAGACCTATGGGTAGGGCGTGGCGCAATCGACGACAAGGGTCCTGCGTTGGCGACGTTCTTGGTGCTCCAGGACATCGCTCGTGCGTACGACGGTAACCCGCTGCTCGATGACATCACGGTCGAGTTGATCTTCGACACGACGGAAGAGATCGGCAGTATGTCGATGCAGCGCTACCGCGAGGCAAACGTCGCCGAAGCTGCGGATCTGGAGGTAATCTTCGATACTTTCTGGGCGGTTCGCGCCGAGAAGGGAGTGGAGCGCCCGGTGTTTTCGCTGCCCAGGGAGGCTGCACCCGCCAGCGGCATCTGGGTGGAGTCGCTGAACACTCCCTCTGGGCCGATCAATCAGATCGCGGACCGGGCCGAGGCCGTCCTGCGAAGTAGCTCGGGCCGTGAGCTCCAAGAGCTTGCAGAGCAGATTGAGGCAAACTACGCCGCACATGACTTCGATGACCCTTCGTACCGGCGGGCCAAGCTGACGATCGACGACTCCGAGCTGCCCACCCGACTGAAGCTGACGACAGAAGTGTCGGGAGCGCAGCACGGGTCCGTACCTCAAGAAAACCGCGCCGGCGGCGCGAATCCCTTGGTTTCGTTGGCTAACTTCTTGGCGGCCCTGTCCGCTTCGGAAGTGCTGGCCGACAACGACGTCGCACGCATGTGCAGGTTCATAGCCGCCACTTGGGGCACTCGAGTATTCGGGGAGAGTCACCCAGACCTGCTCGAGGGCCATGACTCCGTGTTCACGGAAGGTAATGGCACGACCTACGCTTTGACGCGCCTTTACACCGAACCTGCGCCGGGTGCGGTCACACTCAGCCTCGATATTCGCTATGCCGCCGCACATCATAGTCAAGCGTGGGATGGCGTGAGCGAGGGCTTGTTGTGTGGCACGCAAAGCCGCTTCTCCGGGATTTTCGAGAGGTTGGTCAACGAGTTCAATTCGACGTCTGGTGGTACGCCCGTCTCGTTCCAAACTGTTACGCGGGTAGCTCCGGATATTCGCCGCACCGATGGGCCCACGTTCACTCGGGTAAGCCAAGCTTTCGAAGAGGTCACCGGCGCGCCGGCGCCCGCGGTAGCGATGGGCGCTAGTACCGACGCGAAAGCCTTCGTGAAGGCGTTGGCGGTCGGAGCGCTGTTCGACACCACCTTTGGAGCTCCGGTCAACTACCACGGGATTCGAGAAGCCATCCCGGTTCGCGACCTCGCTCTCAGCACCAAAATTCTGTGCAAGCTCGTGGACCGCGAGATCCGACACGCGGAGGACGAGTATCCGGAACCGGTCACGAACACCTGCAGCAGCTCCCCGTAGTTGCCGCCGTGCGCGATGCGCGCGGGTTTCCCGGACTGGAGGGACGCCCGCGCGGCTCATGACAACTGCCTGCGCCCAGCGTGAGGCGCCACGTTGCCCGTCGGTTCGGGGCTCGCACCAGGAAACGACGCGGCAAACGCCGCGAGCGTAGTTTGCGGCTTCCCTAGCTCGCGCCAGGTAGCCTCGGCCTGGAAGGGTTCGGGAGCGTTGTTGATGGCCTCCGAGATGTGCCACACGTAGTTGAGCGTCGGCGAGAACAGGCCAATCACCTTGAGCACGGCGAGCGGTGCAGTGGCCACCGAGAGCGCTTCCTTGCTGTAGTGGCGCACGAATTCGTGCGCCGCCTCCGAGGCAGTGAGCGCTTCCGGACCTTGCACGACGTACTCGCGCGACGTGTCGCCCGGCAAGGCCAGCGCCCGCGCGACCTGCTTGCCGTAATCGCGGGCGGCGATCCAATAGGCCTTCTCCCGGGCGCGGCCGGCAAGGTTCACGCGCCGACCTTGGCGGCTGCGATAGGGAATCGACTCCATGAAGTTAGACGGGAAGAAGATGGTCCTCGGTATGCCGCTCTCCTCGAGCGTCGCCCTCGCCTCGCGCTTCATGTCCCAAACCCACCAGGGCCTGCCCTCGTAGCGGTGGAGCAACGACGACAAGTAGGCGATACGGCGGATCCCAGCGGCCCGCGCGGCCGCCACGATGTTCTTCATGCCCTCGGATTCGGCCCGCCAGGCGGTCGCAGTGTCGGTAATTGGCGATGCTAGGCTGACATAAACGATGTCTTGGCCTTTGAAGGCAGCTTCGAGCCCCTTTGCATCGCGAACATCCCCATTCACCACGTTGACGGCGGACGGCAGCTTCTTCGCTGCGAGCACCGCCGCGCGATCGCGTACGACGCTGGTGACGGGGATGTTGGCCGCGACGAGCTCTTGCGTCACTGGGGCACCGAGCATGCCAGTGCTACCAATGACGACGACGCGGGGAAGTGCATTACTCACGGGATTTCTCCTAACTTGCGGCACAACTGCCGATTCTCGTAAACTTTCATCATGTCTACTTTTGCAGAGCGGGAGCATCCATACGAATTCGGCTCGATCCGTTTCGATATCGTCTACGGTGAACCTCGCTCACTGGATCCTCTAGGATCATTCGTTTAGGCTGGGGGCGAATGGACCTGCTGAGCGAGATTGTCAGCGAGCTGCGGCTGGAGAGCGTGTCGTATGCTCGCTTGGAGCTTGCCGCCCCGTGGGCGTTGCAGTTTCCCCCTGGGGGTCGCGGTATTCACATCATCACGCGTGGCAGCTGCTGGCTCGAGGTCGATGGCGGGCAGGCCCCCGTTGGCATCGCGAGTGGAGATCTGGTGGTGATGCCCAGCGGTCGGGGGCACGTGCTGCGCGATGCGCGCAAGTCGCGAAAGGGAACCCCGATCGAAGAGCTGGTGCGCGGGGCGCCGCCGGGTCGAGCAATCGAGTACGGCGGAGCAGGGTTGCCAACCACGATCGTGTGCGGGCAATTCCGGTTCGGAACCCAGGGGCACCCTGCCCTCGAGGCGCTGCCGCCCGTGCTGCATCTGCGTGGGGACGAGCGCATCGCGCCCTGGATTCAGGCTCATACCCAGTGCATTACCGCCGAGGTGAGCGACCCGACCGAGGGCACCGCGATCATGACTACGCGGCTCTCGGACGTACTACTCGTGCAGGCATTGCGCGCCTATTTGCAAGAAGTACCCGCCGACGAACGAGGTTGGTTGCGTGGCTTGGCCGACCCGAAGATTGGACGCGCGCTCGCGCGCATGCACCGCAGCCCAGAACTCGAATGGTCGGTGCTCACGCTAGCGCGAGAGGCCGGAATGTCGAGAGCTGCGTTCTCGGCACGGTTCTCGGAACAGATGGGGGCGTCACCCGGCAAGTACCTGGCAGACTGGAGAATGTACCGCGCCAAGGTGCTGTTGCGCTCCGGCGTCGCTTCGGTGGCGGAGGTCGCGGCGGAAGTCGGCTACCGCTCGGAAGCGGCGTTCTCGTTCGCGTTCAAGAACGCAGTCGGCGCGTCGCCCTCGGTATACCGCGGCACCCGTCGCGATATGAGTCGCGCAAACCCCAATAACTAGCGTCTGGTTGAGTTCGCACGATCGGCACGCGCAACGCATTGCCACGCGCTCGGAACGCGTCCATGTCTCTGCGTACAGTCTCTTTTGTCAGACAAATATCTTGCACTGAAGACAAGATAGACTTATGCAGTGCGACACGGGAGTCGGCGAGTGCAGCCAAAGGGGCAACGACCGAAGGCGTGCCCTGTTTTAAACAACTCTTATTCTTGTTGGGGAACACGAAGCTCATGGGTAGTTCACGGCGGCGAGCACAGGGCACCTGGCGATTGTCGATAGGGTTCATTGCCGGTTTTTTATTGCTGGGGGGAAGCGCGAACGCGCAGACAGAGCCTGCCCCCATCCCCAATCCCGAACCGAATCCAGGGTCTGACGCCGACGCCCCGACGCAACCCACACCCGTGGAAGGAGTCAATGCGAGCGACCCACGCGACCCACCAATTGCCGCAGCGCCAACAGCCACCGGCAGCGGCGCACCTTCGGACGCTGCCCCGGGGCCCAGCGCACCCGCGCCGGTCGATGCAGCTACCCTACCCGCGCCGGGCGCGCCGAGTACGGAATTACAGGCCTCGGGCGAACTCGATACGGTCGTAGTTACCGGGAGGCGGCGCAGCTCGCGCACGGTCTTCGACTCCAACGTGCCGGTGGATGTGGTGAGTCGCGCCGATCTGCAGGCCATCCCGTCCGGGGACCTGAATGACAAGCTCGCCCTGACCATCCCTTCGTTCAACGTTCAGCGTTTACCACTTTACGACGGTGCGATCTTCAATCGGCCCGCCACGCTGCGTGGTCTCTCCCCCGACCACACGCTGGTGCTAATCAACGGCAAGCGGCGGCACCGCTCCGCGTATATCGACGTGACCGCGCAGGGCGCGCAAGCCGTGGACTTGTCGGAGATCCCGCTATCTGCCATCGAGCGCGTCGAGGTGCTACGGGACGGCGCTTCGGCGCAGTATGGCTCGGACGCGATTGCGGGCGTCATCAACATCATCCTGAGGGACAAGCCAGGATACAGCGGCTACCTGCAAGGCAGCCGGTACTATGACGGTGACGGCTCGAACCTCGTGGGGGGCGTCAATGCCGGGTGGGCACTGGGTGGGCGAGGAACGCTCAACTTGAGTTTGGAGGGAACCATCGGCGCGGCCACCTCGCGCAGCAATCAGCGCCCGAATGCTGCTGCCTTGATCGCAGGGGGTAACCCCAACGTGCGACAGCCGGCGGTGCAGCGATTCGGTCAGCCGTCCACACGCGGCTTCACGGCGTTCGTCAACGGCAAGTACCGACTGAGCGAGAGGGTCGAGGTCTATGCCTTCGGCTCGTTGGGGTTACGCCGCGGGGAAAGTGACTTCAATTATCGCAGCCCCGGGCAAGGCACGGTGTTTACGTCCATCCAGCCTGCAGACGCTTTCCAACAAAATTTTGCAACTCTGCCGCCCGAATATCAGGCTTGGTATAACAACGACCCAGCAGCTGCCTCTGGCTATCCCGGCGGCTTCACACCCAGTTTTTCTGCCATCAGCTTGGACCGCTCCGCGGTGGTAGGGGTCCGCGGGGAACTGAGCCCCGCGCTCACCTGGGATCTCAGCGGTCGATACGGGGCAAACCGCGTTTCGTACCGAATCGGCAACACGCTCAACGCCTCACAGGGACCCTTCTCGAAGACGGAGTTCGATCCCGGAAGCAAGCAGCAAACGGAGCTCGGAACGAATCTGGATTTCAACTATTCGCTGGGGGCTGGCCTCCCTACGCCGATCAACATCGCGTTCGGTGGTGAGGTCAGGCGCGAATCGTACAAGGTCGTTGCAGGCGAACCGGATTCGTACGCGATTGGCCCGCTCAGCGCGATCGGGCTCGCGGGGGGCGCCAACGGCTTCTTCGGAACCGCGCCGGAGCAAGCGGGTAGCTGGGGCCGGAACAGTGTCGCTGGCTACGTGGACGTGGACGCAGACCTCACGCGACGCCTGAACCTCGCCGCCGCAGGTCGGGTCGAGAACTATTCGGATGCCGGCTCGACGGTGAACGGCAAGCTGTCCTCGCGAGTGGCCCTCACCGACTACATCAATCTGCGCGGTGCCATCAGTACCGGCTTTCGTGCGCCCACGCCCGGGCAAGCCAACTTGATCAATACCGCCCAGTATCCGAGCCAAGACGGAACTGCGATCTTGACCATCGGCACGATTCCGCCGACCAACGCCATCTCCGCGCTCAAGGGCGGGACCGCGCTCAAACCCGAAAAATCAGTCAATGTCAGCTTGGGCGTCGCGATTCAACCACTCAAGAAGCTGACCGCATCGGTCGACGTGTATCGGATCGAAGTCCGTGATCGCATTGGGCTCTCGCAACGCTACGTCCTCTCGGACGACGAACGCGCGGCGCTCGTCGGTTCGGGAGTGGCGGCTGCGGAGGGACTGAGCGTGTTCAATTTCTTCGTCAATGGTTACAAGACACGGACCCAAGGCATCGACGTCGTGTTCGCCTACGCCATCGACCTGCCGCGCCAGAGCCAGCTCACCCTCACCTCCGCGCTCAACCTCAACCAGACAAAAGTTCTGAGCTATCGCGACGGCGTCATCGACGCCTTTCAGCGTCAGTTCATCGAAGAGCGCTTACCAAAACGAGTGACGACCATTGGGGCGGAGTACGCGCTGGGCAAAGCCAGCGTCTCGGCTCGGGCCCGCGAGTACGGGAGCTGGACCGAGCCATTCGATCCGGAGACCGATGCCAGCGGAAAGCTAATCAACAATCAGAAGTTCGGTGAAGAGCTGTTCTTCGACGTTGCTGTCAGCTACCTCTTGACGAAGGGTCTGCGCCTGACGCTGGGGGCCGAGAACGTCTTCAACAACTATCCGGACAAGGCGCGTTTTCCGAACACACAAGCGGCCGCGGCGGCCGGGTCACCCCCCAGCAACGGTCGCGTCTACGCGAGCCAACGGCCCTATGACGCCGACGGGGGGCGCTACTACGGGCGCCTGAATTTCGACTTCTGAATTGGAGCAGGCACATATGGCACTCGGAGACTCCCAAGTCGGCATCCGCGCGGAGCGGCGTTCGTCGAGACCTTTGCCGGCCGTGCGGAGACCAATCTATCTGGACTACGCCGCCACGACGCCGGTGGCCCCCGAGGTAGCAGGCGAGATGATCGCGTGTCTTACGGCGGAGGGGAACTTCGGTAACCCTGCCTCGCGCGCACACGAGTATGGCTGGCAAGCCGAGCGAGCCGTGGAGCGAGCACGGGCGGGAGTCGCTCGGTTGATCGGCGCTGATGCACGGCAAATCATCTGGACGAGCGGGGCGACCGAAGCAAACAATCTGGCAATCAAGGGTGCGGCCGAAGCGTACCGACGCACGCACCCCCACGGCGGTCACATGGTCGTGTCCAGCGTAGAACACAAGGCGGTGCTGGATCCCGCTCGTTGGCTCCAACAGTTCGGGTTCGCGCTGACGGTCCTGAGGCCGACCGTGGAGGGGCTGATCACGCCGGACAGACTCCGAAGCGCGCTACGTACCGACACGTTCTTGATCAGCATCATGCACGTGAACAACGAGCTCGGCTGCGTCAACGACATCGGCGGTCTGGCTGCAGTCCGTCCGCATCCTGGGATCTTGTTCCATTGCGACGCCGCACAAAGTGCCGGCAAGATCGCGCTGGATGTCGCTGAGCTGGGGGTCGATCTGCTTTCGCTCTCGGCCCACAAATTTTACGGGCCCAAGGGGATCGGCGCGCTATACGTACGAGGCGGCGATCGACCAGAGATTGCCGCTCAAATGCACGGCGGCGGACACGAGGGCAACCTGCGTTCTGGAACGCTACCCACTCATCAGTGCGTCGGGATGGGTGCGGCGGCCGAATTGGCGACCCGCAGCCTGGCCCATGATGCCGACCGAGTTGGCCGATTGCGGGACCGACTGTGGCAAGGGCTGGCCGCCTTGCCCAACGCCCGGCGCAACGGATCTGCCCGTCAGTGCGTGAGTGGGATCTTGAATGTCACCTTTGGGGGTGAAACTACCGCTCCCTGGGACAACGGCGCACTTTTGGCTTCGCTCGGCAACATTGCCATGTCGAGCGGTTCGGCTTGCAACTCGGCAAGCGATGCCCCAAGTCACGTGCTGGAGGCAATTGGATTGAGCCCAGCGCAGGCGCGCGCCTCGCTACGGTTCAGCCTAGGTCGATACACCACTGATGAAGAGGTCGAGCTCGCGGTCGACTTCATCACCGAAGTCTTTTCACGACTTCAACGCGGGCCGCGTGAGTCGAGATGACAGAACCCGCTATTTCGTTCGCGGCCGCGTTCGAAGCCGCCTCTCGACCAGGCGGGCCGTCGCCGGAGACGGTTGGCCAGGTATTTCGCGCCATTTTCGCGGGAAAGTGGCCACCGGTCCAGGTCGCCGGGATTTTGGTGGCGCTACGGTTCGCGGGTGAAAGCCCTGAGTTGCTGGCGGCTGCCGCTGGCGCGCTGAGGGCCGTAATGCTCCCTGTCGAGCATTCCTTTCCGGTGCTGCTCGACACTTGCGGTACCGGAGGCGACCATTCATCGACCTTGAACCTCTCGACTGGCGCGGCCCTGATCGCAGCCGCCGCAGGCGTTCCAGTTGCGAAGCACGGCAACCGCGCCGCCACGAGTCGGACCGGCAGCGCCGACGTGTTGGAGGCGTTGGGAGTCGCTCTGGATGTACCGCCCGAACGCCAAAGCGAGGTGCTCAGAACTGTCGGTCTGAGCTTCTTGTTTGCTCAAGCCCACCACCCGGCCATGCTCCACGCGATGCCCGTTCGGCGTGAGCTCGGCATCCGCACGTTGCTCAATTGCCTCGGCCCTTTGGCGAATCCAGCCCGCGCCACGCATCAGTTGGTCGGGGCATTCGACCAAACGGCCCGCGCTCGACTCGCTGGCGCCCTGCGCGTCCTCGGAACCAAGCGCGCGTGGGTCGTGCGCAGCGCCGATGGCATGGACGAAGTAAGTCCCTACGCGACGACCCACGTGACTCAGGTCACCCCCAGCGGGCTCGAAGAGTTCGAGATCGCCCCGGAAGATTTCGGCATCGCACGCAGCCGCGCCGGTTCGACCGACGGTGGAGAAGCGGGCGAGAATGCTCGCGTGCTCGAGGCCATCCTACGCGGCCAAGCGCACCCCGCGGTGGATGCTTTCATCCTCAACGCGGCAGCCGCGCTAGTGGTCGGCGAAGGATTGAGGCCGCGCCAAGCGGCGGACCAAGCGCGCGCCCTCCTCGAGTCTGGCGTCGCGTTTACCACTCTGGAACGACTGCGGGCCTGTACGGTTCGCCTGCGTACGCTCGGGAGCTGAGCCATGGGCATACTCGAAGCTATCTTGGACGCGAAACGCGCGACGCTCCCAGAGCTACGCAGGCGGCCCTTGCCACCGGAGCAAGCGGTGCGGCCGCTGCGACTTTCTCGCGATCGGCTCGCGCCGCTCGCGCTCTGTGCGGAGATCAAGCGACGGTCGCCCTCGGCCGGCGAATTGTCGACCAAGCTCAGCGTCGGGGCGCGCGCCCGTAGCTACGAGCGTGGAGGAGCAAGCCTGGTTAGCGTGCTCACCGACACCGCCTTCTTCGACGGTCGTTACGAAGATTTGCAGGAAGCGCGCGCGAGCTGCGACTTACCGATATTGTGCAAGGACTTCGTGCTCGACGAATGTCAATTGGATCTCGCGCGTTCCTACGGCGCGGATGCCGTACTCTTGATCGTGCGCTGCCTCGGAGAAACGCGGCTGACCGAGCTATTGGCGGGCGCGCGTGAACGCCAGCTCGCCGCGCTGGTCGAAGTGACGTCGCCGCTAGAAGCGGATTTGGCACTACGCTCGGGGGCCGACTTGATTGGAGTCAACGCCCGCGATCTGGACTCGTTGACCGTGGATTCGGCGCGCGCGGCCGAGCTCGTCGCCGCAATCCCTGGAGACCGCGTGTGCGTGCACCTTTCAGGGATCGGGACGCCCGAGGCTATCCTGCCAATCGCCCGCGGACGCGCCGACGCCGCGTTGGTCGGAGAGGCGCTAATGCGCGAACAGGATCCAGAGCCGCTTTTGCGCCGGCTGTGGGAAGCCGCGCGTTGGGGCAGATCTGAGACGCCAGGTCTGGTATCGTAGACGAACCATGACCAGCAACGACATCGCGATTCGCACGGCCACACGCTCGGACGCGGAGGCTATTTGGCAAACGCTCGAGCCCACGATTCGTGCGGGCGAGACCTTGGCGCTGGAGCCCGACCTGGATCGCGGAGGCGCTTTGGGTCATTGGTTCTCGTGGGACAACGAGGTGTTCGTCGCCGAGCAAGAGGGAACGGTCGTCGGGACCTACTTCCTCCGCACCAACCAGCCAGGCGGCGGGGCCCATGTCGCAACGGCCATTTACGCGGTGTCACCTTCCGCGACCGGACGCGGGATCGCTCAAGCCATGTGCGAGCACTCACTCGAGCGGGCGCGCGCCCGGGGCTACCTGGCGATGCAGTTCGATTTCGTCGTCAGCTCGGACGAACGGCGCTCGAAACTGTGGCAGCGCGCCGGCTTTCAAGTGGTGGGACGCCTGCCGAAGGCCTTCCGGCATCCGTCTTTGGGGCTGGTCGACGCCCTAGTGATGCACCGGGAACTTTAGATCCGGGCCGTCCGTTCGAATTAGCCTTGCGCCGCCGAGTCTCGTATAGTAGACAATTGATTCTACGAATGGAGACCCGCGCGATGCATTCAGCTCTCGCTCGCCCAGCTCTGCGGCATCGACCACGCCGCCGTGTCACTTCCCCGCCCGCTCGGGCCGCCCGGATCACCCTCGCCTGGACGCCGGCGAACGACGTTGAGCCCACAGAGGTCGAACTGATTGCCGATCTCGAGACCAGCGCGCCCGGCACCTGGACCTGGCACGAGCGATTGAGTGCAAACTGGGTCCACGCAATTTCGACTGCGAGGTGCAGTGAGGTCGTACTGACGGCGCGCATCGGTGACGATGCGCCCAGCAAACACCTCGTACTCGAATTGGCGGAGCAGCTGACGCTCTCGCTGACCGCGACCCACCCGTTGATTCGTGTTCGGTTCTTGCCGGCGATCGACGAGCAGCGCGACGGCTGAGGCCCGCCGCTCGTCATCGCCCATGGTTGACTAGAGCGCGCCCGGCTCGAACGCCGCCGACTCCACGTACATTTCAGCCTGTACGTTGCGCACGCTCTCTTGCCCCGCCTCGACCGGCGCACTCGCAACGCTGACGAGGCCGACGCCCTTTAGCGAGAGCGTGAACAAGACTCCTTTCATCGACGCGTCGAGCAGCTCGATGGTAGCGGTCTTTTCGTTCGCGTCACCGTTCTTGCCTTGGACCAAGAACTCTTCTTGCCACTTGTATAGCGATGCAGCGCGCGATTCAGGCACGGTGATCACCAGGTTCGAGATATCCGCCCCCGCTGGCGTGCGTTGATATTCTCGCGTCGCGCCGACGGCATTGCTGACGGTCTTGAAACGAACGGAGAGGGCATCGACTTTGCTGACGGAGCGCGTGGCGTCTTCGAGCCCGGGGATCGAAACTCGAAAGTTGGACTGAATCCAGGCCTTGTTCTTTGCCCCCATCTTGGAGTCCGCTTTTCCCGATGGTGCGGAACGCGTCGTCTTTTCCGGGCTGAGAGTGACCGTGAGGGATACGCTGTTTTTCCCCGAAGTGGCGTCCAGCGCGGGAAAGGTGATGTCAGAGATGACGGCGTTGCTGAACGCGAGCTTGTTGCGCAGATTGCCGTCATTGTCACTCTCGAGCAGCGCGCCCGATTTGGTTGGCCGCGCGCCGTTCATGCTCGCGGCCAACCAAGTAAAGAAGTCCTTGCTCGGGCCGGCACCCAAGTCGAACTGGATGTCCTCGTACTTGACGCCCGAGATGCGCTTCTTCGAGAACGCACCCGCCTGCTTGTCGAAGGCGACCGAGCCCACCGCATAGCCTCCACTCACCTTGTCGATGCTGCCGATATTCGCGCCGTCTAGCTCGAGCGAAATGCGTCCGGCGACATAGGCGCGCGTGGCGAGCGCAGCTACGGCGTCTCGCGCCGTTGTCGAGGTGAGTGCGGCAACGGTCGCAAGCCCAATCATAAACACGCGAATAGAACTGGAACGCATCATTCGACTCCTGGTTGAAGCGCTCGAATCTAGAGGATATCCACCGATTGCAAAAGACCGTCGCCAAACGCCGAGGAATTACCGGGTCGGCCAAGGCACGCCGGATTCTCCGAAACGAGTCCCGGGGGGAAACTGCAGACCGAACTGCTTGAGCAGCACTTCCAGCAGCTCGGTGGCCGAAGCGATGTGACGCTTGGTGGCGACCCCGTAACGCTCGCGCAGCGTAAATTCGTCGTTCAGCAGCGACAGGCGCTGACCTTCGGGGGCGGCCTTTGCCACGATCAAACGGTTCTTGAAATGGGAGTTGGGATGCGCGCTGGTGTACCAATTGGCGAGTTCGCGATCGATCGGCGGCATCTCTTCCAGGGTGAACTCGCAGATGTCGTGCCACTCCGCGCCGAACCGCACCTGATGATAGAGGCGCGTGCCTTCTTGCAGAATGCGCCGCGGTTCATGCGGGGTACGTTGCTCCGCGTCAGTGGCCAGCCGCAGCGGCGCCGTCAGTGAAAGCCCTCCCACTCCGACGTCCGTCAGCCAGCTCTCACCGTCCAATTCGACGCGCAAAAAGACGTGCGTGCGTGGCGGGGTGAAGTCGCGCGGACGCTGCAGGCGCACTCGTGCGCTGAGCGGCGCGACCTGGAAGCCGAGCTCCCGCAATACCTCCAGAAACAGGCCGTTTTGCTCGAAGCAGTAGCCGCCACGACGGTCGATGACGAGCTTTTGGAAGAGCGCATCGGGGTCGAGCGCAATCGGACGCCCCAGCAGCACGTCGAGGTTCTCGAACGGGATCGCCTGGGTGTGCGCCGCAGTGAGCGCCGACAGGAGGTCCAGGGTCGGTCGATAGCGCCCTTGGTAACCGATGCGTTGGAAGTACGCCGCTAGATCCATCGCCCGACTCTTAGCGCAAGAATGCCGAACGTCGCGCCTAAAACTCGGCGTGCAGTCTGCCCGCAAGCACGTTGACGGGGCCGCGATCAGCATTGTAGGCCGGGTTCGAGATGTGCTGATAGTCGGCCGAGAGCGCGAGTGTTCGGTACACGTTCAGGCTGTAGAACAGCTCCAGCACACGCTCCGAGGCCCGCCTCAGGCGGCCATCACCGATGAACCCGTCGATACCCCCGAGTTCGAGGTAACGCGCATGCGCAGACGAAATCCAGCTGGCCGCGTAAGCTAGCCCTGCGACGTCGAATGGTCGGTGCCAAGGCGCGCCATGCACGACAACTCCAGCGGACGCAGAGCGGTCGCTCGAGGTGTACGAATACACTTCGGTCCGGCCATCGGAGACCATGGCTCGCGCGAACAACCCCACGTCATCCGAAACCTGTTGCTCGAAACTCATGCCCATGCCGACTTTGACCCGCGGCTGACGAGCCCAGCACAGATCTGGCGCCGTCGCGTTACTCGATCCGTAATTGAAGCTGCGGCAAGCGGCCGCGCTCTTGCTCGGGTCTGCCTGAAACACGGCCACCGCATCGCTGAACCCGCCCATATTTTCGCGATTTCGGTAAGCGAGTAAGCGCACCACCCCAGGTCGCCCGAGAATGTGATGCTCGTGCTCCAGCTCGGCTTGGTCTGCGTAGTACTTCGTGATCCGAAAATCGATATCGAGCTGATTGGGCTCCTTGGGCGGCGCGAAGCGTCCGGCGCGCAACGCCCAGTCGTCATAGTGGAGTTCGAACAGTGCGCCCCAGGTGTAGCCGCGCGCGTCGGCGGCAAAGTCGTAGGCAGCGTGGCTCAAAAACGCGATGTTGAAGAACTGTCGCCGCGGATCACCCACGACCGAGTTCCGATCGAAGAAGTCGAGGATGCTGTAGTTCCCGATGACGAACACCAGGCGCCGCCTGTCCACGGTGGTCCCGAGCTGCATCGGCCCCGAGGCGCGCTCGACCTGCGCCCCTCCGAGATTGATGGTCTGCGTCAGGTAGGCGCGCGAACGATAAACGCTCGGCGTGAGCGAGCCCTGCTTTTGCAGCTCGAAATTCTGTATCGAAGCGCCGAGACCCGCCAAATTCGAAAGCGGGCGGCTCGATATCACTTCCGGCACGACGTAGGCTTCGGCACCGGGCCACAGCGAGAGTCCGAGAAACAGCGTGGCGGTCGCCGTGAAGCTGTGTTCACTGCCACTCGACAGCGAGCGCTGGCTGCCGTTCAGATTGCTGTACTCCGCCGAAAAGGGCGCCTTCCAGCTGGAGATGTAAGTGAACTGGCCGTAGGCATTCCAGCGCTCGTGTTCGAGATCGTGCTTGCCTGCGTCGGCCAGCACCTTCATCACGCTGAAGCCGTTGTCTCCGTTGCCTTTATCCCGCGCCTGCTCATGAGGCGAATCAGCGGCGGTCGCAACGCGCGGCTGCGCGGCGAACAACGAGCACGCAAGCGCGAGCGCGCACGTGGCGATCTGACGATTCATGGAGTGTTCTCGAGGCTCGGGACG
>Ga0247740_1000244_pt1 | contig 28922 bp, 29 predicted proteins | sample UWRJL148409B2_FD_180942 | JGI IMG/M metagenome (GOLD analysis project Ga0247740, IMG submission 180942) | Plant litter microbial communities from Arlington Agricultural Research Station in Wisconsin, United States - UWRJ-L148-409B-2 | ecosystem: Environmental > Terrestrial > Plant litter >...
CAGAGAGCTTCGATCGAACGATCAAGGCGACCACGACGAGAACCGCGCTGAGCAGGAACGGGATGCGCCAGGCCCAGTCGCCCTCGAGGTTCGCGCAGACCAGGAACATGGCGCTGGCGAGAGCGATACCGAGCGGGTTGCCGGCCTGTGGGATCGCGGCGTACATGCCACGGCGGTTCCACGGCGCGTGCTCGTAGGCCATGGTGATTGCGCCGCCCCATTCGGCACCGAACGCGAGGCCCTGGATCATGCGGATAATGACGAGCAGCACCGGCGCGATGACGCCGATCTGGGCGTAGGTCGGCAGGAGGCCGATGAGGAAGGTCGCGCCGCCCATCACGAGCATGGCGCCGACGAGCACCGGCTTGCGGCCGAACTTGTCGGCGAGGTAGCCGCCGACGGCGCCGCCGAGCGGACGCATCAGGAAGCCGACGGCGAGCGTGGCGAACGACAGCAGGGTGCCGATGAAACGGTCGCTCTCGGGGAAGAACACGGCGCTGAAGTACAGGGCCGAGGCGGTGCCATAGGCGATGAAGTCGTAGTTCTCGACGCTCGTGCCGAGCGCGGCCGCGAGCGCGGTCTTGTTGCGGTCTTTCGAGCCCAGCGCGGATTTCTGCGGGGACGTTGTGGTCGTGGTCACGGGGTGGATCTCCTTTGATCGATTGTGGGGGATGAAGTGGTCAGAGAACGGATGCGGGACGCAGGTCGTCGAGGGCGTTCAGCTTCGCGACGCGACGGCGGGTGTCTTCGTCGTCGTCGAAGGTCGCGGAGAGGAACTGCTCGACGATGTCGTCGATGAACGCGGGCGGAACCAACCAGGCGCCGAGGGCGATGACGTTGGCGTCGTCGTGCTCCACGGCCTGGTGGGCCGAGTACGACTCGTTCGCGAGACCGCAGCGGATGCCGGGGATCTTGTTGGCCGCCATGATGGCGCCGGCGCCCGTGCCGCAGACGAGCACCGCGCGGTCGGCGGTGCCGTCGAGCACCGGCGCGCAGGTGTCCTGCGTCACGTCGGGGAAGTCGACGGGGTCGGTGCTCGTGGCACCACGCTCGATCACGGTATGACCGAGCTTCTCGATCGCGTCGACGATGCGTTGTTTGACCGGGAATCCGGCGTGGTCGGCTCCGACAGCGACAATCATGCTGGGGTCCTTTCGGTGAGTGCGGCGAGCATCGTTTCGACGTCGCCGAGTTGGGGGATGGAAGAGGAGGCACCGGGACGGGTGACGGTGAGTGCACCGGCGCTGCCCGCGAGGCGCAGGCGCTGTTCGACCGGCAGGTGCGCGTGGGCGGCCAGATAGCCGACGACCGTGTCGCCGGCCGCGGTGGTGTCGACGGCGTGGACCTTCGGGGCGGCGATGCTGCCGAAGACACCGTCGGCGACGTAGATTGCGCCGGCGGAACCGAGGGTGCAGATGGCGTCGCTTCCGAGCTCTCGGGCGACCGCCGCGAGCAGTACGGTCAGAGCCGTCGCGTCCGCGTCATCCGCAATGCTCTCAACGGCGAGGATGCTGCCCAGCTGCAGCAACTCGTGCTGGTTCACAACGAGGAGGTCGATGTCGCGCACGACGTCGGCGATCGTCGCGGGGGCGGGCGCGGCGTTCCAGATCACGGTGGCCCCGGCGGCCCGCGCGAGGCGAGCGGCGGTGCGGTTGGCGGCAGCCGGAACCTCATTCTGGAGAACGAGTACGTCGTCCGCGCCGATCGCGGCGAGGCCGGTCGTCGCCACGCCGTCGTCGAGCAGGTTGTTGGCGCCCGAGAGCACAACGATCGAGTTCTCCGCGGCGTCGTCGACGTAGACGATGGCGCGCCCGGTCTGAGCATGCGGTCTGCTCGCTATCGAACCAGTGTCGACGCCTCGGGCCGCGATCGTCTCGAGGACCTCGGCGGCGGCCGAGTCGTCGCCGACCACGCCGATCATGCGCGTGGAGGCGCCGGCGGCAGCGGAGGCGATGGCCTGATTGGCGCCCTTGCCTCCCGGGGAGGAGAGGGCGGATGTCGCGAGCACCGTCTCGCCCGCACCGGGGAGATTCGCCACGCGATAGCTGGTGTCGGCGTTGATGCTGCCGAACACGAACACTGTCGAAACCATCGTCCACCTCCTTGTGCGTACTCATGGAAACGTTTCCATGAGCGCGGTGGAATCAATAATGCACGACGGAACACGATCGTGCAAGGTGCCCGTGTTCTGCGGTGCGTGCGAGAATTGGGAACGTTTCCATCAAGGAGTGGGTGAATGGCGACCATCAAAGACGTTGCGGCCAGGGCCGGAGTCGCGCTCGGAACCGCGTCGCGCGTGCTGTCCGGCAGCAGCCAGACCTCGCCTGATTCGCGGGCGCGCGTGCTCGCGGCCGCCGCCGACCTGAACTACATCGCGCACGGACCGGCGCGGTCGCTGCGCCGCGCACGAACCGATGTTCTCGGGCTGCTCGTCTCGGACATCCGCAACCCGTTCTTCTCCGAACTCGCCCACGCCGCCGAGCAGGAGGCCGGCCGGCTCGGGTACACGGTGCTGCTCGCCAACGCGAACGAAGACCAGGGCCAGGTCGACGAGTACCTGCGCATCTTCGCGTCCCAGCGCATCGACGGCCTGCTGCTGTCACCGCAGGGAGGGTTGTCTCCGCAGCTCGAGGCGCTGCGGTCGAGCGGGCTGCCGCTCGTGCTGATGAACCGCACGGTCGACGGACTCGACGCCCCCATGTTCGGAACGGACAACGCGGGTGGTGTCGCGAGCGTGCTCGACTGGTTACAGGAGCACGGGCACACCGATGTCGCCTTCGTCGGCGGCCCTTCGACGATCTCCACCGGAGCCGAGCGGCTCGCCGCCTTCCGCGCCGGCCGCGCGGCGCACGGAATCACCACCGACGAGTCGTTCATCGACACCGGCAACTTCCTGCCCAGCGGTGCGGCCGAGGCCATGCATCGCATTCTCGACCGCGGCGTCCACCCGACCGCGGTGTTCGGCGCGAACGGTCCGACCACGCTGGGTCTGGTTCGGGCACTGCGTGAACGCCTCGGAGTCGAGGGTGCGGCTCGCATCGCCGTCGTCTCGTTCGACGACCTCGACTGGTTCGAGTTCGCATCGCCGCCGATCACCGGGGTGCGCAACGACGCGGCGACTATCGGGCGCCTCGGGGTGGCGGGCCTCGTCGACCTGATCGAGGGGCGCGAGGTCGCATCGCAGCGCGTTGCCACCAAGCTGGTCGACCGCTCGTAGCGGCTGCCGGTCGCTGTTGCGCGATCAGCCCGCGGTGCTCCGCGATCAGCCCGCGGTGTGCCGCAGCAGCTCGCCCACGATCTGCGGCCAGGTCGGCGGCGGTGGAAACTGGTGGCCCATGCCGGCGACGACGACGAGGCGCGCACCCGGGATGGTCTCGGCCAACGCCTCGCCGTGCGGGAGCGGGAAGAGCGGATCGTCGGAGCCGTGGATGACCAGGGTCGGCAGGGTGATCGACTCGATGTCGGTGCGGAGCTCTGGCCCGTCGGCGGCCGACCAGTGGTTCTCGGCCGAGTCGGGAGACGGCGTGCGCGCGGCGGACGAGAGAGCGATGCGACGGATACGGTTGGCATCGATCGGGATGCTGCCGGAGTACAGGCGCTCGGTATCGATCGCCGCGGACGCGACGGCCTCGTCGTCGCTCCAGTCGGTCGGAGCGGCGGATGAACCGAAGCTGGCGGCCATCTCCGGGGTGGGCGGGGGCAGCGGACGGTCGACGGTGCCGACCGGGCTCGTCGACATCAGGGTGATCGAGGCGAGCAGGTCGGGGCGACGGAGGGCGAGGTTCTGCGTCATTCCGCCGCCGGACGAGAGCCCGACAACGTGGGCAGGCGCCGCGCCGACGTGCTCGATCAGGGCCGCGAGGTCGTCGACGAGATCGGCGCCGGTGTAGGTGGCGGCGCCGGGCGCCACGGTCTCCGACTGGCCGGTGTCTCGCAGGTCGTACCGGATCACCCGGCGCGGTCCAGTTCTCGCGTCACCCGCCGACAACAGGGTGCAGAACCCGTCGTCCCACCACTCCATCGAGCTCGCCCCGCCGGCGACCAGGACGATCGCGGGTGCGCGGGTCTGATCGACGCCGAAGACTTGGAAGGCGAGGCGGGCGCCGTTGACGACCTCGACCGTGATCGGCGGCGCTTGACCGGACGGAACAGGCTCCATCGCCCCAGTATCCGCGTCGCTGCAGGTGTGCACCACCCCGCGAGCCCGCTGTCAAGCCGGGCCGTTCTACAGGGCGACATGTGTAGCCTCGCGTGATGCCCCGAACCGCCCGTGTCTTATCGTCGCTCCGCCACTTCGCCGTAACCTGGGGCCTGCCCGACGAATTCGGCGGCATGACCAGCGTGATCCTCCGTCGTTCGGCCGGATTCGCGAGCGCCGGCGCACCGGTGACGATCCTGACCTTCGACGACCGGCTCGACACGGCCGACGCCGTGGAGCGACTGCGGCAGCGCGGAGTTCTGGCCCCCGGGGTCGAGGTGCTGCACCTGTGGGACTGGCTGGCAACGCACCCGCTTCGGCCGACCGCCCGGACCGCTGGGTTGCCGTTCGACCCGCTGCCCGCCGACCCGCTGCCTATCGACCCGCCGCCCGGCGACGCGCTGCCTTTCGACCCGCCGCACGGCGACTTGCAGCCCGTCGACCCGCCGCCCGGCGACGCGCTGCCTATCGACCCGCCGCCCGGCGACGCGCTGCCTTTCGACCCGCCGCACGGCGACTTGCAGCCCGTCGACCCGCCGCCCGTCACCCGCGACGATGCGGCGATCGTCGAGACCGCGGACGCGCGCGGAGTCGTTCGCCGACGCGAGCGTCACGCCCCTGACGGCAGCGTGCTGCAGGTCGACCGCTATCGCTCCGACGGGTCGTTGCTCGCGAGCGACCTGCGAGACACCGAGCAACGGGGGCGTGCGGGTGGCCGGTCCGTCGTGGTGTGCGACTCCGAGGGTGCACCGGTGCGCGGCTGGACGAGCATCTGGGGGCTCTACCGGCACTGGATCGATGTGCTCACGGCTCGAAAGCCGAGCATGATCGTGGTCGATTCGAAGACGACGGCGCGCTTTATGCACGGTTATCGACGCGACCACGTGGCGGTGGTGCACGTCGTGCACAGTGCGCATCGGTCGGGCGACGGCGACCCTGGACGCGGGCTCAAGGCGAGCCGGCGCTCTGCGCTGGAACACGCGCACGAGTTCGACGCGGTGGTCGCGTTGACCGAACGCCAGCGGCTCGAGTTGGTGGCCGACGTCGGGCCCGCCGCCCGGGTGGTCGCGGTGCCGAATGCCGGTGCCTTCGACGCGCTCTCGGATGCCCCGGTAAGCCGTGACGCCGACGGTGGAGTCGTGCTCGCCTCACTGACCTCGCGCAAACGTGTCGAGCACGCGATCGTCGCCGCCGCCCGCGCGGGCGCGCGGCTCGACGTGTACGGCGACGGGCCGCAGCGTGCGTCACTGCAGCAAGACGTCGACGACCTCGGAGTGGCGACAGCCGTGCACCTGCGTGGGCATCGGCCCGACGCCTCGCTCGCTTTCCGCGAGGCCTCGTTCAGCCTGCTCACCTCGACCTCGGAGGGGGCGCCGCTGGTGCTCGTCGAGTCGATGGCCGCCGGCTGTATTCCCATCGCCTATGACATCCGATACGGTCCGCGCGACATAATCCGGGACGGCGTCGACGGCTTCGTCGTCGCCCCCGGCGATCCGGACGCGATGGCGGCGAAGATCACGGACTTTCTCGCGATGCCCGAACGCAAGCGTCGACGCATGCGCCGGGCAGCGCGCCGCTCTGCTTCGCGATATGGACAGTCGAGGGTGACGGATCGGTGGGCCGTCGTTTTCGATGAGATCGCCCGTCGGCGCTGGCCGGTGCCGTTCACGGAAAGGGTGCGGAAACGCGCGAGAAGCACCGTGCGCGGTCTGCGCCGTCGGCTGCGCTGAACAGAGCTGCGCTGAACAGGGCTGCGCTGAACAGGGCTGCGCTGAACGCGGCTGCGCTGAACGCGGCTGCGCTGAATAAGGCTGCCCTGAACTGAGTCATGCAGTGGCAGAGCTAGGCTAGGCCAGATCTAGAACGGCAACACCTCGTCGGGATCGGTGGGGATGTCCCAGCCGTCGTTGCCGGGTTCGGGTGAGTCGGGTTCGGGTGGTGCATCGGCCTTGAGCGCCTCGACGAAGGCGGGTGACAGGCGTCTCAGTGGCGCCACTCGTTTCACCCTGCCGCACGGTGACACCCACTGCTTGTCGCCGTTCCCCAGCTTGCGCATGGTCCATCTCGTGTTGTGAACGAGCCGGTGATCGGGTTTGCAGAGCAGCGCGGAGTTCGCCAGCGACGTGTCGTGTGACGCGGCCCATTCGTCGGGGTGGTGTCCGTCGGATTCGTTCGCGGTGGCCGCACACCAGGGTCCGGTGCAGTCACCGTCGACAAGTTCGACCGCTCGTCGGAGCGAGGCCGGGAAGTGGCGGTACTTGTCGTCGAAGGCGACGATGCTGCCGGTGACCGGGTCGGTGAGCAGACGGTAGAAGCCGGGAGCGTCGGCGACGAGCTTGCGAGCGGTGACGGGGTCGATGGGAATGCGGCCCTCGAGTGTCGCCGGCGCCTTGTCGAGGCCGAGCAGCGTGAGGATGGGAACCTCGATGTGGATCTGGGCGGCGATGCCGTGACCCAGGCGCTTGCCGTGACCCGATTCGTCGTCGTCGACGGCCGCGCAGAGGTCGCCCTTCAGCAAGAGCTCGGTAGTGACGTCGGCCCGGCGTTGGGCGAGGGTGCGCGGGTCATCGGCGACCTTCACGAGCGCAACGTCGGTGACGCGGTTGTAGATTGCCGCCAGTACCTCGTTCGAGTCGTGCACGGTTAGGTAGCCCATGCCGTCGTCTCCGTAGTCGACGGCGACGTTGCGGAACGCGGCGGCCTTCTCGTGCCGTTCGGCCATGGTCTCTATGTGGAGACGCTCGCGCGCTGCCCGCACCCTCGTGCGGAACACGGGGAGGATAAGCGTCGCCGCGAGCGGAACCAGTTCGGTCTCGAACGCGGCCCTGGACTCTTCGGGCAGTGACCACGCGGTGGTGGCGAGGGTCTTCGCGTGCTCATAGCGGATCGCCCCTGCTTCCAAAGCCTCCATGGTCAGCGGTAGGTGGTGCACGAGGGTCTCGCTCTCCTCGAGCAGGTGCCGCGCGGCGTTCTTGGCCAGGTTGTAGGCCATGGCGAGCTCTGTCGCGAGCTCGGTCTTGGCGCGGTTGCGGATCGACCAGCCGACCTCCTGGTCGCGGTTCACTCGCAGCTCGGGCGGTTTCGCGGCGTCTTCGCCTTCTTCGTCGGCGGCGATCGCCTGCGAGATCAGCCGCAGATCGTCGATGCGGCGGGCGCGCTCGGCCATTGTGACCGACAGCTGCCGGTCGGTGACCTCGGCATCGTCGAGGAACCGGGCGAACAGCATCTGCCGCTGCACGTGCGGGGTGAATGCGCTGTCGTCGGGCCGCGTGTCATCGGGCTTGGTGTCATCGGGCCGGGTGCCGTAGTCGGGCGGTGGTTCGAAATAGGGTGAGGAGCCGTCGGGCGGTGCTGCGCCCGTGGCATCCGAATCGTTGGAATTTTCCATGCCACAATTTTTCCACCTTCGAATGTATGTTCGAGAGTTTCCGGCGAAACTGGGGAAGGAAAATCGCCGCCTGTGGATAACCATCGCGCGCAGCCTGTCCCGATCTGTTGGGTGGAGGTCCGTCAGCGCGGGGCGCCGCCGGATGCCCGTCTCCAGACTGAATACGTCGCCCCGTCTGGGCGGGCGGCAGCGGAAACGCTCACTATTCAGTGGAGGAAAGCAATGTCAGTCATCGCAGTCGGCACCGAGAACAGCACGTCGATCGACCTCTATTACGAAGACCACGGCTCGGGTCAGCCCGTCGTGCTCATCCACGGCTACCCGCTCAGCGGCGCCTCGTGGGCGCCGCAGACGCGGGCCCTGCTCGACGCCGGCTACCGCGTCATCACCTACGACCGCCGCGGCTTCGGCAAGTCGAGCCAGCCCAGCGACGGCTACAACTACGACACCTTCGCGGCCGACCTCGACGTCGTGCTGACCACCCTCGACCTGCACGACGTTCTGCTCGTCGGCTTCTCGATGGGCACCGGCGAGGTCGGCCGCTACACGGCGACCTACGGCACCGACCGTCTCGCCAAGATTGCCTTCCTGGCGCCGATCGAGCCGTTCCTACTCAAGACCGACGACAACCCCACCGGCCTGCCGCAGGAGGTCTTCGACGGCATCGTCGCGTCGGCGAAAGCCGATCCCTACGCCCACTACACCGGCTTCTACAGCGACTTCTACAACCTCGACGAGAACCTCGGCACCAAGGTGAGCGCCGAGGTCGTGACCGCGAGCTGGAACGTGGCCACCAGCAGCTCGCTGATCGCGGCCTGGGCCGTGGTGCCGGCGTGGCACGAGGACTTCCGGGGCGACATCGAGAAGATCCGCGCTAGCGGCATCCGGAGCCTGATCATGCAGGGGACCCTCGACCGCAACCTGCCCATCGACGCCACAGGGCGCGCCTTCCACAAGGCATTCCCCGAGAGCGACTACGTCGAGATCGAGGGCGGCCCGCACGGATTCGGCTGGACCCACGCCGCCGAGGTCAACGAGAACCTGCTGCGCTTCCTCGCGAGCTAGCCGAGCACCGCTCGCGGCCGCAGCGCGGGCCTCGCCGTCGATCAGGCGGCGGGGTCTTCGCGCTCTGCCGACAGCTGCGATGCCGACAGCGTCGATCCCGACCGAGGTGAAGCGGCCGCGGCGAATCGCGCGCGGTACTTCGACGGCGGGATCGAGAGGTGGCTGACGAACGCGCGACGCAAAGATTCCGAGGTGCCGAATCCGGATGACTCGGCCACCGCGGTCACGCTGAGGCCGGTGTCGAGCAGCGATTTCGCCTTGTCCAGCCTGACGAGTTCGACGTACTTGGCCGGGGTCGTCTCGAGCTCGTCATGGAACAGCCGGGACAGGTGCCGCGTGCTCACCCGCGCGATCTCGGCCAGGCGGGCCGCCGTGTAGTCGGCGGACGGGTCGGCGTTGACCGCGGCGATCACCGAGTGCAGCAGCGACCCCGGCGGTACCGGCGCGGCGAGGCCCTCGGCGAACTGCGCCTGCCCGCCCTCGCGCTGCAGGTAGACGACGAGCGAGCGGGCGACGCCGCGGCTCATCTCGACGCCCTGGTCCTCTTCGAGCAGGGCCAGCGCGAGGTCGATTCCGGCCGTGACGCCCGCCGACGAGTAGGTGGTGTCGTCTTTGACGAAGAGTGCGTCGAGATCGACCCTGATTCGTGGATAGCGTCGCGCGAGCTCGCGGGCGTGGTTCCAATGCGTCGTCGCCCGTTTGCCGTCGAGCATCCCGGCCGCCGCGAGCACAAAGGCTCCGGTGCAGATCGAACCGGTGCGGGACGCGTTCGACGAGAGGTCGAGTGCGGCCGACGCCAACGATTGGGACACCTCGCGTGCGGGAAACGCCTCACCGCCCGCGACGAGAACCGTGTCGAAGCGACCGGCGGACGAAGCCGCGAACTCGACAGGGATGCGCAGGCCGATCGACGTGCGCACATCGCGGCCGTCTGCGGACACCATGCTGATCTGGTAGTTCGCGCCGAGGTTGTTCGCTTCGGCGAACACCTCCGCAGGGCCCGCGATGTCGAGCAGCTTCATGTCGTCGAACACGAGGATGCCGACTCGCTGCGGGGCGGAGTTCACGGGGCAACCCTTCGACGAGGTGAGGCGCTAGATACGCAAGTAAAGCACAGCTCTACAGGCCGACCCACTCGGTGACGCCGGCGGTCAGGTGCTGGCGCTTCCAGATCGGCACGGTCTGCTTGATGATCTCGACGACGCGTTCGCAGGCGGCGAAAGCCTCAGCGCGGTGCGGGGCCGCGGCGGTCGCGACGAGCGCGGTGTCGCCGATGGCGAGGGCGCCGACGCGGTGGGTGGCCGCGATGCGTAGACCGGTCTCGCTGGCGACGAGCGCGCAGGCTTCCTCGAGGAACCGGGAGGCGTCGGGATGCGCCTGGTAGTCGAGCGCAGACACGCTCTCGCCGTGATCGTGGTCGCGCACGATCCCTCGGAAGGTGACGAGGGCGCCGTTCTGCGGGGTGAGCACGAAGTCCTCGAGCGGGGCGGCGTCGATGACCGTGTCGGCAATGAAGCTGAGGACCTCAGGCATGCGGCCCCCCTCCGGAGACCTGCGCCACGAGGTGCGGCAGCAGGTCGTCGAGCACGGCGAGGCCGTCTTTCACACCACCGGGCGAGCCGGGCAGGTTGATGATCACGGTGTCGCGGGCGGTTCCGGCGACCGCGCGGCTGAGCGCGGCCATCGGGGTCGACGCGAGACCGTGCTGCCGGATGGCTTCGGCGACGCCCGGCAGCTCGCGGTCGAGCACCGCCAGGGTCGCCTCGGGGGTGCGGTCGGTCGGGCTCACGCCGGTGCCGCCCGTGGTCAGGATCACCGCGGGCGCGGTCTTCACCACGCGCGCGATCTCGCCCGCGATGTCGGCATCGGCGACGACCGTGAGCTCGGCGGTGTAGCCGGCGGCCGTCAACCACTCGGCGATGACCGGCCCGGTCGTGTCGGGGCGGGTGCCAGCGGCGCCGGCGGTGGAGGCCACGATCACCGCGGCGACGTCGGCGCGCGGCTTCGAGCGTCGCGGACGCTTGGTCGGGCGTCCCCCGGCGGGCTCGGGGGAGGCGTCGGGGCGGGTCCAGTGGCCGTGCTTGCCGCCCGACTTGTCGCGCAGCTGGATGTCGGTCATCGTCGCGGCGGCATCGACGGCCTTGATCATGTCGTGCAGGGTGAGCGCGGCGACGGTGACGGCGGTGAGCGCCTCCATCTCGACGCCGGTCTGCCCGGTCGTCTTGGCGGTCGCGGTGATCAGGATCGAGTCGGCGGTGAAGTCGAAGTCGACCTTCACGCTCGAGAGCGGGATGGTGTGGCAGAGCGGGATCAGCTCGCTCGTCTTCTTGGCGCCTTGGATGCCGGCGATGCGCGCGGTCGCGAGCACGTCGGCCTTGGGCAGGTCGTCGGCGCGCACGAGGGCGATGACGTCGGGTCTCGTGACGAGGCGACCGGTCGCGGTAGCGGTGCGCTTCGTCACCGATTTATCGCCGACGTCGACCATGCGGGCGCGCCCGTCGGAGTCGAGGTGGGTGAGTGCGCGGTCGCTCACAGTTCGATCGTTTCCACGGTATCTCCCGCTTTCAGGTCGGTCGTCGTCTCGGCGATGTCGATGAGAACATCGGATGCGGCCAGCCCGGCGACGAGGTGCGAGCCGGGCCCGGCGACGAGTTCCACTCTGCCACCCTCGACTGTGCGGCCGCGCAGAAACTGTCGTTTGCCGGCGATCGACGTCACGTCGGCCATCAGGGTGCGCGGCGCTCGGGTGGCGGCGGGAAGCCCGGCGACCCGGCGCAGCAGAGGGGCGACGAAGACCTCGAACGAGATCTGCGTGCTCACCGGATTGCCGGGGAAGCTGATGACCGGCACGCCCTCGAACGACCCGGTGGCCTGCGGTCCGCCCGGCTGCATGGCGATGTGGCCTATGCGCCCGCCGAGCGGGGTGAGAACGTCGCGCACGACCTCGTGGTCGCCCATCGAGATGCCGCCCGAGGTCAGGATGACGTCGGCGCCCGTGGCGGCCGAGAGCATGGCGTCGTGAAGCTGGTCGGCGTCGTCGTTGCTGTTGCGGATCGACGCCACGATCTCGGCGCCGCACGCGCGCACGGCGGCCTCGAGCGCCACACCGTTTGCGTCGTAGATCTGTCCGTCGTCGACGGGCTGGCCGGGATCGACGAGCTCGGCACCCGTGGTGATCACCACGACGCGCACGCGCGAGCGCACCTCGACGTCGCCGATGCCGGCGGCCGCGAGCACCGCGAGGTGACGGGAGGCGAGGCGCTGGCCCGACGGCAGCAGCTGCGTGCCGGCGAGCACATCGCTTCCGCGCTCTCGTACGAATTCGCCGCTACGACGTGCGCGGTGAATGGTGACCAGGGATCCCTCGCGGGTCGTGTCTTCGACCGGAACGATGGCATCCGCCCCCTCGGGAACGACCGCACCGGTCATGATGCGCACCGTCGTCGACGGCATCAGCGGTTCGGGGGTGCCGCGCTGGGCGGGAACCTCGCCGAGGATCGGCAGGATCGTGTCGCCGTCGCGCAGGTCGGCGGCGCGTACCGCGAAGCCGTCCATCTGCGAGTTGCGGAAGAGCGGCAGGTCGACGGGGGACACGACGCCGGTGGCCGTCACGCGACCGAGCGCGTCGGCGATCGCGACCCGCTCGGTTCCGGTCGCCATGGCGCGCGCCAGCAGCGAGCGCACGAGCGCCGCGTGTTGGTCGACGGTCGTGTGCGGCCCAGTGGTGTGGGGCGCAGGGGTGTGGCCGCTCATCAGTAGCGGGCCACGTCGCCGTCGACCTCGCGCGACCAGGCGTCGATGCCGCCGGTGAGGTGCGAGGCGTGCTCGAAGCCGCGCTGCTGCAGCAGGCGCAGTGCCGATTCGGAGCGCATGCCGTGGTGGCAGTAGACGACGAACTCTTCGGCGGGGTCGAGCTTGTCGATCACGCTCTCGAGCGAGCCGAGAGGAACCAGCATCGAACCGGGCAGCGCGGCGATCTCGGCCTCCCACGGCTCGCGCACGTCGAGCAGCACGATCTCGTCGCCGCGCTCGATCGCTGCGGCCAGGTCGGCGGGGGAGATGGTGTCGTCGCTCATGGGAGTCTCGCTTTCGGTGTGGGAAGTTCGGGTTGCGACGCCGCAGAAGGCGTCGTAGTCGATGAGTTCGGTGATGGATGTCGCGGAGGGATCGCGTTCGTACGCGAGCTCGCGGAACGCGCCGGTCAAAGCGTCGAAGGTGGTGACGCGGCCGAGCAGGGGCGTGCCACTGCCGGTGAGCACCTTGAGCGCCTCGCCCGCCATGAGCCCGCCGATCACGGCGACGACGGTGGGGAAGACGCCGCCCTGCTCGCACGACAGCACCGAGCCGGCGGGCGGCGGGGTCGGAAAAAGGTCGCGGTACTGCGGGCCCTTCGCGGCCCAGGCGAGTCCGACCTGCCCGGCGTACTGCGACACGGCGCCCCAGACGAGCGGGATGCCGGTGATCGCGGCCGCGTCGTTGGCGAGGTAGCGCGTGGGGAAGTTGTCGCTGCCGTCGAGCACGAGGTCGTAGTCGGCGAAGAGGGCGAGCGCGGTGTCGGCGGTGAGCCGCTGCTCTATCGTCGTGATTCTCGCGGCCGGGTTGATGGTGTGCGCGGCGTTCGCGGCCGAGACGACCTTGGGCGTTCCGACGTCGGCGGTGCCGTGGATGTACTGGCGGTGCAGGTTGCTCAGCTCGACCGTGTCGTCGTCGACGATGCCGATGGTGCCGACGCCGGCGGCGGTGAGTGCCGGGATGACGGTGCTGCCGAGCCCGCCCGCGCCGATCACGAGAACCCGGGCGTTCGCGAGAGAGCGCTGCGCCGCGATGCCGAAGCCGGGCAGGGCGATCTGGCGGGCGTAGCGGTTGGGGGTGAGCCCGGTCGGATCCGCCTGGGTGAGCTGCATGCCTTCGATTGTGTCAGGTGGGTCGGACTCGTGCCGACCCGTGCTCAGCTCTCGCGCCCGACGCGGCGTCTGCGCACGACGGCTCGGCCGACGAAGACCACGACGCCCGCAGCGAGCAGCGCAATTCCGACGCCCAGCGCGGTGCCGATCTCGGTGCCGGTGGCGGCGAGTTCGGGGGCGGCGGGGGAGGCGGCGGCGGGGACGACGGGCGCGACGGGCGTCGCGGGATCCGGCACCGGAGCGGGGGACGGAGCCGGCGCGACCACGACCTCTGCCGCGTCGATCGCGACGGTGGTGAAGTCGCCCGCCGTCACGTCGACGGGCACGACGGGGGCCTGTGGTGCAACGGCCGGGTCGATGCGCAGCGAGTACTCCGCGCTCGGGATCACCGGCGGCAGCGTGAAACTGCCGTCGGCCGCGGTCGTCGTTGACGCGACGACGTCGCCATCGGCCTCGACGAGCTGCACCACGACGGGCGGGAGGGTGCCGAGCGTGATGACCCCGGCGACCGTGCGGGCGACCGAGGCGAACCACATCTGCGCCGCGGGGCTGCCCGACTTGTAGGTCGACGTGATGCTCAGCGACGAGAGGGACACGAGTGGCGCGATCCAGATCGAGCCGCCCTGCGTGTTGCAGTTCGCGGCGGTCGTCGGGCAGAGCGGGTCTTCGGCGCTGACAGTCGTCGCGGCGGCGGTCAGGGTCGGCAGCACGAGCGGTGTCGCCTGCGCGGAACACGAGTTGGGGGTGGCGTCGCAGTAGTTGAACGACGCGACTCCGAGGTCGGCGGCGGCCACGGGTGCTCCGGTCGCATCCGTCGCAGAGATCGTCAGCGACTCGGCATCGATGTCTCCGGAGGCGGCGCCCCACACGCCCACCGGAGTCGGGGTGGCGAACGAGAAGGTCGTGGTCGACGGCACGGTCGTCGAGGTCGGGTTGATGCTCACGTAGGGCTTGCCCTGGCTCGAGCCGACGAGCTGGCCGGCCGGCGACGTGGCCGGCAACCACGACGAATTGCCCGACGAGGTGCCGAAGGCGCGAGAGGTGGATGCCACGGTGGTGGCGGGGAAGCCGGCCGGCAGCGCGATGGTGCCGGTGTACGCGCCGGTCGAACCGGCGACCGTCCAACTGGCGTAGCCGTCGGAGGGCGCGGCGCTCGCGGGGGACGCCCCACCGCCGAAGACCAGGGCCGCGGCGGCGACGAGGGACAGCGGAAGGAAGGCGGCTGCGCGTCTCATTCGATACACGCTAACTCCGAACCCGACCCCTGACTAGGGGGATTCTCATGTTGCTAACGCGCACTCTCCGCTCATGCGGATAATATGGGGGCAATTACCCGCGTTCACGGAGAAAGAGGCACCATGGCAGTGACACAGTTTCGCGTTAGCGAGGCCGCCGCGTTGCTCGGGGTGAGCGACGACACCGTGCGCCGCTGGGCAGATTCCGGCCGACTCGACCTTCGTCGTATCGAGGGTGCTCCCGCCGTAATCGACGGAACCCAGGTCGCAACGCTCGCACAAGAGCTCGCCGCCGAGTCCGCGCTCGCCGAAGCGTTTCCGGCCAGCAAGGCCTCATCGCGCAACCGCCTCACCGGCATCGTCACCAAGGTGACCAAGGACGGTGTGATGGCGCAGGTCGAACTGCAGGCGGGCCCCTTCCGCATCGTCTCGCTGATGAGCCGGGAGGCCGCCGACGAGCTGGGTCTTGAACCGGGATCGCTCGCGGCCGCGAGCGTCAAGGCCACCACCGTCGTCATCGAACTACCGGAGCACACCCGATGAGGCGCCTCGCTGTTGTGGCGGTCGCCGTGGGCCTCGCCCTGACGGGGTGCGCTGCCGAGCCGGCCGAGGCCCCGACCGCGGGTGCGCTCGAGGGGTCGATCACCGTGTTCGCCGCCGCGTCGCTGACGACCACCTTCACCGAGCTCGTGACGCAGTTCGAGGCCGCGAACCCCGGCACCACCGTCGAACTCAACTTCGCCGGTTCGTCCGACCTCGTGACGCAGATCACGGAGGGCGCTCCGGCCGACGTGTTCGCCTCGGCCGACACCAAGAACATGACCAAGGTGACGGATGCGGCCCTGAACGAGGGCGACCCGGTCGACTTTGCGACGAACGTCCTCGAGATCGCGGTGCCGCCCGGAAACCCGGCTGGCATCGAGGACTTCGCCGACCTGGCCGGCACCGACGTCACGCTCGTGATCTGCGCGCCCGCCGTTCCCTGCGGCGCCGCGACCGCTGCGGTCGAGGCCGCGAGCGGCGTCGACCTCACCCCGGTGAGCGAGGAGTCGTCGGTCACCGACGTGCTCGGCAAGGTCACCTCGGGTGAGGCCGACGCCGGACTCGTCTACGTCACCGACGTCATCGCCGCGGGCGACGCCGTCGAAGGCATCGAGTTCGACGAGTCGGGCGAGGCCGTCAACACCTACCCGATCGTGGCGCTCGGCGACTCCGCCGCCCCCGACGTGGCGCGGGCGTTCGTCGACTTCGTGGCGAGTGCGGCCGGCCAGAAGGTACTCGCCGACGCGGGCTTCGGCACGCCATGAGTCCGGCGACCGGGTACGCGGGCGTTCCCCGCTGGGTCGCCGCCATCGCCGTAGTCGGCGCGCTCTTCGTGCTGCTGCCCTTGGCGGCGATGGTGATGCGGGTCAACTGGGGCGGGTTCGTGGGGCTCGTCACCTCCGAATCATCCGTCTCGGCTCTTCTGCTCAGCCTGCGCACCTCGCTCGCGGCCACCGTTCTCTGCATCGTTCTCGGGGTCCCGATGGCGCTCGTGCTCGCGCGGTCGACCTTTCGCGGTCAGAAGGTCCTGCGCTCGCTCGTGCTGCTTCCGCTGGTGCTGCCGCCCGTCGTCGGCGGAATCGCACTGCTCTACACGTTCGGGCGCCGCGGACTCATCGGCCAGTCGCTCGACGCGCTCGGCATCTCGATCGCGTTCTCGACCACCGCGGTGATCCTCGCGCAGACGTTCGTGGCGCTGCCGTTTCTCGTGCTGAGCCTCGAGGGTGCGCTGCGCACCGTCGGCACGAGGTACGAGGCGGTCGGCGCGACGCTCGGCGCGGGGCCGACGACCGTGCTGCGCCGCATCACGCTGCCGCTCGTGCTGCCCGCGCTCGTCTCGGGCTCAGTGCTCTCGTTCGCGCGGGCGCTCGGCGAGTTCGGCGCCACCCTCACCTTCGCCGGCAGCCTGCAGGGAACCACCCGCACGCTGCCGCTCGAGATCTACCTGCAGCGCGAGACGTCGCCCGACACTGCCGTCGCGCTCTCGCTCGTGCTCGTCGTCGTCGCGGTCGTCGTGGTAGGCATCGCGCACCAGGCCGGCTCGACGAAGTACCTGCGGGGGGCGCTGTGACGTTCGCGTTCGACGCCCGGCTCGCGGGTCGCGGGTTCGCTGTCGCGCTGTCGGTCGCGCCCGGTGAGACCGTCGCGGTTCTCGGGCCGAACGGTGCCGGCAAGTCGACGCTGCTCGGGCTGACGGCGGGATTGTTGCGTGCCGATCAGGGGCGGGCGGTTCTGGATGACACGGTGCTGTTCGACACCGACGGTGGAGCATTCACGCCTCCGCACCAGCGCGGCGTCTCGCTGCTCGCGCAGGAGCCGCTGCTCTTCCCGCACCTGACCGTGGAGGAGAACGTGGCGTTCGGGCCGCGCAGTGCCGGCGCGTCGCGGCAGTCGGCGCGGTCGACCGCGCGGCACTGGCTCGCCGAGGTCGAGGCGCTCGAGCTCGCCGACCGCCGACCGGCCCAGCTCTCGGGCGGGCAGGCGCAGCGCATCGCCGTGGCCAGGGCGCTCGCGAGCGACCCGAGACTGCTGCTGCTCGACGAGCCGATGGCCGCACTCGACGTGTCGGTCGCGCCCGCCCTGCGGCGGATGCTGCGCCGCGTGCTGGTCGGTCGCAGCGTGGTGATCGTGACCCACGACATCCTCGACGCGTTCACGCTGGCCGACCGGGTCGTGGTGCTCGACGCGGGCCGCATCGTCGAACAGGGCCCGACGCGCGAGGTGCTGGAACGCCCGCGCAACGCCTTCACTGCGGGACTCGCGGCGCTGAACCTGCTCGTCGGGGTGCGGTCGGAACGCGGCATCCGTCTCGCCGATGGCAGCGAGATCTTCGGGGCGTCCACGCTTCAGGCCGGCTCGCCCGCCGCTGCCGCCGTGAGGCCGTCGGCGGTGCGGGTGTCGCCCGACGAGCCGGTTTCGGGAAACCGGATCCGCGGCGAGGTGCTCGACCTTGAGCCGCGCGGCGACCTGGTGCGGGTGCGGTCGGCGCTGATCTCGGCCGACGTCGCGCCCGCGCTGGCGGCCGATCTCGATCTGGTGCCGGGGGCGGCGGTGTGGTTCGGGTTCGACGCCGCCGAACTGGCGATCTACGCCGCCTGACCGGCGGCGGGTTGAGCAGGATGCGGGTCGAGTGGCCGCCCTCGGCCGTATCGACACCGGCGAGACCTTTCGCTTTTCCTTATGCCACCCTCAGGTGGCATAACGAAATCGCGAATGTCCTGTGGTTTCAGGGCCCGGTTTCGATACGGGCGCCAGAGCGCCCTACTCAACCCGCGAAGACCGGCAATCAGGGGGTGTGCGGGCGACCGAGGTGACCGAGCAGCGCGCAGACCAGCGTGATGACCGCGGCGACCGCCATGCCGAGGCCGATGTGCACGTTCAGCAGCAGCGCACCGGCGAGGGCGCCGAGTCCGATGAGCAGCACGGCGCCGGCGCGGCGCTTCCACTGCTGGCCGTTGCCCTGCCCGAACTTCGAGTCGAAGGCGAGTCCGACGAGCGTCGACGTGACCACGACAGTCGTGACGTCCTTCACTCCGATGTGGCGCGCGGCTCCGGCCTGCAGACCCATCGCGAGGCCGAGGGCGCCGGTGACGGCGAGCTTGACCGGCTCGATCGGGTCGTCGAGCACGAGCAGCGGAACCGCCGCCGCCAAAATCACGACGCCGACGAGGGTGAAGAGCACGGTGCTGCGGCCCGACCAGCCCGCGGCGACGGGGCGCAGCACACGACCGGCGATGAGCGCGCCGAGCATGAACAGCACGAGGGCGACGATCGGTCCGACGATCGGCAGGTCGTCGGCGCCGGCGAGGGCCATGCCGAGGATGACGACGTTGCCGGTCATGTTGCCGGTGAAGACCCGGTCGAGTCCGAGGTAGCCGACGGCGTCGATCACGCCGGTCGAGAAGGTGAGCGCGAGCATCAACCCGAGGTGGAGTCCGGCCGGGTGTGCTTGCAGTCGCTTCTTCATGTCTCTCCGTAAGAATCGTGCGTCCTCAGAGAGTCGCTAGGGTTTTGACAATACCGAGAATCAAGTATCGAGCAGATTACGGGGATCATTTGTCACACGCACTCCAGCCGGGCGAGGGGCGCATCCCGAGCGACGTCTACCTGCCCTCGGATCCGATGTCGGTTCTCTGGGGCCGACTGCCCTGTGAGACGGATGAACCGGTGCTCAGAATCGCGGACGGCACCGAGGTCACGATCGACACCCTCAGTCACGAGGGGCTGCTCGAAGACCAGGGCAGCGACCCGGTCGCGTTCTTCGGCGGATTCGGAGTTCCGTCGAAGCGCGTGCTCGACGACGCCATCCTGCTCGCGGCCACCCGCGAGCGCGACCCCGAGACCGACGGCCCGCACGTCGTCACCGGGCCGATCTTCGTCGAGGGGGCCGAGCCGGGCGACCTGCTCAAGATCACGGTGCTCGAGGCGACGCCGCGGGTGCCCTACGGCATCATCTCGAACCGCCACGGCCGGGGCGCGCTGCCCGGCGAATACCCGCAGGGCGACGGCACCGTCAGCATCTTCGCGGCGGTCGACCCACACGACGCGCACGTCGGCACCATGCCGCGCGTGGCTGGCGGCGAGCACACCGTACGCTTCCCGCTCGCGCCGTTCCTCGGCATCATGGGCGTCGCGGTCACCGGCGACGTGCGCCCGCACTCGGTGCCGCCGGGCGCGCACGGCGGCAACATCGACATCAACCTGCTCACCGTCGGCTCGACGCTGTACCTGCCGGTGCAGGTGCCGGGCGCCCTCGCCTACGTCGGCGACCCGCACTTCGCGCAGGGCGACGGCGAGGTCTCGCTCACCGCGATGGAGGCCAGCCTGCGGGTCACGCTGCGCTTCGAGGTTGTGAGCGAGGCCGCGGCCGAGGCCGCGTTCGGCGTGCTCGTCGGGCCGCTGGCCGAGACGACGGAGTACCTCGTTCCGACCGGCATGAGCCCCGACCTCGACGAGGCCGTGCAAAACTGCGTGCGCGCGGCGATCGCCCTGCTGCAGGCCCGTTTCGGCATGGACGCCGCGCACGCCTACGCCTACCTGAGCGCCGCCACCGACTTCAACATCTCGCAGGTGGTCGACCTCGTGAAGGGTGTGCACGCGCGCATCCGGGTGGCGGACTTCGAGCGAGCGGACTTCGCATGAGCGACGTTCCGGCCGCACTGCTCGACGCTTTCTGGCAGTACGAGGCAGCGCTGATGGCCAACGACCTCGAGGCCCTCGACCGGCTCTTCGCCCCCGGCCCTGACACGCTGCGCGGTGACGCGGGCGGCATCCTGATCGGGCACGACGCGATCAGCGCGTTCCGTAAGGGGCGTGGCGGTGCCCCGAAGCGCGAGATCGTCGATGTCATCGTGCGGGAGATCGACGCGGATGCCGCGATCGTCATCGCGGTCACCGCTCCCGTCAGTGGAGGACGCGGGCAGCAGACGCAGCTCTGGCGCCGCCGCGACGGTGAGTGGAAGGTGGAGGTCGCGCACGTGAGCCTGCCCGCACCCGCCGTGAACCCCACGGTGTGGCGGGTCGTCGGTACGCCGCTCGTCGCCGGGGTCGATGCGCCCGAGCTCGCCCACGAGACGGTCGCCGTGAAAGACCTGTTCGACGTCGCCGGGTTCGCCGTCGGCGGGGGAGTGCCCCGCTATCTCGCCGAGGCTGTGCCCGCGACGCGCACGGCACCCGCGGTGGCCGCGCTTCTCGCTCGCGGCGCCAGCGTGACGGGAATCGCGCAGACCGACGAGTTCGCGTACAGCATCGCCGGCAAGAACCCGCACTACGGAACCCCGCCCAACGGCGCCGTGGTCGGCGCGATTCCCGGCGGTTCGTCGAGCGGACCCGCCTCGGCTGTCGCCCTCGGCCAGGCCTCGATCGGGCTCGGCACCGACACCGGCGGATCACTGCGCGTTCCCGCCTCGTACCAGGGGCTCTGGGGCCTGCGCACGACCCACGGCGCGGTCAGCGTCGACGGGCTGCTGCCGCTCGCCCCGAGCTTCGACACGGTCGGCTGGCTCACCCGTGAGGCGTGGCTGATGCGCGCCGTGGCGACCACGTCGCTCGACCTCGGGCAGCAGGTGCTGCCCCCGACGAATCGGTTCGCCGTGTCATCCGCCCTCACCGCGCAGGCGCAGCCCGACGTGCGGTCGGTCTTCGACGCGGGCATCTCGCGACTCGGCGACGCCGGTCTCGTCGACGACCTGGTCGACGTCGATCTGGGCGACATCGACGCGCTGTTCGAGACGTTCCGCACGGTGCAGGGTGCCGAGGCGTGGGCGACGCACGGCGCGTGGATCGACGCGCATCCCGGTGCCCTCGGCTCCGACATCGCGGCGCGGTTCGCCTGGGCGTCGGGTATCTCGTCGGAGGCCGAGGCGCGCGCCAGGGTCGCGCTCGCCGCCGCCCGCATCGCGATCGAAAAGGCGCTCGACGGGCGCACGCTGTTGCTGCCGTCGGCGTCGTCGATCGCCCCGTCGAGCACCGCGGATGCCGCGGCCATCGAACAGACGAGGGCGGGCACCCTGCGGCTGACGTGCATCGCGGGGATCACGGGTCGTCCGGCGCTGTCGGTGCCGGTGCTGACCGTGCCGACATCGAGCGGCGGTGGTGCGCCGGTCGGGCTCTGCGTGGTCGGGCCGCGATTCGGCGACATCGGCACGGTGGTGACGGGGGCGAAGCTGCACAGCGTGCTGGCGGAGCGCTAATCGCCGAGGGCTAGTCGCCGAGCGACCGCAGCTCGCGCAGGTCGACGAGGTACTCCTCGAACGACGTCAGCGCGAGCTCGGCGACGGTGAGTCCGCGGCTGCGCGCCTCTTCGAGGGCCTCCTCGGCGAGGTCGTCGGGGAGCTCGAACTGTACGAAGGCCATGGGGCGAGTTTACGCGCGTGAAACATGTGTTCCAGTAACCTTGGATTCTGCAACAACTGATTCATGGGAGCGCGCATGTCATTCGAACCGATCAACCCTCCGCAGCGACTGCTGATGGGACCCGGTCCGATCAACGCCGACCCTCGGGTGCTGCGCGCGATGAGCGCCCAGCTCGTAGGCCAGTACGACCCCGCGATGACGGCGTACATGAACGAGACCATGGAGCTGTACCGCGGGGTCTTCCGCACCGAGAACCGGGCGACGCTGCTCGTCGACGGCACCAGCCGTGCCGGCATCGAAGCGGCGCTCGTCTCGCTCATCGAACCGGGTGACCGCGTGCTCGTGCCGATCTTCGGCCGGTTCGGGCACCTGCTGCGCGAGATCGCCGAGCGCTGCGGCGCCGAGGTGCATGTGATCGAGACCGAGTGGGGCACCGTCTTCACCCCCGAGCAGATCGCCGCCGCGATCGCCGAGACGCGGCCGAAGCTGCTCGCGATCGTGCACGGAGACACCTCGACGACCCTCGCCCAGCCGCTCGCCGAGATCGGCGCGCTCTGCGCTGCGAACGACGTCATCCTGTACGCGGATGTCACGGCCAGCCTCGGTGGCAACGAGTTCGAGACCGACGCCTGGGGCATCGACGTGGCGACGGCCGGGCTGCAGAAGTGCCTCGGCGGTCCGTCGGGCAGCGCGCCGATCACCCTCTCCGACCGCGCGGTCGAGCTGGTGAACTCGCGCAAGAGCATCGAGGCGGGCATCCGCGCCGACGGTGACGCCGTGTCGGCGAGCCCGATCCGCAGCAACTACTTCGATCTCAGCCAGATCCTCGACTACTGGGGCCCGAAGCGGCTCAACCACCACACCGAGGCGACCACCGCGCTCTACGGGGCGCGCGAGTGCGCCCGCCTGCTCGTGAACGAGGGCATCCCCGAGGCCATTGAGCGGCACCGCCTGCACGGCAGCGCGATGGTGACCGGACTCACGGCGCTGGGGCTCTCGCTCTTCGGCGACCAGAAGCACAAGATGAACAACGTCGTCGGAGTGCTCATCCCCGACGGCATCGACGGCGACGGCGCCCGTGCCGCGATGCTGAACGACTACGGCATCGAGATCGGCACGAGCTTCGGCCCGCTGCACGGCAAGGTCTGGCGCATCGGCACGATGGGCTACAACGCCCGCCGCGACACCGTGCTCACCACCCTCGCCGCGCTCGAGCAGGTGCTGCGTCGCGGCGGCGTGAGCGTCACCGCCGGCAGCGGTGCCGGTGCGGCGCTGGACCTGTATGAATCGGCATAGGCGAGGGGTCATGATGTCCGACGTTCACGCCCAACTTCTGCTCGACCGCTGCGATGAACTCGCCGCCATCTCGAGCCGACCCGACATGCTCGAGCGCGTGCACCTCTCGCCCGAGCACCGCGCCGCGAACGACCTCGTCGCCGGCTGGATGCGCGAGGCGGGCCTCAAGACCTGGCAGGACGCGGCCGGCAACCAGTGCGGTCGCCTCGAGGGGCGTGAGCCCGGCCTGCCCGCGCTGCTGCTCGGTTCGCACATCGATACCGTGCCCGATGCCGGCCGGTACGACGGCATGCTCGGGGTGGTGCTGGCGATCCAGGTCGTGAGCCGCATCCGCGACTCCGGTGTCGACCTGCCCTTCGCCCTCGAGGTCGTCGCGTTCAGCGACGAAGAGGGCACCCGTTTCGGCACCGCGCTCATCGGCAGCCGCGCGCTCGCCGGAACCTGGCACGACGACTGGTGGAACCTCGCCGACAAAGACGGCATCACGCTGTTCGAGGCGTTCCAGGACTTCGGGCTCGATCCGGCCCGACTTCCCGGCGCGTTCCGCCGCCCCGAGGAGCTGGTCGGCTACCTCGAGGCGCACATCGAGCAGGGGCCGATCCTCGAAGACGCCGACCGCCGTCTCGCCGTCGTCACCTCGATCGCCGGCGCCCGCCGCTTCTCGCTGTCGATCACCGGCAAGGCCGGGCACGCCGGAGGCACCCCGTTCGACCGCCGTCGCGACGCCCTCGTCGGGGCGAGTGAGCTCGTGATCGAGGTCGAGCGCATCTCGAAGGAGCGCGGGGTGATCGGCACCGTCGGTCGGTTGCAGGCCTTCCCGGGCGGGGTGAACGTGATCCCCGGGCTGGTCGAGTTCAGCCTCGACCTGCGTGCGGAGTTCGACGACGACCGCGACGAGAGCATCCGGCTGATCACCGAGGCCGCGCACGAGATCTGCGAGCGGCGCGGGCTGAGCTATCACTCCACAGAGATCTACCGGGCCGACGCCGTTCGCTGCGACCTCGGGTTGCAGGACGCGATCGCGGCCGGCATCCGCGCCACCGGCGACGAGCACCCCATGGCGTTCTGGAGCCGCGCCGGCCATGACGGCATGGCCGTCGTCGCGGTCACGCCGATCGCGATGCTGTTTCTGCGCTGCAAGGGCGGCGTGAGCCATCACCCCGACGAGGCGGTGAAGAAGGCGGATGTCGCGGCGGCGCTCACCGCGTACGAGGCCGCCGTGCGCGAGCTCGTGAACCGTGGCTGATCTCGCCGCGCGCATCGCTGACGGCTACCGCGAGCTGTCGCCGCAGGAGCAGCGTGCCGCCGACTTCATGCGCGACCACATCGCCGATCTCGCCGTCTACAACTCCACCGAGGTCGCGCGGCTGAGCGGGGTCTCGAAGGCGACCGTCAGCCGGCTCTACCGGCGGCTCGGCTTCGAGAACGCCGAAGCGGTGCGCGAGCACGTGCGCTCACTGCGTGCCGCGGGCACCCCGCTCGCGAGCGACGCGCCGACGAGCTACGCCGAGCACCTCGACCGCGAGCTCGCGAACCTGCGGTCGGTGCTCGGCGGCCTCGACCTCGCCCCGGCCGCGTCGCTCATCGCGGGCGCGCGCCGCGTGGTCGTGATCGGCTTCCGCAACAGCTACCCGATGGCGTTGCACCTGCGCCAGCAGCTCGCCCAGGCGCGGCCGGATGTGGCGCTCGCGCCGCAGCCCGGCCAGTCCATCGGCGAGGAGCTCGCCGCATTGACCGCCGACGACGTGGTCGTGCTGGTCGGGTTCCGGCGTAGGCCGCGCGGCTTCGCCGATGTCGTGGCGTTGGTCGCGGCATCCGCTGCTCGCAGCATCCTGCTCACCGACCGGCCCGTGCCCGGCCCCGACATCGTGATCGAGTGCCCTGTCGACAGTGTCACCGCCTTCGACAGTTACGCCGCCGCGGCGAGTGTGATCAGCCTGCTCGCGGCCGCGGTACTCGGTGCCGACCTGCCCGCCGGGCGTGCCCGTATCGCGGCCATCGGCGAGACCTACCGGGCGCTCGACGAGCTGGAGTAGCGCACCGGACCGGCCTGTCCTGTCGGCGCACCCCTTACGGTTGGCGGCCCCGTGGGCGTACCGTCGGCGGCATGACCGACAACGACCCCGTTCTGACGAATCCCGACCACTACCGGCTGCTCTGGGAGAACGATCTCGTGCGTGTGCTCGAGTACACCGACGAGCCGGGTGAGCGAACCACGCAGCACGACCATCCGAACAGCGTGATGGTGACGCTGAGCTCGTTCCGGCGACGGCTCTCCGCGGGCGGACGGGAGTTCGAGACCGCGCTGCCGTCGGGAGCCGCGGTCTGGCTGCCGGCGCAGCGGCACTCGGGCGAGAACATCGGGGATACGCCGACGCATACCGTGCTGGTCGAGCTCAAGGGTGACGCTGCCGGCTCGCCGGGCGACGAGGTGCTTGGCCCGCGGTAGCCGCGTCTGCCAGTCTGGCAGCATGACCTCCGCCGAGAAAGACGTGCTGCTGCGCTACCTGCAGGAGGGCCGCGACGCCCTGCTCTGGAAGGTCGAGGGGCTGAGCGAGTACGACATCCGGCGCCCGCTCGTGCCGACCGGCACCAACCTGCTCGGCCTCGTGAAGCACACCGCGAGTACCGAGGCCTGGTATCTCGCCGACGTCTTCGGTCGGCCGTTTCCGGAGCAACTGCCCTGGCTGGATGACGCGGCCGAGCCCAACTCCGACATGTGGGCCACCGCCGACGAGTCGCGCGACGACATCGTGGCGCTGTACAAGCGCGTCTGGAAGAGCTCGGATGCCACGGTCGACGCCCTCCCGCTGGATGCGCCCGGCGTGGTTCCGTGGTGGCGTGAGGAGACCCGCGACGTCACGCTCGGCCAGATCCTGGTGCACATGATCGCCGAGACCCACCGGCACGCCGGCCACGCCGACATCGTGCGCGAGCTGATCGACGGTGCCGCGGGACTGCGCGCGAACAACAGCAACCTGCCCGAGGTCGAGCGCGAGTGGTGGGACGGGTATCGCGACCGGCTCGAGCGCATCGCTCGGGAAGCGCGGTGAGCGGCCACCGGGTCAGAACTCTGACGCGCTGGGCGATGCAGGTCGTCCCGGGCATCCTCATCTGCATGGTGGTTCTCTTTGCGCGGCCGTCCGACGAATGGCCGGCCATCGGCGGCCCGTTGCTGCTGTTCTTTGTCGTGGTGATCGGCTTCGCGGCCTGGGTTGCCCATGACCGGCGGGTCGATGCCACCCTCCGCACAGCGGGCACTGTCGCATTCACTACGCAGAACGTGCCCGGCGCGATCGTTCATCTCGAGCGCTTCCTCGTGGTGGACGCGACCTTCGCGCGCGGCCCGTCGTTCGTCATCGTCGCGGATGACACGGGCCTCGGCTACTACTCGCGGGGTAAGAACACCGAAGCATTCGTGCGTATCCCGTGGTCAGACATCGACGGAGTCGCGGCATCGGGCGGGGATCTGGTCGTCACTCTCGCTGACGGCAACCTGCTGATGCACATTCCGGGCGGTCTGCTCCCGATGGGGGCGAGGCGGGTGCGGGCGCTCGCCGGGGAGATCTCGGCGCTGCAGCGGGCGCGGCAGCCCTGATTGTGTTGTGCCACTCTTTGGTGGCATAAGGAAATATCGAACCTCAGTTTTCGAAGAGCGCGCGTGGTTTCGAAACGACCGCGGGCTGCCTGGTCGACAGGCCCACTCAACCGGCGGAGGTGGCTACCAGCGCTACCAGCTCGGCCCGGGAGGTGGTGCCCGTCTTGTGCAGCAGGTTGGCCACGTGGAACTTCACCGTGTTCTCGCTGATCGTGAGCGCCGCACCGATGGCCTTGTTGCGGGCGCCCTCGGCGAGCAGGGCGAGCACGTCGCGTTCGCGCGGCGTGAGCTGCCCGGCCTCGGGCACGTTGATGACGGGCGCCGCGGCATCCAGCGGCAGCATGATCTGCACCTGCGAGCCCCATCCGGCGGTGCCGGCGACGGTGAAGCTGCCGTCGAGCACGGCCACGCGGGCCGCGAGCTGACCGAGGCCCGGCGTCTCGGCGGTGAGGTCGCCCGCGCCGTTGTCGCGGATGTCGACGAGCAGGTTCGAGCCGTCGCAGTCCCACTGGATGCGCACCCGGTCGACCCCGGTCGCGTCGCTCAGGGCAAGCACGGCGCCGCGCACGACCGCCCGGGCGGCGTGGGCGACCTCCCCGGGCAGCGGGCGTCCGGTCGCGGGTGGCGGCACGAACTCGACGTCGAGCCCGCCGTGGCGCACGAGCGGGGCGAGGTCGTCGCGCAGCCGCTCGAACGCGCTGTGCACGGGCTCCTCGGAGAGCAGCCGGTCGCGGTCGGACACGCCCCGCAGAGTCACCATGGCGGCGGCCGCGATGTCGATCGCGCGCTGCCGGGCCGCCGCGTCGCCGTGCTGGGGCGACCGCAGCACCACGAGCAGCGACTCGAGCGCGGTCGCGTGCGCGTCGGAGAGGTCGGCGATGAGGCTCGCCCGCTCGCGTGACGCGAGCCGGGAATCCCGCAGGTACGACGGTGACGCCGTCGCCACCTGCTGCCGGATGCTCAGCGCGACGAGCTGCCAGATGCGCGCGATGCGTGCCGACGTGGCATCCGGAATCGCTGCCTCGTCGACGTCGATGAGGACCAGGATCGCGTTGGTGTCCGCGGTGAAGACGACGACCGGATGCGCCCCGCCCGCGATCGTCGCGGCGTCGAATCGCGCGGGCCCCGTCACCACGGCGGCCTCCGACCGCAGCGCGTCGAGCTCGGCGATCGTCACGTGCTCGACGATCTCGGCCGCGCCGGCCTTCTTCTGCGGCCGGCCGGTGCAGTCCTCGGTGAAGATCACCAGCGCCCCGTGCCCGACCATCGGCCGCAGCAGGTCGGAGAGGGCGGCGGCGATGCCGAGCAGCGACTGCGAGATCACGGCGCGCACGTCGTCGAGCAGGTCGTTCGGGTGGGGCTTCGTCGCGTTCGGCACGCCCCGACCCTACCCGAACGGGTGGGGAAGACCGCTCGATGGGTGGGCGGGGTGCGGCTGCGGGCGGGCGCACGCTGGACACATGCCCGTGACCGATGCCCTCACTCTGATCGCCGCCGAGAACGCCGCTGCCGTGAAGGCGCTCGCGTCGGGCGGTGCCGCCCTCGACGACGCCGCCGCGCACATCCGCGGCGCGAACCAGGTCTTCGTGCTCGGCGCCGGCCGCTCGGGCATCGCGCTGCAGCTCACCGCCATGCGGTTCATGCACCTCGGACTCACCGCCCACGTGGTTGGCGAGGTCACCGCGCCCGCGATCGTCGAGGGCGACGTGCTCGTCGTCGCGAGCGGGTCGGGCTCCACCGCGGGGATCGTGCGCGCCGCGCAGACCGCCGTCGACGTGGGAGCGGGTGTCGTCGCGATCACCGCCGACGCGTCATCCGACGTCGCGAAGCTCGCGACCGTCACGATCCTCGTCGAGGCGGCCCGCAAGCTCGACCGCGACAGCGCGGTCTCCGCGCAGTACGCCGGCAGCCTCTTCGAGCAGACCGTCGTCACAATCGGCGACGCGCTGTTCCATTCGCTCTGGCAAGAGTCGGGCCTCAGCGCCGACGAGCTTTGGCCGCGGCACTCAAATCTCGAATAAGTACCCCCACACCCACAAAGTAAGGACGCACCACATGAAGCTTCAGGTAGCAATGGACGTACTGACCACCGACGACGCGCTGGCCCTCGCCGGCAAGGTCGCCGCGCACGTCGACATCATCGAGCTCGGCACCCCGCTGATCAAGGCCGCCGGCCTCTCGGCGATCACCGCGATCAAAGCGGCCCACCCCGACAAGATCGTCTTCGCAGACTTGAAGACGATGGATGCCGGAGAGCTCGAAGCCGACATCGCCTTCTCGGCCGGTGCCGACCTGGTGACCGTTCTCGGTGTCGCCGGCGACAGCACGATCGTCGGAGCCG
>Ga0247740_1000245_pt1 | contig 28834 bp, 25 predicted proteins | sample UWRJL148409B2_FD_180942 | JGI IMG/M metagenome (GOLD analysis project Ga0247740, IMG submission 180942) | Plant litter microbial communities from Arlington Agricultural Research Station in Wisconsin, United States - UWRJ-L148-409B-2 | ecosystem: Environmental > Terrestrial > Plant litter >...
AGCCAGCGTACCCGAAGTCGAAACGACACGACTGCCGACCGTGAAAGCAACCCCCAAGACCCGTCACCCGCCGCTCCGGCCGGCGCCGAAGAAGAACAAAACGACCCGCCGCGCGCACTGAGTGTTCAGCGCAACTTTCGCTGCAGCTCCACGTCATCGCTCAAAATGCGCCGTATTTCGCGCTCGCCGTCGGCCAATGCCTGGGCGCTCGTGTGCACCGAGTACGAGCCAAGCACCAGGTCGTGAGGATGCGGGATCGCGCTGCCGAGCACGAACGCGCAGTCGACCTCGGCCACGAATTCGATCGCATCGCTGGAAGCCTCGAACACGACCAGCTCACCGCTCGTGACGGGCGCCGGAACCAGCACTCGGCCCACGTGCACCGCGACCCAACCCACGGTGTGACCAGCGGGCGGCGAATAAGTCCAACGCTCCCCTGCGGCCAGCTCCACGACCAAGTAGTTCATGCTCGGCGGCGCCGCGATCGGACTTTTCACATCACCGTACCGACCTAGCACCACGCGGAACGGTGCCTCTGCCGGCACCTCTTCGGGCTGCAAGTACTGGCTCGCGGCGGGCGCGCTCTCCAGATCGGGCGGCAGCGCCACCCACAGTTGATAGCCGAGCACGCGCTCTGTTCCGCTCAGCGAACCGGTGTGCCACACGCCCTTGCCCGCGCGCATCCACTCGACCGACCCGGCCGTGAGCCCCCCCTGAGCGCCCGTCGTCTCTTCGTACGTCGAGGCGCCGTGAAGGATCACACTCACGGTCGCGATGCCGGAGTGCGGATGCCAACCAAAGCCGCCGCTGCCCCCGGGCTGAACCGCGAAAAAATCCAGGAAAACGAAGGGCTTGATCAGCTCGCCAACGTCACCCGGGCTGACCAAACGGGTGATCGGCCCGCGCGTGAACCCGCGCGTGCGGTGAATGATCGAACGGGCCGCGGCTGCGACGCTGGGGATAGCGGGTGCGGCCTCTGAGTGCGCAAGATTCATCGGACGAGTCCTTTCAATTGCCGTCGCTCGAGCGGCGGTCGGCAGACATGCCTAACTTTTTCAACAAACGGATCAAGGTGGCGCGCTCGGTTGCCGACAGGGCATCCGCCGCAAGGTCCATCGCCGCCTTGTGCTCACGAAATGCTTCCGTGATCAGGGTTCTGCCCTTGGCGGTCAAATCGACCACGCTCGCTCGTCGATCATGCGGATCGGACGCGCGCTTGACCAAGCCCCTGCTCTCCATGCGATCGACCGCGGTGCTGATCGAGCCGCTCGTGAGCTCGATGCGCCGGCCGATTTCGTTCACGCGCTGGGGGCCCTTGTGCAGCAAGGCCTCCAAGATCCCAAAGTCGGAAAAGCCCACGCCGGTGGCCTCGATGCTCCCGCGCGCACGACGCTCCAAGGCGCGATACGCCTTGAACATCACCAGCCAGGCATGGGTGCCGGACACGTCAGAGGGGTCTTTGCGCGCCACGCCTATTATCTTGACATCAAGATACATGACGTCAAGGTACCCCGCCCTACGGCTACAATAATGCGCGCATTTTCAAGGTTTCGGAGTGCGAGCGGCCGTGCGCCAGGATCGGGTACAGTGCCGGCCATGGCCACCACCCGGGGCGTTCTTTCTTTTGGGTTTGTCTGTGCGTCGAGCACGCTACTGCTGTGCGCCCTGAGCGGCACGGCTCGCGCGCAAGTGCAGTCCGCCCAGGCTGCAACGCCATCTCCAATGCCCGATGTCGCGACGCCCTCCGCACCTGACGCGCCGACAACAGTGCGGCCAACCCTAGAGCCGACGACAGCTGCCCCGGCCGCGGCAGAAGCAGAAGCAGAAGCAAAAGCAGAAGCAGGAGCAGAAGCAGGAGCAGAAGCAGGAGCGAGCAGCGACGTGCAAGCGTTTGGGCCAGCGCGCGGCATGGTCCGTGTGCACGTCGATGCCGGCGAGCATCCATTCGCGGTCTACTTCGGCCGTGGCGCGCGCCCGATCGCCGACTGCGCGGGCCCGTGTGATTTCTGGGCTTGGCCCGCCAAGTACCGCATTCGCATCCAACAGGGCGACGGTCCTCACCACGATGCCACGATCGCGCTGCATGTACGCAACTCGGGCAACTACGTGTTCGTGCCCGCGCACGGAAAAATGCAGAATTTAGGACTGATCCTGGGCGTGAGCGGCCCCGTGATCGGCGTCGTGGGTCTGATCTTCACCGCCGTCGGAACCCTGAAGCCATGCAGCGCTCCGCCTTCCAGTGAAAGCTGCGACACTCCCGCAAGCCTCTACATTGGGCTGAGCGCGCTGGCGGTGGGCGCCGCCATGACCGCCATTGGTTGGCCGCTGTACAATCACAATCGCGCTCATTTCCAGGCAAGTGACGCCGCCACGCGCGCCTCCCATGCGCGCGTCGGGCTCGTGGCGATGCCACGCACGGGCGTGGGCCTCGGCGTGACGTTCGCGTTCTGAACGCGTCTCCCCATGCTATGGGTCGGTCGCTAGGTTTCGCTCAGGCACGGGAGAATTCGTCAGCGGTGCCGGCGGCGAATCCGGCGCGCGTGATGCCGACGGCGGGCAGCGGTATGACGGCCGATCAGTACGCTGAAGCGGCACTGACTTCACTTCGGGTCGTGCTAGCGTCGTGCAGGTGCCAGTCCGCCTAGCTGCGCCCTTGGTCGCACTCTTCCTGGTTCAGTGCGGGGGTCGACAAAGCAATGATCAGCCCGCAGTGGGCGGAGCGAACTCGACCGCTAGCGCGGGCCAAGCGGGAGCACGGATAGGTGACTTGATCGAGCCTGATGCGGGAGTCGAGCTTCCGCCGTCCACCTGCAACGCGCTCAGCGTCTTCGCTGAATCGGCTATTTCGACGACGACCGCCGCCGATCCGCCCACCCCCCAAGGCGGCACGATCGCAAACGGGGTCTATCATTTGACCCGGATCGAGGATTTCGTGGGCGCAACCGGGAGAACCAACGCGCGGCCGAGACCGAAACTCGCTCGCCTCTACATTTCCGCGAGCACGAACTTCAGCGCAGACATGCAACTCACTTGGTTGGATGATTTCGGCGAGTTACCGCTCCCGATCGAGCAGAATCTGACGCTCGTGATTGCGGGAACTTCATACGCCTATGCGGTGACGTGCGTCACCTCACGCGGCTTGGACGCGCCGGGTTCGACCTCGTTCACCGCAAGCGCGAACGAACTCATTTTAATTTACCCCGGTGCTAGCGCTGCCAGCGGTGGCACGCGCGTCGAAACGTTCACGCGCGAGTAGCGCGTATGGGATTCCAAGAATATTTCCTCGCCCAAGCCGAGCTGGCTGACGATCTTTACGATCGCGGTTGCCGCATCAACTGCTACACGTGCGCAACAGCCGCCATTGATCGCGTCGATCGGATACTTGACCCCTGGAAAGAGCTCTGGGATCTGAGATTGAAAAGGGAACCCCGAGTAGCGCCGCGCTTCCGCCCGCGGCTGCCGTCCACGAAATCGTGGGCTTCCGCGTAACCGTCCCACACTGCCGCGTAATCCTCGAGCTTTTGACCGGTCTTGCTGCTCCCGATATCGACGACATCGCTGCTCGAGCGGACGGTGCGCCGTCGATGACGGGAGCGACAGGACAGCGACTCGCGCAAATGGGTCAAATAGAATTTTACAACCGAGACCGACGCGCGAACGATTTGCCTCTCAACCAGACAGAGCAGCGATGTCCGCAGGTTCGAGCACTTGTTTCGGGGCCCCCTCGCGTACACAGCGAATCATGGCGCGTCCCACTTGATTCAAAGTGAGTCCGGGAAAGAACAGGTTCATTACCGGATAGAGCACGAGCAGGATGCGGTAGCTCCGCTTCAGGTTCTTTTGCCCGGGCACCGGTTTCATCAAACTGGGTCGCATGTTGTACACGCCTCGAAATGGCAAACGCATGAGGGCGTTCTCCGCCTTGCCTTTGACTCGCGCCCACATCACTTTGCCCTGCTCGGTGCCGTCGGTGTGGCTGCCCGAAACGTGAACCAGCACTGAGTTCGGGTTGAGACGCGCGAGCGTTTGCGCGAATGCGAGCGGCGTGTCGTAGGTGATCTTCGTGTACTCGGCCTCGTTCATGCCGACTGAGCTGACGCCTGCGCAATAAAAGCATGCGTCATAACCAACGAGCTTTGCCTCGACTGCGCTCAAGTCGCGAAAGTCCGCCACGAGCAGCTCGTCGAGCTTGGGGTGCGTGTGCCCGCACGGGCGCCGCGAGATCGACAGTACCCGTTCGACCTCGGCATTGGCGAGACACTCGAGCAATACGCCTTCACCCACCATTCCGGTGCTGCCCGTGATGATCACTTTCATGGTCGAAGACTCGGTCGGTTTCGTCGGACAGGCAAAGTAGGTGAAGGTCGGGGTGACCTGCCGACAGTTGGCGCGCGGCAGCTGGCACAGCTGTGCCAGTTGTCTATGGCAATTGCTCGATTTTCCCCCGGATTTGCAGAGGGTCGTGCTGGCACGTTGGTTGCCCCTGGGGATGACTATGCAAATCCGCGCCCTCTTGCTGGTCGGTTCATTTGGTCTCGTGGCTCAACCGATCACCGCCTGCAGTGGTCGAGCAACCGAGGCTTCCGTCGCAAGCGCTGGTGCGAGCGGTTCCGAAGAAGCGGCGGGATCGGGCAACGCGAGTGGTTCTGGTGCATCGAGTGGGGCCGGCGCGTCCGGTGGAAGCTCGCCGGAGGGTGGCAGCGCTGGCACTGTCGCATTGGCGGGCGCTGGCGGCGCGACGCCGCGCGAACCGACCAAGCATCGCCCGACCGCCACGACTTGCGACCACACCCGCGCCAGTAACGATCCCGGCGCGCCGACCGATCCCGACGGCCCCCGCGTCGAGTGCCGCGCTCATACCGACTGCACCGACGGCGAAAACGGTCGCTGCGTGGGCAACGGCCATGACGGTTGGCGATGCACGTACGATAGCTGCTTTGCCGATTCGGACTGCAGCGATGGCACGAGCGGCCCTCAGCTCTGCGAGTGTGAAGGAGGGAGCCGCAGCGACAACAACGTGTGCCTTCGCGGCACGTGTCGAGTGGATGCTGATTGCGGAGCTGCCGGGTACTGTTCGCCGAGCTTCGGCGATTGCGGTAACTACTTCGGTGTCGTTGGCTACTACTGCCACACCAACACCGACGAGTGCGTGAACGACGCGGATTGCAACGCAGACGGCTCGCATCCCGAGGCTTACTGCGCCTTCAAGCCGACGGTCGGACGTTGGCAATGCAGCAACCTCAACTGTGTCGGCTGAAATCGTCGATGAATCTCGCTCGCGCGCTGATCTGCGGGGCCACGCTCGTGAGCGCATGCTCGGCGCCGATCGACCCGGGGACGATGAGCGATGTCGAGCGCGGTCGTCGCTACGACGAAAGCGAGGGATTTCGTCGTGAAGCGCTGATCGCGTCGCTCGAGAATCCGGGCAACGGCTATTCGCGCCTTCGCCTCGAGCGCTATCTGCCCGACCAATGGGAGGCTCTTCCCACTTGGAACCCGGGGATCCGCGTGGTCTCCGAAGCCGACATCGGCGGCATGAAGCCCGATTCCGACTTCACCGCCCTCGAAATCGAGTCCGTGCCTTGGGAGGAAGGGCCGTTGCTCGAACTCGGGCGGCGCGCGTTCTACGAGTACCCGGTGCAGCTCATGCCGTTCACCGCTGCGGCGCTGACGGGCGTCGACGCACCCGCGCACTATGGCGTGTGGAACGCCGAGGGGAGACTCGGAGGGCTCGTGTGGACGACCCTGCCTGGCAACGCGGTCTCCCTCTCCGTGACGTGTTCCACTTGTCACGCGACCGCTCGCGAAGGACAGCTGCTGACTGGCAAAAACAACGCTCAGCTCGACGTCGGCTTGCTGGCATCCGACTTTCGCGGCGACGCTGCGAATCTGGTGTGGGGACCCGGGCGGCTCGACGTGACCAACGACGACAGCGAAAACCCCGCGGCAATTCCGGATCTGCGTCCCGTCCGCTACCAAGAGCAGCTGCAGCGTGCGGCGACGGTCAAGAACGACCTGATCGCGCTGGCTATCCGCACCGAGACGCTGATCATCACTTCACTGGGCGAGACCGTGCGCCCGCCACGCAAGTTGGCGTTTGCGCTCGCGCTGTTCCTGTGGCGCTTGCCGAACGTGCCCGCGCGTTTGCCCGACGAAAGCTCCGAAGCCGGGGCGCGCAGCTTCGAGCATCGCTGCGCGTCGTGTCATCGCCCGCCGAGCTATAGCGGACCGCCCGTCGCCCTCGAGCTGATTGGTACTGATCCGCTCGTTGGTGCGAGCAGCGAACGAGGCACCGGCGCGTACCGTGTCCCGTCGCTGCGCGGCGTGGGCGATCGCCGCCCACTGTTCGCTTCGGGTTCCGTGCGCGACCTCGCTGAGCTACTCGACCCCGCGCGCGTCGCCGCAGGTCATCCCTTTGGGCTGGATTTGGAAAGCAGTCAGCGGACCGATTTGCGGCACTTTTTGGAAACGCTTTGAGGATAAACGCGGCTACTTGACGATTTCGACGCGGCACGTGCGGCTGCAGCCGTCACCGCCGATGCGGTTGCCATCGTCGCAATGAATGCAACCGTCGCGGCCTCGTTCACGAGAACCCTCCCCCGGTCGCGTCAGTGGAATGGCGATTCCGAGCTGCTCGCGAGCGTGGGAGACGGACCGGGCGAGGACTGGCGCGCGCGCGATCTGGTGCTCGCCACCGGCCAGAACTTCGACGGCCAAGCCTGGCGCCCGCGGCTTCGACGACAGCCTCAGCCAGCGCGGCAGCCAGGTCACCACACGGCGCACCCAGTGCGCACGCTTTCAAGAACAGTTCAGCGAGCGCCCGAGGTGCCTCGGCTCTGGTCCACGCCTGGTCCTCGCGCGATCCGCTTGGATCGCTGGAAGCGCTTGAAAGATGCGGAGCCGATTTCGAGACTTGAACTCGAGACCTGCGGTTTACGAAACCGCTGCTCTACCACTGAGCTAAATCGGCCGGGGCGCGGGAGAATACGCGGGGAGCGCTGGTAGTCAAGGTTTCTCGGCGCGAGGCCCAAAGATGTGGCACGGCCGGTCGGCGATTCGGGGAAGTTCACTTCGGCTGGACAAAGTGAGACAGCACGCGCGTTGCGGGCCGGGCTGGATTTACGGGGGATACGCAGCCCAGGGTGCTATGAATCGGCGGCTGGCGAGTTGGCGCCGCAGGAGGAATGAGTACGAGATGACTTCGACGATTGCAGGGTTTCGGTTCGCAGCGGTCTCGGCGGGCATCCGCAAGGACGGGCGTGTGGACGTGGCCTTGGCGGTTGCCGACCGTCCCGCGGTGGTGGCTGGGCTGTTTACACGCAATCTGGTGCGCGCCGCGCCGGTGTTGGTCGCGGAGGAACGCGTGCGTTCCGGGTTAGCGCGGGCGATTTTGGTGAATGCCGGCTGTGCCAATGCGTGCACGGGCGAAGCGGGGCTCACCGCCGCGCGTGAGAGCACCGAGTCGGTGGCGCGCGCGCTCGGGATCCCGGTGGAAGAGGTGCTGCCCGCGTCGACCGGGGTGATTGGCGCGCTTTTGCCCACCGCCAAGATTTCGAGCAAGGCCAAGGAGTTGGCCAAGTCGATTACTCCGGAGGGTTATCAGGATTTCGCGCAGGCGATTTGCACGACCGACCGCTGGGTAAAGATCGCGGAGGCCAAGATCGAGACGTCCAAGGGCGATCCGGTGTCCGTGCTCGGCATCGCCAAGGGCGCGGGTATGATCCACCCGGACGTGGGTCCGCCGCAGGCCACCATGCTCGTGTTCTTGTTTACCGACGCGGTGATCAAGCAAGAAGAGCTGCAGGCGGCCTTGGTGCAAGCGGCCGATCAGACGTTCAACGCGTGCAGCGTCGATGGCGATACGAGCACCAACGACAGCGTGATCGCGCTGGCCTCGGGGGCCTCGAATATTCGGCTAACGGCGCTGGAGATCGCGCCCGCGTTGATCAGCGTATGCGACAAACTGGCTCGATCCATGATCGCCGATGGCGAGGGCGCCAACCACGTCGCGGAGATCCGCGCCACGGGCTTGGCCACTGACGCGGACGCGAAGCGCGTGGCGCAGACCATGGCGACCTCGCTCTTGGTCAAGACTGCGCTGCACGGCAAAGACGCCAATTGGGGCCGTTTGCTGGCGGCAGCGGGGCGCGCGGGCGTCGCGTTCGATCCCAAGCTCGCGAGCATCAAAATCGGCGAGGTCGAGATCGTGAAAAATGGCCTGGCCGTGGGTGCCGAGGCCGAGAAGGAAGCGGCAGAAATCTTGAAAGGCGCGAGCTACAAAATCGAGATCGGTTTGGGCAGCGGCCCGGGCGCCTTCAGTTACCTCACGAGCGATCTCGGCCACGGCTACGTGGACGTGAATGCGGACTATCGCTCTTAGGCGCACTGCTGCGCGGCGTGCCCCCGGCGTCGCGCTTCGCTACATCAGCCACCACGCCCCTGCCCTGCTGATCCTGGCGGCGCTGTCACCGGCCGCCGCGTGTTTCTCGGGCAAGGGCACGATCGGCGCTGTCATCGCTCAAGATGATGACAGCGGTCGGCTATTTCTGCGCGAGGTGCCGCCCGACTTGGCGGCGGGGCGAGCCAACCTGAAAGCGGGCGACGAGATCCTGCTGATCGATGGCCTGGACGTGCGTGTGATGGACTCGAAGCAGATCAACTCGGCGCTCAGCGGCGAGGTCGACTCCAAGGTCAAACTGACCTTGATCCGGCAGGAGCAAGTGCTGCGCGTCACGCTGAAGCGCACCGAAGCGCGGCGCCTGCTGAACAAGGCTGGAAAATTGCGAGAATCCAGCCCTTAGGCGCCTGGCGCGGCCCATTTGCCGGCCGCGCGCGCCGTATCGGCCGGAGCGCGCGGGATTCAGCGTGGATTCACGTCGTCTTTTCCGCTGCGCGGGGCCCTTCCCGTAGGCCGGGTTCATTGCTAGGTTCCGCGCCGTTCGTATGGCGGGCGAGTGACGCCTGCCGATTGAAACGAAGATTTCGGGGAGAACCCCCGCCATGGAGTCACGATGAGCAGCTATCTCTTCACGTCCGAATCCGTCACCGAAGGTCATCCGGACAAAGTTTGCGACGCCATTTCGGACGCTGTGCTCGACGCCGCGCTCGCTGGCGACAAGTACAGCCGCGTCGCGTGCGAGACGCTCGTCAAGACGGGGTTCGTCGTCATCGCCGGTGAGATCACCACCAAGTCGACCATCGACTTCGGCAAGATCGCACGCAAGGCAATCAAGGACATCGGTTACACGAGCTCGGACATCGGCTTCGACGCCGACACCTGCGGTATCTTGATCGCGGTCGAGCCACAGTCGCCCGATATCTCGCAAGGCGTGACCGAGGGTCAGGGCCTGCACAAAGATCAGGGCGCGGGCGACCAGGGTCTGATGTTCGGCTACGCCTGCGACGAGACGCCGGAATTGATGCCCGCGCCGATCATGTACGCGCACCAACTCTCCAAGCAGCTCGCGGCCGTGCGCAAGAAGGGCGCGGTCGACTTCCTGCGCCCCGACGGCAAGAGCCAAGTCACGGTCGAGTACGAGAACGACGTGCCCAAGCGCATCGAGACGGTCGTCGTCTCCACGCAACATGGCCCGGAAGTGAAGCACAAAGCCTTGAAAGAGGCGGTCATGGAGCTCGTGATCAAGAAGGCGCTGCCGAAGCACCTGCTCGACTCCAAGACCAAGTACTTCGTGAACCCGACCGGTCGCTTCGTAGTCGGCGGCCCCTGCGGCGACGCGGGCCTCACCGGTCGCAAGATCATCGTCGACACCTACGGCGGCATGGGTCGTCACGGTGGCGGCGCCTTCAGCGGCAAGGATCCGTCGAAGGTCGATCGCTCGGCTTGCTACTACGCGCGCTTCGTCGCCAAGAACATCGTCGCCGCCGGCCTGGCCAAGAAGTGCGAAGTGCAGGTCGCCTACGCAATCGGCGTCGCGCAACCCATGGGCGTGTACGTGCAGACCTTCGGCACGGGCAAGCTCCCCGACGAGACGCTCGCCGCGTACGTGATGAAGAACTTCGACATGCGCCCGCGCGCGCTGATCGAGGAGCTCGACCTGCTCCGCCCGGTGTACCAGCCCACTTCCAGCTACGGTCACTTCGGCCGCAGCGAGTTCACCTGGGAGAAGACCGACCGCTCGAAGAAGCTCGCCGCCGACCTGCTCGGCAGCAGCGCGAGCGTGAAGTCGAACGGTGCCAAAGTGAGCGCCGCGGAGGCGCCGGCTCCCGCCAAGAAGGCCAAAGCCAAGGGCAAGGCGCAAGCCCGCGCCTGATCACGAGCAACGTCGTGATCGAGTGACGCCGAGCGCGTGGCTCGGTCCCGCTGAAACCCGCTGCGTCGTTTGGACACAGCGGGTTTCGTTTTTTTGTTGGGGGTGCTCCTGCGCGGCGCGGTGAGCTTTGGCTTCGGCGCCATGGCACGCTTGCAACACCTGCGCGGTTCAACCTCGAGGGTGAGCAAGTAGCCTTCCGGGGAGAACAATTGACTACAGAAGAATCTGCGACGCCGCAGGCATAGTCGCGTCCGGGTCGAGTCACGCGAGTCGTGACGGAGAGGACAATCCCCGGAACATGGATCAGATCGTACTCATCGTGCCGATCGCGTCGGCGCTGCTCATTTACTGGCTGCGGATCCGCGAGCTCAAGACCATCCGCGACACGGTCAAGGGGGAAGTTCGCGAGAATCTGACGCTGCGCTTGTTCATCGCGGTCGGCAGCTTGATGTTGCTGGGCTCGATCGCCGAGCAGCTCTGGTTCCGCCACCCACTTTCGCTGCCGCTTCTGTTCGCCGGCTGGGCTGTCGCCCTGAGTTCGTTCTGGCTTCGACGCCGCGCAATCCGCGAGCTCGGAAAAATGTGGAGCTTGCACGTCGAGATCCGCGAGCAACACCAGCTCGTGATGTCCGGCCCGTATCGCTGGGTGCGGCACCCCGCTTACACGTCCATGGTGCTAGAGTTAGCGGCCTTCGGCCTAATTTTGCAGAGCGGGTACACCTCGGCGCTGGTCGCGCTGTTGTTCGTGCCGACGCTGCTGCTACGCATCCGCATCGAAGAAGCGGCGCTACGCGAGCGAGTTGCCGGTTACTCGGACTATCAGCGCTCGACGCCCGCGCTCTTGCCGCACAAATTGCCGAGAGCGATCCCGTCGTGAGCAACACGGGGCGACGCTCCGTAATCACCGGCATGGGCGTGATCGCGGGCAGTGGCCAGAGTCTCGCAACCCTTTGGGAGTCCGTGATCGAAGGGCGGAGCGCGTCTCGGCGCCTCACCCGCTTCGACGCGGACTCGATGCCGACCCAAATCGGCACCGAGATCGAGGCTTTCGACGGCACTCGTTTCTTCGAAGCCAAGGCCGCGCGCCGCATGGATCTTTGTTACCAATATGGCATTGGCGCGGCCAGCGATGCGGTGCTCGACTCGGGTTTGGTGATCGCCGACCTCGACCCCGACCGCGTGGGTATCGCGCTAGGAACCTCGCTCGGCGCGCTTGGCTCGACGATGACGACTGCCGAGGGCTTGCGAACGCGCGGGTATCGAGGCGCCGGCCTGGGCGCTCTGGTGAACTCGCACAACGGCGCGGGCTCCGCAGAAATCGCCTGCCACCTCGGGATCCATGGGCACGCCATCACGATCGGCACGGGCAGCGCTTCGTCGAACGACGCAGTGGGCTACGCGCTGGACATGATCGAGCTGGATCGCGCCGACGTGATGATTGCCGGCGGAGCCGAAGCGCCGCTCTTGCCCATCGTGTGGGCGTCGATGTGCTTGGGCCGGATCATGACTCGGCGCAACGACAGCCCAGAACGAGCCATGCGCCCCTTCGATCGCGATCACGACGGACCAGTCGTCGGTGAGGGCGGCGCCTTCGTAGTGATCGAAGAGCTCGAGCACGCGCGAGCGCGAGGCGCCCGCATCTATTGTGAAGCGCTTGCTCACGGGCGAAGCAGCGAGGCCCATCACCCACTCGCGCCGCACCCCGAAGGCACGGGTCCACAGGCTGCGATGCAAAAGGCACTGCGGCGTGCGCGCGTGAACCACGAAGACGTGGGCTACGTGAACGCGCACGGCACCGCCACTGCCGCCAATGACGGCGTCGAGTCATCGGCCATTCAGCGGATCTTCAAGCGCCGCTCACTCCCGGTGAGCTCGACCAAGCCCGTCACGGGCCACTTACTCGGCGCCGCCGGCGCGCTCGAGACGATCATCACGGCGCTATCGCTGCGCACTCAAACCGTGCCCACGACGCTGAACTTCGACTCGCCTGCCCAAGATTGCGAGCTCGACTATGTGCGCGGAGCTTCTCGTTCGGCGCGCCTGAAAGTGGCCATGAACCTCAATTGCGGATTCGGCGGCGCCAATTCCTGCCTCGTGCTCGGCAGCATCTGAGTCGTTGAGCCGCGCTCCCGTCCCCATTCAAGGCCGGAATCTGCCACGTGCGCCAGGCCGGCCGAGCCAGTACGCTACCCGGATGAGCGAAGACACGCGCGGCTACGCCTTCGAGACTTTGGCTGTCCACGCGGGCTACGAGCCCGACCCTGTGCATGGCGCGGTGATGCCGCCAATCGTGTTGGCGAGTACGTTTGCGCAACCCGAGCCCGGCAAGCCGCTCAAGTACGACTACTCGCGCAGCGGCAACCCGACACGCTCGGCGCTGGAAGCGGCGCTGGCCGCGCTCGAGGGCGGAACGCGCGGCTTCGCGTTCTCGAGCGGCTGCGCGGCGGCGACCACGCTGCTCCACTCCTTGAAGCCGGGCGAGCACGTGATCTCCGGTGACGACGTGTATGGCGGCACGTTCCGCCTGTTCGACAAGGTGATGAAGCCGTTCGGCATCGAATCGAGCTTCGTCGACTTGACCGATTTGCAGCGCTTCGAGGCGGCGATCACCCCCAAAACGCGCTTCGTGTGGTTCGAAACCCCGACCAACCCAACCCTGAAACTAGCTGATATCGCGGCGATTGCTGCGATTGCCAAGGCGCGCGGGGTGCGCGTGGTGGTGGACAATACGTTCGCCTCCCCGGTGCTGCAACGGCCCTTGGCGCTCGGCGCCGACGTGGTGCTCCACTCGACGACCAAGTACATCAACGGTCACTCGGACGTAGTAGGCGGCGCCCTCGTCACGAGCGACGCCGAACTTTGCGAGCGTATCCCGTTCTTGCAAAATGCAATCGGCGCCGTGCCGAGTCCGATGGATTGCTACTTGGTATTGCGCGGGATCAAAACGCTACCGGTGCGAATGCGGGCGCACGTTGCGGGAGCCGCCGAAATCGCGACGCGATTGTCTGCACACCGCGGGGTGAGCCGCGTGCACTACCCTGGGCTCGCGTCTCATCCGCAGCACGAGCTCGCCAAGCGCCAAATGTCTGGCCCCGGCGGCATGATCTCGGTCGAGCTTGCCTGCGATCTGCAAGGCTCTCGCCGCTTCTTACAAGCATTGCGCATCTTCGCCCTCGCGGAGAGCCTAGGCGGTGTCGAGTCGCTGGCCGAGCACCCGGCATTGATGACACATGCGTCGATTCCCGCCGAAAACCGCAAAGCGCTCGGCATCAGTGATTCCCTAGTGCGCCTTTCCGTCGGTATCGAACACGTGGAAGATTTGTGGCGCGACTTGGAGACCGCGCTGCACGCCGCGAGCTGAGACCACAGTGTGGGCATTGCGGATCGTGCCGCGAACGGTCACCCTGAACGCATGCCCGAGCTCGAGTCTACGGATGTCCTCTCGCTGATCGGCAACACGCCCCTCGTGCGCATTGGTCGCATGGATACGGGGCCCTGCGAGCTGTACGTGAAGCTCGAAAATCAGAACCCGGGTGGCTCGATCAAAGACCGCATCGGCCTGTCGATGATCGAAGCCGCCGAGCAGAGCGGGGCGATCCGCCCCGGCGCGACCTTGGTCGAAGCCACCGCGGGGAACACCGGGCTCGGCTTGGCGCTGGTCGCCGCACGCAAAGGCTACAAGCTGGTCCTCGTCATCCCCGACAAGATGAGCCAAGAAAAGGTGCATCACTTGCGCGCGCTGGGCGCCGAAGTGCGCATGACCCGCAGCGACGTCGGCAAGGGGCACCCGGAATACTATCAAGACTACGCGGAGCGTATCGCGCGTGAACTCGGCGCGTACTACGTCAACCAATTCGCCAATCCTGCCAATCCTCTCGCCCACGAGCGGACGACCGCGCCCGAGATTTGGAAGCAGATGGGCGGGCGACTCGATGCCGTGGTGTGCGGCGTCGGCTCCGGCGGTACCTTGACCGGTTTCAGCCGCTACTTCGAGCGCGTCGCGCCGCAGGTCGAGCTCGTGCTGGCCGACCCGAAGGGCTCGATTTTGGCCGACTACATCGCCACGGGCACGCTCGGCAAAGCCGGCTCGTGGCTGGTCGAAGGCGTGGGTGAAGACTTCGTGCCCTCGATTTGTGATCTCTCACGCGTGCGCAAAGCGTACACCGTGAGCGACGAGGAGAGCTTCCTCACCGCCCGCACTCTGCTGAAAGAGGAGGGCATCTTCGCGGGCTCGTCCAGCGGCACGTTGCTCGCAGCCGCTCTCCGCTACTGCCGCGAGCAAACGACGCCCAAGCGCGTGGTCAGCCTGATCTGCGACAGCGGCGGCAAGTACCTATCCAAGATGTTCAACGACTATTGGATGCGAGACCAAGGCTTTCTGCCCGGCACCAGCTATGGTGATTTGCGCGATTTGATCGCGCGCCGCCCCGAGGCCGGTGCCGTGATCTCGCTCGAGCCGAGCGATACGCTGTTGATCGCGTACTCGCGCATGCGCTTGTATGATGTCTCGCAGTTGCCGGTGCTCGAGCACGGTGAGATCGTCGGTATCGTCGATGAATCGGATTTGCTGATCGCCGCTCAGCGCGACACCGGCTTGTTCCGTAGTCCCGTCCGTGAGTTCATGAGCACGAAGCTGGTCACGGTCGATGCTCACGCGCCGCTCGAGTCGCTGATGCCCTTGTTCGATCAGGGGCTAGTGGTGATCGTGCGTGAATCCGAGCATTTCTCGGGCCTCATCACCCGCATCGATGTGCTGAATCACCTGCGCCGCAAGCTCGCTTGAGGTCCGCTCGGCGCGCTGCGTGTGCCAGCTGGCACACTCGGCTCACGCCCCGACAGTCGTGTCGGGCCGCGTGCGATTCGGACCGCGATTCGCGCGGAGATTCCGCGTGCCTCAATCTGGCACGAGTCTTGTACTATTCGTGATCGTCGGGTCGGTTCGGGGTATGGCGCTCCGCCAGCCGAATGAGGCAGAGAACCATGAACGGGATGATCAAGAGTTGGGGCGTTTTTTTGTGTGCCGCGAGTCTGTTCGCGGGACACCCGGCAAGGGCAGATATCCCGCCCCCGGACGCGTGTCAGACGAAGAATGCCGTGTGTCACAGCGCAGGTGAAGCGTACGACGAAGACGGAGTTTGCCGAGCCAAGACTTGCACCAAAGGTCCGCCCGGCAATCAATTCACTTACGAGTGTTTACTGTGTGAAGCGAGCTCGGGCGCAGCTGGCGCGTCTGGAGCCGCAGGTGAAAGCGGCAACGCCGGCGCAGCCGGCGATGTCACTCGAGGCGGCGCAGCGGGGGCAGTGGACAACGGCAGCGCGGGCAAGCCCGATAGCGTCGCGGGGGGGTCGGGCTCGCAGGGCGGCACCGGCGGCGCTCCCTCGAAGGGCGGCTCAGCGGGCGTGCCGCTCCCGGCCGCGGATGACCAAGCCGACGAGGGCGGCTGCAGCATCGCCGCCGTCGGCACCGAAAAGGGCCTCGCCTCGTTGATGCTCGCGCTGGGCTTGTCGGCACTCTGTCTTTCCCGCCGTCGCCAGCACTGAACCGATGACGCTCTTGAGCGCAGCGGAACGAATCAGCGAGCCGCTCGATTGGTGTCGGCGGGGTTGGTTTGCGTGGATCGTACGGAGTGACTTCTTACGCTCCACGCTCGCGCATCGCGATCGACGGATCGCCAGCGTTGCTTGCGTGAGTGTGTTGGCGGCAGGGCTTTGCGCGGTTTACTTCCCGGTGCTGCTGTTCACGCTCGGGCCTATTTTGCTGGGAGTCGCGCACGTGGCGGCGGACGTGCGCTACCTGGTGTTGCGTCGAAATCTGGCACGTTGGTGGCAAAACAGCGTGTGGGTCGGCTGCGCCGCGCTGGTCGGCCTGCGCGTTTCGGAAGAGTGCGGCTTGCTGCGGCGCGCCGAGCGCATCGAGTTCGGCGTGGCCGCGGCCTTCGTCGGCGTCGCGTTGTTCGCGGCTGGGCGTGAGCGCGGTTCGAGGACACGCGCATTGCTCGCGACGGCTATGCTCGTCGCCGCGACGGTGTACGCCCTGCGTGAGCCCAAGCTTGCCCGCTTCGTGTTCCTGCACGCCCACAACGTGATCGCGCTCGTGGCGTGGGCCACGTTGTTTCGCGCCGACAAGCGCTGGCTGCTCGCGCCCGCCGCGCTGATCGCCGGAGGCGCGGCGCTGCTGGCGTCAGGCGCGCTGTTCGAGCAAACCCTTGCTTCGCCGTTCGCGGCCTCGTTCCACCTGCACGTGTTCACGATCTCCGATTGGATCGCGCCCTTTGCCGATCCGCGTTTGGCGATCGGGCTCACGACCACCTATCTGTTTTTGCAGAGCGTGCACTATTCGGCCTGGCTCAACTGGATCCCCCAAGAAGAGCAGCCGAAGGCCGGTACACCAACCTTTCGCATGAGCGCGCGCTCACTATTTGCAGACCTCGGAGCCCCTGGCGTGGCCGCGGTGGCCATCGCTGCGGCCGCGGTCGTGGTCGGTGCGTGGTTCAATGTTCATCGCGCCCGGGGGTTGTATTTGTCGTTGGCCACGTTCCACGGCTACCTCGAGCTGGCGCTGCTCGCCTTCTTTTGGGTGCGCGGGACCCGGGTGCCCGAGCGTGCAAGGTAAGCTGCGCCCATGCCTCTGCTGAGCGCCTGGCTGATTGCCTTCGCGGCCACCACCCTGAGCGAGCTGTTGGTCGCGGTGCCGCTCTTGGCGCCCGGCGGTTCGCGCGCGCGCCGCATCGCGGCCGTCGCTTTGGCGCAGTTGGCCACGCACCCCTCGGTTTGGTTCATCTGGCCGTTGCTCGGCTTGCCTCGACCGCTTTTCTTGCTCCTCGCCGAAGGCTTCGCCGTGCTCGTCGAAGCCTCGATCTACCGCTTCGGTTTCGATCGCCTCGGGTGGTCCCGCTGCTTCGCCGCTTCCGCGCTCGCCAACGGCGTCTCGGTGTTCGTCGGACTTTGGCTGCGCTGAGCCAACCACCATTCGAGGCCGTGGAACTGGCCGCCGGTACTCCGTTGGGCGACGAACTCGAGTAGCGCTCACGCTCCGCGCGGCTCGAGCATTTGCTCGAGCGCGAGCAGCGCTTCATGGAGCGCATCGAATCTTGCCTTGCCGATCGAGCGCTCCATCTCGGCTTCGATGCCGCGCAAGATGACGAGGCCCTGCATGATCGCTTGCCTACCTTTCTCGGTGAAGCGCGCCAAGCGCGCTCGGCCGTCACTCGGGTCCGGGATCGTCTCTACGACGTCCATCAGCTCCAGCTCGGCGATGGTTTGGCTCACCGCTTGTTTGCTGATGTCCAAGCGGCGCGCCAGCTCGGTGATGCGCACCCCCTCGAAGTCGAGGTGCGGGAACAAGTTCGTGTGCGCCGGGCGCAGCTGGATGGCTTGCGGCACTTCGTTCACTTTGTCGATTGCGCGTTCGTTGACCAAGCGCGCGCATTTGAAGAGCAGCTGAGCGACGCTTTCCCGCTTGCGGGCTTCGAGCGCTGGGTCGGCCGGGGGCTTGGGCATGCGTGCCTTGCACCATGACAAAGCGCACCGGGAATCGTCAACCACACTTGACGACTGGTCAACCATGGTTTACCAGTTAGTCAATCTCAATTGACCAAATCTGCCCAATGTCGCGAAAGCTCGAGGTTTGCATGCCCAACGCCATCGACGTCACTGACCTTGAATCGCTCGCTTGCACCGCGCCCGCCTGGCTCGACCGGGATGCCTACCCCTTCGCCTCGCGCTTCATGCCGCTCGGCGAGGGGCGCGTGCATTACCTGGACGAGGGTTGCGGCGAACCGATCGTGTTCGTCCATGGCACCCCAACTTGGTCGTTCGAGTTCCGCCATTTGATCCGCGAGCTACGCGCCTCGCGTCGTTGCGTCGCGCTCGATCACTTGGGCTTCGGTTTGTCCGAGCGGCCCGCGTCCTTCGGCTACCGCCCCGAAGACCACGCGCGCGTCTTTGCCGAGTTCGTCACGCGACTCGGGCTGTCTCGCTTCACGTTGGTCGTGCACGATTTCGGTGGGCCAATCGCGCTGCCCTTCGCCGAAGCGCATCCGGAGCGAATTGCGGGCTTGGTCGTCTTGAATAGCTTCATGTGGCCGATCGACGAGCCGAAGCTCGAGCAGCAAGCGCGCTTCGCGGGCGGCGCGCTCGGACGGTTGTTGTATCGCTACCTGAACTTCTCGCTGCGGGTGCTGATGCCGTTCGCGTACGGCGACAAGCGTCGGCTCTCGCCCGCAGTGCACGCGCAGTACCTCGCGCCGTTTCGCGCGAGGTCTGCGCGCGAAACGGTGCTCTGGGCGTTGGCGCGCGCGCTGCTCGGCTCGCGCGCGCACTACGAGGCGCTCTGGAGCGGCCGCGCACGGCTCTCCGCAATCCCATCACTCGTGATCTGGGGCATGCGCGATCGCGCGTTTCCAGCGACTTACGGTGAGCGCTGGCACGAGGCGTTGCCCCGCGCCCAGATGGAAACGATTACTGACGCCGGGCATTGGCCTCACGAAGAACGGCCAGACTTGGTGCTCCACGCGCTGCAGCGCTTCTTCACGCTGCGCGACGCCGAAGGCTGAGACGAGCGGTGACGGCGCGCGTGACCATCAAAAGAGACTAGCGAGTTCGAATGCTACGCGCAGACGCGGTTTCGACCGGAGTCTTTCGCTTGATACAGCTTGTCATCCGCCCGGCCGTAGAGCGCCTCGGGCTCTTCTTCCGAACCAGCTTTGAATTCGGCGACACCCAGGCTGGCCGTGACGGGCAAGCTCTTCTCCTCGAACGTGGGCATGTTCTCGGCGACGGCGACGCGGATGCGCTCGGCGCATTGCTTGGCTTCTGCCAGTGACGTGTTGGGGCAAAGCACGGCGAACTCTTCGCCGCCCACGCGCGCGAACAAATATTCGGGCGGTACCGAACTCTTGACCACGTTGGCGGTGGCGCACAGCACGGCGTCACCCGCCATGTGGCCGTAGGTATCGTTGACCTTCTTGAAGTGATCGATATCCAAGACGAGCAGGCTGACGGGACCGGTCTGGGCGGCAGACAGTGCGACGCGCAGATTTTCGTCGAAGTGGCGCTTGTTGTGCACGCCCGTCAGCGCGTCGAAGCTCATCAGGCGCTGGACCTCCTCGTGGTACGCGCCCTCGATATTTCCGCCGGCAAGGTACTTGAGCAGCGCCTTGCCGATCTGTACGCGGTCACCGTCCTGCAAGACGTGCTCTTTGACGCGCAGGCCGTTGACGTAGGTGCCGTTGGTCGAGCCCAGATCCGTCAGGCGGTGCCCGGCTTCGATCGGCTCGATTTTGGCGTGGCGGCGGCTCACCGAGTCCGCGTCGAGGACCAACCCGGCGCTCGAGCCACGGCCAATCTCCATCGGTGAGTCGGCTAGCACCGTGCGATTGCCCAAGCGCGGCCCAGACAGCACCAACAGCAGCGCCTGCTGATGGCCCGCGACTCGGATCAGACTGCGCATGTCGCGCGAAATCGTGACCTCGAGAGTCGACTCGTAAAGCTCGTCGTCCGCCAAAGTAATCGTCTGGCCTCACGCTGTAGGACTGCGAAGACCGACCTCGAGCATAGCAGATGCTCGGACGACGCTCGTAGTACGAGTGCCGGAATGGACGCTATAAATGTGGGGCCCGCGCCTACATTGTAAGACCGACGGCGGGCGCATCGTGGCGTTGCACGAGGCCGTGGGCGTGTCGGGCAGACACGGCGACCAGCGCACATTCGCCGCTCAGCAGCGCGCCGCCGAGCGGAGGCTCAGACGTCGTAATACAAAAAGTATTCGAAGGGCGTCGGGCGAAGACGCGACGCTTGCACGTCGTGTTCGCGCTTGTGGTCGAGCCACATGTCGATCAGGTCCTGTGTGAACACATCACCCTTGAGCAGAAACTCGTGATCGTTCTCCAGGGCGTCGAGCGACTCCTCGAGCGACACGGGCATGCGCGCGACGTCTCTCAGCTCTTCGGCCGAGAGAGAGTAGATGTCCTTGTCGAGCGGCGCACCCGGGTCGATTTTATTCTGAATGCCGTCGAGTCCGGCCATCATCATGGCCGAGAACGCCAGGTACGGATTGCACGTCGGGTCCGGGAAGCGCAGCTCGAGCCGGCGTGACTTGGGCGACGGCGAGTAAGTCGAAATACGGATTGCGGCCGAGCGATTGCGACTCGAATAAGCGAGGTTGACCGGCGCTTCATAGCCGGGCACGAGCCGCTTGTAGCTGTTGGTCGTGGGGTTGGTCAGCGCAGCCAGGGCGTGCGAATGCTTGAGGATCCCGCCGATGTAGTAGAGCGCCATTTCGCTCAGGCCCGCGTAGCCGTCACCGGCGAACAGCGGCTTGCCGTCTTTCCACAACGATTGATGGCAGTGCATCCCGTTGCCGTTGTCGCCGTACAGCGGCTTGGGCATGAACGTGGCCGTGCGCCCGTTGCGATGAGCCACGTTTTTCACGATGTGCTTGAACCACATCAGCTTGTCGGCGCACTTGAGCAAGCTATCGAAGCGCATGTCGATCTCACCTTGGCCGGCGCTCGCCACCTCGTGGTGACTGACCTCGACCTCGATACCGACGCGCTCCATCTCCAGGCAGATCTCGGTGCGGAGATCCATGTGCGTGTCTTGCGGCTGAACCGGGAAGTAGCCTTCCTTGCTGCGGATCTTGTGACCGAGGTTCGGCCCTTCATCACGCCCGCTGTTCCAAATGGCTTCCGCCGAGTCGACCGAATAAAACGCTTCGTGACCCTTCACGTCGAAGCGCACGCCGTCGAAGATGAAGAACTCTGCCTCCGGACCGAAGAACACGGTGTCCGCGAGACCGGTACTCTGCAGATACGCTTCTGCTTTTTTCGCGATGTAACGCGGGTCGCGCGAGTAGCTCTGGCGCGTCAGGGTGTCCTGAACGTTGCACAGGAGCGAGAGAGTGGGGAAGCGCGTGAACGGGTCGAGCACGGCCGTGCTGGGATCCGGAATCAGCAGCATGTCGCTCTGATTGATGGGCTGAAAGCCGCGGATCGACGAACCGTCGAAGCCAAAGCCCTCCTCGAATGCATCGCTCGTGAGGCGATGAAAAGGTACAGAGGTGTGCTGCCACTTGCCGATCAGGTCGATGAACTTCAAGTCCACCATGACCGCCTCGTGCTTCTTGCCGAGCTCGATGGCTTCTTTCGCATCCATAGCGCTAGCTGTATCGCTATCGGGCGCTCGGGGCTACTGCCGGTTGTTCATCCGGCAGTAGTCTTCCCGATTGCGCACGGCTACAGCGTAGCCGATGAGCCGCTCGGCCAAACTCGTGGGCGGCGGCTCTGAGAATCTCAGATGGCTTCTTCGGCGCGCTCGCCGGTGCGGATACGAACCGCCTCGTCGACCGGACTGACGAAGATCTTACCGTCACCGATGCGGCCGGTCTTGGCGCTCTTCTCGATTGCGTCGATCACTTGATGCACCATTTGGTCGGGCACGACGATCTCGAGCTTTACCTTCGGTACGAAATCGACGACGTAGGCGGAGCCGCGGTAAACTTCCTTTTTACCGCCGGTGCGGCCGAAGCCTTTGACCTCTGTCACGGTCATGCCTTGGATACCGACTTCGGACAAGGCATCCTTGACCTCGTCCAGCTTGAACGGCTTGATAATCGCCTCGACCTTCTTCATCTGGCTCTCCATCCTAATTGGGGGGGTATCGCCCGTCGCGAGGCCTCCCCTCCTTGAGCTGCGGGGGCACCGCTAGGTTCATTGCGCCTGACGTATTCGTCAGGCCCGACTGGACGTACCGGGGTCCGTGTTTCTGCATTGTTTCCGAATCGATTCAGTGCACCACTCTGGGAAAATCGGGCTGTTTCTGAGCGGTTGGAAACACCCACCTCCGGAAAGGGCGGACCGAGACTGGTTCAACTCGGCTGCGCAGTGCGTCAAACGGGTCGACGTGTAGCGTCGCGAGCAAGCTCATCAGCCCGCGGGCCAAACCGTGACGGGCCTCGGGGTCACGGCACAATTCGGGTACTGTACCGCCGTTCCTGTTCGCCTCGATTGCCCGCCCTGCCCCTTCGTCAATGCCGTCTCAGAATCAGTCACAAGTTCCAGTCGGGACAGTCCTCGAGGGCAAGTTTCGGATCACCAAAGAGATCGGCCGTGGCGGCATGGCGGCGGTGTACGAAGCCGAGAACGTCGATATCGGCAAGCGAGTAGCGGTCAAGATCCTCGCCGCTGAGCTCATTACGTCACGCGTCGTGCGTGAGCGATTCATTCGCGAGGCGCGCGCGGCAGCCGCCATTCGCAGCCCGTACATCTGCGACGTCTACGACTCGGGCATGTTCGAAGAGCGGCCATTTTTGGTGATGGAGCTGCTCGAAGGCGAGAGTCTTTACGACTTGATGACCCGCGTCCGACAGATCGACGTGGAGACCACCGTGCGCATCGCGACGCACACCGCGCGTGGGCTCGCGAAGGCCCACGAATCGAACGTGGTGCACCGCGATCTGAAGCCCGAAAACATTTTCCTGACCAAGGACGAAGAGGGAAAGCTCGTCGTCAAGATCGTCGATTTCGGACTGGCTAAGTTTTACGAGCCGACCACGCCCGACGCGCAAACCGTGCGTTTGACGAGAGAAGGCGCGTTGTTCGGTACGCCCGCGTACATGAGCCCGGAGCAGGCCAAGGGCAAAGGCGAGGTCGATCATCGCGCGGATCTGTGGGCCCTCGGCTGCATCGTGTACGAGTGCCTGACCGCGCAAACGGTGTGGAACGTCGAGCAAGGCGTGGCGATGATTTTGGCTCAGATCGCCAGCGCGCCCCTGCCCAAGCCGAGCAAGCTGCGGCCCGACCTGCCGCCCAGCTTCGATGCCTGGTTCGTGCGCGCGCTGGACCGCGATCCGGACAAGCGATTTCAGACGGCCCGCGAGCTGTCGGACGCGCTGACCAAGGCGCTACTCAGCGGGCGTGGCCAGGTGCGCGCGATGTCCTTGTCGAGTGACGACGAGGGCATGGTCGTGGACGAACTGATGGCCGCCGAAGCCGCGCCGATTAGCGGACCGCTCACCGAGCGAGCGCCGCCGAGTCCGCCTCGTGCGGCACAGGCGCCGTCCTTGCTGGTCCCGAGCGCGGCCAGCCCGGGCTCGCTGCGTCCAGAGTCGCGCTCGGGCCGGGCGATATCGGTGTTGCTCTTGTTGTCGGCGCTGAGCCTCGGGGCATACGCCGTGTGGCTGTACGTGCTGCATCCGCCGGGGCAACCCGCGGTGGCGCGCCTGGCCCCGCCCAAAGCCCGGCCGAGCAGCTCCGCGCCGCCCTTGAGCCCCGCGGCCGCGAGCGCCGCGCGCGCCGCAGAGGCCGACGCTTACGCGATGAAGATCGCGCACGCCCAAGAGCTGCTCGCGAGTGGCGATGGCAAGGCCGCCCTCGACGCGTTCAAGGATGCGATGAAGGGGGGTGCCGCCGTCGCGCGCTCGGTGCTTTCGCACATGTCGACTGCCATCGAGGAGCCGAGCGGGCCGTGCAAGCTCACTGGCATCAGCCGCCCTCGGCCGTACTCGATCGAAGTGCCGCCGATGTCGCGACCCACGCTCGCGCGCAGCACTGCCGGCACGGTCTTCGTTTGGATCGACAACCACCAAGATCCGAAGAAAAAGCAGGCCTACGCCGTGCTGCTCGACGACTCGCTCCGGCGCACTTCGCCCGAGGTGCCGCTGACTCCAGAGGTCTCGTCTGCGCGCCAGGTTCAACTGCTGCCTGCGGGTGACCGCTTCGCGCTCCTGTACTGGGAAGACGGCGGCAACGAACCCGGCGTGTACGCGCGCTTGGTCTCGCACGATGGTCACATCGCCGGTCCGCCGCGCCGCATCTCGCAGGTCAAAAAAGGCGATTTGTTCGCCGCACTCGCGCCGAACGGCAATCGGTTTTGGGCCGTCTGGCAGGAAGAAGTCGACAAGGGCACGACCGACATCATGGCGCGCGAGCTCGACGCCGAGCTCGTGCCGGTAGCCGAGCCGATCCGCCTGACCGCGATCCCTGCCGCCAAAGGCGCGAGCAATGTGGCGAGTACGCCGGACGTAGCGGTGCAGAACGGGCACCTGTATGTCGCCTTCCCGATCAACCGCGGTTACGAGCGGGTCGAGATGTACCTGCTACGGATCGCGCTCGCTGACCCCAGCTTGAAGACCGGTCTCGTGCAGTCGAAGAAGACCGTCGGCAAGGAGCGCTTCTTGGGCCAAGCCCAGATGCTCAGCCGCAAAGACGGCAAGCACACCACGCCCGTGATTGCTTGCACCGGGGAGGGCTGCTTCGTCGCCTGGGACGACGAGAAAGCCGGCGGCTCGGTGGCTTTCGTCGAAAAGGACAAAGGCCAAATGCTGTGGCGGCGCGAGCTGCCGGCCAAGGTCGTGCGCCCATCGGTGGCCGCCAGCGGCAACGCAGCGGCCATGTCTTGGTACGACGAGTCGCGCCTGCGTTTCGCTCAACTCACCCGCGACGGCCTGGGCGCCGTCACTTCACTCAGCCGCGTCAGCGGCTTTCAACCCCAACCCGACCTGGCAGCGGGCGAAAAGCCCGGGCAATGGTACATTTCCTGGCGCGACTACGAGTCTGCGCACCTCGAAGTGTTTGCCCTGCGCACGGACTGCCCTTGAAAAACCGGGACGCAAAGGATTCTGCCCAGTATCCGGGTTCACAGCCCATCGCCCATCTTTTGTCGATCCCCTCGCGCGCGGCCATGCGCAGAGCGCCGGTCGAGACCGGCCGACTCGTGCTCGTACCGCTCGAACTCGGCGACGGGGGCGAGCTGTGGGATGCGGTCGAGGGCTCGCGCTGGCACCTCGAGCGCTGGCTGCCCTGGGTGCCTTTCAACAACGCGCCCGAAGCGAGCGTGCGCTATGCGGAGGCTTGCGTGTCGGATTGGGACGCTGGGCGCGCCGTGCGATTCGCGATTCGCGATCGGCAATCGCGCGAGCTCCTGGGCGTGGTCGGGCTGGATTCATGCGTGCACCTGCATCGCTCGTGTGAACTCGGCTACTGGCTGCGCCGGGACGCCACGGGGCGCGGCATCATGACCGAGGCCGCGCGCGCCTGCGTGGACTTCGCGTTCGCGCGCATGGCCGTTCATCGCATCCGTTGCGCGGCCGCGACGGACAACAGCGCAAGCTTGCGGGTGATCTCACGGCTGGGCTTTCGCTTCGAAGGCATCGCGCGGCAGGCCGAACTGGTCGGGGCTCGCTGGCTCGACCACGCGATCTTTGCCCGCCTATCCAGTGACGAGTAAAGCGTGACTTCTCCTGCGCCTGGTGAGACTCGCCCTCGAACTCTTGCAGCGCTGAACACGCGGCTCCGGAAGATCCCCTTCTTGGTGATCGCGCCCACGGTGGTGTTGCTCGTGGGCCTGGCGGCGGGTTTTGCGCTGGCCGTGTCCGGCACGGCTCGTCTTCGGGCCCAGAGCGACGACGCGGCGGATTTGCGTTGTCGCCTGCTTTCGCTAACGCTGGCCGAGCGCTTACGGCGAACTTCGGAGGAGGATCGCCCCGTGGTGCTCGAACGCGCCGCGCGCCGCTCCGGGGCCGAACTCATGCTCGTCAGCGCGGCGGGCCACGTGATCGTGGACGCCACCCAAGGCGCGCCCGACAAAACCCGGCTCTTGGAGTTGATGGTGGCGGGTGAAGGCGAGATCACGACCGAGCTCGGTCGATCACGCTATTTCTCGGCCGCGTTCCCGGGACCGAACGAATACATGAACGTGCTGGCGTTCGTGGCGGCGCCGGCAACGCCCTTCGCCACGGGCTCACTCTTGGTTTGGGTTGCGACGTTGACGGCACTCCTCGTGGGCGTGGCGGCTTTGGCCGCGCTCGCGCTGGCGCGCGACGTGCACGCCGACGTTACGTTCGTGCGTAACCGGATCGTGGAGATGGCGCGCGAGGGCGCCGACCCCACGGGCCGGCCGATTCCGGTGCGCTCGGTGGATTTGGTAGGCTTACTCACCAGCGCCTTCAATGTTCTCGTCGACCGGTTCACGGCGGCCGAGCACGCTTATCGCCAAGACTTGTCCGGCGCGCTCGCCTACGATCGCGATCGCAGCGATTTCTTGGCAGCGCTGAGCCACGAGTTGCGCACCCCGCTGAACGCAATTTTGGGCTTCACCGACGTACTATTGAGCGAGGTCGACGGCCCGCTCAGCGCGGACGCCCAGGAGAACCTATCGGTCGTGCGCAACAGCGGACAGCACCTGCGCGCCCTGATCGACGACATCTTGGATCTCTCCGCGCTGGAGTCGGGCGAGCTGCGGCTGACCTGCAAAATGATCGACGTGCTCTCGATCGGGCAAGAGGTGGTGCGCGAGGCGCGCATCGCCGCCGAGGCCAAGCAGCTCGAGATCAGCGTGGTCGGCAACCGCGCCATGGCCTACGCCGATGGCCGCCGCGTGCGGCAAATCATCGGCAACATCGTGGGCAACGCGGTCAAATTCACCTCGCGCGGAGGCGTACAGCTGCGCATCGACCCTCGTGACGGCGGCGTAACGATCGCCGTCACCGATAGCGGGCCGGGGATCGCCCGTGAGGATCACGAAGCAATCTTCCAAGAATACTGGCAAGCCGGCGAGGTCAAACGGCAACGCATCGGCACGGGCTTGGGGCTCGCAATTACGCGGCGCTTGGTGCAAATGCACCGCGGCTTCATCGACCTCCGCAGTCAACTCGGCAAGGGGTCGACGTTCACCATCGTCTTGCCCTCGCAGCCGCCGCTGGTGCCCACCCGCCCCCCTGAGCCCGCTCCCCGTGAGACGATGAACTCGAGCGAATTCGGAGTGCTGCCGTGAATGCGGCCGCCGCGCACTTGATGCGCCGAGTGCTGGGCATCGAGGCCTTGTTCACTCTGGCATCGAGCGTGCTCTTGGTGCTCCTCACTTCGCACTTCTTGGTGCTGAGCGGTCAGGTGGCGCTGCAGGGCGCCGAGACACTCGGGGCGTCGGTGTTGGCCGGTGGGCTCTTGGAATTGGCGCGGTGCTTTTGGCGACTACGGCGTTACCGCTTCGTGTTGCGCACGCTCGCGCTGGGAGGGCGGGCCGTGGAGGCGCGCGAGTTATTCGCGCTGAGCAACGAGCCTGCTTACGTGGTGTTCGGCTGGTCGGCGTCCAGCATGCTGAGCATCGGCGTTTTTCATACCTTGCTCCGGCCCAAGCTCGTGGACTTTGCGACGGGGATGAACCTTGCGCTGCTGGGCGTGGTAATCGTCGCGGCCGCCTCACTGCCGCTGTTCGTCGTGGTGCGCTCCGCGTTCTTGCGCGCGCTCGAGCTGGCTCCGCCCGAGCTGATGCGTGAGGTCGTCGAAGACGCCGACGCGCAAGGCGTGATCGGGCAGCGGGTGCCGCGACGTTTGGTCGCCGCCGTGACCACCCCCGTGGTGTTCCTGGTCTTCGGCTGCGCGCTGATCGTCGGCTCACACCTGCGCCGGGCCGACGAGCGTAGCCGTGAAGAAACCGCGCGTGTTCTGGCCCGCGCCGCCCTCGAGCCGCGGCCAGGCGTGGCGGCCGGAGCGGGCCTCGACGACGCGATCCTGCAAGGCGAAGCGTTGGGCTTCAAAGCCACCGTGCACGCTTGGCCAGACGACTACCGCGTCGAGCGCGGCAACAATGGGGCCGTGCGCGTGGTCACGCCGCTCGACGAGGGCAGCGCCGAGGTACGCTTCGAGAGCTCCGTCGTAGGCGTGCTGAGCGCGTCGTTCGTCCTAGTCGCGCTGATCGGCACGGCGATCGCCGGCGGTCTGGGCGTCGCACTCGGCCAGGCGCTGGCCGAAGATCTGCGCGCCGCGACTCGCGACGTACGCTTGCTTGGAACCGACGCCGTGCTCAGCGGCGGCACCCACGTGGTGCGCGCGGCGCGTTTTCGGGTGGTGGCGCGCTTGGGCTTGGCCATCGAGCGCCTCGCGGCGCGCTTTCGCGTTTTCGCCAAGGCTCAAGAGCGGGCGATCGCCGCGCGCAAAGCCACCGCGCGCATGCGCGGGTTGTTCTTCGCCAGCGTCAGCCATGACTTGAAGAGCCCGCTGAACGCCATTTTGGGCTTTACCGAGCTGGTGCGAAAGAGCGAGCCCCTGAGCCCCGGCCAGAGCGAGAGTCTGAGCCTGATCGACCGACGCGGCCGTGAGCTGCTCGCGCTGATCGAAACCATTCTCGATGCCGCGCGCGTCGACGCCGGGCAATTGAGCCTGGTTCTCGACTACTGTGACGTCCGCCAACTGCTCGCGGAAGCGGTGGCCAAGGGCAAAGATCTGGGAGGCGACCGCGGAGTCGAGATCATCGCCGATGTCGCCGATGGCGTGTCCTCGCTGCGCGTCGACCGAGTGCGCATGCCGCGCGCACTGGCCACGTTCATCGGACACGCCGTGCGCGTCTCGGAGTCGGCGGCCGTGCACGTACAAGTCGTGCCCGAAGTCGACGCCATTCGCTTCGACGTCGAAGTTCCGGGTTCACGCGTGGATGCGCAAAAGTTGGAAGCGCTGCTCGACCCGAGTCCTGCGCTCGGCCCGAGCGAGCACCGGGGCTTGGCACTCGGGCTCCGGCTGGCGCGCTCGGTCGTCGAATTGCATGGCGGTTCGGTATCGGTCACGCCGCTC
>Ga0247740_1000247_pt1 | contig 28754 bp, 24 predicted proteins | sample UWRJL148409B2_FD_180942 | JGI IMG/M metagenome (GOLD analysis project Ga0247740, IMG submission 180942) | Plant litter microbial communities from Arlington Agricultural Research Station in Wisconsin, United States - UWRJ-L148-409B-2 | ecosystem: Environmental > Terrestrial > Plant litter >...
CTCTACTTCGTCAGGTTTGCGCCGCCGAGCGCATACACGTGCCCGGTCGAACCGCTGAGTGTCGCGATTACCGAGCCCCCAATGTGCACGGCGCCGGTTTCACTCCCGCTACTGACGAAGTAGAGTGTCCGCTTCACTGGTGTTGCGTTATCGCACGCTGGCTCACCAGCCGCTCGGTGCTCAGCGCTTCGAGAAGCTCGCGGCGAAGTAGCCGTCGGTGGCAAATTGTGAGGGGCCGATGCGAAACGCGCACGGGGCATCACGGTTCGACCAGAGTGGGCTCAGCTCAGGGCAATCGAATGCCACCGGCTCGAGGATGTCGAGCACGCGCAGAACCAGCGCTTCGCACTCTGCCTCGAGCACGCTGCACACCGCGAAGACCAGACGCCCCCCAGGTCGCACGCGCGTCGCGGCCGAGCGCACGATGCTCTCGGCCAGCGTCGACAAACGCGCCGGATCTTCGGGCAGAAGCCGCGCCGCGATCTCCGGGCGACGACGCAGCGTGCCGGTTCCGGTGCAGGGTGCGTCGACCAAGACGCGGTCGAAATCCGCCGGGACATCGCCCACGCCGACCGTCCAATCGATCGCGCGGACCTGCGGCGGCGGCAGGTGCAAGCGCTCGTACTCGGCTGCGAGCGCCTCGAGTTTTTTTGGATAGACGTCAGTGGCCCAGACGGCGCCCGCGTTGCCGACTTGCTCGCTGAGCAGCGTGGTTTTTTGGCCGCGGCCTGCGCAAGCGTCCAACACGCGCTCGCCCGGGCGCGCGCCGAGCGCCAGAGCAATCGCTTGCGCGCCTTCTTCTTGAACCACGAACGCGCCTTCCGCGTAGCCTTCGCGTTTGCGCGGATCGCCCTCGCCGGAGATCAGCCGAGAACGCGGCGAAGCGCGCCCCGCACGGCTGCTTTCGAGCCAGCCCGGCAGGGCCTGGCCAGAGACCAAGCGCAGTCCAACGACCTTTTCCGGCTGGGGCACGATCAGCGCTTGAGCTTCCTCCTCCCCGACCGAACCGACGAGCGCATCGAGCAGCCAAGGGGCAATGTTCTGACGGGCGGCGGTGACGGGGGAGAGCTTTTCGCCCTGCGCGACCTTGCGCAAGATGGCATTGGCGAAGCCGGCCACCTGCTTACCGCGCGCCGCGCGCACGCCATTCACCGCGGCATTCACGGCGGCAAACGCGGGGATGCGGTCGAGCGATAGCAATTGATAGGCCGCGACGAGCAACTCGGCCTTGACCACCACGTCTTTCAAACCCCGCGGTGCGAGCGGGGCGAGCCGCGCCTCGAGCGCGCTCTTCATGCGCAGCGTACCGTAGAACAGCTCGGTCGCGAGCGCGCGGTCGCGGTCTTCCAGGCCCTTGGCTCGCTCGAGCTCCGCCGACAGCGCGGCGGCTCCGTAAGCGTCATCACGCAGGACGCGAATCAGGGCTTGCACGGCCACGCCGCGGGCGCTCGCGCCGGGTGCACGAGGCGGCGCGTCTGCCGAAGAATCAGTCAAAGGGCTCAGCCTCTCGGGCCTGGGGTTGCTTGCGAGTTGGCGTCCCAGCGCTTCTCGAGATCGTTTTTGAACGCGAGCAACGTGAGCCCAACCAAGATCGCCATGCCGACCACGTGCGCCAACTCACGCATGCGCATCGGCAGCGGGCGACGTAGCACGCCTTCGATCACGAAGAACAGCAAATGCCCACCATCCAAGACCGGGATGGGCAACAAGTTGAACAACCCGAGATTGATGCTGATCAGGGCCATCACCCAGATGAAGTGGTCGGCGCCTTTGCGGCCTTCTTCACCGGCCACTTCGTAGATCGTGATCGGCCCGGAAAGCGCCTTCAGGCTGATCCGGCCTTCGATCAGGCGCACCAAGCTGACCATCACGAAGTGCGTCACGTCCGCGGTCTCTTCGATTGCCTTGGTCATTGCGTAGCGCAACGGCGCCGAGTGCTCGACGCTGTCTTCGGGCGCGAGCGGGACCCAATGCTGGGTCTGCCACACGTAGCGCGACGACGATTGACCGTGGTCGTCGGTGAAGTCTTCACGACGCACCTGGAAGGTCCCGGAGCGCACCATGCCGTCCCGCGCGGCCTGATAATCGATGCGGTGCGGCCGATCCGGCTGCGCCAGCACGCGCTCACGGAACGTCGACCAGGCCGCGACCGGGTCGCCGTCGAGCTTCAACACCTTGTCGCCTGGACGTAGCCCAGCCTTGTAGAAGTAGCTGTCTTCGGGCACCACCGCTGCGTACAAATCGGCGAGCTCGAGGCCGGTGCGCTCGAGCAACGTAGTCCCCGCCGCGTCGGGCGTGAGCGCGACCACGCCCGCCTCGAAGACCGCGACGTCAGCCAAGCCGCCCAGGGCGTTTGGGACGGAGATCGGCCGGAGGTAAGTGATGGGCAGCGTCTCTCCCGCGTTGTCGCCGAAGGCTTCGTTCAAATCCTTGAAGCGCCGCACGGGGACGCCGCCCACGTTGGTCACGATATCGAACGTGCGCAGTCCCGCGCGGTAAGCGGGGGACTCCGCGTTGGGCACGCCGATCACCGCGGAGGGCGCGCTCGTGCCGATGCCCACCGTGCCCACGCGGTCAGTGATGTCCAGCTCGCGCCGCTCGACTTTTTCTTCGCTCGTGACTTCGACATCGACGTGGCGATTGTCGCGGAAAACTTTGAAGTGCAGGAGCTCACCCGGGCTCTTGGTGATGATGCGCGTCACCTCGTCGAAGGTCGCGACCTCCTCGCCGTTGACGGACATGATGCGATCACCCGGGAGCAGCTTGCCGTCCGCGGGGTGGCCGGGCAGCACCACGCCCACCGTCGGTGGCAAAAACGGGCCGTCACCCACGAACACCGCAAAGTAGAGCAGCACCGGAAAGACGAGATTCATGGCCGGGCCCGCGAGCACGATCACGATGCGCTTGTACAGCGGCAGCGACTCGAAGGTCCGTTTGCGATCCTCCGGCAGGACGACATCGCTCTTTGCCGCCTCCAGCATGCGCACGTAGCCGCCCAGCGGAATCAGCGATACGCAATATTCCGTCTCGCGTCCTCGCAGCCTCAACACCTTCGGCCCGAAACCCAGGCTAAAAGTCAGCACCTTCACGCCGAACGCTTTGGCGAAGAGAAAGTGCCCCAGCTCGTGAACGAATATCAGCGAGCTGATGAGGATGATGGGGTAAAAAAGATCCATCCTCGAAGTCGCGGAACCCTAGCACTCATCGGCCGGCGTCTGGCAAATGCGCCCCAAGTTTTCCATGAAATCGAGGCGTTGCGCGGCTGGAATCGGGCCGCGCTGGCTCGCCGACCGCGCACCTGTCCGTGAAAATCATGACTACCGCACCGAAAAAATCGCCCACGCTGTCACGCGTCAATCTTCATCACCTGATGACCCCCGAGCATGCCAACGCGCTCGGCAACGTCCACGGTGGGGTCATCGCGCGCTTGGTCGACGAATGCGGCGCGATCTGCGCCATGCGCCACGCCCATCGCCCATGCGTGACGATCGCCATCGATTCGATGACCTTTCGTGAGCCGGTACACGTCGGCGCGCTCTTGATGTGCGAAGCGCGCGTGAGCTACGTCGGCCGCACGTCGATCGAGACCTCGGTCCGTGTGCACTCCGAAAATCCGATCACCGGGCAAACCACGCACACCAACTCGGCCTACGTCGTGTACGTCGCACTGGGAGACGACGGGCGTCCCACGGTGGTACCCGAGCTCGAGCTGGAGACCGACGAAGATCGCAAGTTGTTCGCGGACGGGCAAGCGCGGCAAAAGCACCGACTCGCGCACGCGGTCTGAGCTGCTCGAGCCGACGGAGCGAGCACCTCGAGCGCGGACTGGGTTGCAAGGCGCGACCCGCGATCGCCCCGATCTCTCGATCACAGATACGCTGCACAAGCCACGAGCGGCTGGATTGATGGGACGACTTGCTCGGCGGACTGCGCCGTGCGGCAAACGAGAAAATGCGCAGGGGCCGCCCGACCCATGGCGAAAAGGCGTCACCGCGAGCAAAAGCAGCGCCCCGGACCCGGCCCGCGAAAGCCTCGCCACCCCGCCCGGCGAGAGCCAGCTCCCGCACGCCGCCACCAACTCGGCGCATCTCCGGCGGTATGCCCGGAACGAAATGCACACGCAGTCGGTTGACAGAATCAGCCGGCGCCACGCGCGCTGTCCCCCGCCACCCGACCGAAATCGGGGCCTCACAGGATTCATTCAGTCATTTCCAACACTTAAAGGCCGCGCCCAGCTCTGCGAACCTGGCTTCGGATATGAAAACCAGGCTGGCACCGGGAATGGCTAGGGATTAGGTTCCCTGGGATTTCGCGGGCCCTCCCCTGCCAGCGAATGCATTGACGAATTTCTGCGGGGGCGAGCGAGTCGAGTGACTCGTGACGCCCCCTCGCGAGTGGACCAAAAGAACATGCTCACCTGGGTAGCGAAGAAGCTTTTCGGCACGTCGAACGAACGCGCGGTCAAACGGTTGCAACCGTTGGTCGCCGAGATTGCCGGGCGCGAAGCGGGACTGAAAAAGCTGAGCGACGCGCAGCTTCAAGCCAAGACGGCCGAGTTCAAACAGAAGCTCGATCAGGGCGCGACGCTCGACGACATCTTGGTCGACGCTTTCGCCGTCTGCCGCGAAGCAAGCTCGCGCGTGCTCAAGATGCGCCACTACGACGTCCAGATGTTGGGCGGCATGGTCCTGCACAAGGGCTCGATCGCCGAGATGCGCACCGGTGAAGGCAAGACGCTCGTCGCAACCCTGCCGGTTTACCTGAACGCGCTCGAAGGCAAGGGCGTGCACTTGATTACGGTGAACGACTACCTGGCCACGCGCGACGCGGACTGGATGGGCCGGCTGTACAAGTGGATGGGCTTGAGCATCGGCACGATCGTCAATCAGCAGAATGACGAGGACAAACGCCGCGCGTATCAATCTGACATTTGTTACGGGCAGAACAACGAGTTCGGCTTCGACTACTTGCGCGACAACATGAAGTTCTCCGCGCTGGAGTACATGCAGCGCCCGCTGAACTTCGCGATCGTCGACGAAGTGGACTCGATTCTAATCGACGAGGCGCGCACGCCCTTGATCATCAGCGGCGCGGCCGACGCCGCGAGCGAGAAGTACCGCACGCTGAACGAGCTCGTCACCAAGCTGATCAAGGACGAGCACTACAACGTCGACGAGAAGGGCTTCAGCGCGGCGCTCACGGACGAGGGCGTGGAGACGGTGCAGCGCATCGCCGGGATCGACAACCTGTACGACCCGGTGAACGTACAGAGCTTGCACATCTTGAACCAGCTGCTCCGCGCGCACGCCCTCTACAAGCGCGACCAGCACTACATGGTCTCGAGCGACGGCAAGGTGCTGATCATCGACGAGTTCACGGGCCGCGTGCTCGCCGGCCGTCGCTGGAGCGACGGCCTCCATCAGGCCGTCGAGGCCAAGGAGAACGTGCGCATCCAAGAGGAGAGCCGCACGATGGCCACGATCACCTTCCAAAACTTGTTCCGCTTGTACAAGAAGCTCGCGGGCATGACCGGCACCGCCGAGACCGAAGCGCACGAGTTCTCGCAGACGTACAAGCTGAGCGTCACGGCCATCCCCACCAACAAGCCGAACATCCGCCAAGACGATCACGACGTCGTGTACAAAACCGAGCGTGAGAAATTCAACGCGCTGACGCGCGACATCCTCACCCATCATGAAGAGGGTCGCCCGGTGTTGGTCGGTACGACCAGCGTCGAGAAGAGCGACGCCATCGCGCGCATCCTCAAGAAGAAGAAGATCCCGCATAGCGTGCTGAACGCCAAGCACCATCAGAATGAAGCTTCGATCGTGGCGCAGGCGGGTAAAAAGGGCGCGATCACCGTGTCGACCAACATGGCCGGCCGCGGTACCGACATCATGCTCGGCGGCAACGCGGAGATGATCGCGACCGCGCGTTTCAAAGAGACCGGCAAAACGCCCGAGACTCATCCAGATGAATACGCCGCGCTGCTGAGCGAGGTGCAGGCCACGTGCAAGGTCGAGCACGATGTCGTGACCGAGCTGGGCGGCCTGTACATCATCGGCACCGAGCGCCACGAGTCGCGCCGCATCGACAATCAGCTGCGCGGTCGCGCGGGCCGCCAGGGCGACCCGGGTTACAGCAAGTTCTATCTCTCGCTCGAAGACGACTTGATGCGCATCTTCGCTGGCGACCGGGTAAAGAATTTGATGGATCGCATGGGCATGCCCGATGACGAGCCGATCGAACACCCGCTCGTGTCACGCAGCATCGAGAATGCGCAGCGCAAGGTCGAAGAGCGCAACTTCGACATTCGCAAGAATCTGCTCGAGTACGACGACGTGATGAACGCGCAGCGCAAGACGGTGTATACCCTGCGTCAGCAGCTGCTGCTCGGCCGTTACGCTCCGGAAGAGCACGACGAGAACGGGAAATCGACCGGTGAAGTCCGGACCATTCCCGTAGACGAGAAGACGGCCGAGCGCTCACGACCGCTGGTCGCGCAGCTGATCGGCATGTACTGCGATCCGCCGCTGCAACCGACGGGCGACGACGGCAAGTATCGCGCCCCCACCGTGGAAGAGCTGGAGAAGGCGGGCCCGCTCGTCGAGCTCCGCTCGCTTCAAACCGACGCCTATCACACCTGGGGTGTGAAGCTGGACCTGGAGACGCGCAGCGAGCGCACGGCCATCAGCGTGTACAACGAGATCGTCGAGCTCGTGATCCACGGCCTGTCGGAACAGCGCGAGCGCGTGTTGGATTTGCTCGACCGCGTCGTCGGCGCGATGGTGGAAGAGAACTGCCCACCCGGCAAGCAGGCGGAAGACTGGGACTGGAAAGGGATCCACCAAGGATTCAAAGAACACTTCCGAGTCGATCCCAACGAGAGCATCAACGAGATCGGTGATGCGGATTACTTGGTGCGTGAGTTGTACCGCTTCGGCGAGGCCGCCTTCATCGCGAAGGAGCAAGAAATCGGCCCGGAGATGTTGCTGCGAGCGTTCCGCCGTCTGTACGTCGAGAGCATCGACGAAGCGTGGGTCGAGCACCTCTCGAACATGGAGCACTTGCGCGACGGCATCGGCCTGCGCGGCTATGGCCAGCGCGACCCGAAGAACGAGTACAAGAAAGAGGGCTACAACCTATTTTTGAACATGATGGCGAAGATCTCGAGCACCGTGCTCGTGCGCCTGTTCGAGGAACGCCCGCACCGCCAAGAAGAGATCGCCGCGATCGAAGCCGAGGCCGAGGCACGTTACCGCGCCGAGTTGGAAGCCGCCGTGGCCCGCCACCCCGGCGAGTCCGACCCGACGCCCGAAGCCGCACCGCTCCCGGTTCAAGCGCGCAGGAGCGCGCCGCCCACGCCCAAGATTGGCCGCAATGACCTGTGCCCGTGCGGCTCGGGCAAGAAGTTCAAGAAGTGCCATGGCGCGATCCTGGAAGAGGAAGGCGCCGTCGACGACGACGAGACCGAGGACGCGCCGGCGAACGCGTGATCGAAGTCTCGAATCTCACCAAAGACTACGGCACCGTAGTCGCGGTGCGCGATCTGTCATTTTCGGTCGGGAAAGGCGAAATCGTCGGCTTTCTCGGCCCAAATGGCGCGGGCAAGAGCACGACGCTGCGGGTCTTGGCCGGGTTCTTGGGTGCCACGAGTGGCCGGGTTCGCATCGCCGGGCATGACATAGCCGAGGCTCCGCTCGCAGCTCGTCGTTCCCTCGGTTACATGCCGGAGAGCGCGCCGCTCTACCCAGAGATGCGGGTCACCGAGTACCTGCTCTTTCGGGCACGGCTGAAAGAGGTGCCCGGCTCGAAGCAGAAGAGCGCGATCGGCGGCGCGATGGAGCGCGCCGGTGTCCTGCACATGGCCGGCACCGTGATCGGCCATTTGTCCAAGGGCTATCGCCAACGCGTTGCCCTGGCCGACGCCTTGGTCAGCGATCCGCCGCTCCTGATCCTGGATGAGCCGACGGCGGGGCTAGATCCGAATCAGATCCGCGAAGTCCGAGCTCTGATCAAAGACCTGGGAGGCGACCGCACCGTACTGCTCTCGACCCACATTTTGTCCGAGGTCGAAGCCACCTGTGAACGCGCGATCGTGATCGACCGGGGTCGTTTGGTCGCCGAGGGCACGATCGACGAGCTCCGCACCCGTCAGAAGGCCAGCTCCCTGAGCGTGCGGGTGCGCGACCCGCATGCGGCGTCCGAAGCGGCTATTTCCGACATTTCTGGGCTTCGAATGGCCTCGGTGGACAACGAGGGAGAGCGCCGAACCTTGCATGTCACGCTGAGCGACGAGGCCGGCAGCGAAGCCGCGATCGAGGCCCTCGTGCGCGCCCTGACCACGGCCGGCATCGGCATCCACGCTTTGATCCCCGAGCAGGCATCACTCGAGCAGGTCTTCAGCGCGCTCACGGCACACGAGAACACGCTCGCTCCGGTCGAGCCAGAGGGCAAGGCGTGAACGGATTTTTGGCGGTGTACCGCCGTGAAGTGCTCAGCCTCTGGGTCACGCCGCTCGCCTGGGTGCTGATGACCGTATTTTTGCTGCTGCAGGGCGCGATCTTCTATTCGATCATCACGCACTTCGCGAGTATGGCCGACGTCTCGGTCGATACCGGACCGGTGCAAGCGTACTTCGGGCAAGAGTCGATCTTCTTGTTGATGACACTGCTCTTGGTCTGCCCCGCCCTCAGCATGCGCGTGTTCGCCGAAGAGCGCCGCAGCGGGACAATCGAGGCCCTGCTCACCGCGCCCGTCACCGCCGCCAGCGTGGTGCTCGGTAAATACGCTGCGCTGCTCACCACTTACGCGCTGATCTGGATGCCGACGCTACTTTACGTCGTAATCCTGCGTAAAACGGGGGTCGTCGACTGGGGCGTCGTGGGCTCGAGCTATCTCGGCTTACTCGGCATCGGTGCCGCCTACCTGAGCCTCGGCACCCTGATGAGCGCGATGACCAAGAGCCAGTTGGTCGCGCTCTTGCTCACCATCTTCCTCGAGTTCGGCTTGTTCATCATGGGCGTCGGGGAATACATCTTCGACCCCGGCCTATTTCGCGACGTGTGCGCGCACGTGTCCATGATGAGCCAAATGGAGGACTTCTCGAAGGGCATCCTCGATTTGCGGCGCGTCGTGTTCGACGGCACGGTGACCGCGCTCGGTCTGTTCGTCACCACGCGCGTGGTGGATTCTTGGCGGTGGGGATGAGTGAGTCGCACAAAAACGAGTCCGGCTCGCCCTCGCGCGGCGGTGTGTCTCGTTCTTTCAAGGCGTTCGCCGCCCTGGGTGTGCTCGGCGCGGCGCTTCTGGCCGTCAACCTGAACGTGCTCGTCGCGCGCTGGTACAAGCGCTGGGATCTGACGGCGGACCGCCTGTATACGTTGTCGCCGCCCACGTTGAAGACGTTGCACGCACTCGAGCAGCCGCTCGAGGTGACCGTGCTCTTGGGTCGCGCCGACCCGCTCAGCGTGAGCGTCCGTCAGATGCTGGTTCAGTACCGCGCCGAGACCTCGAAGCTGAACGTGCGGTACGTAGATCCGGATCAGAATCCAGCCGAGTTTCAGGTCCTCCAGAAAGACCTGGGCCTGCTCACGGGCCACGCAGAAGACGGCCGGGTGGTCACCGACGCGAGCGTGGTCATCACGCGCGGGGCACGCCACTGGTTCATCACCAGCGACGAACTAGTGCACTACGACGACCAGTCCGGCAAAGCGCGGCCTCGGCTCGAGCAAGCGCTCACCGAGGGCATCGCCAACGTGCTCGGCGACACCAAAGCCCAAGCCTGCTTCGCTAGCGGGCACCGCGAACTCTCGATCGACGACGTGGGGCCAGAGGGGCTCGCCGAGATCCGCCATCGCCTCGAGAAAAGCAACTTCGACGTCGTCGCGGTCGACCTAGCCACTCCGGGCGCGAGCCTGACGGCGTGCACGGTGCTGATCGTGGCCGGACCCGGCGTGCAAGTCGACGAAACCGCGGCCGCACGCATCGTTTCGTTCATTCAGAGCGGCGGAAGCGCGTACGTACTCGGCGCGCCCATTCTCGGGGAAGACAAGCGCGTGCAGCGTTCCGGCCTCGAGCCGATCGCGAAGCTCATCGGTGTCGACTTCGGGCAAGACTTCATTTTGGAAACCGACACCGCGCTGCGCTTGCCACGCGGCGCGGGGGAGGTGTTCTTCGCCACGCCCCAATCCCACGAGGTGACGCGTGGCCTCGAGCGTGAAGGAGTGAAGATTGATTCGCGGGTGCTGGTGAGCGGGGCCCAAAGCTTACGCATCCAGGCCAATTCGCCTGCCAAAGCGCTGCTTACTTCGACGGATAAAGCACTCTCGCTGCGCGACTTGAGTGGGCTGCTCGACCCGAATCACAAGGACGACCTGACCGAGCAAGCCCCGCGCGCCGCTTACACGCTCGCGGTCGCCGCCGAGCTACCCAAACCCACCGGCTCGACCGCAAAGTACGGTCCGCGCGTGGTGATCGCGGGCGCCGCCAATCTGGTTTGGGGGCGGAACTACAGCGATTCGTCCTTGTACGGAGACCGCGTGTTCTCGGAGAATGCGCTGAGCTGGCTGTCCTCGCGACCGACACTAATCAGCGTGCCGGAAAAGAGCGAGCACGACGTCGGCCTGTCGCTGAGCGAGGGCACGCTGGCCGAGGTGCTGCGCTACGTGCTCTTGTACATGCCCGGCTGCTCGGCAGCGCTGGGCACGTTCGTGCTGATGCGGCGGCGCTCGATCGAGAAGAAATCGCGCCAAGACGAGGCCACGTGAAGTTCTCTTCGGGCATGCTCGTGAGCGTGGGCATCGTGCTTTTGGCCGGCGCTTCCACGGTCGCGGTGGTCGCCACGCGCGATGTCGAGAGCGCCAATGACCGTGATGGGCGGGCCCAGGACCTACTCCCGGCCTTTCGCAGCGACGACGTCTTACGTTTGGAGTTGCACGCTTCGGGGCAGACGGTCGTAATCGAGCGACGCGAGGCCAGCGCCGGCTCAGCGAATTTTCAGCTGATCGCTCCGGTGAAAGAAGTGGCCGACCCGGCCACGGTCGACAAGTTGCTATCCGCCCTGGGCGGGGCGCGCGGCTTGCGTCCGGTCGAGCCAGGGCCGACCGCCGCCAGCCTCGGCTTGGCAAAGCCCCCCCTGCGCATTCGCGTGCAAACCAAGAAGCGCGTTTACGAGGTCGCGTTGGGCAACGTCGCACCCGTCCCCGCGGGCGCCCGCTACGCGCAAGTCAACGTGGACCACGAACCACCGCGAACCGTAGTCGTGTCCAAGTCCGTCGCTGACGACCTCGCTGTCGAGCTCGACGCATTCCGCCTGCGCAGCTTGGTGTCGGTGAACGAGGCCGACGTAACGCGCGTCGCCATCAGCGGCGCGCAGGCGACCGTCGACCTGAAGCGCAGCACCGGCACGAACTTTCTGATCACGGGCGAGCGCAATTCGAACGTATTGGCCAACCGCGAGACGCTGAAGACGCTATTTTTTCAGCTCAGCCGTCTGACCGCCAGCGCGTTCTTGTCCGAGGCCGAAGCCGAAGCCGCGCTCGGCCCGACCCCGACTCACTTCGAACTCGAGCTGAAAGACGCAAAAAAGAGCCTGAAATTCGACGTGGGCGGAAGCTGCCCGGGAGATGCATCGCAACTGGTGGTCATCCGCCGCGCGCCGGACGCACAGCGCGCCTGCGCGCCCCGCGAACTGCAAGCGACCCTCGAGCTCGCTCCCGGTGACTTCATCGACCGGCATGCCTTCTCTCTGAGAGCCGACGAGGTCGAGGAGCTCGCCATCAGCGGAGGGCAGAATAAGTTCGTGCTCCTGCGCAAGGGTAGCGGCTTCGTACTGCATACAAACCGTGAGGCTCAGGTCGAGCTGGAAGCAGGCAATCAACGGATCTTGCAACTCTTGGAAGCGGAGGGCGAGCTCGTGTCGACCGAAGCCGGTAAGCTCAGCGAGCTCGGGCTAGACCCGGCACCGAGCACGGTCACGCTGCGCTCCTCCGCCGCGCGCGAAGCCGACGTCGTGGCGCAGGTGGTGCGCGTCGGAAAGCGCGAAGCCAATGGGGATCTGCTGGTCTACCGTGAGCAGGACAGCGTAGTGCTACGCTTTCCGCGGGAGCTGTCTCGCGGCTTTGCCGTCGACTCCACCTTGTTGCGTGCGCGCAAGCTGACCGAGTTCGGGCTTTCGAGCTTTATTTCGGCCGAAATACAGCAAAAACAAGGCACGCAAGTGCTGCGGCGAGTGAACGACGGCCTAGTGCTCGACGAGCCGAAGGGCTTCGACGCAGACGGCGTGCTGAGTTCGGACCTGATCCAAACACTGGGCGCCCTCACCGCGGAGCGCTTCGTTGCCGATCGGGACGATGGCTCATTCGGGCTGCAACACTCGCCGCTGCGCGTGCACTTCGCTTTCAAGAACGCCGACGGCACACCGGTCGAACACGAGCTACGCTTCGGCAACGAAACCGCGCTCGGAGTGTTCGCCAGCTTGCAAGACGACGGCCCCGTGTTCATCCTGTCTCGCTCGGTACGCGACACGTGCCAACTCTCGCTCCTCAATCGCGCGCTGTTCGCGAGCAGCAGCGATGCGTTCAATGGCATCACCCTGGAGGCCCGCGGCCGCACGCTGCACCTGGTTCGCCAAGGCGAGCGCTTCAACGCGACGCCCGTCGGGAGCTTCCCGCAAGATCGCGTTGCGGGTCTGCTCGAAGCGCTCGGGGACCTGCGGCCCGAGGCTGCGCTGCACACCGGGGCTGCGCTGCCAAGCGAGGGATTTTCTGCGCCTACCTTGACGTTGCGGCTATCGCCAAAACTGGGCGGGCCGCAGACGGTGAGCTTCGGGGCAGGCGATGCTTGGCGGTCGACCAGCGTGTTTTACATGCGCGTCAGCGGCGTCGATGCAAGCTTCGTGATTGCGCAAAGCAAGGTCCGCGCCCTGAGTGACGCGCTCTAGCGCGATCGTCGTCTCAGTTCAGCAATTTCGAGTTCGTCGCGGACTGGTTCCAGATCGCGTCCCAGTTGCGTCGGTATTCGTCAGTCGCCACTTGCGCGGGACCGGTGCGCGGCGCTGCCGCGAGCTCGGGCTCACGTCGCGCGCGGGCGTCGTCCGCGGGGGGCTTGAAGTGCGTCTCGACGTCGCACAACGCCGGGAAGTTGGGACGCGGCTTCAAGGTCACCACTTCACCGGTGATCGGCGCGCCTTCCCGCAATGGCCGAATTGCGCCGACCTCCAAGCGGTCTCCGCGCGCGCGCAAGATCTGTAACCCTTCGCCGTCGGGCGTCACGCCGTGAATCAGCGCCACGTCGGGCGTCGCTGGCGCAGTAGCCGCGGTCGGCACTGGCGCGAGGTCCTTCGCGTTCTGGTCTTCGGCCGGCTTCTTGGGCGTCACCCGTTGGGTCTATCCCAGGCGGCCCCCGCTCGCCACCCAGGCCATGAATAGCCGCGGGTTTTCGCGAAAGGCTACATGCCGATCGCGGTGCGGTAGACCCAGCCGACGCTGCCTTTGACGTCGTACTTGATGCGGTACCAGTCACCGCGGCGCCCCGTGACGGCGACGCGTGTTCCCTGCAGCACCCGGGCCACGACGGCGCCGTCACGACTAGCCGAGGAGCGCACGAGGGCAACGTCCCAGGCCACCGTGGCGTGACCCGTGGCTTCCGTCACGTCAGCGGGCGTGACTTCCGCGCTCACGGCGGCCGCCTCACCCTTTTCGGCCACGGGCTTGGGAAACTCCACCTTGTAGAAAATGGAGTAGGCCTCGTGCTTGTGGGCGATGCCCACGAGAGACACGTTCGAAAACTCTTTCTTCTCGCAAGCGATCAGCGCGTCCGTCTCGGCGGTGCCGAAGGTCGTGCTCCTGCCGCTCTTCACGCTCTTGACCGCGTTCGAGGTAAAGTCCAAGTCGAAGCCGAGGGACAACACGCCGATCAGTTTGTCGGCTCCCGCGCACGTGGCCAAGGCTTGGATGTGAGGGCGCGCCAGGCGATCGAACTCGATGCGATCGCACTCGTCTTTCTGCTTTTTGCCGTTCGCCTTGCACGTCAAAAACTGTGGCTCGCTGATCAGCAGGCGGTCGAGCGCCGGTGTGCCCGGAGTCACCGGCAGTTCAGGCTCGGCGGCTGGCGGCGCAGGGGCCGCCCCTGGCCCCTTACCGTCGCCGGGAGCGCCGGTAAGATCCGCGCTGCTGCTCTCGGCCGGCTGAGTGGGGACACTGGGGACCAACTTGAAGCCCGCCACACGCGGCCAAATGATGCCAATGGCAAAGCCGGCAGTCACGATCAGCCCCACCCTGCCAAAGCGCAGGCTTTCCTGCTTTGGGTTGGGGACCTCGATCTTCAGGGGCTGTCGTCGCTCTGCCGGCAAGTGACCTCGCGCTCGCGGCGCTCGTGTTGGAGGCCGGTTCTACCATATCGGTTCGATTGCGACCGTCCGTAATCGCACAATTGCGACCGTCTGTAATCGAGGAAATCGCGCCGTTTTGGCAAGCTTTTCGAGGATGGCGCCGGAATGGCTTTCATCCGGCAAACGATCCGGAGAGGATGACGAGGGCGTTCCATGAAGTCGTGTCCGCAGTGCAAGCTGAAGTACCCCGACGATGCTGCCGGGTGCTTCTTGTGTGGCGGGGCTCTAGTCGCGATTCAAGATCCGCTCATCGGGGTGACCATCGCGGGCCGCTACCAGATCGAGGAAGTACTCGGTCAAGGCGGCATGGCCACGGTCTATGCGGCCCGGCACCGGTTGGTCGATCGTCCGTGCGCGGTCAAGGTGATGAGCCCGCAGTTCACGCGGAACGAGGTGATCCGCGAGCGTTTTCGGCGCGAAGCCAAGGCCGCACAGAAGCTCGCGCATCCGAACATCATCGAGATCTTCGATCAAGGCGAGACGCCCGACGGCCATGTCTACTTGGTCATGGAGCTGCTGCGCGGCGAGACCTTGGCGGACGTGCTCGAGCACGGCAAAGTGCCGCTGGAACGCGGGTTACCGATCATGATTCAGATCGCGCGCGCGCTCGCCCGCGCCCACGACTTGGAGGTGATTCACCGCGACCTCAAGCCAGAAAACATCTTCTTGGCGCGGCTGGCGAACGGCGCCGATCAAGTCAAACTGCTCGACTTCGGCATCGCTCGCTCGATGCAAGACTCGCGCTTGACGGGCGCGGGTGAGGTATTCGGCACGCCCCAGTACATGGCGCCCGAGCGCATCACTTCGATCGAAGCTGGGCCAGCGGCGGACTTGTACTCGCTTGGGGTGATCATCTACGAAATGATCACGGGCACGTTCCCCTTCGATGCCAGCGACATCACGACTTACTTCATCAAGCACCTGAAAGAAGAGCCGGTCTCGCCCAAAAAGCACGACCCATCCATCCCCGCCGAGCTGGAACGGCTGGTCATGGAATGCCTAGCGAAAGACGCAAAAGACCGCCCGGTGGACGCGCACCGCGCCAACACCGATCTAATGAATATTGCGGGCGCTATCGGGCTTCGCATTCCGTCCGATGCCTTCGGCGACGAGATCGAATCGCGAGGCCCCGCAAAAACGCTGCCCCCGGTGGCGATCGACCGCTGGGTCAAACGCACCGCATTGTTCGAGCAGATGCTCGCCCTCGCCTTCGTCGGCGAGCGCCCGAGCCAGCTCGCGGAGTTGCTGGCAGAGGTCAAACGCCTAGTGCTCGAGATCAGCGAGCTGCGCGCCAAGGCCATCACCGAGCAGCGCGCGTTGGAGAGTATCGAGGCGCGCGGGCGCGAAATCCGGCAGCGACTGGGGCACGCGGTGGATGCCCTCGGCATCGACGCCAGCAAAGCTCGCGATGAATCGAAAGCGGCGCTGGCAGGCGCCGCCGCCCTGACGCTCGATTTGGATCGCCCCGCGCAAGAGCTGAAGCGTCGAGTGAGCGAGGTCATGCGCTGGGAGGGCCGCTCGGCGTTCGTCGAGCCGTATCCCGAGCTGGCCGCAGCTTACCGGCAGTGTGCCGATGTCGTAGACCAGTGGCTCGGCGCGAAGCAACGCCTGGCCGACGCCGAAGCACGCGTCGCCGCTCGGCGTGGCGAGGTCGAAGATCTCGAGTTCCAGATCCGAGAGCTGCGCTCGGTGCTGGCCAAGAATGAAGAAGAGCTCGAGCGCGAAGAGGGCGATCGCCGTAAGATTGTCGGCGAACTCGGTCCCCGCGCCGACGACTTGGAGGCACTGCTGCTGGAACGCGCGACGCGCTTTTGTCTCCCGCTGCGTAGTCGGCGGGAACTCATCCCGCTGTTCCGAGAGCTGGAATCCGACGCGCACGGCTGAGCCGGGCGCTCCGGGTAGCGCATTTTTCGTCCCGATCGTGGCGGATAAAAGCGCGGATCGAATGGCTTTTTTCAACCCCTTCAGTCGTTGTTCTGCTGGCCGTTGGTGGGCTTTCTGGGGCTAGCATCACGCTGGCCGCCTTTCCCGGGACCGCCGATGCACAGCGAAGTCGAAGTCGCCCAAAGCCGCAAAACGGACGGCAGCGTGCCCGCTGCGATCCGCAGCGAGCTCGAATCGAGATTGAATGCGGGCAGTTTGGAACTCCCGCTCTTGCCAGGCGTAGCCATGGAGATCACCTCCGCTGCCGCCAAAGAAGACGTCGACACGCGCACCATCGCCGACATGCTCAAGCGCGACGCGGCGCTCTCGGCCCACGTGCTGCGCATCGTGAACTCACCGGTGTACAGCCCCCGCGCGCAAATCGTCAGCCTGCAGCAGGCCGTGGCGCGGGTCGGCGCCATCAAGATCCGTGAGATCGCCTTGGTCATCGCTTGTCGCACCGGCGTGTTCAAGGCCAAAGGTTACGAGAAAGAGATCGACGAAGTGTTCACGCACTCGATCGGCACCGCCTTGTTCGCACAGGAGATCGCGCGGAATACGCGGAGCAACGTGGAAGATGCGTTTTTGTGCGGTCTTTTGCATGATGTCGGGCGACCCGTGGTGTTGCAAGCGCTGGTCACCTTACTGCGCGAGGCAAGAGTAGTCGCCGATCGCGAAGCCGTTTTGGGCTTGGTCTCGGAGCTACATGAGGCCGCCGGTTCGGCATTGGCCAAAGCCTGGGCGCTACCGGATACCGTGGTCACTGCGCTTGCAAGGCACCACTCGCCGCGCCTCGAGCAAGAGGGCGTGCCCGTACGCATCGTCTCGCTCGCCGATCGCTTTGCGCACTTGTCGGCCGAGAGCAACGGGCTGACCAGCGAGGCCGTGACGGGCCACCCTGCCCTCGCAGCGCTGGAAATTTACCCCGACGTGCTGGAAAAAATCCTCAAGCGCGCCACCGTGGTCAAAGAAACGATCGGAGTCATGTCGTGAACGAGAGTTTCGATTTGATCGTGATCGGCGGAGGGCCGGCTGGGCAAAAGGCGGCGGTGCAAGGCGCCAAACTCGGGCGCAAGGTGATGCTCGTCGAGCGCTCACGCTCGGTAGGCGGCGCGTGCGTGCGCTTCGGTACTATCCCCAGCAAAACCTTGCGTGAAACGGCGCTCGCGCTGGGCAAATTCCGGCGTCTGACCTCGCACGTCATGGACGTCAAGATGCCGGAGCACACTCAGATCGAGAGCCTGATGGCGCGCAAAGAAGAAGTGATTGCGTCTCACGAGAGGTACATGGGCGCGCAGCTGGCGCGCAACGGTATCGAGCAAGCGCAAGGCGTCGCGCGCTTCTTGTCGCCGAACGAGCTCGAACTCACCGACATCACCGGCGGCAGGCGGCGTGTCGGCGCGCCGTACTTCGTGATCGCGACCGGCTCTTCGCCGCGCACTCCGGACGACGTGCCCATCGATCACGAGCACCTCTTGGACAGTGATTCGATCTTGTCCGTGTCCTACCTGCCGGAGTCACTGACCGTGCTCGGCTCGGGCGTGATCGCCTGTGAGTATGCCTCGATCTTCGCCGCGCTCGGCTCCCAGGTGACCGTCATCGATCGCTCACCGCGCCCGCTCGCGTTCCTCGATCCGGAAATCAGCGATCACTTCACGCGCCAATTGCAGGAATTTGGCGGGCGCTACCTGGGCGGACGCAAGCTGGTCAACGTGGCGTGGGACGGCCTTTCCATGGTCGAAACCAAGCTGGACGACGGGCAGCTCGTGCGAAGTGAAAAGCTATTCTGCGCGCTTGGCCGCATCGCTCAGGTGCAAGGCCTGGGCGTCGAAGTCGCGGGCATCAAGCTCACCCCGCGCGGCCTGATCGCCGTGGACGAGCATGGCCGCACGGCCGCGCCGCACATTTACGCAGTCGGAGACGTGATCGGCCCGCCCGCGCTCGCCTCGACTTCGATGGACCAAGGCCGACGCGCGGTGTGCCACGCTTTCGGCGCCGAAGTGGGCGCCGCGCGTGAGGCAACGCCCACGGGGATCTACACCATCCCCGAGCTCGCGAGCGTCGGCCTGACCGAAGCGGAGGCGATCGAACGCCATGGCAGTGCGCTCGTCGGTCGCGCCAACTTTAGAGAGGTCGCACGCGGTCAAATCTCGGCTGCCGAAGACGGCTTACTCAAGCTCGTCGCGCATCCGGACACCGGCGTCATTCTCGGCGCTCACGCCGCGGGTGAGACCGCCGCAGATCTAGTGCACATCGGCCAAATGGCGATCCTGGGCGCCATGACGTACGACACGTTCATCGACGCGATCTTCAATTTCCCCACGTACGCTGAGGCCTATCGCATCGCCGCCCTCGACCTGTTCGGAAAACGTGCCCAGCGCGCCGCTGCCGCCGCCGAGTAAGCTTCGATTGGCGTCTTCCCGCTTCGGGCCAGGCAGACGCTAGCGAGTGCGGGTCCTGCGCGTTTTGGCGGGCTCGCTGTAAACGAGCAGCTCGGGCACGCTGCCCCGACGAGTGGCGTTGGAGTTGATGGCGCGTGTCGCCTGCACCGTGGCCGTGGAGAATTCTCGGTACAGCTCGCGAGTTTCTGGCGTGTACGAATTCGAAAGCAAGGTTTTTACGCCGCGCTCCGTCAAGCGCGCGAACGTCGCCGCGAGGCGCGCGTGCTCGACCGAGGTGAAGGCCACGGAATGATACGCGGCGAAGCTGGCCGTCTTCGACACGGGCACATACGGCGGATCGAAGTACACGAAGTCCCCACGCTTGGCCTTCTTGCATGACGCCTCGAAATCATCGACCGCGAGCTCTACGCCTTGCAGGGCCTCCGCCGCCGCCAACAAGCGCGGTTGATCGAGGATGCGCGGGTTCTTGTAGCTACCATACGGAACGTTGAACTCGCCGCTGCTGTTCACGCGGTAGAGGCCATTGTAACCGGTGCGATTGAGGTAGATCAGCCGCGCCGCCCGCGCCGCGTCCTTGCCAGGGCGGTTCGCGCGTACCTTCTCGCGCACCAAGTAGTAGGTTTCCTTGGTGCGCTCGAGCGCCGCAAGCTTTTCCAACTCGGCAATCACGGACTCGGCGTCGTCGCGCAGCGCGCTGTAGACGCGGATCAGGTCGGCGTTCATGTCGCTGAGCCGGGCGCGTTCGAACTTGCCGCGCGCGAACAAGGCAAAGAAGACGGCGGCGCCCCCCGCGAACGGCTCGTAGTATTTTTCGATTCGTTCGGGGAACGAGCGCTCGACGAAGGCGAGAATCGGCTCGAGAAGCTGGCGTTTGCCACCGGCCCATTTCAGGACTGGCTTTACGTCCGCTCGGGGTTGCATACGAGCCTGAGCGTCTACCATGGGCGGAACGCGCAGTACCAGGGGACTCGGCGGCCCGGCCGAAACCGAAACGGAATCGAGCCGCAACAGCCGGAACACACGCCGCGGCGGCCAATGGCACGAATGGCCTCACGTGGCGACTTCGAACGACTACCGCTAATCGACGTCTCCGGCTTGGAAAGCGCCGACCTTGCGACGCGACGCGCCACCGCGCTCGAGCTCGATCGCGCCGCGCGCAACTCGGGCTTCTTCTACGCTGCCGAACACGGGTTTGCGCCGTCCTTGATCGCCGGCTTGGAGTCGGCCGCGGCCGAGTTCTTCGCCCTGCCCGAAGCAACCAAGCAGCGTTACTACATCGGCGGCTCCACCAACCATCGCGGCTACGTGCCTCCGGGGGAAGAAGTCTTCTACGCCGGCTCGAAAGACACCAAAGAGGCCTTCGACCTATCCCTCGATCTACCGGCTTCGGATCCGGACTACCTTGCCGGCAATCGTCTGCTCGGTCCCAATCGCTGGCCGAGCGAGGTTCAGGATTTTCAGCAGCGCGTGGACGCCTACTATGGAGCCGTGACCGCGCTCGGCCGACGCTTGCTGCGCGGGTTCTTGCTCGCACTCGATCTACCGGAAGACCACTTCGACCACGTGCTGCAGAAGCCGCCCTCGCAGCTCCGCCTGATCCACTACCCGCTGCAAATGATTACGACCGACGCGCCCGGCATCGGCGCCCACACCGACTACGAATGCTTCACCATCTTGCACGCAACCTCGCCGGGGCTCGAGGTGCTGAACGCCGCGAACCACTGGGTGGACGCGCCCCCGGTGCCCGGCGCGTTCGTGATCAATATCGGTGATTTGCTGGAAGTTTTGAGCAACGGGCGCTGGGTATCGACCACGCATCGCGTACGCAAAGTGAAGGAAGAGCGCTACTCGGCGCCACTGTTCTTCAACTTGGACTACCACGCAGAAATCGCGCCCGCGCCGCACCTGGTGCAAAAGGATGGCGAGGCGCGCTACCCGTGCGTGCGCGCGGGTGAGCACCTGCTGGCGCAAACGGCGCAAAGCTTCGTGTACATGAAGGAGCAGATCGCGCGCGGCGAAATGCAATTGCCGAGCGGCGCGCTCGGCCTCGCGTCCTTCGCGCGCGAACGCGCGGAGCGAGCCGAGCAACCCGCGGTGAGCGCGTGAAACTCTCTTTGTTCGCCAGCGCGTGGTCGTTCGGAGGACTGTCGGCTTGTCGGCGCGAGGTCGAAAGCGGCGTGTTCGACGGCATCGAGGGCCCGCCGCCGGACAGCGCCGCCGACGTACGTGAGCTTGCGCGCTCGGGGCTCCCGTACATCGCAGAGATCTGCAGTGGTGGCTCTTACGCCCCCGCGTCGTCCGTGAGTTTCGACCGCCACTTTCAAGACTTTCGCACCCAGCTGGAGCGCGCCGCGGAAGCCAACGCACTCTTTTGCAGCTGCCTGGTCGGCTCCGACAGCTGGCCCCTACAGGTCGCGATCGATTTCTATGGGGGCGCACTCCTGGTCGGAAAACGTTCGGGCATCGAGCTCAGCTTCGAGACGCACCGCAGCCGACCCACGTTTCACCCGTGGGTTACCGCGGAGATCCTGCGCGCGTTGCCCGAACTGCAACTGACCTGTGATTTCAGTCATTGGTGCGTGGTGTGCGAGCGCCTACCCGACGACGAAGCGGTGCTCGACCTCGTCATCAGCCGCGCACGCCACGTGCACGCGCGCGTCGGCTACGCGCAAGGTCCACAAGTGCCCGATCCACGCGCGCCGGAATACGAGTCGGAGTTGCTCGCGCACGAGGGCTGGTGGCGGCGCATCGCGCTCTCGGCCGCTGAGCGCAGCCAGCCCATGCTGACGGTCACGCCCGAGTTCGGACCAGACGGATATTTGCAACAAGCGCCCTTCACGCGACACCCAGTCGCCGATCTGACCGAGCTCAATCGCTGGATGGCGCAGCGACAACGCGCGAAGCTCGGCGAGCTGCTAGCGGATGAAAAAGCGAAACCGGGCTAAGCGCGACGCACGCGCGCTACGCTTTCTCGTTTGTCGACTTCTTCAGGAGTGAGGGTCGAGGCAAAGGCGCCCTCCCAACCTTGGCCTTCTTCGAAACCTTGCCGCCCGTGACTCCTTTCAAAAGCGAGTGCGCGATCTGACTTCTTTCGCTGGGCTTCGGTTCTCGCTTCGGCATGTGGCGGAGGATGCCATCACTGGGGGCCGCGACCAAGAGTGCCGGGAATGCCGTCGAGCGCGGTCCCGAGCTGCGCGCGGCGAGCGAGGGGGCCCATGTCTTGGACGTATGTCGCAGGACATTGGGCGGCCTTGCTCCACACATACCGGCGTGTGACTATTCACACATGGCGACCAACCTCGCAATCGATGACCAACTTCTCGAGGAGGCTCGCCAGATCGGCGGTCAGAAGACCAAGCGCGCTACGTTCACGGAGGCGCTGAAGCGAGACAGCTGAATTGGTCGAGCTGATCCGAGAGGGCCGCGTGGCGATGATCGGGGCGATCCGTCAGGAAATCTTGTCGGGGATTCGGGCGAGCGAGCAGTATAGGAAGCTACGAGATCGACTGCGAGCGTTCAGCGACGAGTCTGTCGGCGCCACCGACCACGAAGAAGCTGCCATGTGCTTCAACCGTTGTCGGGCAAAGGGGCTTCAGGGTCAAACGCAGACTTCCTGATCTGTGCGCTGAGCTTGCAGCGAAAGTTCGCGATCCTGACTACCGATACAGACTTTACGGGCTTCGCGCGGGTTTTCGGATTCGAGCTGCACGCCCCGCGGTGAACTCGGCGGTCCTCCCAGTCATGGTGGAACGAACGGCTCGAGTCACCAGGTCGCGGGTTACGCTCTTAGCTGCACGGCATCTTCGGCTAGCCGTAGCCTCCGCACGTCGCAGCTCATCGGCAGGGGCCACCTCCACCTGCGCAGAAGAGCCATTGGTTGCCATCAGGGTACGTTACGCGAACGCGAACGCCTGAGCCTTGCGCCTTTCCGACGACAACCTCATCGGCAGTGATTGTCCCGTCGGGCGAGAGAAGGTTTCTGCCGGGTAGTCCGCCCAGCAAGCAGCCATCGGCTTCGGGCACGAGGTCGATGCGCTCGACGTCACCTCCGCAAATCCAAGAGCCCTCGCAAGGAAAGCATTGCGCGCCCGAATCGTTGCCGCCCGCACTTTCGCCAGCTGATCCAGGGAGTTGCTGAGCACCGCCAGCACCGCCAGCACCGCCAGCACCGCCAGCACCGCCAGCACCGCCAGCACCGCCAGCACCGCCAGCACTCGCGGCATCACCCCCTGCACTTTCGCCACCCCACCCTGCGAGCTGCTGGAAACCGCCTGCGCCGCCCGGTCCTTGACCGTCAGTGCTCGAACCGCACGCTGCCAGGACAAGCGTCATGAATATGAATGCCAATGACTTCATGTCAGCGCTCCGTCTTCTCGGCCGCAGTCGACCGTTCGCCCTCCAAATCGTATCAGGCTGAAGCTGCGCGGGTCCAGCGCAACGAAGTGCAGGCGTGACCCGTTACGGCCGCAGCGTTTCATCGTTTGCCACGGCGCTCGCGGGAAAATTCATGCGGGGGCTTTGGCTTCGGTGGCCTCTGGCCGTACGAGGAACGTGGTCGAAAAATACAGACTAGTGACGCGTAGCGATTTTGATGGACTCGTGTGCGCAGTGCTCCTGAAGGACCTTGGCATTCTGGATGAGATCAAGTTCGTCCATCCCAAGGACATGCAGGACGGCAAAGTGGAGGTGACCGACCGGGATATCACCACGAACGTGCCGTACGTACCGGGCGTGCACTTGGCGTTCGATCACCATTTGAGTGAGACCAGTCGCGTCAAAGAGCGGCCCAGCAATCACATCATCGATCCGAGCGCTCCTTCGGCGGCACGCGTGGTCTACGACCACTACGGTGGCCGCGCAAAATTCCCACACATCAGCGAAGTCATGATGGCAGAGGTCGACAAGGCCGACGCCGCTCAGTTCTCGCGAGAGGAAATTCTCGAACCCGGTGGTTGGGTTTTACTGAACTACCTGATGGACCCCCGCACCGGCCTAGGTCGCTTTCGGGACTTCAGGATCTCGAATTACCAGCTAATGATGGACCTCATCGATGCCTGTCGCACGCTCAGCATCGACGAGATACTGCAGCTGCCGGACGTCAAGGAGCGGGTCGACCTGTACAATGCCCACCAAGCGGAGGCGCGCGCTCAGCTGGTCGCCTGTTCTACGGTGCATGCGAACTTGGTCGTGCTCGATCTGCGCGAGCAAGAGGTCATTCACCCCACGAACCGCTTTCTCATCTACGCAGTGTTCCCGCAGTGCAACATCTCGATGCACGTTCTTTGGGGGCTCAAGAAGCAGAACGTCGTGTTCGCGATGGGCAAATCGATTCTCGATCGCAGTTCGAAGACCATCGTGGGTGAACTTGCGCTGAGCTACGGTGGCGGCGGTCACAACGCCGCCGGCACCTGTCAGATCGACACCGACAAGGCAGCCACCGTGCAAGCTGAACTGATCGCGAAAATTACGGCCGACGGCTGACCATACGTCAACGGGCCAGAGCAAGCACACACACCACGACCACCCAGACGCCGACCGCAACAACGACGCCAGGCGGCATGACTTTCTTCGTGCGTAGGAACGCGGGCAGGAAGCGAGCGATGAGGGCGAGTGCGCTGACTGCGCCCAGTCCCGCACCGATGGCCAATGACCCCGAGCTGGCCAGGTAAGCGGCGACACCCATCAGGGCCGCGGACGCAAGACCCGCGATCAGCGAGGCCCGGCTCTTCGCCTTCACGTAGCCGATGACCCCGCCCACCAGCAGCAGAAACCCGTAAAATACAAGCGAAGGAACGAGCAAGGACAACATGCGCGTCCTTGTATCACGCACTGCCGGCTTTCCGCTGAGCGGCGCGACATTGGCCCGGCGCACGGCAATCTCAGCAGTGAACGACACAGAGGCGAGCGCGGGTCGAGCGCAGCGAGGTCCGCGTCTGCTTCAAGCGGTTGTTGGGCGGCGACGCGAAGGGTTCACACGCCAATAACGTCGACGTATTCGGCGTGAGTTGCCAGGGCCTCGAGATCGTGTGGATCCGAGGTCAACACGGTGCCGGCGGGCTCGGCGTGCGCAACGACGAGAGCGTCGACCGCGGAACCGCGCCTCGCGCGTCGTCTGATCAGCGCCGCGCGCCTGGCGAGGGTCTCGGGCAGAGTTTGGGTGACGTCGCAGGTCTTGAGGAATCGGTTCTCTGGGGCATCACGACCGGGATGGCCTTCCAAGCATTCGACCAAGACCACCGACGGCACGCGAGGTGGCCAGAGTCCCTCCTCGCGAAGCGCCAAAATCAGGGCCAGAGCCTTCGGAGAACGCTCTGCGAGACAACTCACGCCGCCTGAATCGAGAACCAGCATCGTAACTACCCGGTCTTGCGGCGGGGGCGCGCCACGAGCTTCTTGACGACTGCAGTCGCGGCGGCGCGTTGTCGAGCAGTCGGTTTTCCGACTTCGGCTATCAACTCTGCAACGTACTTGTCCCCCTCGGCAAGCAGTTGTCGTCGACGAACCTCGGCTCGAACAGCGCCTTGCAACAACTCCGAGGCGGGAAGTCGGCGCTTCTTGACCAAGTCGTAAAGCTCGTCAGGCAGGTACACCTGCATCCTAGGCATGCGCCTAACTATACGCCCTCGGGCGAAACGAGCAACTGGTGGAGCAACGGCGGCGGCGACATCTGCCGCCCGTCGTCCGCCGTCCGCCCAAGTCAATAATTGGAACGACCGGCTCGAGTCACCAGGCCGTGGGTTACGCTCCTAGCTGCAAGGCAAGAAGAGCAGAGCCACATGGTGAAAGGCGCCGGTCTATGGCGAATAATGCACGATTTATAGGACTGGATGTGCATGCAGAGACGATCGCGGAGGCGGTGGCCGAGGGACGCAATCAGGTGCGGTCGCTTGGCACGATTGCCAATCAACCGGAGGCGATGCGGCGGCTTCTCGGGAAGCTCGGCAAGCTGACCCGAGCTCAAAGTTTGCTACGAAGGTTGGCCAACGGGCTACGCACCTTATTGGGAGCTGACGCGTCTGGGCGTGCAATGCGAGGTGATCGCGCCGTCGCTCGTGCCGATGAAGTCTGGTGATCGGATCAAGACCGATCAACGGGATGCTGAAAGGCTCGCGCGGTCGTATCAGCCGGGGCTCTGACGGCTGTGTAGGTCCCGGACTCCAAGCATGAAACCCTGCGCGACTGGTTCGAGGAAGAATCGGAGCACCTCCGCCAAAATTCAAACCGTTTCAACGCGGAACGTGTCACGGGGCGCGCTCCGGTTCGGTCAGACCAACTCGTATTTGAGCCGCATCCACGCCGCACCACAGGCAGGAAACGCAGGCCAAAAACATCGTTCGCCGGCGGGGTTCGTGGATAGCCGGATAGGTCGGTATATGCGAATATCGTGACGCTGGGCTGCCGGGCCACGCTGGGCGCGAGGTTTCACCTGAGCGTCACCGTGGCGGTGCTGCGGATTTGCGCTTCGTTTCTGGCCGGCTTCGGCGCGCGGGGTCGTTTTGGAAAACCTGACGACGCGAAGGGGTCACGTGCCAGCAACCGCGCGGCATCGGCAGCTGAGGCAGGCTCAGCGCCGTGGTCGGAGGTCGCCGCGGCATGCCGCCTCGGCGCGAAGCGTGGTTCGTAAAAACCGGGTGAGCGTCGTCATGGCCGAAAAGAAGACCGTCGGGAGTGTCACGTACAAAGAGCAGGGGCAAGAGTACTTCGAGAAGCGTGGCTTGAAGCGCCATGCGCGCATTTGGTCACTCTGGGCGCTGGGGGTCGGCGCGGTGATCTCGGGTCAGTTCTCGGGCTGGAACTTTGGCATCGCCTCGGGCGGTTGGGGCGGGCTGTTCATTGCCGCAATCATCGTCGCGGTGATGTATCTGGGGCTCAGCTTTTCGCTGGCCGAGATGTCACCGGCCATGCCCCACACGGGTGGCGCATATTCGTTTGCGCGCAGCACGATGGGGCCGTGGGGCGGATTCGTGACCGGGCTCGCCGAGAGCATCGAGTACATCATGACGCCCGCGGTGATCGTGTTTTTCATCGGCTCGTACCTGACGGGTATTTTCGAAACACCGCCGGCGTGGCAGCCCGCCTGGTGGGTGGGCTCGTACTTCGTGTTCGTGCTGCTCAATTATTGGGGGGTGTCCCTCTCGTTCAAGGTATCCGTCGTGGTCACGGTGCTGGCGCTGGCGGTCTTGGCCGTGTTTTGCATCAGCGCGCTGCCGCATGCAGATTTCAACCGCTGGGCACTGAATGTGGACGTGGGACCGGACGGCAAATTGATCGAGCTGCCCAACGGTGGCGGTCCGTTTTTGCCCTTCGGGCTCGGCGGCGCGTTCAGTGCGATGCCGTTCGCGGTTTGGCTGTACCTCGCGATCGAAGAGTTGCCGTTGGCCGCCGAGGAATCGCACGATCCCAAAAAGGACATGCCCAAGGCGCTGCTGCTGGGCATCTCCACGCTGATCTTTTCCGGCCTGTCGGTGATGGTGCTGAACGCGTCGATCGGCGGCACCGAGCCCGGGCAAATGCACGGCGCATACTCGCTTGCCACCGCGGCCGAACCGCTGCTCGATGGCTTTCGCGTGTTGTACGGCGCGGGTGTGGCCAAGTTGCTTTCGCTGTTCGCCGTGATTGGCCTGATTGCCAGCTTTCACACCATCATTTTTGCCTACGGCCGCCAGATCTATTCGCTGTCACGCGCGGGTTACTACTTGCCGTTCATGTCGATCACCCACGGCTCGCGCAAAACGCCTTACATGGGCTTGCTCACGGGTACTGGCATCGGCCTGTTGGTATTGATGACGGTTTGGTTCTCGCGGGGGGCGGAAGAGGGCGGCGCAATCATCGGTGGCACGCTGCTCAACATGGCCGTGTTCGGCGCCATGATTTCGTACACCTTGCAGGGCGTGTCGTTCATCCTGCTTCGCTTGAATCTGCCCGACATTCCGCGCCCTTACCGCAGCCCGTTCGGCATTACGGGCGCGGCGCTCACGGTCGTGATCGCGCTTTGGACCATGTACTACCAGTTTCGAGACCCCGCCTACGTGAAGGGCGTGTACGCTGCGTTGGCCTGGTACGTCGCCGGTCTCGCTTACTTCGCGCTGATCGGACGACACCGCCTGGTACTTTCTCCCGAGGAACAGTTCGCCATCAGCAAGGGAGCTTCTGTCGAGAAAGGTGATAAAGCCGAGGAGGCGATCGAAGACGCCGCCGCGACCCTGCCCTCGACGGGCGCCTGAAAGAACAGCTCACCCATGCCAGGTTCGTTCGTAAGCACGCTCGCCGGCCGCAGCTACACCTTCGCAGACCTGCGTGAGCTAATGGCAAAAGCGACTCCAAAGCGCTCGGGGGATGAACTCGCCGGAGTAGCGGCGGCGTCCGCCGAGGAGCGCGTCGCCGCGCAAATCTGCTTGGCGGAAGTGCCGCTCGCGCGCTTTCTTCAAGAGCCGCTCATCCCGTACGAGCTCGACGACGTGACGCGCCTAATCATCGACTCGCACGATGCGGCCGCGTTTGCGCCCGTGGCTGGCCTGACGGTTGGCGAATTCCGCAATTGGCTGTTGGCGTACGAGACGGACACCAGCTCGCTGACAGCGCTCGCACCAGGGCTCACGCCGGAGATGGTGGCAGCCGTCACCAAGCTGATGGGCAATCAAGATTTGGTCTTGGTTGCCAGCAAATGCAGCGTCATTACTCGCTTTCGCTCCACGATTGGCCTGCCGGGAACGCTCGCCGTGCGCTTGCAACCCAATCACCCCGCGGACGACCCGCACGGCATCGCGGCCTCCATCTTCGACGGACTTTTGTACGGCTGCGGTGACGCCGTAATCGGCATCAACCCCGCGACCGATAGCCTGAGCGCGATCGAGACGTTGCTGCGCCTGCTCGACCAGCTAATCGCGCGCCACCAAATCCCTACGCAGTCTTGCGTACTCGCGCATGTCACGACTCAACTCGAAGCCTTGCGGCGTGGTGCACCGCTCGATCTGATGTTCCAATCGATCGCAGGAACGGAGGCCGCCAATCGCAGCTTCGGTGTGACTTTAGGACTC
>Ga0247740_1000248_pt1 | contig 28702 bp, 20 predicted proteins | sample UWRJL148409B2_FD_180942 | JGI IMG/M metagenome (GOLD analysis project Ga0247740, IMG submission 180942) | Plant litter microbial communities from Arlington Agricultural Research Station in Wisconsin, United States - UWRJ-L148-409B-2 | ecosystem: Environmental > Terrestrial > Plant litter >...
GTTCGACTTCGTCGATTTTTACGTCGAGTACTACCGGACGGGCGCGGGCAAATCACATCCCGACGCGAACCGCCGTTGGAAGAACGCCGCGCGCGTGCGCTTCAACGTCGAAACCAAGACCGACCCGCGCGAACCCGAGAGCACCAAGACCGTGGGTGAGTTCGTGACCGCGATCGGTAGTCGGATCATGGCCCACGGTCTGCAAGACCGCGCCGATCTGCAGAGCTTCGATCTGCGTACGTTGCTGCAAGCGCAGGTCGATTTTCCGCTGATCCGTAAGGTCGTGCTGTTCGGTGACTTCGGCAAATGCGTCAATCCGGACAGCGCCGACGCTGCCGCGGGCCGCACCTATTGCGACGACAGCACCAACCTGCAGCCGCTCGACATCACGAAGCCCGTCACCCAAGACTTGGCCGACCGCAACAACACGCCCTGGCTTGGGGGGCTGTTCTGGCCCTATCGCCGCACCACGCTCGATCTCAAGACTCGCTCGCAGGCCAGCGGCGGCTTCGAGGGCATGGCCGTCTCGCCCGATGGCAGCAAGTTGTACCCGCTGCTCGAGAAGCCGCTCGACGGCGTGGGCAACACGATCATCGCCAGCGAGTTCGACACACGGACCTTGAAGTACACCGGCAAGACCTTCACCTATCAGTTCGACAAGGGCGTTTCGATCGGCGAGTTCATCCTGTTCGAAGCGGACAAGGGCTTGATCATCGAGCGCGACAACTCGCAAGGTGATCTGAACGGGTACAAAGCCATCTTCCAAGTGAAGCTGCCCAAGAACGGCGGCGCGATGAAGAAGGAGCTCGTCCAAGATCTGATGAAGATCGCCGACCCGAGCAACTTGACGGCGGGCACCGGCCTATTCGGTGACGTCGGCCTCGGCAACCCCTTCTCGTTCCCCTATCAGACGATCGAGAGCGTGCTGGTAATGAGCCCAGACACGATCGCGGTCATCAACGATAACAATTACCCGTTCAGCATCGGTCGTCACGTGGGCAGCAAGTTGCCCGATGACAACGACTTCATCTTCATCCGTCTGCCGAAGAAGCTGTACTGAGTTCGGAAATTTCGCGGTTCCGAAGCAAACGAATCGCGAATCGGGTCGCCGAGCTGGTCTCGGCGGCCCGTGTCTTTTCGTACGCCACGTGTCGACGCGCTTCGCCGAATTGTTACGGCGATGTCGCGCAGCGCGCTGGGCGGTTCGCGTACGTTCGCCGCAAATTGGGCGCTCGCGCGTCGCGAGCGCCCACAGGAGATTTAGCAATGATCCGGATTACTGGCGGCTCGCGGTGCGCAGCACTACTCGCGTTGATGGGACTCACGGTCGGGATGTCGGTGTTCGGCTGTAGCGCCGCCGATTCGACCGCGACGGGCTCGGAAGCGAACGCGGAGGTCGGCTCGATCGGTCTCGCGCTGCAGAGCGGCGGCATCACACTGAATAGCGTTGGCTACACCATCGTCGGCCCGGGCTTCACCAAGTCCGGCACGATCAACGTCGCCAACAGCACGCTGATCTCGACCGTGATCGGCGGCATTCCCGCTGGCAACGGCTTCTCGATCACGCTCAACGCGAGCGACGCGGGCAACACCGGCATCGTGTGCACGGGCTCTGCGAGCTTCAACGTCACGGCCGGCGCGACGACCAGCACTCAGGTCAAATTGCAGTGCAAGGCGCCGCCCAAGACGGGCGGAGTCTTGGTGAACGGAACGGTCAACATCTGCCCGGTGATCGACTCCCTGTCCGTCGCCCCGGCCGAGACCAGCGTCGGCAACTCGGTCGGCTTGTCTGCCTCCGGTAGCGACGCCGACAAACTCCCCAGTGCACTCAGCTACGCTTGGACCGCTACTTCGGGAACGATCGCGGGCGCTAGCTCGGCGAACGCCTCCTTGACCTGCACCACGGTCGGCCCAGTGACGGTCACGTTGACCGTGAGCGATAGCGACTGCACGGACACGCTGTCGCAGACCGTGACCTGCTCGCCCGCGTCGAGCGGCAGCGGCGGGGCAGGCGGTGCGACCAGTGGATCTGCAGGTTTCGGCGGGGTCTCCGGTGGCGCTGGCGGCACGGGCGGCGCTGCGGGTGGTGCAGGCTCGAACGGTGGTCTGATCAAGATCAACGAAGCCGAGTCGAACGGCGGCATTCCGGGCGACTGGGTGGAGCTGTACAACGCCGGCACGGCCGCGATCGATCTTTCCGGCTATGTGTTCCGCGACAATGACGACACGCACACGTACGTGATCCCCACGGGCACCGTCGTGGCCGCGGGCGCTTACTACTTGCTCGAAGAAGCGGCCTTCGGCTTCGGTCTCGGCGGCAACGAATCGGCGCGCTTGTACTTGCCGGGCGGCACCACGATCGTGGACAGCTACAGCTGGACGGCTCACGCGACGACGACTTATGGCCGTTGCCCGAACGGCACCGGCGCGTTCGGCACGAGCTCGACCAGCACCAAGGGCGCGGCCAACGACTGCGGCAGCGGTGGCTCGGGCGGCGCGGGTGGTTCAGGCGGCGCCGGCGGCGCGGCCGGCAGTGCTGGTTCGGGCGGTGCGGCACCCGCGTTCACGGTTTGGCCGGGCCAAAACGATGTCGTCACGGTCGACGTCGCGAACACCTTCACTAGCAATCTGAGCGGGCTGTTCTACGAGCCGGCGCAGGACTCGAGTCCCGCTGTGCTGTGGGGTGCGCTCAACGGGCCGTCCAAAATCTACCGGTTGCTGAAAAACGGCACGAACTGGGTTCCCGACACGGCCAACGGTTGGGCCGCTGGCAAGACGCTCAGGTACGCCAACGGTCTGGGTAGCCCGGACACCGAAGGCGTGACCAAAGCGGCGAGTGGTGCCAGCACGCTCTACATCGCCTCCGAGCGCGACAATGAGAACAACGGGGTCAGCAAGCTGGTCGTGTTGATGTACGACGGCACCGATCCCGCGGCCACGATTAGCGCACAGCGCGATTGGGACCTGACTTCGAACCTACCGGTCATGGGCGCGAACCTCGGCCTCGAAGCCATCGCTTGGATTCCGGACTCGTACTTGGTGTCGAAGGGCTTCATCGACGAGAGTAAGAACTTGCCGTACGACCCGGCCGCCTACCCCAACCACGCGGGTGGCATCTTCTTCGTCGGTATCGAAGGAAACGGCATGATTTACGGCTACGCCCTCGATCACGTGGGCGGGGGCTACACGCGCGTCGCGACCATCGCGAGCGGCAACTCGGGGATCATGGATCTCAACTTCGATCGCGACGTGGGTTACCTGTGGGCGATCTGCGACGACACCTGCCAGGGGCGCTCGAACGTACTCGACATCGACACCCGCCCGGGTTCGCCCACGTTGGGCAAGTTCTACGTTCGTCGCGGCTTCGAGCGTCCGAGCACGATGCCGAACACGAACAACGAAGGCTTCGCCATCGCGCCTGAGTCGACTTGCGTCGCTGGCTTCAAGTCGGTGTTCTACTCCGATGACAGCAACGTGAACCAGCACGCCATCCGCCGGGACTCGATCCCCTGCGGTCCGTTCCTGCTCTAAGTTCGCGTGTTTCCAGATTGCGTCGAGAACCGCCGGTAGCTCATAACTGGCGGTTTTCGCGCTGCATCCGCCGAGTCGAGGCTGTGGCAATTACGCTCTAAACTCCAGCCCTGGCTGTCCGTTCTATCGGCCTGAGATGAGCTCCCCCTCTGACCACGCAAGCGATCCCGACTCGATCCAGACCCTGCCCGCTTCCGAGCTGGTGACGGAGAACGGCGCGCCGCTTTCCGAAGGTTGGGACAGCGAGGCGCCCACCGCCGTGCACTCTCGACGCCCGTTGTTCGCGGGCCCGCCGCGCTTGCCGACCACCTGAGGTCGCCTCGGGTGCGCACCGGCGCACGAATCGAGGCCCGCAGAAGCTAACGTTTGCGAGCCACCGATTCGGGCACTACGTTGCCCGAATGCAGGTCACGATCGTTCCTTGTCTCACCGATAACTACGCGTACGTGCTGCTCGCGCCAGGCTCGAAGCGCGCGGTCGTCGTCGACCCTGGCGAGGCCGAGCCGGTCGAGCGTGCGCTGAGTGAGCTCGGCGTCACCCTGGGCGCAATCCTGGCGACGCATCATCACGGCGATCACGTGGGCGGCAATGGCGCGCTCGCGCAGCGCTTCCCAGGCGTTCGAGTGTTCGGCTACGTCTCCGATCGCGGCCGCATCCCGGCCCAAACCGACTTCGTCGAGGACGGCGCGACCGTCGAGACCGAGGGGCTGTCCTTCCGCGCGTTGTACATCCCTGGCCACACGTTGGGCGCCGTCGCCTATTACGGAGAGGGCGCCGTGTTCACGGGCGACACGCTGTTCGCAGCGGGTTGTGGTCGCTTGTTCGAAGGCACGCCGGCGCAAATGTACCAGTCGCTGAACGTCACGTTGGCCGCGCTGCCGGACGCCACGCTCGTCTATTGCGGGCACGAATATACGGCCTCCAACCTGCGTTTCGCCGCTCACCTCGAGCCCGAGAACGCGGCCGTCACCGCCAAGGCCGCACGCGTCGCCGAGCAACGCGCGCGCGGGGAGGCGACCGTGCCTTCCACACTCGCGGAAGAAAAGGCCACCAACCCGTTCATGCGCGTCGCTAGCCCGGCGATCATCGAGCGCGTCTCCAGCCGCCTCACGAGTGATCATTCTCCCGCTGCCATTCTGGGTGCCGTGCGTGCTGCCAAAGATCAGTTCTAAGTGCGCATTCGCGACGCTCGCGCTCGTCGCGTCGTGCGTGCCACTGGCTTGCAAACGCAACGCGCCGCCCGGTTCGGAGCAAGCCCGCGACGCGCAATCAGTCGGCACGCATTCGCTCGGTACGCCCGCGCGCCCCGCGCTCGCCCCCCCCATGCTCCCGGCGCAGGAGATCACCTGGGATTATCCCAACACCGAACTCGGGCGAATGCGCGTGGTCGTGCTCGTCCCCGAGCGCGAGGCGGATGCGCGTCTGCCCGTGCTAGTCGCGTTGCATGGGCGGGGTGAAGCGCTGAAGGGGGTCGAGCTCGGCGCGCGTGGCTGGGTCGACGACTACACCTTGCCAAGGACGATCGAGCGTTTGCATCGTCCGCCGCTCACGCTCGATGATCTCCGCGGTTTCGCCGACGAAGCACGCCTGGCACGCCTCAACGCGAGTCTCGTGGAGCGGCCGTATCAGGGTTTGATCGTGGTCTGTCCGTACACGCCAGATACGCTGCCCGCCGACGAATCGATCGACAAGGCCTTGCCCCTTGCGCGTTTCGTGGTCGAAACCGTGCTGCCGCGCGTCTCCCGTGAGACACCGGCGCTGGGGACGCCCGAGAGCACCGGCATCGACGGCGTGAGCTTGGGCGGGCGCGCGGCCCTCGGCATCGGACTTTTGCGCCCCAAGGCCTTCGCGGTCGTGGCTTCATTGCAAGCCGCGCTGCGCAGCGACAACTCCGCAGACATCTTGCGCCGTGCGCGTGAAGCCAAAGTTCAGAAGCCGCAACTATTCGTGCGCCTACTAACCAGCAGCGACGACTATTTCCTGAAGGCCAATCAGCTCTTGGCAACGGACCTGGCCACCGCCGGCATCCGCACCGAGCTCGTCACGATCCCCGGTCCCCACGATTACGATTTCAACCGTGGCCCCGGTGGCTACGAGATGTTGATGTTTCACGATCGCGTGCTGCGCGGTCAGCCCGAGTTTTGAGCTTTCATTTTGGGGGGTGCTCCTGAGCGGCGCTGCGCGCACGGGGGCAGCTCAGTAAGGCTCAGCCGAACGCCTCGGCCTCGAGCAACTCGGCGAGCGTGCGCACGGTGCCGCCCGCGGCGTGGTCGAAGCGCACGCCGATCATCGAAGCGCCGCCTTCCGGATCGGGCAGACGGCGCGACCAGACGAGCACGCCACGCAAGGCGAGTGGATCCCAGAGATGCGGCGTGTCGATCACCAGCTCGACGCGGGTCCCGCTCAGCGCCGAATCCGACGCCTCGACGCACGCGCCGCCGATCCCCAGGTCGACCACGCGCACATCGCGGTTCCAGGTCACGTGTGGGTCGAGCGCTCGCAGTGCGCCGGCCAAGCTCACCGACAGCCGCGACAGAGCGCGGAAATGAGCACGGTCAGCGTCAATTCGCGACTCAGCAGCTTCCATGGATTCCGTTGTTGTTGTAAATCGACAAGGCCTGCACGGCGATAGCTAACTAGTTGGGGTTCTCGAGGCGGCAAGGCTACGATAGCGGACCCTACTCGGTTGAGTGAAGCCCTGGCGAAGTCCGAGGGTTTACCAAGTCTTGGGTGCTTTGGAGCAACGCTTTCATGAGCCAGGATACGCGAAAAGACCCCCGCGCAAAGGTGCTCACCATGACGGTCCGCTACAAGAGCGCGACCCTGGATGAGTTCATCGAGCATCACTCGTACGATGTCAGCCGCGGCGGCATGTTCATCAAGACTCCGTCGCCCTTTCCGCCGGGCACCCTGCTCAAGTTCGAGGTGAAGATCGCCGCGGATCAAAAGGTGATCCAAGGCGTGGGGCGCGTGGTCTGGAAGCGGGACAGCGAGACCCAGGCCGACGTTCGCCCGGCCGGCATGGGCGTGAAGTTCATCAAGATCGACGACGCGTCGCGCAAAGTGATCGATACCCTGGTCGAATCGCGGGGTGATGCGGCGAGCGCCTACGAGGCCGGTGGTGGTGATGGTGGCAATCCGTCTGCGCCCGTGCCCGGACCGACGCCAGCGGCCGCGTCTTCGAAGACGCTCGCCGCCGCGACTGAAGGCGCCAAAGCGCCGAACCTCCGCAAATCGACGATGATTGGTTTGGGCGCAATGAACCCGGGCAATCGCCCGCCAGCGGCGGGCACGCCTGCGCCCGCGCCGGTCGCTGAAGACAAGCCGCCCGCGTCGTTCTTTCCCGAGACGCAGTCGGTTGCGGATATGCCGCCGCCCGAAGACCGCACGGTGATGAAGCAAGCCGCCGAGCTCCTTCAAGACGCCCTGCGAGGGGCGGGCGGATCCATGGCCGAAGTCGGTTCGAGCGCTAAGCCCGCTGAAGCGTCGACCAAAGCCGCGGCCGCGAGCGCCGCAGAGCCCGAAACAAAGACGAGCGCCGAGCCTGCGTCGGTCGCGCTGGCGCCCAAAGCCGAAGCCAAGCCGGAGCCTAAAAAGGAGGCTGAGCCGCCTGCAGCCGCTTCGGTGAAGCCGGTCTCGGTCAAACCCGCAGCCGCCGCTTCGACGAAGTCGGCGGTGCCTACGGCCCGCAAAGCGGGTGCCGTATCCGCGGCGCCAGCGAACCGCCGCGTGTCGGTGCCAGCGGCGGTGGCCGCGCCGACCAGCAGTGGTAGCGGTGGTCGTGTGGTGGTGATCGCGCTCGTGATCGCCGCTACGGGTGGCCTCGTGTACGCGTTCTCATCGGGTAACAAGCCGCCCGAGCCCGAGCCTGCGGTGAGCACCGAGCCCGCAGCTTCCGCGGCGCCGGTCGCGAGTGAAGAGCTGCCCGCTCCATCGCTGTCCGCGAGCGCCTCGGCCGCGCCCGTAGAGAGCGCGGCTCCGCCTGCGTCTGCCTCTGCTGCCCCGCCCGCGTCTGCCTCGGCTGCGCCCGTCGTCAATCTGCCTCCGGTTGCGCCGCAGGTGCCCGCGGTCGCCGTGCCCAAGCCCGCCCCCGTGCTGCAAGCGCGCCCCGTCGCCAAGCCGAAGCCTGCCGAAGCCGCGCGTCCAAGCGAACCGAGTGAGCCTTCAGCTCCGAGCGCGCCCGCGCCCAGCGAACCTACCGCCGAAAAGCCGGCTACGCCTCCGCCTGCTGCGGCTCCGACCCCCGCCGCCCCCGAAGCACCGGCGCCAAAGCCGAAGCCCATCGAGCCGGCCGGTGACAACCCGTACTGAGCCCACGCTCGATTCATGAGCGGCTCCTCCCATCCTAAAGGAGGCGAGGTCGATCCGCGCATCGGCACTCTGCTGGCCGAGCGCTATCGGATCGACGCGTTGGTCGGCGAGGGCGGCATGGGCAAGGTGTACTCCGCCGAGCACGTGCTGATGCGCAAACGCCTGGCCGTAAAGGTCTTGCGGCGCGAGCTGACCAGCGTGCCCGAGGTGGTCGCACGCTTCGAGCGCGAGGCCATGGCCGCCGGCAACATCGAGCACCCGAACGTCGCGGGCGCGACGGACTTCGGCAAGCTCTCGGACGGCGCGGTATTTTTGGTGTTGGAGTTCGTCTCCGGGCACAGCCTGAGGGACGAGATCGCGCGGGCTCCGTTCAGTGTCGACCGCGCGTTGCACATCGCTCGGCAGATCGGCAGCGCGCTGTCGGCGGCGCACGCGCAAGGCATCGTGCATCGCGATCTCAAGCCCGAGAACGTGATGCTGGTCGAAAAGGGCGGCGATCCGGACTTCGTGAAAGTCTTGGACTTCGGCATCGCCAAGGTACCGCTGGGCGACGTTGCGGGCAGCGCCGCCAAGAGCAATCCGATCACCAAAGCGGGCATGGTGTTCGGCACGCCGGAGTACATGGCGCCCGAGCAGGCGCTCGGACAAAACGTGGATGGCCGCGCAGATCTGTATGCCCTCGGCGTGATCCTGTTCGAGATGCTATCGGGAGTGCGGCCATTCAGCAGCCAAAGTTCCGTCGGCATCCTGGGTCAGCAACTCTCGAAACCGCCGCCCACGTTCGCCGAGCGCGTGCCTGATTTGCTCGTGCCGCCCGCGGTCGAACAGATCACGCGCAAGCTGCTGGCCCGCGATGCCTCGGAGCGCTACGACTCGGCGACCGAGCTTTCCCGCGCGATTGACGCGCTACTCGCGCCCATTCCGGGGCAGGGCGTGTACCGCTACACGCTGGCCGATGGTTCGCGGCCTTCACTGGCCGGTGCCGAAGCGGATCGCGCCGCATCCGGAGCCGCGGCGGGCGCTGCGGGCGTGCCCGCGCTGCAAACGCGCGAACCACCGCCGAGCAGCGCGCCCCCGCTCGCCCCCGGGCCGCCCGGCTTGAAGACGAACTTCATCGGCTTCGTGCGTCGCTTCGAGCGCATGCGCCGCCGTCTGCCTCCGCCCGTGCGTGATGCATTGCGTGCCGTGCCCACTCCGGCGCTACTCGTCGCGAGCTTGCTGCTGAGTGTACTTTTGATTCTGTTGCTGATTGGGCTTTTGGGTAAGGGCGTGCGCGCCGTGCGCGGCACGCAGCCGCTGTCGGCCAGCGCCGCTGCGAACGCTTCGGCCATGCCGGGCGGCTCCAGCGCGGCCGAGCCCGCCAGCACGGCGCAAGAAAGCGACCTGCAAAATGCGCAAAAGACGGGCGTATTAGCGCTCGAAGCGCTGTCACAAAAGTACCCGCGCGATGCGCGGCTCTCGCTGGAGCTCGGGCGCAGCGCGCTCGCCGCCAAAGACTATGTAAAGGCGGTCGGTGCCGTTGGTCGCGCGCTCAACCTCGACCCCATGTTGGCCGAGAGCAAACAAGTTTCGACGATTCTATTTCAGACCGCGCAAGTGAAAGGCGCTTCCGACGCCAGCTTCGCGCTCATGTTCGGACCGATGGGCAAACGCGGTCCGGACATTGCCTATGATTTGGCGGCTACCGAGAGCGTCAAGCTGTGGGTTCGCACTCGCGCCGATCAAGGGCTCCGCTCGCCCGATTTCAACCGCCTCACCACACCCGAGCTGAGCATCGCGGTGGCCCTGCGCTTTGCCACCACCTGCCCGCAACGTCACGCGCTCTTGCCACGCGCGAAGGAAATCGGGGACGAACGCGCGCTCGGCTACCTGAACATGTACAAATCGACGACCGGTTGCGGCCGTCGGCAGCGCGATGATTGCTACGTCTGTCTGCGCGCCGATTCTCGTCTGAGCGACGCTATCGAGGCCATCAAGCAGCGTAAGCCGCACTGAACCAGTGGCTACCCAGGCCCCGCGTCGGCGAGCGCGCGATCGACGACCAAGCGTAGAACCTCGAACGGTACCGCGCCGATGAAGAAGTAGTCGTTGATCAAGAAAGCGGGTGTCCCTTCCACCCCCAACGCCGTGCCGGCTTCGAAATCACGCTTGATTTCTGCTTCGTGACGTTGCGTGCGCTGGGCTTCGCGAAATCGCGCCGCGTCCAGTCCCGCCTTCGCTGCGAACTGCTCCAGGGCTTCCGCGTCCAAGCTTGGCGAGTTCACTCCGTACACGGCGTCGTGAAATCTCCAAAAGGCTTCGGCCCCACCCTGCGCGTAGGCTTCGCGCCCTGCGTTGGCCGCAAGTCGCGCGTGGGCATGAAATGGCAGTGGGTAGTCGTGCCAAACCAGGCGTACTTTGCCGGCATATACGCGCAGCATTTCGCTCGTTGCTGGGTGCACCTCGGCGCAAAACGGGCATTCGAAGTCGCTCCAGACTTGAACGACGACGGGTGCGTTCGGCGCGCCCTTGCTCGGACTTTCGGCGTTCGGTGTCGGTACGCGGCTACGCTCGATGCGCGAGACCGGCAAATCTTCGAACCGAATTGGGGAGCCCGAGTCGACCTCTGGGCCCAAAGTCGCGCGGGGAGGCTTTTTCGAACCTCCCCCGCAGCTCACCGTGAGCAACAGGGCGGCACCCAGCGCCGCCCTGATTGCTGCACGGAATTTCACTTCGCTTCCGCCTCTTTCAGAGCGCGGTTGATCAGCTTCTTGAACGCGCTCTCGGGCTGCGCGCCGCTGATGTAGTAGCCGTTGATCACGAACGCGGGCGTGCCGTTGATGCCGGCCTTGTTGCCGAGCTCGGTGTCCGCGTCGATCTTGGCCTTGTGCTTGTTGCTGTCGAGCGCCGCCTTGAACTTCTCCATGTCCAGGCCCATCTCCTGCGCGATCTTCTCGAGACTGGCGCGATCCGTGCGCGCCTCGTCGGCGCCTTCCGCGGCAAACAGCTTGTCGTGGAACGTCCAGAACGCGGCCGAGCCTTTCTGCGCGAAAGCTTCTTGGGTCGCTTCGGCAGCTTGCGGTGCGTTCTTGTGGAACGGCAGCGGCATGTGGCGCCACACGATCTTGATCTTGTTGCCGTATTCTTTTTCGATCGCCTGAATGGTCGGCTCCACGCGCTTGCAGAACGGGCACTGGAAGTCCGAGAACTCCTGGATCACGACCTTGGCATTGGCGCCGCCCTTGGAGGCAGACGTGGCGTCCGGAGCCGCAATTTGCTTCTTCTCTGGCGGCGGCGGCTCTTTGCCTTCCTTCATGATTTCTTCGTAGACCTTGGCCCGCGAGACGCCCTTGGCCATGACGCCCTTGGCCTTCGCGAGTTGCTCGTCGATCGACTTCTTGAACGCGTCGAACGGTTGAGCCCCGCTCAAACGCACGCCGTTGATGAAGAAGTGCGGCGTACCGCGGGCCTGCAGGTCGCCGGCCAAATCGACGCTGGCGTCGAAGCGCTCACCGTACTTGTTGTTGTCGATCGCCTTCTTGACCTCGTCCCAGTTGAGCCCGAGCTTCTCGGAAATCCCCTTCAGGTCTTCGTCTTCTAGCTTCGGGTTGCTGGCGAACAGCGCGTCGTGCGCTTCCCAAAAGCCCTTGTCGCCCTTTTGCTTGTAGGCCACGCGAGCGAGCGTCGCGGTCGGCTTGGCGCGCGGGTGGAACGGCAGCGGGTTGTCTTTCCAGACGATGCGCACGTCGTTGCCGTAGGTCTCCGTCACCTGCTTCAAGGTGTCTTCGACGCGTTTGCAGAACGGGCACTGGAAGTCCGAGAACACGACCATCGTGACCAGCGCGTCCTTCGGGCCACGTACTGGGTCGTCGTCGAGCACGTTGACCTTCCAAACGCTCTTGTCTTCTTCTTCCGCGTCTGGCTTGGCGGCGGCGGCGGCCGGCTTGTCCGGGCCTGCGGCCTGGTTCTTGTTGGTCAGAGTGACGTAGACGTCCGACGGGCGAGTCCCGCTGGCGATCAGCTTCTGGGCCTCGGCGAGCTGAGCGTCGATCACTTCTTTGAACTTGTCGAACGGTTGAGCGCCGCTCACCGTAACGCCGTTGATGCGGAACGCGGGCGTGCCGTTCGCGCCAATCTTGGACGACAACGCCATGTCTTCGTCGATCTTGGCGGCGAACTTCTTGGAGGCGAGCGCTTCCTTGAACTTGGCCTTGTCGACGCCGGCTTCGACCGCCCACTTCTCGTAGTTCTCGGCCGTCAGCGACTGCTGATTGGCGAACGCCAGGTCGTGGAACTTCCAGAATGCCTCGCTGCCCTTCAAGCCGAAAACGGCCTGCGACGCTTCGGCCGCGGGACGCGCGTTGTTGTGGAACGGCAGCGGGTTGTTCTTCCAAACCATACGCACCTTCTTGGGGCCGTAGGTGTCGCGAACCTGCTTCAACGTCGGCTCGACGCGGCTGCAGAACGGACATTGAAAGTCGCTGACGGTGACGATCGTCACGGGCGCGTTGGCGTCGCCCCATTGCGGATCTTTGGCGCTCACGGGCACGCTGGCGCTGCTCTGATCGGGAATGCCGGTTGCACTCCCCGCTTCGGCCTGAATGTCGGGGCTCTTGCCTTTGTCGAGGCCCCACATCAGGAACATGCCGGCTAAAAAGCTCATAAAGAAGCCGACGATTGCGGTTCCCTTGTTCATGATTGTCTCCCAAAGCTCACACGCGCCCGGTGGGCGGAGTGCGAGCACTTCCTGTTACGAATGTTGCTAGCAGAGTAAAGTCGTCGAGCGACCCTGCGCGTGCGCAGGGCCGATGTCGATCAGGCGTGACGCGCGGACGACGTCAGGGCTGGTCGTGAATCGATTTCGAGTGCGCGCTCAGACTCGCGGAGGGCGGTCGATCGAGCGGGCGAAGCCGGTAGCGAGTAACTCATGCTCGGCGACCGCCGTGTTCACTCGCGCCGCGACCGGGCACGCGGCGATGCGCGGCAGGATCGGCAGCGCGCGGATCGGCAGCTCCGGAAAGCTCAACTTCTCCGGCGCGTCGCGTTGTGGCACTCCAGCGATGCCCAGCGACCCGCGTCCATCGCACGGGCCACCCCCGCTCAGCGAGTCCGAACTCGCCGGCGTGCCGATCGGAGGAGCGGCCACGGTTTGCGCGCGCATGCCGCACATCGGCACGGCCGCCGCCGCATTCGAGACCCAGCCCAACGAGAGCACGAACGCGGTCAGCGTGCACAGTCGCACTAACCAGTCGTGTCGCGTGTGAGGGGCCGAAGGCATGGGTCGAGTCGCGGGGCAGTCTAGTCGGACGCCCTCGCGACACAACCAGGGGACGGCCTCGGTCATTCCCCCGCCGAGGCACGCCTGGAGGTGCGCCCAAATCCCCTTGACTTTCTAATGTCAGTTTCTTGCCTACATGAGCCTACCTAGGCACAGTGGGCCTCATGGACGCCTCCGAAGCCACCGTTAACGACTCGAAATTACAAGAGAATGCGGCATGTGATGGTGATGCTCTGCCGCGTCGCTTCGAGCGCTACACGCTTCTCAAGCGGATCGCTCGGGGTGGCATGGGTGAGGTGTTCCTAGCCACGGCCGGTGGCATCGAGGGCGCCGAGCGTCCCTGCGTGGTGAAGGCCATTCGCCGCGAGCACGAGGAGGACCGTTCGTTCCTGGCCCGCTTTTTGGACGAGGCGCGCATTCAATCGCAGCTGCAGCACCCGGGCGTGGCGCAGATCGTGGAAGCGACCAACGACGTTTCTGGCAAACCCTACGTGGTGGTCGAGTTCATCGAGGGGCGCAACCTGGGCGACGTCCGAGCACGTGCAGGTCAGCTCGGCATGCGCATGGGTTGGGCCGAATCGGTCGCGGTCAGCATCGTCATGGCGGACGCGCTCGCGCACGTTCACGAACGCACCGACGCGGGAGGGAAGCCGCTCGACATCGTGCACCGCGACCTCAGCCCGCAGAACGTGATGGTCAGCTACGCGGGTGACGTGAAGCTGATCGACTTCGGGACCGCACGCGGACAAAATCGCCGCTGCCAGACGATCGCCGGGATCGTGTTCGCCAAGCCTGGCTATGTCGCACCCGAAGTCGCGAACAACACCCCCGGCGGAGTGCCTGCCGATTTATACGCGCTGGGCATCATGCTCTGGGAAATGCTCGCGGGTCGACGCTTCTTGTCCGGTGATGCCACGCAGCACATGGCCCTGGTGGGTGCGGGCAAGCGCAACCCAACCGAGGTTTCCGCGCTGATCGGCGCTCCGAAAGAGCTCGATGCGCTGGTCGCCAAGCTGACCGCGGTGCGGCTCGAAGAGCGCTACGGCTCGGCGCGCCAAGCGATGAACGACCTGGTGCGCGTGCTACAGCGCGCGCCCAGTATGGCCGACGGGGACCGCAGCGTGCGCGGTCGGATCGCGCAGCTGATGCAAAAGTTGTATCCGGCGGAGCCCGCGCGTACGCGCTCCGAGTTCGCGCGCCTCGTGGCTCAAGCGCGCGCCACCGACGCCCCGGTGGCGGTGATTCCGCCTTCGCCGGTCGCACCCGCGGTCGAAATCGACCCGACGCTCTTGCCCGGCACGCGCTACCGCCTGCTGCGCGTGATTGGCCGCGGCGCGATGGGCGTGGTTCACGAAGCCCTGCACTTGGACTTGATGCGTAGCGTGGCGCTCAAGGTCTTGGATCCAGAGCGCATGGGAGTGGACGCGGAGCGCCGCTTCAAAGTAGAGGCGCGCGCCATCGCGCAGCTCGAGCACGAAAACTTGGTCAAGTTGTTCGAGTTCGGCGTCGCCCAAGACGGTCGCCCCTTTTACGCCATGGAGCTCTTGAGCGGCGAGTCGCTGGACAAGAAGATCGAACGCGAAAAGGGCATGGATTATCGCGAGGCGATCGCGATTGGCGTGCAAGCCTGCCGCGCGCTCGAGACCGCGCACTCGGCGAGCGTGGTCCACCGCGACATCAAACCCGCGAATCTATTTCTGTCGGCCGACGGCAAGCTCAAGCTGCTCGACTTCGGCGTAGCCAAGGCCGCGTTCAGCGTCGAGACGGACGGTGAGGGCCTGAACATCGTCGGCACGCCCGAGTACATGGCCCCCGAGCAAGCGCGCGGTGAAGCCGACCAGCGCAGCGATTTGTACGCGCTCGGCGTCGTCTTGTTCGAGCTGCTGTCGGGCCGCCTGCCTCACGAGGCAGAAAGCCCGGTGCTCTTGCTCGACGCAAAATTCCGCAAAGAACCCGAATCACTCCGCAAGCTCGTCCCTGAAAGAGGAATTCCGAAAATGGTCGATGCCGCCGTCTCGCGTGCGCTCAGCACTGAACCCGAACACCGCTACCGCTCGGCCGCCGAGCTGCGCGCTGCGCTAGAAGCTGCCCTGAACGAACCGGAGACTTCGCACTCGCGCCGAAAGTTGGTCGCGCGAGGCTTGGCCTCCGCGGTCGCGGTCGCCGTGATCGGCATCGTCGGAATCGGCGCGGCGCGCCCCGAAATTCGTCAGAAGGCCGCGGCCTCTTTGGCACCCGTGATGGAGCGAGCGCACGCGCTGCAGGTCCGCGTGGCCGAGCGGATGCACGCGGCGCGTCCGGCCGCTGCCACGCCGGTGCAGGTCGCTACGCTGGCGATGCAGCCCGCCGCGCAGCCCGCCGAAGTGATCGTGATCGGCACTCCCGACTCCGTCGTGACCGAGCCCGCCCCCACGGCCCTGCTGGCAACCACCCCCGAGGTCGACCGAGCCGACACTCAGACCGGCAACGACGACGGCGAGGTGGACGACGATGCGAGCAGCCCGAGCGCCGCGTCGGACACGCCGGAGGTCGGCTCGGCCCAGGCCGAGCGCAGCTCGACGGGCGAAGCCGCGATCGCGGAAGCCCGCGAGCTCGTGGCCAAGGGCAACCAACTCAAGGCCCTGAACGTGCTGCGGCGCGCCGCGAAGAAGTCGCCCAATGACGCCAAGCTGCTGCTCGAGCTGGCCGGCGCGGCCGAACGGGACCGCGCCTGGGGCGAGGCCGTGCGCACCGTGAGGCGGCTGGTCGAGGTAGCTCCGAGCGCGGAGTCTAAGCTCGAGCTCGCTCGCCTCGAACGTAAGACGGGCCACCGCGCGCGCGCCCTGGAGCTCGTGCGCGGCGTCATCAAGGACAACCCGGGCCTGCCCGAAGCCCAAGCGATGCTCGGCCAATTGGGTGCGGTGGAGCGCGTAGCCCTACAAAAGTAGGCGTTTGCTGTAGGGGGCGGCCATCCGGCCCCGCAATTCGAGAAGCTGGCTCTTTGGCTTGGTTCTAGTGCTAGAACGGCGCCGGACTCGGATTACGGACTCGGATGGCACTTCCCCCCAGCGTTAGCAGCAAGGCGCTCGTCACCACGGGGTCACCTGTAAAAGTGATCTTGAAGTTGGCGCTGCCGACGGTGTTCGCCATGCTCAGCCAGAGCGCGGTCAACGAAGTCGACATTATCTTCTTCTCGCGCCTGCCCTGCCCGGAGTCGTCGACGGCGCAGGCCGCGCTCTTGCCCTCGCTGATTCTGCTCTGGATGTTCGGCGGTTCGCTGAGCGCGATTTCCGTGGGCACCCAAGCCATCTCCGCGCGTCGCTTCGCGGAGGGCAAGTCTATCGACGCCGGCGCGGTCCTGGTCAACTCGTGGGTGTGCTCGCTGCTAGCGGGTGTCGTCTTCACGGCCATCGGTTACTTGATCATGCCGCTCGCACTCAACGCGCTGATCCGCGTGCCCGAAGTGCGCGAGGCCGCCCAGGGCTATTTGAACTGGCGGCTGATGGGCATCACCTCGATGGCCGCGACGTTCTCGTTCAAAGCGTTTTTCGACGGCATCGGTAAGACCCACGTGCACATGGTGGCCTCGGTGGTCATGAACGTGATCAACGTGGTGCTGTGCATTGCCTTCGTGTTCGGCTACTGGGGCGCGCCGCGGATGGGCATGACGGGCGCGGGTTTGGCGGGAGCGGTGTCGTCTTGGGTAGGCCTGGCGATCATGGTCGCCTGGGCGATGCTTTCGCACTACCGCATCAACTTCCGCCCGTTCGACGTCTCGCGCGTGGTGCGAGGGTTGATGTCCGACATCTTGCGGCTGTCGGTACCGAGCGCGGTGGCCACGGTCGCGGTCATGAGCGGCTTCGCGTTGTTCTCCGGTATCGTCAGCCACCTCGATAGCGTGTCCAACGCAGCGGCGGTGCTGAATTCCGAGTGCCCCGGCGGCCGAGCCGAGGCCGTCAACGGCGCCGCGACGGCGTTGATTGTCGGCATTCTGAAGCTCACGTTCACCGCGTGCTTGGCCTTCGGCACCTCGACGGCCACACTCGTCAGTCAATCGCTGGGCGCGGGCGAACCCGAGAAGGCGGCGCGCTTTGGCTGGGTGTCGGTTCGGCTCGGTCTCGTGATCTTCGGCGTCGTGGGGCTGCTCGAGGGTGTGTTCCTGACGGAGCCGTTGCTGCACTTCGTGACGCAAAGCCCCGCGGTGTATGAAACGGCGCTCATCCCCATGCGCATGATGGGCCTGTGCACGCCGTTCATTGCCGTCGGCATGATCCTCACCCAAGCGCTGTTCGGAGCTGGGAACACCCGCTTCGTGATGCTGGTCGAGCTCGTGCTGCACTTCTTCTGCCTCGTGCCGCTGGCTTGGCTGTTTGGCATCACGCTCAATTGGGGCCTGCCGGGGATCTGGGCATCGGCCGCGATCTACGTGCTCTTGCTCACCGCGGTGATGGTTTGGAAGTTCCGTCGGGGCGACTGGAAGACGATCAGCATTTAGTCGCGCCCCCGCGTCCTCACATCAAAAGCGCCCCACTCTGACGCCTGTCGCCCAACAGGTGTGCCACCCCCCATTTCTCGGCTGCCGGTTCAGCGGTGCTTTGAAAGGCGCGCGCAAACGCAGCGAAGCCCATTCCTCACTGTGCCAATTTGTGCCGATCCAAGCGGCACGAAGTTGCTGAGCGCGGCAATAAGTGAGAGCCAGCGTGCATGGATTCCGATCAAATGCACCGAGTCTTCGAAAGCGTGGTGACCACGCTCACCAACGTCGGGTTGAAAGTGATTGGCGCGATCATCCTGTATTTGATCGGCCGCTGGTTGATCAACTGGGTGATCGGATTGGTCCAGCGCGCGTTGGAGCGGCAGCGGGTCGATCCCACGTTGCTGCGCTACGTCGGCACCGTGATCTCGGTGCTCGCGAACATCGCGCTCGTGATCGCCATCCTCGGCTACTTTGGCGTAGAAACGACTTCGTTCGCGGCCCTGCTCGCCGGTGCGGGTCTGGCAATCGGCACCGCCTGGGGCGGCCTACTGTCGAACTTTGCCGCCGGAGCATTCTTGGTCATCTTGCGCCCGTACAAAGTGGGCGACTTCGTGAGCGCGGGTGACGTGGTCGGCACCGTGACCGCGATCGGTCTGTTCGTCACGACCTTGGACACGCCGGATGGCGTGCAGACCCATGTTGGCAATAACAAGATCTTGAGTGGCACCGTGCAGAACTTCTCGGCCAATCGCGTGCGACGCGTCGATCTCACGGCCCAGCTCCACTACTCGGTCGACGTCAACGATGCGATCGCGCGCCTGACCGCCAAGGTCTCCGCGATCCCGAACGTCTCCAAGGATACCCCGCCCTCGATCGAGATCCTGAGCTTCACGGAATTCGGTCCGGTGCTGGTCGTGCGACCGTTCACCCACACGGACCACTATTGGCAGGTCTACTTCGAGACCAACAAGGCGATCGTCGCGGTGGCCGGTGAAGCCGGGTTCCCGCCCGTGGAACGGAACTTGAAGTTGAAGAACGCGGTGGGCTGAGCGAGCAGCGCTGACGCGGCAAAAAAGGGTGGGCTTCACCAGAGTGCGACCCGTTCGTCACGGAGCGGGCACCCGCTTGGGTTTGAGTGCGGCCAGCGTTGCTCGATAACCCCGCGGAGTTAGAATCATGTCGTTCGATCACAAGCTCATTTCCCGTCGCAATGCGTTGCACGGCTCAGTTGCCCTCACCTTTGCGCAAATTTTAGCGGCCTGCGGCAGTGACGAAGGCAGTTCGGGGACGGGCGGCACTGCCGGGTCCGGAGGGGGCTCGGGCGGCGACGGCAGCTACGGCAAACTGGTGTCGCTCGACGGCGTGATCTCGCTGCCCGAAGGCTTCCGCTACGTCGCTTTTGCCGCCGCAGGCACGGTCATGAGCGACGGTCGGACCATGCCCGCCGCGCACGACGGCATGGCCTGTTTCGCTGGCAAAGGCTCGCAAGTGGTCCTGCTGCGTAACCACGAGTTGTCCTCCAGCGACGAAGCCAGTGACGAGAGCGAGCTGTATGACGCGCTCGGCGCAGGTGGCGTGACGGCGACCATCTTCGATACCGCCAGCGGCAAAGAGGTCAAGAGCTACGCCGCGCTCCTGGGCACTATCGAGAACTGCAACGGTGGGCTCAGCGCGAGCGGCGCTTGGCTGACCTGTGAAGAAACCACGGAGGGCGAGGGCGCCGGCTTTTCGAAGCCGCACGGCTACGTGTTCGAGGTTCCGTCGAGCGTCACGGGCTTGATCACCGCGCCGGAACCGCTGCGCGCCATGGGTCGCTTCGAGCACGAGGCTGCGCGGCAGGACGAAATGACGGGCGTCGTGTACATGACCGAAGACAACGGCGATCCGGCGGACGGCTTCTACCGCTTCGTCCCGACCGACAAGCTGGACTTGGCCAAGGGCGGCACGCTGCAGATGCTTGCCGTCAAAGGCCAGCCGCAGCTCGTGACTTACACGGGCCAGACCGTGGGCGTCGAGTACCAGACCGAGTGGGTCGACATCGCCGAGCCGGATCCGGCCAACGCGGAAGAAGATCCAGGAGCGGTGTTCAAGCAAGGCCTCGAACTGGGCGGCGCGCAGTTCATGGGCTTGGAGGGACTCGCCCTGCAAGAGGGCGTGGCCTACTTCGTGGCCTCCGAGGCCGGGGACGCGGAAAAAGGCCAGGTTTGGAGCTTTACCCCCGACGCCGGGGGAGACAGTGGAAGACTCAAGCTGCTCTATGAATCGACGGATGGCGCGCTGCTCGACCAACCCGACAACATCACCATCTCACCCAAAGGCGCGATCTTGATGTGTGAAGACGGCGATGGCGAGGACATCGACGGCGGTGACAACTGGCTTCGCGTGCTCAGCCCGCAGGGTAAGTTGTTCGATTTTGCTCAGAACCTGACGCCGATCGATCTACACGAAATCGACGACGAAGATTTCCCGGACGCCGGCGTCGCCTTCGGTGCGAGCGAATTCTCCGGCGTGTGCTTCAGCCCGGACGGCAAATGGCTGTTCCTGAACGTGCAGTACCCAGGGCTGACGCTGGCCATCACCGGCCCCTGGGAGCGCGGTTCAATCTGAGTCAGGCTCCTAAGCGAGTCGTTGCCGGTCGTGCTCGGCGGACAGATCGAATTCTGGTCCGACGGGCACGATGCGAGTCGGATTGATGTTGGGATGACTCGTGAAATAGTGATGCTTGATGTGCTCGAGATTGCAGGTCTCGGCCACACCGGGCGTCTGATACAGGTCACGCAAGTAACCGAACAGGGCGGGGTAGTCGCGCAAGCGCCGGACGTTGCACTTGAAATGATAGTGGTAAACCGGGTCGAATCGCAGCAGTGTCGTGAAGAAGCAGATGTCGGCTTCGGTCAGCTCCGGGCCGAGCAAGAAGCGCCGCTGGGCGAGGCGAGCCTCGTACCCATCGAGCGCCCCGAATAGCTCACGTACCGCGCTCTCGTACGCGCTTTGCTTGATGGCGAAGCCCGCGCGATACACGCCGTTGTTCACGGGGCCATACAGCGCGTCAATCTCGGCATCGATAGCGGCCTGCTGCGCGCTGGGGGAAAGCTCGCGGCGCGTGCTCGAGAACTGATCGAACTCGCGCGCCAGCATGCGCAAAATCAGGCGTGACTCGTTACACACGATGCTCTGGCTCTGCTTGTCCCAAAGCACGGGTACCGTGACTCGGCCGGTGTAGTCGGCTTTTGCGCGTGTGTAGACCTCGTGCAAGTAGCGCGCGCCGTGCAGCTCGTCTGCGGTCGAACCAGGGAACTCGCCGAATTCCCAGCCCTGCTCGCCCATGTGCGGGTGCACGACGCTGATGCTGATCGCCTGTTCGAGTCCCTTCAGTGCGCGTCCAACCAAGGCGCGATGCGCCCACGGACAGGCGAAGCTGACGTACAAATGGTAGCGGCCCGCTTCGGCGCGGAAGCCGCTCGAACCGTCGGCGGTCACCGTTCCACGAAACTTGGTCTCTTCACGCACGAAGTGACCTTTGTCGTCCGACTTCAGTGCGTCGTTGCTCCAGCGTCCGTCGATCAGCTTGCCCATGGTTCGAGCATGCCTCCGCTAACTGACGTCTGGCATCCGCCCCTCGCCCAGCAACGCCCCTCGACTTAAGAATTAAAAAATTATATGACACGGCAATCTCGCGGCGAGCCTTGTGAAACAGGTATCCGCGCGAAATCGGTTAGCAAAAGGGCACCGTGGGAGGAAGATCGCACATGCTGAATATAATTCATCGAATGTTCCCGTCCGCCGCTGGCAAACGCCTCCGAGCACTTTTCGTGCTGCTCTTGCTAGGCTTGGGGGTTGCACTGCCGCGCGCTTCATTTGCGCAGAGCGCCGAGCCGGCAAAGCCCGAGGGAGCGGCGGTGAGCGCGACGCCCGACGCCAAGAGCATGGACGAGCGGATCGCAGATCTCGAAGCGTACATGAACAACGGTGCGCGCGTGGCCAAGGACTCGAAAGTGACGGGCCCGGGGCCCGGTCACAACGGCTGGATGATGGTCTGTGCCGCTCTCGTGCTGTTCATGACGCTGCCCGGGCTCGCGCTCTTCTACGGCGGGATGGTGCGCACGAAGAACGTGCTCTCGGTGATGGCGCAGTGTTTGGCCATGGCCGGCCTCGTCACCATCTTGTGGCTCTTGATCGGCTACAGCCTCGTGTTCGCACCGGGCAGTCCGGTCATCGGCGGTACCAAATTTGCGCTGTTCGCGGGGGTGGATGCCATGCCCAACGGCGACTACGCGCAGTGGGTCTCGCAAAACGTGTTCGCGATGTACCAGCTGATGTTCGCGATCATCACCCCTGCGTTGATCGTGGGCGCGATCGCCGAGCGCATGAAATTCAGCGCGGTGATGTTGTTCACGTTGGCCTGGATGTTCATCGTTTACTTCCCCTTGGCGCACATGGTCTGGGGGGTAGACGGCATGATGAATGGCGTATGGAACGCCAACGCCTCGATCAAAGCCATCGATTTTGCCGGTGGAACCGTGGTTCACATGTCTTCTGGATGGTCTGCGATCGTGCTCGCGTTGATCGTGGGCAAGCGTCGCGGCTTCGGCAAAGAGAGCTTTGCGCCGCACAGCTTGGTGCTCACCATGATCGGCACTGGCATGCTGTGGGTCGGTTGGTACGGCTTCAACGCGGGCAGCGCGGTTGCGGCCGATACGATCGCCTCCAACGCGTTCGTCACCACGACCATCGCGGCGGCGGTTGCCTGCGTGGCGTGGCCCGCGGCAGAGTGGATCACCCGCGGGAAGCCGACCGTCCTCGGCTTCTGCTCGGGCGCAGTGGGTGGCTTGGTCGTGATCACACCCGCGGCGGGCTTCGTCACGCCGATGGGCGCGCTGCTGATCGGCGTACTTGCCGGCATCGTTCCGTTCTTGGCCTGTACCAAGCTCAAGAATGCGCTTGGCTACGACGACGCGCTCGACACCTTCGGCGTGCATGCCATCGGCGGCACGATGGGCGCGCTCATCACGGGCTTCTTGGCCACGGCCGACGCGAACCCCAACCTGAACCTCAACTTGAAAGACATCGTCGGCAAAACGCTATGGCTCGAGCAGTTGAAGGCGATGGGCTTCACGATCGTCCTCGCGGCGGTCGTCACGGCCGCTCTGGCCTACGCGCTGAAAGCGACGATCGGTCTTCGCCCGACGGAAGAAGACGAAGAGATCGGCCTGGATCTGTCGGATCACGGCGAGCGCGGCTACCACACGGGTGAGTACGGTGGCGGCCACCTCGACCGAGGCGAAGAAGCCGCGCACTAAAAGCCGAAGGGTCGCTCTCAGTCGGAGCTGGCGCCATGCGCGCGCTGGCTCCGCTCTTCTGCTTCAGCGCGAGGGCGTCTCGCGCGCCAGAACCCAGCACGCGACTTCGCTGCGCAGGTTCGCGTCGTCGTCGGCGAGCGCGGTGGCCGCGTTGCCGTAGTCGCCCAGGTTCGTCAACCCGCGGGCGGCTCGCGCGCGCGTCGAAAGATCTTTGCCCTTCACGTTTTCGAGCAATGTGGCGTGCACACTCGCGTCGCCGGCGCTGGCGAGCGCGCTGATGGCCTCGGTGCGTGCTCGCGCTTCCGACTCTGAACCCGCCTTGAGCGCGACGACTTCACGCAGCCCGCGCAGGGCCGCGGCGCGCCGGGCTTCGACACCCAGCAATCGAGTCAGCGCGACGACGCGCATCTCCGGGCTCGCCTCTTTGGCGGCCTGAGCAAGCGCGATTTCGGTCTCGGTGTTCAGCGGCGCGACGCTCAGCGCCAGGCGCTTTTCGTCGTCGCTGCCGTCCGAGATGTTGCGCCGGAGGCGTGCGTTCGAGGTCACCGCTTCGACCCCGCCCGTGCGCGCCAGGGCGTACGATGCGCTCACCGCCGCGAGCCCAGTGCCGCTTTCCGCGGCGAGCGTCAGCTCACGCGCCCCGCCCGTGTTGAACGAAGCCGGCGCGCTCCAAGCATCGACGATCGCGATGCGTAGGAGATCGTCCGCGCGCGCCCACATGTCCTTGAGCGCGAGCACGGCGCGTTCGCTGCCAATCGAGCCGACCGCGCGAACGGCCGCGCTTCGTGCCAGCGGATCGGGATCGACGCGTGCGGCTTCGAGTAGCGCTTCGAGCTCGGCTGGCTCATGAGCCTCGAGCGCGCTGGCGAAGGCTGCGCGCCGCACGCGTTGGTCGGGATCGACGAAGTAGGCTCGGCGCATGTCGGTGTCGATCGAGCGCACCGCCGCTCGCGCTGCCACCGCGCGCCAAGCGCCTTGCTCGGCCCGCGCGTAGCGGTTGAGCGACGCGGGCCGATCGAGCACGCCGGTTTCGAGCAAGATCAGCGTGAGCTCGGCCGCTACTTCGTCCTCGGCGCGGGCCCGGCGCTCCATGGCGCTACGTAGCGGCCGCGCGCAGCTGCGCAGCGAGCGCACGCGGCTCGCGCCGCCGCTGCCCTCCGCGGACGTCAACTCACGCTCGCCAACCGCTCGCGCGAGCTCCACGACCTCGTCCCGGTCCAGTTTGCCGGCTTGCTGGGCGCTCGCGATATCACGCTTCAGGTCGGCGAGGCTGCCGACCAGCGCCGTGCGAGCCGGCGGTTTCGGCCCGCACGCTGCGATGAACAACACGCCGAGACAGAGCGGCCGCGTGAAAGGAGCGAGGACTCGTCGCACGCGGAGCTTCAATTGACGCTAGTGGTCGACTCGGTCTGCGCGGCTTCCGCGCGGGCGGAAGCGGCGATCTCGTCGCGTCGTTGCGCGGCGGCGGCCACGAAGCCCTGGAATAGCGGGTGGGCGACCATCGGCCGGCTCTTGAATTCCGGATGGAACTGACAGCCGACGAAGTAGCGATGCTCCGGCAGCTCGACGATTTCCACCAAGCGATCGTCGGGGCTCGTACCGCTGAGCACGAGGCCCGTACGCGTGAGCTGCTCGCGATAATCGTTGTTGAACTCGAAGCGATGCCGATGCCGTTCGGAGATCTGCTCGTTCTTGTACAGGTCGAGCGCGTGGCTACCGGGCTTGAGCGTGCACGGATAGGCGCCGAGGCGCATCGTGCCGCCCTTGTCCTTCACGCCGCGCTGGTCTGGCATCAGGTCGATAACCGGATTTTGGCAGTCTTTGTCGAACTCGGTCGAGCTCACGCCCTTCAAGCCGCACACGTTGCGGGCGAATTCGATCACCGCCAGCTGCATGCCCAGGCAAATGCCGAAGAACGGCACGCCCTGCTCGCGCGCGTAGCGGATGGCCGAGATTTTACCCTCGACCCCGCGGTCCCCGAAGCCGCCGGGCACCAAAATAGCGTCCAAACCGCTGAGCAGCGCGGGCGCGCTGCCGCGTTCGATCTGCTCGGAGTCGATGTGCTCGAGTTGAACTGCGACGTCATTGGCCAAGCCGCCCGCGACGAGCGCCTCGTTCAGCGACTTGTAACTGTCTTTCAAGTGGACGTATTTCCCGACCACGCCGATGCGCACCGAGCCCTTGGCGGGCTTCTTGAAGCGCTCGACCACGCGGATCCAGTTGCTCAGATCGGGTTGACGGGACCAGATGTTGAGGCGCTCGGCGATTTGGTCGTCCAAGCCCTCGGCATGGAGGACCAGCGGCAGCTCGTAGATGCACGACACATCGACGGCCGAGATCACGCTGTCGACCGCGACGTTGGAGAACAGACCGATCTTCTCCTTCAGCCCCTGAGCGAGGGGGCGATCACTGCGACAGATCAAGATGTCGGGCTGGATGCCGATCTCGCGCATCTCGCGTACGGAGTGTTGGGTCGGCTTCGTCTTGAGTTCACCCGCGGTGACGATGTGCGGCACGAGCGTGACGTGCACGCTGAGCGCATTGCCGTTGCCCGCCTCGAGCTTCAGTTGCCGAATCGCCTCCAAGAAGGGCAGGGACTCGATGTCGCCCACGGTACCGCCGACCTCGATGATGGCGATGTCGACGTCGCTCGTGGCCTCGTAGATACGCGCCTTGATCTCGTCCGTGATGTGCGGAATCACCTGCACGGTGGCGCCCAAATACTCGCCACGCCGCTCTTTGGTGATCACGGCCTCGTAGATGCGGCCCGTGGTCACGTTGGCGCGTCGCGTCAGTTTGGCCGACGTGAAACGCTCGTAATGACCCAAATCCAGGTCGGTTTCGGCGCCGTCTTCCGTGACGAACACTTCACCGTGCTGGTAGGGCGACATCGTGCCCGGATCGACGTTGATGTACGGATCCAGCTTCATGTGGGTGACGGTCAGCCCGCGGGCTTCCATCAAGGCTCCGATCGAGGCGGCCGTGAGGCCCTTGCCGATCGAGGAGACTACTCCGCCCGTGACCAGCACGAACTTGGTGCGTCGACTCACCGCGGGACCTCCATCACGTGTTCCACGTTTCATGCATTCGTCTCGCGCGCATCTGAACCATTGTAATCACGTGCAGCAAGCGCGCTGCACAGTGCTCTTAGAATACGCCTAGCACGCCGAAGCCGACGGTGTTTTTGCCGGCGTCGAACGTGGGGCGTAATTTGAAGTTGCTCGCGCGATCATCGAGAGGCGCGCGTGCGGGCTTGCGTTCCTGTGTCGGCATAAACAAGCCCTCCGCCGCGATCGCGAGGCCCGCGGCCTGCCCGATGGCGTCGAGCGTCGTTGCGATCGCGCGTAGCACCACAATCACTTTGCTACAGTCCGAAACGTGTCCGCAGCCGCTGTGCGAGAGCGCCATCCAAGGGCCAGCCACTGGAATTCGCAGATCATTTGCGCCGACGGTGTCGGGCCAGGCATAGGAAGCGGCCAAAGCGGCGCCGTACCAGGCGGCGGTGCTGCCGAGGCCGGCGATGATCAAGTTGCGCCGGGCCGAGGGCGGCGGGTAGTCATCGAGGTCGACGCTGGGAGCGGGGGGCAGCTTCGTCGTCTTCTCCTCAGACTCCAAAGCCGCCACACTTTGGGCCGAAGCGAGCCGGGGAGCAATGCCGGCCACAAGGCCGATTAGCGCAGCGGCGGGCAACATGGCGCGCGGGAGGGAACGGATGGCGGGGCGACTGGCCATGCGGGGCGGACTCTGCACTCAGGCCGCCGCTCGATGCAAGCGGAAGCTGAACCTGCGCCTCGGCGTTGCCCACCCAGGATTTGGCCCAGCCCGAGCCGCTATGGATACTCGCGTCGTCCCCGTGAAGAGTCGTTCAATTCGGCTGAGTCATCCGTGCGCGTTGCTCGCGACAGCGTTGATTGTCGGCGGCGCGCCTCCGGCCTCTTCGGGGCTGACCGGTTGCGCGGCTCCACCCGCGCGCTCACCTGCCGTAGAAGCGAGCAGCGCGGCGCCGCCCGCATTGGCGCTCGTGGCGTCGGCGCCCACGCCGAGCGCAGTGCTCGCGCCGCCGTCGAGCGGGCAACAAGTCGCGCCAGAAATCGCGCCCGTACCTGCGCCGATTGCCGAGCCGCCGCCAGCCGAGCCGTCGGCTCCGCCGTACGCTTGGAAGGGCGGCGAGTTTCAGCGTGCCCTCTCCCAACTGGCCCAGTGGGTGAAGAAGAACGGGGGCACCCTCGGCGCAGAGCTGGATGACGTCGCGAGCGGCGCGATACTCGGCAGCTACGCGGCCACGACGCCGGAGAATCCCGCGTCGAACCAGAAGATCCTGACGACGGCGGCCGTGCTCCGGCATTTCGGTGCGGACTATCGCTTCAAGACCGCGCTCTGCGGCACACGCGCGACCGATTCGGTCCCCAAGTTGGTGCTGCGCGGCACTGGTGATCCTTCGCTCGGCACGAGTGATTTGCAGGAGCTGGCCCGAGCTCTGTCGCAGTCGGGGGTGCGGCACGTGGGCGAGCTCTTGCTCGACCAAAGCTACTTCGACGCTCACTTCGTCCCCCCTGCATTCGAGCAGCAGCCCCAGGAATGGGCGGCATTCCGCGCGCCCGTCAGCGCGGTCTCACTCAACCGCAACGTCACCACCTTGAACGTCGCCGCGACCGAAGCGGGCCAACCTGCGCGCGTTTGGTTCGACCCCGAGGGCTTCGTCGACATCAGCGGTACGGTGCGCACCGAGGCCATCCGAGAAACTCGCAAGGGTGAGAAGGTCGAGCGCGCCCAAAACGTAAAACTGACCCTCAAAGAATCAGGCATGCGCCTCTCTGCACTCGTCGCGGGCGCGATCCAGCCAGGTAGCCCCGCCTTCCATTGGTCGCGGCGCGTGGAAGATCCGAACCTCCTTGCCGGCTACGGGCTCAGGGCCGCTCTCGTCGCCGAAGGGATCTCCGTCGGCGGTAAGATCGCGGTTGGGGGCGAGGCCGAGCGCATCGAACTCGCCGTTCACGAGTCCGCGGCGCTGAGCGAGCTGCTCCCCGAGCTCGGCAAAGACAGCGATAATTTCTACGCCGAGACGCTGCTCAAAGATCTAGGCGCCAAAGTCAGAGGCGCACCCGGCACGAGCGCCAACGGCGCGGCCGTCGTCCTCGACTACCTGCGCGAAATCGAAGCACTCGACGCAGGCACCCGCATCGGCAACGGCTCGGGTCTCTTCGACGCCAACCGCGTCAGCGCGCGCACGCTGGTGAAGACCTTGCTCCACGCATACAAGGACCCCGCGCTGAGCCGCGTGTTCGTCGCGCAACTCGCCGTCGGCGGGGTCGACGGCACGCTCAAGCATCGCTTTTTACCATACAAAAAGCAGCGCTCGATCCACGCCAAGACCGGCACTCTCGACAACGTGATCGCGCTCAGTGGCTACGTCTTCCGCCCCGATGGCTCGTCCCCGGTCGCGTTCTCGCTGATCGTCTCCGGCATTGCCGGCAAGCACGCCGAAGTCCGCAAGCGCGTCGACGAAATCGTCTCCAACGTCGCCCGCACCCTCGCCCGCGACGCCACCTAACGCTGCCACGTCGCAGACCGCGCCTGCGAGCCCAGCAGGAGAAGGGGGCGATCGCGCTCCCGCATCGCACCTCGAAGCGCGCCCTGTTCCCGTCCGGTAACGCTCGACCTCGAGGCGGCGATGCCAACGCTCCCATTCAGAGAGCATCGAGAACGATCCCCTGGGGCCGGCAAGACCGCCAAGGTTACCAAGATCGCCAGAAGAGGGAGAGGGATTGGGGGTCGCGCTTGGCGGTGAGCACGTCGCGATTTGAACGCGCCACGTCGGTGCTCGTCTCCCAGAAGGCCGGCACGTCG
>Ga0247740_1000249_pt1 | contig 28683 bp, 32 predicted proteins | sample UWRJL148409B2_FD_180942 | JGI IMG/M metagenome (GOLD analysis project Ga0247740, IMG submission 180942) | Plant litter microbial communities from Arlington Agricultural Research Station in Wisconsin, United States - UWRJ-L148-409B-2 | ecosystem: Environmental > Terrestrial > Plant litter >...
CAGCGGTCGCCGAGGACCTCCAGGCAGAGCTCGACGAGACTGGCACACCGACCTACAGCGGTCTCGGCACCAAGCTGGAGAACACCCTCCGGGTGGCGGAGGAGCAGGCCACCCGCCTTATCAGCCAGGCCGACATCGACGCCGAGAACCTGCGCACCAGCACGGCCGCCGAGTTGGCCAAGCTGCGCGCCGAGACCGAGCAGCAGTCCCAGAAGATCACGGATGACGCTTCCGCCGCCGCCACGAAGCTCCTCGCCGATGCGCGCGCCGAGGCCGACACGCTGCTCTCCCGTGCCCGTGGCGACGCCGAGGCACTGACCCAGGACGCAACCCGCGAGGCCGGGGCCCTCCGCGGCGCCGCCGCCACCGAGGCTGCCGACACCCGCACCACCGCGAAGCGCGAAGCCGCGGCCGCCCGCGCCGAGGCCGAGCGCGAGGCCGCGGAGCTCCGCGAGACCGCTGCCCGCGAAGCCGCTCAGGCCCGCGAGGCCGCCGCCGAGCTCGCCCGCGACGCGGAGAAGGGCCGCGCCGACTACGAGAACGAGAACGCCCGCCTGCGCGCCGACCTCGCCCGCGACCTCGAGCAGGGCCGCACCGACCTCGGCCGTGAGCTGGAGACCGGTCGCGCCGAGCTCGAGGCTGAGATCTCCGCCGCGCGCGATGCCCTCGAGAACGAGACCGCCGCGGCGCAGGAGAAGCTCGCCAACGACACGGCCGCGGCGCAGGAGAAGCTGCGCGTGGAGACACTGGCCGCCCGCGCGAAGCAGCAGGCGGACGCCAGGGCCGCCGCCGACGCCCTTGCCGCCGATACCGAGGCCGCGCGCGCGGCGCTCGAGGCCGAGACGACGGGGCGCCGCACAGCCCTCGAGGCGGAGATCACCGGCGCCCGCGCCGCGCTCGTCGCGGATACCGAAGGTGCGCGCATCGCGTTGGAGGCCGAGACTACGGGAGCCCGCGAAGCACTCGAGGCCGAGACCACGGGAGCCCGCGAAGCACTCGAGGCCGAGACCACGGGAGCCCGCGCGGCTCTCGAAGCGGAGACCGCGGGGGCCCGCGCCGCCATCGAGGCCGAGACCGCTGGAGCCCGAGCATCACTCGAGGCTGAGATCACGGGAGCGCGCGAGGCGGTCGAGGCCGAGATCTCCGGCCGTCGAGCTGCCCTCAAGACCGAGATCACCTCCCGCACCTCCGAGCTGCGGGCCGAGGTCGCCAGCGCCAGGGCCGAACTCGAAGCCGAGGTCGACAGCACCAAGGCCGAGCTGGAGGCCGAAGTCGCCAGCACCAAGGGGGCGTTGCAGGCAGAGGTCGACAGCACGAAATCAGCTCTTCAGGCGGAGGTCGACAGCACGAAGTCGGCTCTGCAGGCCGAGGTCGAGAGCACCAAGGCATCCCTCCAGTCGGAGGTCGAATCGACCCGAGCCGCGCTGCTGGCCGAAGTCGAGGGCACGCGCGCCGCACTCGAGCAGGAGCTGGCGTCCGCCCGTGCCGAGCTCGAGCACGAGCTGACGACCGGCCGGGCAGACCTCGAGGCCCGCACCACGGCAGCTCGCAACGAGCTCGAAGCCGAGACCGCTGCGGCGCGGGCATCCCTCGCCGCGGAGACCGCCGAGAAGAACGCTGCGCTCACCGCCGACATCACCGCGCGCAAGTCGTCCCTCGACGCCGAGATCGCGGAGACCACCGCCCGCCTGGCCGCAACCGCGGAGAAGCAGACCGCCGACCTCGCCCGCGATATCGCCCGCCAGCGCGCCCAGCTCGCCAGCGAGACCGAGACCACTCGCGCCGCTCTGGCCCACGAGCGCGACGAGACCCGCTCCACCCTCGAGCGCGAAGCGGCCGATGCCCGTGCCGCCCTCGAGGCCGAGCTCGCAATGCTGCGTGACGAGGGCGAGAAGCTCGCGCTCACCCGGCACCAGGAGGCGACCGCGCAGACGCAGGAGTATCTTGACGGCGCTCAGGCCCAGCTCGCCGAGGCCGTGCGCCAGGCCGCGACCAAGCGCCAGGAGGCCGCGAACCTGGACACCACGTCGAAGGCGGACGCCCGGGCCCTGATCGACTCCGCCCATGCGCGGGCGAAGGACGTGCAGGAGAAGGCCGACGCGAAGGCGAAGGCGATTGTAGACGACGCGGAGCGACGCAGCGCACAACTGGTGTCTGATGCCGAGGAGCGGCTCGCCAAGATTAGGATTGAGCGCGACACGGTGGCGGGCTACTTCGAGAACCTGCGGGGAGTTCTCCAGCAGGCCGAGAAGGTCACGGCTGAGTCGTAGCGTTTCCGCCGGAGCTCTGCTCCACCGACGACAGGTGCCGCCGTGAAGATCCAGAACCCGTTCCGCCTCGGCCTGTTCGGCGGGCTCGGCGTGCTCGTCGCGGTCGCGATCGGCGCCACCGTCGGCTCGCTCGCCACGATCCTCACCTACATCGGTGCGGCGCTGTTCCTCGCGCTCGGCCTCGACCCGCTGGTCACGTGGCTCGAGAAGCACAAGTTCCCCCGGCCCCTGGCCATCGCGACGGTGCTGGTCGCCGTGCTGGGCGTGTTCGCGGGCCTCGTGTTCGCCATCATCCCGGTCATCACCGAACAGGTGCAGAAGGCGGTCAAGGCGGTTCCGGGGCTGATCAGCGGCTTCCAGGACGGGAGCCTGCGCGAGGCGATCCAGGAAGCGCTGCCGTGGCTGCAGATCGACGACCTGCTCAAGCAGGCGCAGAGCTTCGTCGAGAACCTCGACTTCACCACCATCGGCGGCGGCGTGCTGAGCGTGGGCATCGGCATCGCGACGGGCGTGACGGGCGCCGTCGTGGTCATCATCCTCACGATCTACTTCGTCTCGTCACTCACGAGCCTCAAGCGGGGCCTCTACCAACTGGTGCCCGCGTCCAAGCGCCCCAAATTCATCGATCTCGCCGAGCAGGTCGCCGCGGCGGTCGGCCGCTACGTGATCGGGCAGGGCTCGCTCGCGCTCGTGAACGGCGTGCTCTCGTTCATCGTGCTCACGGTCATCCTGCCGCTCTTCGGTCTGCCGATCAGCTACTCGGCGCTGCTGGCGTTCATCGCCTTCCTCGGCTCGCTCATCCCGCTCGTCGGAACCGTCTCGGGTGCCGCCGTGATCACGCTGCTCGTGCTGGTGTTCAACGGATCCCCGAGCGTGATCGTGGTCGGCATCTACTACCTGATCTACATGCAGGTCGAGGCGTACGTGCTCAACCCGCGGATCATGGCGCAGGCCGTCAAGGTACCCGGAGCCGTGGTGGTGATCGCCGCCCTCGCCGGCGGCACGCTCCTCGGCATCCTGGGCGCGCTCATCGCCATCCCCGTGGCGGCGGCGATCCTGCTTATCATCAACCAGGTGGTCGTGCCGAGGCAGAACGACCTGTAGCCGTACCGCTCAGTAGGTGGTCGGTAGGGGCAGCGCAGCGGGGTTCACGCGCGCCACGATCTCGCTGAGCACGCGGTAGGTCTGCGCCTCCCCGACCCACAGGTGACGGCCGCCCTCCACCGCGACGAACTCGGTCTCGGGCACGACGGCGAACCGTGCCGCGGCCTCGGGCGGGCGCAGGAAGTCGTCAAGCTCGGGCACGACGGCGACGAGCCGTTTGCCACTGCCGGCCCACGCGGCGAGTTCCCCCTCCGAGGTGCGGCGCAGCGGCGGGGAGAGCAGGATGGCCCCGTCGACGGGCTGCTCCAGCCCCCATTTGAGCGCGACCTCGGTGCCGAATGACCAGCCCAGCAGCCAAGGATGCGGAAGCCCGCGCTCGGCAACGAGGTCCATCGCCGCCTGCAGGTCGTGGCGCTCCTCGATCCCGTCGCCGAAGGCGCCCTCGGAGGTGCCGCGCGGGGACGTCACGCCGCGGAAGTTGAAACGGAGCACTGCGACGTCCGCGAGCGCGGGCAGGCGCGCGGATGCCTTCCGGATGATGTGCGAGTCCATGAACCCGCCGTGCGTCGGCAGCGGATGCAGCGCCACGAGGGTGGCGACCGGGTTCCCCGACTCGGGGAGGGCCAGCTCACCGACCAGGGTGAGGCCGTCGCCCGTGTGCAGCTCGATGTCCTCCCGCAGGGCGGGGAGTTCGGTGGAACTCTTGATGTCGACGGGCTCGCTCGTCATAGCTTGATCCTCCAGCAGTGCACGTGCCAGTGACGGCGGGCGGCGAGATCGTCGGCCTCGCCCATGATGCCGTCGGCACGCCAGGTGACGGTGTGTGCGACGCCCGGCTCGATCTCCAGTCCGCACCCCGGGCACACGTACACCTTGGTGGCGCTGGCCGCCGACAGCGGTTGCACGTTCCAGAGTCCGTCGCGCTTGGCCTGAGTCGTGCGGACGCCGATCAGCGCACGCGACAGGTCGAGCTCGTCGTCATCCCCTCCCCCGCGGCGACCGCGGGGACGATTCGAACGAGGCATGACTCCAGCTTACGAGACGAGCTACGAGCCGCCCGGGTTGTCCATCTGCTCGAGGCGCGTCTCCTCGAGGTCGATCATCGCCTGCGCGCGGGACAGGATGCGCGACGGGTACGTTCCCTCAGACCGGGCCTCGAGCAGCGCGGCGCGCTCCGCCTGCAGCACTTCGCGTCGCAGCTCCCGGTACTGCCGCTGCGGTGAGTGGACGAGGCCGTCCTCCCCTGCCCCGTGGTCCGCGCGCTCCCACGCCGACTCGGCCGTGAGGAGGGTGTCGTGCCGCACCCGGTCCACCACGGCCTGGTCGATCTCCTCGCCGTCCGGCAGCCTGAAGTCGGGGTTGTCCAGAACGGCGACACCCGCCTCGCTGATCTGGTCGAGCAGTGCCGCGAGCTCGCGCCGGTCGGCGGTCTTGTCGGTGCCACGGATGCCCGTGAGCCTGATCAGCCAGGGCAGTGTTCCGCCCTGTACGAGCAGGGTCGTGACCGCGACCGTGAAGGCGATGAGGATCAGCTGTGCACGGTAGGGCGTGTCCACCGGCAGCGACTGAGCTGCCGCGAGTGTGACGACCCCGCGCATCCCCGACCACCCGAGGATCACCCCGCCCTTCCAGCTCAGTCCCTCCGACTTGAGCTGTTCGACGTCGGCCTGGCGCCGCTTGTGCACCTTCTCCACCCGCTCGCGGCGCTTCCTCAGGCGCTCGTTGTCGGAGAGGGCGGTGTCGTCGTCGATCCTGTGCCGTATCCGCGTGAGCAGGACCGTCCAGCGCCGGGTCCTCCGCTCGTTCGCGGCATCCTGGCGCCGCAGCACGGGCAGGAGGGAAGCGATGAACACGAACCGGACCACGAGCACCACGCCGGTCATGAGCAGACCCAGGTAGATCGCCTGGTCTGCGCTCAGGTCGTCCTCGTGCACGCCCGCGAGCAGTGAGCTCACCTGGATCCCCATGAGCAGGAAGACGCCGTTCTCCAGCACGAACTGCAGGGTGCGCCAGTTGAGGCGCTCCGAGATGCGCGCCTGCGCGGAGAACTTGCGGGCGCCGTTGTGGCCGGAGTAGAGGCCGGCGACGACGACAGCGAGCACGCCGCTCGCATTGACGAACTCGGCCGGGATGAACGCGATGAACGGCACGGCGAATGAGATCGCTGTGTCGAGCATGGGGTCGTGCAGCTTGGACCGCACGAAGACCGTGACGAATCCCACCGCCAGTCCGATCGCGAGCGCCACGATCACGGCGAAGGCGAAGTCGGCCACGACGTCCCAGAACGCGACCGACGCGGCGGTAGCCGCGATCGCCGAGCGAAGGAGAACCAGAGCGGTCGCGTCGTTCACCAGGCTCTCGCCCTCGAGGATCGTCACGAGTCGAGGCGGGAGACCGAGGCGCTTTCCCAGAGCCGTGGCCGCAACGGCATCCGTGGGGCTGATGACCGCGCCGATCGCGACCGCTGCGGCGAAGCTCAGCTGCGGGAAGACCAGGAACAGGATGTACCCGGTGATGAACGCGGTTACCACGACCAGTGCGACGCTCAGCAGGGAGATGCTCGACAGGTTGCGCCGCAGGTCGACGACCGGCACGTTGATCGCCGCGGAGTACAGGATCGGCGGCAGCAACCCGATGAGGATGACCTCCCCCGGCACAACGACCGGGGCGCCCGGGATGAAGCTGAAGCCGACGCCGACCACGATCAGGATGAGGGGCGCAGCGACCCCGAGCTTCTTGCTGAAGGCTCCGGCAGCGACGATCGTGACGATCCCCATCACGCCGAGCAGGGAGATCCTGATCACATCGTCGACGGACTCCATGCCGGTAAGTCTAGGGAGCTAGTACCAGCCCTGAGCTTCCGACGTCTCCCACGCTCCGCAGGGTGTGCCGTAGCGACCGCTGATGTAGCTCAGACCCCACGTGATCTGCGTCGCGGGGTTGGTCGCCCAGTCGGCGCCGGCCGAGGCCATCTTCTCTCCGGGGAGCGCCTGCGGGATGCCGTAGGCGCCACTCGAGGTGTTGTGCGCGTAGACGTTCCAACCCGATTCCTTGTTCCAGAGCGCAACGAGGCAGTTGTACTGGTCGTCGCCCCAGCCCATCGACTGCAGGATGCCGTAGGCGATGGCTTGGGCAGAACCCGGATCCGGTACTCCCGCTGCGGGAGCTTCGAGCGCGGTCACGATCGGCGCGACGATGACCTCCTGGCTGATGGAGAACACGTCGCGCGAGCTGGTCGTCGTGTACTCGCCGTCCACGGCGAGAGTCTGGCCGGCGCCGCTCTGGGCGGGGGCGTCGGCATAGCTCGGGGACACGAGCCCCCGGGGCACCGCGGTGACGACGAGGAAGGCGAAGATGACGAAGGTCGCGAAGAGGGGAAGCGACCACGTGGCTCGCTTGTGGCGCCCCGAAACGTCTCCGCCCGCGCTCTTCAGCTGGGCGCGGAGCTCGGTGACACGCGCGCTTTTCCCCACAATCAACCGATTTTAGCTGATCGGGGCAGAAAAGGCTGAGAAACCTGTCAGCGCACCGCGAGCATGACGTCGATGACCGCGTCCAGGAGCAGGTCCACCTGGCTCTCGCTGTACCCGCGCTTCACGCTGCGGAAGACGACGGTGCGTACTTGGTCGACGCTCATCGGCTTGCCGTGCTGGAAGTACCCGACCAGTCGGTCGGTGAAGGCGTCGACGTCCTTCGGGCTGTAGCCGGTGGTGAGCGGGCCCACTCGGGCGAATCGGCGACCCTCATCGCGGGCGAGGCGGTCGAGGATCGATTGGGCGGAACTGCGAGCCTTTGCGTACCACGCTGCATCCCCGACCTCGGCGAACGCGCGGTCGCGCTCCCGGGCGGCGAACGCGTCCTCCAGGCGCTCGAGCGCGGCATCCACGTGCCCCGTGGAGTAGCCGCCCTTCTTCATTGTGAAGGCCATGGTGCGGATGCTCTCCGCGTTGAGCACGGACAGCTGCCCGGCGTCGGCCGTGTAGGCCCGTCGGGCCTCCTCGAGGAAGTCCTCGACCTGGTCGATGTCGTAGCCCAGTTTCGACTTGCGGCTTCGGGGGAAAGTTGTGCTCACGCACCCATTGTGCCCTAGGGCAGCGCCGGTTTCCTGACGGCTGGCCCTAAGTGAAGATCAGGAACAGCGCGTAGGCGACCGCACCGGACAGCAGCGCGGAGTCGAGCCGGTCGAGGAATCCGCCGTGTCCCGGCAGGAACGAGCTGATGTCCTTGATGCCGAGATCGCGCTTGATGAGCGACTCCGCGAGGTCGCCCGACGTCGCGGTCAGCACCATCGCGAGTGCGAGGATCACGCCCACCCACCACGGCTGCTGCAGCATGAAGATGGCGAGAAGGATGCCCGCGATCAGGGCGGCGGCGACGGAGCCGGCGAACCCCTCCCATGTCTTCTTGGGACTGATCGTGGGGGCCATGAGGTGCTTGCCGAAGGCCAGTCCGCTCGCGTACGCGCCCGTGTCGACGGCGACGACCACGATGAGGAAGGCGAGCGTCCACCACTGGCCACCGTCCTGGGCGGTGAGCAGCACCGTGAATCCCGCCATGAAGGCGACGTAGACCATGATGAACGCTGCCGCGCCGATGTCGAGCAGGACGTTCTTCGCCGAGGCCCGACCACTCGGGAGCGCGAGTTCGACCAGCCGCCAGATGCTGATGACGACGATGCCGCCCAGTGTGACCCACCAGTGACCCTCGTCGAGCCAGTAGAACGTCGCCGGAACGACGGCGACCGCGGCGACGATGGTCGGGATGCGGGGAACGTCACGGCCCGCCGAGCGCAACGCGCTCGCGAGCTCGTAGGCCACGAACGCGACGAGCGCGCCCGCGAACACCATGTACAGCTCTTTGATGATGAGCAGGCTGACCAGGAGCGACCCGCCGAGCACCAGGCCGACGCCGATCGCCCGCAGTAGGGGCCGCCCGGTGCGTGCGTTGATCTTGTCGTTAGCCGCCCGCGCCTGGGTCTCGAAGTCCGATGCCATCAGACCTCGAGCAGCTCGGCTTCCTTTTTCTTGAGAGCGTCGTCGATCGCGTCGACGTGCTGCTTCGTGGACGCGTCGAGCTCCTTCTCCGCGCGCGCGATCTCGTCCTCGCCGACCTCCTTGAGGGCGTCGAGCTCGTCCTTCGCCTTGCGGCGGATGTTGCGCAGCGAGACGCGGGCCTGCTCGGCCTTGTCCCGCACGATCTTCACGAACTCGCGACGGCGCTCCTCGTTGAGCTCGGGCAGGGTCGCGCGGATGACGTTGCCGTCGTTGCCGACGCTCGCGCCGAGGTTGGCCGCACCGACGATGGCCTTCTCGATGTCCTTGAGGGCGCTCTTGTCGAACGGCGTGATCAGGAGCGTGCGCGCCTCCTGGTTGACCATGGAGGCGAGCTGGGCGAGGGGTGTCGGAGTGCCGTAGTACTCCACGAGAACCTTCTGGAACAGGGCGGGGTTCGCACGGCCCGTGCGCACGGTACCGAAGTCGTCCTTCGCAGCCTCGAGGGCCTTGTCCATCTTCTCTTTGGCTTCGGCCAATACGTCGCTGATCACTGCAACTCCTTTGTGTCTCCTGTCGAGTGTACTGGGAGGGTGGTGGCCGTTTGGCTAGCATGGTCGCAGCGAGGGGGGTCATGTCGGAACGCGCAACCTCGATCCTGATGATCGTGGTGGGCGGCCTGTTCGCGCTCGTCGGACTCGCACTGCTGGCGCTCGGTCGGGACGTGGTGCTGGGGTGGGGCCTCATCACCTTCTTCGGTGCCGTCGCGCTGATCGGAACGTCAACTGTGCTCCCCGGGCGCGGGCTCGGTCCGCTCGCGCTGCCCATCGCGGGTGTGCTGATGGGCGTGGGTTGCGGCATCCTCGCCTATCTCCTGATCACCGACCCCGACGAGTTCAGGACGTCGCGCTACCCGCCCGAGGTACTGATCCCGGTGACCCTGGTCGGCGCGGTGTTCTTCGGCGGAGGGAGCATCGTGGTGCTCATCCTCATGCTGCGGAACCGTCGAGCGCTGGAGCCCGACGACGAGGGCTAGGGCTAGGCGTGGACGAGGGTGCCGATCCGCTCGCCGCTGATCGCCTTCGTGAGGTTGCCCGCGGGCTCCATGCCGAACACGACCATGGGCATCCGGTTGTCCATGCACAGGCTGAACGCGGTCGAGTCGACGACCTTGAGCCCCTGCACGAGCGCCTCCTGGTAGGTGAGCTCGTCGATGCGCTTGGCGTCGGCGTTGTGGCGGGGATCGGAGTCGTAGACGCCGTCGACACCGTTCTTGGCGACGAGCACGACCTGCGCGTCGATCTCGAGCGCCCGCTGCGCGGCCACGGTGTCCGTGGAGAAGTACGGGAGGCCGGCACCGGCACCGAAGATGACGACGCGGCCCTTCTCGAGGTGGCGCTCTGCGCGGCGCGGTATGTACGGCTCTGCGACCTGGGTCATCGAGATGGCGGACTGCACTCGCGTCGCGGCACCCGCCTGCTCGAGGAAGTCCTGCAGGGCGAGTGCGTTCATCACGGTGCCGAGCATGCCCATGTAGTCGGCCCGGCCGCGGTCCATTCCGCGCTGGCTGAGCTCGGCGCCTCGAAAGAAGTTGCCGCCGCCGACGACGATGGCGATCTCGACCTCGGCCGATGCCGCGGCGATCTCCTTGGCGAGCGACGAGACCACGTCCGGGTTCACACCCAGCGATCCACCGCCGAAGGCCTCACCGGAGAGCTTGAGGAGAACCCGTCTCTTACGTTCGGTCACTGGGTGCTCCTTGCTCGCGTGCCACTCTCCCTACAGGGTACCGGGCCGCGCCGCCCCTTCCGAAACGACGGACTCGCGCCCGGGCATCCCCCCGCCTGCTCGCCCGTGGATTTGCGAAATGACGGAGTATCGCTGCGCCGGGAGCACCTCATCCGCGGGACAGCGCTCGCGGGGTGCCCGATCTCCGTCATTTCGGAACGGGACGGAGTTGGACGACGGCGGCGCGATCCGTCATCTCGGAAGACGATGCCCGAGCGCGGGGCACGGATGCTCGCGCTCGCGCCCGGGAACGCAGAAGGGCCCGGGTTGCCCCGGGCCCTTCGAACGTGCTGAGTGCTAGGCGCCGACCTTGAAGCGGGCGAAGCCCGTCACGGTGAGTCCGGCATCCTTGACCACGGTCGAGATCGACAGCTTGTTGTCGCGCGCGTAGTCCTGCTCGAGCAGCGCGACCTGCTTGAAGAACGCGTTCACGCGGCCCTCGACGATCTTCGGGAGGGCGGCCTCGGGCTTGCCCTCGCCGCGGCTGATCTCCTCGACGATGCGACGCTCGTTCTCGACCTCGGACGCCGGCACGTCCTCCTTCGAGAGGTACACGGGGTCGGCGAACGAGATGTGCTGGGCGATGCTGCGAGCGGTCTCCACGTCGTCGCCCTCGAACGCGAGCACAACGCCGACCTGCGGAGGCAGGTCCTTGTTGGTGCGGTGGAGGTAGACCGAGAACTTGTCGCCGGGGATGCGGACGATGCGGCGAAGCTCGACCTTCTCGCCCAGGATCGCGGCCTCGTCGTCGATGATCGACGCGATGGTCTTGCCACCGGTCTCGAAGGCGAGTGCGGCATCCAGCGTCTCGGCGCCCGAGTCGGCCAGCGCCTCGAGAACCACGTTGCCGAGTGCGACGAACTTGTCGCTCTTCGCGACGAAGTCGGTCTCGCACGCGAGCTCGATCATGGTGGTGGCGGTGGCGCTCTCGACGGCGGCGATCAGGCCTTCGCTCGTGGAGCGGTCGGCACGCTTCGCGTTGCCCTTCGCACCCTTGAGACGAAGGATCTCGACGGCCTTCTCGAAGTCGCCCTCGGCCTCGACCAGTGCGTTCTTGGTGTCGACCATGCCGGTGCCGAGGCGCTCGCGCAGGGCCTTGATGTCAGCGAGACTGACGTCTGCCATTTTGAGTCCTAACTCTGGTTTCGTGTCTGAATTACTTTGCGGCGGGCTTCTTGGGAGCGGCAGCCTTGGCGGGCTTCTTCTCCTCGACCGTTGCCTCGGCCTCGATCTTCGCCTCGGTGGCCTCGTCCGACTCGACGTGGTGCTCGGGGACGACGGTCTCGTCGGCGGCGGCCTCGTGCTCGGCGGCGACTGCGTCGGCGTCGTTCTCCTCGACGGGGACCTCGGCAGCGACGACCTCGGCGATGGCCTCGGCGTCGGGTGTGGTCGACTCGACGAGTCCGTCAACGGCCTCGATCTTCTCGGCCTCGGTGGACGGGGTCTCGGAAGCCGCGAGCAACTCCGCCTCCCAAGCGGCCAGCGGCTCGACCTCGGCGCCGTCCTCCGGCTTCTGGTGGCGCTGGATGAGGCCCTCGGCTGCGGCGTCCGCGATGATGCGGGTCAGCAGGCCGACGGAGCGGATGGCGTCGTCGTTCCCGGGGATCGGGTACTGGACGTCATCGGGGTCGCAGTTGGTGTCCAGGATCGCGATGACCGGGATGCCCAGCTTGTGCGCCTCGTCGATCGCGAGGTGCTCCTTCTTGGTGTCGACGATCCACACGGCGGACGGGGTCTTCGTGAGGTTGCGGATACCACCCAGGCTCTTCTGGAGCTTGATGAGCTCGCGCTTCTGGATGAGGAGTTCCTTCTTGGTGTAGCCGCTCTTCGCGGTGTCCTCGAAGTCGACCTCCTCGAGCTCCTTCATGCGCGCAAGGCGCTTGGAGACGGTCTGGAAGTTGGTGAGGAGGCCACCGAGCCAGCGCTGGTTGACGTACGGCTGGCCGACGCGCTGCGCCTGCTCAGCGATCGAGCCCTGGGCCTGCTTCTTGGTACCGACGAAGAGGATGGTGCCGCCGTGGGCGACCGTCTCCTTGACGTAGTCGTAGGTCGCGTCGATGTGCTTGAGCGACTGCTGGAGGTCGATGATGTGGCTGCCCGAGCGCTCGGTCAGGATGAAGCGCTTCATCTTCGGGTTCCAGCGACGGGTCTGGTGACCGAAGTGGACTCCGCTGTCGAGCAGCTGGCGAATGGTGACGACGGCCATGGCCGTTCTCCTTAACTGGCACGCCGAGGCATACCTACTCAGTTGTTATCGCTACCGGTCGGTGGCGAACCTGGTGCCCTGCGCACATCTCCGCGCCTTTTTGCGAGACGACTGGTGGAGCTGGCGACCCCGTGCTGAAAGCACTGAACGGGCACGCGTAGTCACCCGGATCACTCCGAGTGCTCCCAGAAGAATAGCACCGCTCCCCCTCGCCCGCCTATCTGCAAGGTTCTCCACTCCTTCGACGCAACCCGCATCCGCACCGCCGCGACCGACAACCATGGCCGGATGAACGTCGCGCTCGCTCTCGTCCTCGTGCCGCTGCTCGCGCTCGCGGCCCCCTGGAGCTGGCCGGTCGACGCCCCGCACACCGTGGTGCGGCCGTACGTGGCACCGGAGACGCCGTACTCCGCGGGCCATCGCGGCGTCGACCTCGCGGCTCCCGGCGGCACGGTCTATGCGCCCGCCGACGGGATCGTGCACTTCGCGGGCACCGTCGTCGACCGTCCTGTGCTCTCGATCGAGCACGCCGATGGCGTACTCGCTAGCTACGAGCCCGTCGTGAGCGCTCTGACGAAGGGGGAGGCGGTGCAGCGCGGCCAGCCGATAGGTACGGCGCTGGCGGGGCACTGTGAATCCACGTGCCTGCATTTCGGCGTTCGTGTCCACGGTGAGTACGCGTCGCCGCTGGCCTGGCTCGGCGGGGTAGAGCGAGCGGTGCTGCTGCCCACGAGAGGGGCGGCTCGACGTCGCTTGCGCGAGCGCTCGCCCACGGTCGAGAGTCACGGATCAGGGTCAACCCTCGTAAGCCCGTGGGCGAGCGCTCACCCCTCCACCTGCGAAGGGATGGTGCGCCGCGCTCTGTGACTGCAGTAACCAGCTGCTCATCAGTTAAGCGCGTAACCACATGTTATTAGAAAAACTAGCTATACGCAACTCTGAACACTGGGAGTATCGTGAGAGAGATGGATCAGGAATCCGCAGGCCCAGAGTTCGGCGATGCCTACCGCATCGTCCTCCGCCCCCAGACCGTACTCGTACAGCAGGTGATCGACCTCAACAAGCAGTTCGAGTCGGCGACCAGCCGTTCCCTGGGATTGAACGCCACCGATACCGCGGCACTCGGCGAGGTGATGATGAAGGGTCCCCAGAGTCCCACCGAGCTCGCTCGACGTCTGCAGGTATCGACCGCTGCGGTGACGACGGTGGTCGATCGGCTCGAGGCCGCGGGTCACGTCACGCGGGAGCAGCACCCGACCGACCGTCGAGGAATACTGGTCGCCCCGACGAACGAGTCCATCGCCCGCGCCATGCGCACCCTCATCCCGGTTGCGCAAGCTATCGACTCGGCGCTCGACGAGTTCTCCGAGGCCGAGTGCGACGTGATCGAGCGGTACCTCGTAGCTGTGACGGAACGCCAGCAGCAGGCGCTACCCGAGTCGTAGGTCCCACCACCAGCCCACATCGGCCGAGGGCGGGAGCGCACGGATCAGTCCGTTCCCGCCCTGCGGGCCGACGCTGCCGTCCCACAATGGACACAGCCGGGCGTCGCGTTCCGGGGAACATGCTTACGCATCGTCCACACTGTCAGGTTGTCATCGCGGATGCCAGATAGACCCGCCGGTCTGTCGGGAGCGTCCACCGCATCGGGGTACATTTGAGCCATGGCGACCGACCCCGCACCGTCGCCCTCCGGCGCGAGCTACCGGATGGGCGTGCGCCAGCCGACCATTCTGATGCGCGCCATCCTGGACATGAGCAAGGAATTCCAGGTGCACGTGGGGCGCGAACTCACGGTGAACGCGACCGACCTCTCCGCCATGGAGATCATCATCATGAGCGGCGCCATGGGCCCGACGGAACTCGCGAAGCGACTCGGTCTCACCACGGCGGCCGTCACCACCGTCGTCGATCGGCTCGTGGCCCTGGGCCATGTCACCAGGACCAAGCACCCGGATGATCGGCGCGCGGTCATCGTCCAAGCCACGCCCGCTTCCACCGCACGCGCGATGGCGAAGATCATGCCCGTCGTCCGGGCGATCGAGGGCACCCTCGACGAGTTCGACGACACCGAGCAGGCAGTGATCGCCCGCTACCTCTCCCGCGTGGAGTCGGTGTACCGGCAGGAACTCCCCGCCACGGTCTGAGTGTCGTGGCTAGGCGCGCGGGTGCGCGACGCGGTAGCTCTCCTTGAGTCGCTCCGTCGATACGTGCGTGTACAACTGAGTCGTCCCGAGGCTGGCGTGACCCAGCATCTCCTGCACCGCACGGAGGTCCGCTCCCCCATCCAACAGATGAGTCGCGGCGGTGTGCCGGAACGTGTGCGGCCCCGCGGGTCCCGAGCCGGGGACTGACTCGAGCAGGCGCGACACCAGCTCGTACACCGTTCGGCTCACGAGGCGATTGCCGCGAGCGCCCACGAACAGCGGCTCCTGCGCGGTTGTCCTCGGGGCGAGCGCGGGTCGGCCGTCGTCGAGCCACGCGACGATGGCCCGCCTCGCCGGGACCCCGAAAGGCACAACACGCTCCTTCGCGCCCTTGCCCATCACCCGCACGGTCAGGCGACCGAGGTCGAGATCGCCGAGCGAGAGCCCGGTCAGCTCGCTCACGCGGAGGGCGGAGGCGTAGAGCAGTTCGACGATCGCGAGATCGCGGAGCGCGACGGCGTCCCCGGTCTCCGCCCGCGTCGACAGGGACGCGAGGATGGCGTCCATGTTCTCCCTCGACAGCACCCTGGGAAGGTGGTGATCGGATTTCGGTGCCTTCAGCCGAGCCGCGGCATCCGTGCTCGTGGCCTTCGTGCGGGCGAGCCACGACGAGAGGCTGCGGGCGGAGGCCGCCCGGCGGGCGAGGGTGGACTTGGCGAGGCCGTCCTGCGACGAGCGCCAGAGCCAGTCGCGCAGCAGTTCGAGATCCAGATCTTCGGGACCGGTCGCGCCCCGCTCCTCGGCGAAGGCCACGAGCTGGGTGAGGTCGGACCGGTAGGACCGCACGGTGTGCTCGCTGAACCCGCGGTCGGCAGCGAGGTACGACGCGAAATCGTCGACGGTGCGCTGGAGGTCCACGGGTCCATCGTCGTGCACGTCCGACCGGGCGCGGGCCAGCGCGGTAGCGTTTCGGGATGCCCATCGCCCTCATCACCGGAGCGAGCGCCGGTCTCGGCGCTGAGTTCGCACGCCAGCTCGCCGGCCGCGGCTACGACCTCGTGCTCGTCGCCCGGGAAGTCGTGCGGCTCGACGCGCTCGCTGCCGAGCTCTCGATCGCGCACGGAGTTTCCGCCCGCGCCCTGCCCGCCGACCTCCTCACTCCTGACGGGCTCGCGCGCGTCGAGGCGCGGCTCTCCTCAGCCGAAGACCCGGTCGACTACCTCGTCAACAACGCCGGCTACGGACTCCCCCGCGAGTTCGACGAGAATTCCGCCGACCAGGAGACTCGTCAGCTCGAACTCCTCGCCACGGTTCCGCTGCGCCTGTCGCACGCCGCCCTCTCCCAGATGCTGCCACGGCGATCGGGCACGGTGCTTACGGTGGCGAGCGTGGCAGGGTTCGCCGGGCTCGGCAGCTACGCGGCCGCTAAGTCCTGGGCGCTCACCTTCTCCCGATGGGCGAACCCGTACTACCGCACCGCCGGAGTGACGTTCACCGCGCTGGCGCCCGGTTTTGTGCGGACCGAGTTCCACGAGCGCATGGGCATCCCCCGCGAAAGCATGGCACCGCGGTTCGCGTGGCTCGACGCCGCGACCGTGGTGCGCCTGGCGCTCCGCGATGCCGCACGGGGCAAGGCCGTCTCGATCCCCACGTTGCGGTACCGGTTGGTGATCGGCGCGCTACCGCTGCTGAGGCCGATCGTGCGCGCGGGGGTCGCCCGTCGCGGGACCGATGCGCGCCGTGAGGCGCGTCAGGACCCGGACGCGCTCTGAATCAGCCGTTCGAGCTGGCGACTTCGCCCGCGTTGAACGACGAGTCCTTGGCCGACAGCACCTCGAGACGCTCGTCGGGGCTCATCGCCTCGATCATCGCCCACGCCGCGGCAGGCTGTCCGGTGATCTCGACCGGGTCACCGACGGGGATGATCGAGTGGACGAGCTGCTCCTCGTAGACGTGCACGACGTTGACCGACTGACCGAAGTCGACCCCCGAGAGCAGGCGGTCCTCGGCGCTCAGGTCGAGCGTGTAACAGGTGGCCGACGCGACGGAGACGGGGATGCCCGCGAACGTGCTGTGCGTCGAGTAGTGCAGGTGGCCTGCGAGGATCGCGCGCACGTCGGTGCCCCGGAGCACAGCCGCGAGCTTCGGCTGGTCCTGCAGTTCTAGGATGCCCATCGCCTCGAGCAGCGGCGTGGGGATCGGAGGGTGGTGCACGGCCAGGATGGTGCCGTGGGGCGCGGGGCTGGAGAGCACATCGGCCAGCCAGTCCAGCTGGTCGTCGGTCACCGCGCCGTGGTGGTAGCTCGGCACGGTCGTATCGAACGAGATGATGCGGAGCCCGTCGATGTCGTAGACCCGGTCCTGCGGTGCGTCGGACTCCTCGTCGAACAGGAGACGCGAGTAGTCGGGGCGCTCGTCGTGGTTGCCCATCACCCAGATCACCTGGGCGTTCATCCGCGCGGCGACCGGCTCGACGAGTTCGCGGAGCCGCGTGTAGGCGTCCGGCTCGCCGAGGTCGGCGAGGTCGCCAGTGAAGACGATCGCCTGGGGTTTGGCGGTGGAACGCTCGAGCTGGGCCAGCGCCTGGCTCAGGTGCTCGATCGTGTTCACCTTTCCGTAGAGCGGGCGACCGCCGGCGAGGAAGTGCGTGTCGCTCACATGGGCGATGACGTGGGTTGCGGCGGGGTACTGACCGAGTTGGATCACCCGCCCAGCCTACGGGCGGCCACCCACCGCGACCACTCCGTGTCACCGTCCTACGGCTCACGCGGAGCCCCTCGCTTCGTCCAGCCGCGCTCGCCCTCGCGCACGATGCCCTCGAGCTCGAGGCGACCGAGCTCGGACTGTGTCTGGGCTATCGTCAAACCCGACCGCGCGGCGATGTTGTCCGGGGTGCGCGGCGCTCGCGTGCTGAGCGCATCGAGCAGCCGGGAGTTGTCGCGGGGCCGTGTCTCGATCGGGTCGGGCGCGATGTCAGCCACCAGGTCTGCCATTTCTGCGGCTGTGGTCACCAACTCCGCCCTGTGCTCGCGGATCAACTTGTGACACCCGGCGGAAGCGGCGCTCGTCGCCGGTCCGGGCACGGCACCGACGGGTCGCCCCATGACTCCCGCATGGTGGGCCGTATTGAGCGAGCCCGACCTCCAACCAGCCTCGACCACCACGGTCGCCTGACTGGCCGCCGCGATCAACCTGTTCCGTTGAAGTAAATGCGGAATAAATCAGTCCGGACTTGCCCGAGTCCTGATCGTCATCCTTGGCTCCAGAGAGAGTTAGGGCAGTTAGGGCAGGTTCGGGCCCCCTTCTCTATTAGTTGTATAACTGAGTTGACAATTGCCCCCCTCCATCTCGACGCCTTCCAATCACTGGCATCGGCAGGTCGCGTGCCTGCGGCCCGCGGCACGACATAAAGTTGACAATTGCCCCCCGGCCCCCGGCTAGCCCAAGCAATCGCTGGCATCTGGCGCAAGTTGACTTTTGCCCCCCTCGTTTGACTTCTGCCCCCTAGGAGGCTCACATGGCTGCAAAGCCAAAGGACGCTGAAACCCAGCCCAACATCTCAGGCATTGCGCCGTTCGTTGTGGACCCTGAGGGCTGGGCTTCTCGCACGGCGCTCTACCGCACGGCAGTCGCAGCATCCGAGGCCACGGGCTCTCGTGTTCCCTCGCAGCGCCAGGTCTACGCGGCTCTCCGCGCCCGCGGATTCGCGGAGTCCAAGCGTCGGGGCGTGTGGGGGTTCAAGGGCCTCCGCGCCGACGACCAGGCGGGCACTGGCCGCTTGGTCCCCGCCGGCACCGCCGCCTCCTACTACCGCCGGGGTGATCGCACCGACGCAGCTCGTGAGGCCGTCCACGCTGCACGCGTTCAGCGGTGGCTGGACCGGGACCGCGCCACAGAGAATGGGGAGCCGCGCGCAACCCCGCTGTCGCCGTGGTACGCGGAGCCCATGACACCGCCACCTGGGGCCACCTGGTCGAGTGCGAATCGCCGCGGAGCCCGCAAGGGCGCCTGATCGCCGATTGCAACAGTCGCGCAACACCCCTCGCGCCGGGCTATCAAGTGGCGCGAAAGCCCGCAGTTCGCCCGCCCTAGATGCGGTATATATAGGTGGGGAGAGAAATAGAACTGCCGCAGTTCGTCCCCAAGATGCGGTATATAACTAGTGGGGAGAGAAACGGCGGAAGCCGACTCCCCCGCTCCCAGCCCCTGACACTGTCGGGGGCTTTTCTATTGGCGCCTCCAGCGCGTCCCGCCGCCCACGCGATCCTTTGCGTCGTCGGCCATTCGATCTACCCGCATCGCGCGGGTAACCGTGCTCGACCGCCCGCGCCTTGATCAGGTCGAGCGACTCGAGCGCACTCCGCCGCGTCCGCGGTGCCGAGGCCCAGGAGGGCAGAGCACTGAGCACGGACACCGGTCGCAGCCAGCCAGCCACTCGCAGGAGCGGGACCGGCCCGCAAGGCAGCTGTCGGGCAGGCACTCGGCGCCATATGCGGCGCGCAAGTGACTACCCATTGGAGTCAACCATGGACCTCAAGTCCAATCTCACGGCCGAGCTCTCGGCTATCCAGACCCGCGCTCTTGCCCTTGGGCAGAAGGCCGCGGACAACACCATCACCGACGCCGAGCTCACCGAGGTCACTGGCCTCTCTGCTCGCGCCGTCGATGTGAAGCACCAGCTCAACGCGATCGACCGCGGTGAGAAGGGTGCCGCTGTTCTGCAGCAGGTCGCCGCCCTCGGCACCGGTACTGACAGCGACAACACCGGCCTCGACGGGCGCAAGCACGCCGAGACCAGCCCCGTGGGCGCGAAGGGATACCTCTCCCCCGCCTCCATCAAGTCGGTGGCCTCGGTCTCCGCGGCCAAGGGCATCAAGGCGCTCGTCGCTGGTGGCTCGTCCACCACGCCGGTCCCGCTGGAGTCCAACCCCATCCCGCTCGGGCAGCCCAACCTCGGCCTGCTCTCGCTGATCCCGACCAAGGTTCGCGAGACGCCGAAGTACAGCTACCTGCGCCAGACGGTGCGCACCAACAACGCGGCTGTCGTCGCGCCCGGTGGCACCAAGCCCACGTCGGTGTACACCGTCGCATCCTTCCCCGGTGAGCTGCAGGTCGTGGCCCACATGAGCGAGTACGTCGACAAGTACCTGCTCGAGGACAACGACGACCTGGAGCGCTTCCTCGCGGGCGAGCTCCAGGAGGGCGTGATCCGCAAGGTCACGGCCAACGCGATCGCCGCTTTCGGCGCGACCTCGGGCATCCAGACGCAGGCATACTCCGGTTCGCCGGCGGACAGCATCTACGCGGGCGCATCCAAGGTCTCTGACCTCGGCTACTCGCCCTCGCTGGTGATCCTGAACGTCGCTGACTACGACGCCATGCGCTTGTCCAAGGACGCGGAGGGCCGCTACTTCGGCGGCAGCCCGTTCGAGGGCGGCAGCCGTCCCGGTGTCTGGGGGTTCCAGACGCTCATCAGCGCCGACCAGACAGCTGGTACGGCTCTGGTGCTCGACACCTCCAAGGTCGGCATCAGCACCGATCGTCAGGGCATCGAGACGGTCTGGGACGCGATCAGCGGCTTCGCCAAGAACGAGGTCCGCGCTCGCACCGAGGGTCGGTTCGCAACTGACGTGTTCGCCCCCGCGGCGATCGTCACGGTCGACCTCACGGCCTAACAGCTGCCGGGTCAGCGAGCGCGCCTTGCAGGCGACGTTTCGCTGGCCCGGCCGCTCAGCTATGCGAGGTATGCGTCCCAGGCGGTCGGACTCCACGAGTCAGAGAAACCAGACTCGCCCATCGTCCCCGAGAAGCCTGGGACTCCCGAGGTACTCCGCACGCTGGGAGGGCTGGCGGAGTCCCGCGAAGTCGGCTTCGTCGGTCCACCGGAGGACCCGCCTGTGAATGCGACTGCGCGGCCGCTCGAGTCCCAGAACTGACCCTGCCGGTACCAGCCCACATGGTTGCCGCTTTGTGAGTACACGGCGTCGTCCCGCAACCAACCGGTGACATGTCCCTCGAGAGTGATGAGCTCGTCTCCATCGATCCAGCCAACCGTTTTGCCGTTCTGGTCCCACACTGGGTTAGTCGTCATGCGAATACCCAAGCACACCCCGGCAACACGCGCTTCTAATTGATATTGACGCTGTCCGCAGCCCCGACCAACTGGCCTCGTCCCGATACCTTCTACCTATGCAGTCGCCACAATCGAACGAGGAGCTCGCTCGCCAGCGCGCCATCGAGATTGCGAGTGAATACTTCCCCATCGCAAGCGAGGCCATTGAGCCACTCGTGGAGCGCATCCAGACATTCCGCGTGCAGGCGCAAAGCGCTCTCGCTGGCGACGACGTAGCCTCAAGGACGGACGCCGTAAGCCATCAGGCGCGGTCCCTCCTCTCCGTCGGTGTCGATCACGTCAAGACGCTATCCGCCGTCATGCTGGAGGGCGGCATCATTCCCGCGTTTGCGGGCTTCACGCTGATTCGCTCGGCACTCGAGTGTGCTGGCGTGGCTCTCTGGCTCTTGGGACCGCCCGATAGTGACCTGCGGGTGCTGAGGGCGATTCAGCTCTCACGAGAATCGCTGAATGACAGCAGGCGTCTGGCGGCCACGTCGCAAGGCACCAAGTACCGCGGCTTGGCCCCGGATGATGAGTATCTCCAGCGGTTTGAGCAGATGCGCGATTCGCGGCCGGCAAACGCGGGCAAGTCCCTCGTAGCGCCATCGATCACCGATCGGCTAGACGCTGCTGAGTTTTTCGTCACGAAGCATTCTCCCGAGCAGGAGACGCTCCTAACGCTGTGGCAGCGCACCAGCGGACTCGCCCACGGCAGACGTCACGCGATCTGGCAGAACAGTGAGGCGCGGCCACACAGCGCCGATCATGTCGGCTTTCAGGTAATGGTTCGAGCAGATCTGGTCGCGTTGACAGCGCACTTCGAATCGTCAACGCGTTACCTCGATGACGGCGTCGCATTGCTTGAGCTCCGCGGTTCGACTTCGTAGCCTCCACTATTTCCGGCGCGCCGGTAGGCGGGGGCAAATCTGCGGGTGAAGGCCCGACAGCTCAACTCCCGGCAATGCCCTATGTGTGTGCGAGCGATTTCCAAATCCAAGACGAGCCCGATACCGATTCCGGATTCCGGATCCCTACTTCGCCAGGAGGCGACCATGACCCAGCCCTACGGCACGCATCGCTCCGCCCTCGAAGTCACGCTCTTGGCCGATGCCTCTCTGTCTGACCCAGTTCACAGTGCCTTGGTCGCTCTCGCGCGATCGCTCGCAGACGAGCTCGACGCCCAGGGTGAGACACCCCAGACCCGGACTCAGGCCACCTATGCCGGCCAGCTTGGCGCGATCCGTCGCGTGGTCTCGGATGCCCGTAGCCTCCGCCGCAAAGAGTCCCGCGCAGAGGGCAAGCCAGCATCCCGCCTTGAGCTCATCAAGCGACAGGCCGAGCGGGCGCGGGGCGCGGAATGATCGCCATTCTCAAGTGCCCTCGCTGCCTGCGTGATCTGCCAATCGAAGCATTCGGTCAAAACCGAAGTCAGGCCGACCAACGGAATCCGCGGTGCCGAGAATGCGAGCGTGATCGGATGCGTCTCGCTCGATCGACGCCTGAGGGACGACGCGCCAACAATGACGCTTCCCGTCGCAGCCGCGCCCGAGTCGCTGCCCAGACCGCCCCGCCCACCTAGACCCCAGAACTCCGCGGGATTCCCGCCCCAACGTCACGGCTCGCGACACGATCGTAAGAGCCTCTCTGCGCCCGAGACTGCAACCTCACTGGGCGCCTACCTGCCAGCCCTCTCGGGCCGGCGCCGAGTTGCAGCGGCGTCGGTCTGGGAGGGCCTTCTTTCGTTAGGACCCACCATGACCGAGCTCACCCCCTCCCAGCTTCGACGCCGGCGGCGCCAATGGAAGGCGAAGAAGGACGACGACCGCGCCCGCGCCGCCTACCGCAACAGCCTCCCGCAAGGCATCACAAAGCTGAACGACCTGATGGCCGACGCCCCGAGCCCTTGGCACGCCGACGTGATCGCCGCCCGCATCGCGACAGTCCGTGAGCAAGGCAGACAGCACAACCGCGCTCGTCGCGCTAGAGCGCGCAAGGCACAGATGAAGGAGACTGCATGACCAGCGTCCCCGAGACTCCGGCCGAGTCGGCTGAAGACGAGCGTCTCGACGGCGACCCCAAGGAGCCCGGCATCTGGCGCGACTTCCCCCGTCTGCCGTCCTCCCTGGTCGAACGGTGGTGACCCGGTGCCCGGCTACTGGTTGCTGTCGGACACGACCTGGTCCGCGAGCTCCAGCAAGACTTCCTGGCGCTGAGCGAACGGCAGACGCGCCCAGTCCGTGAACAGCTTGTCCTTGTCGGTCATGGTGCGGCTTCCGCGCTGCATCCACTGGAACAGCTCTGCCTTGTCCTTGCGTCCGCCGATCGACCGCACGCGCATCTTGATCTCGCCCAGGTCGGGCGGGTTGGAGGTCAGGTCGCGCGCATCCTCGTTGCACCGCTGGCATTCCGTGCGCAGGTTGTCGTCCTCGTCGCTTCCGCCGCGCGCGACCGGGATGATGTGGCCGATGGTGAGCCGCGCCGTTCTACCAGGCGCATCGAAGTACTCGCCACCTCCGGCGGTGAAGCACACCTGGCAGGTGTTGCCGTCGCGGTCGAGGATGCGGCGGCGCTTGGCGCCCGTGACGGCCTTCCGCCCGGCGTCACGCTCGGGCTTCTCGCCGTCGTGGACCTTGACCCCGATCGTGACCAAGAGGTACTGGTCAGGGCGGAGACGCGGGTTGTCCTTGTAGTTGTCGATCTTCCAGCCGATCTCGCGGAGGTCGCGCATGCGGCGGTCGGCCTGCGAGACGTTCGGGACGGCGGCGATCAGCTGCTGCTTGGTGAAGATGTTGCCCTCGCCGATCGACGCGACGAACCGGGCGACGCGGACCTTCGAGGACTCCTGGCGCTCTTCGATGCTCATTTGACTCCAAACTCTGCGGAGACGGGTTCTCGCGCAGGAGTCAAGTATTGTTGCCGGATCGCGCCGCTGTCAAGCCGCAGCTTGCCGCGGCAACGTTCGGCACGCAATGCGGCCAACGTCGCTGGTGGTGCCTAAACTCAACGCATCCTCCATCCGCGGTGAATTCACCCGGCCCTGTGCGTCCCGGCAGGATTCCGGGCTCGAACGCGAGATGATGCTGCCAGGCACTTTCTGAAAGGTCCAAACATGAGCTCTCTCCGAGTGGTCGAGATCTGCGCCGGCGCCGGCGGTCAGTCCATCGGTCTCCACCGAGCTGGCTTCGACCACGCTCTAGCGGTCGAGCTGGATGGTTACGCGAGTCAGACGCTTCGGGACAACACCGACTGGAAGGTCGCCGAGGGCGACGTCGCCGATCCCGCGGTCTGGAACCCGCTCGACTATGAGGGCGTCGACCTCTTGGCAGGAGGCGTGCCGTGCCCGCCGTTCTCGATCGCTGGCAAGCAGCTCGGGTCCTCCGACGAGCGCGACCTATTCGCTTGGGCCGTCGAGCAAGTCGGCGTGATGCGCCCGCGGGCTCTCCTCTTGGAGAACGTGCGCGGTCTCGCCGCCAATCGCTTTGCTGGATACCGTCAGCGCGTCCTGGACCGACTCGCTGAGTTCGGCTACGTCGCGGACTGGCGCCTTCTGCGCTCGGCCGATTTCGGAGTCGCTCAGCTTCGCCCCCGCTTCGTGCTCGTCGCCATGAAACCCGAGGATGCCGCCTACTTCCGGTGGCCAGAAGCGTCTGGACAAGACGTGTCGGTTGGCGAAGCGCTGAAAGACCTCATGGGCGCGAACGGATGGGCACACCTCGACGACTGGGTCGCTATGGCAGACCGGATTGGTCCCACCCTGGTCGGCGGTAGCAAGAAACACGGCGGCGCCGACCTCGGTCCCACACGTGCCAAGAGCGGCTGGGCGGCACTCGGGGTGGACGGCAGAGGCATTGCCAACGCCGCACCCGCCGCCGATGCGCCGCACCCCACTGTCGAAGCGCCGAAACTCACGATCGAGATGGTCGCTCGCTTGCAGGGTTGGCGAGACGAATTCGAGTGGAAGTTCGCCGGGCGCAAGACCGCCCAATACCGCCAGATAGGCAACGCGTTCCCTCCGCCGGTGGCTGAGGCGATCGGCACTTCCATCCGCAACGCCCTCGCCCACGAGGGGGTAGCTCACGAGCTTCCGGAGCTCACCGCCGACGTCCACGACCCCGTATACCGTGTGCTGTCCAGCAGCGACGATTTCGTGTCGATGGATCGCTTGATCGCTACTCTCAATGAGTTCAGTCAGGCGTCCGTCGAACGACGCCTCGCGATTCTTGCCCGCGACTTCGATGTCGAGATGAAGGAGAGCTCGGCGGGCGTCTCCTACAAGCTGGGACAGTTCAGGGGCTTTACCGGCCAAGCCGACCACACACGCCACGACTACATGGAAAAGTTCCGCAGCAGAGTGAGCTAGGACGCAAGAACGGCCCCGTCACTCGAGTCGAGTGGGGGCCGCTCGTGCAACGAAACTACTTCGTGGCGCCTTCGAGCGCGGCCAGCCGTGCCTTCATCTCTTCCAGTTCAGCGGCCTTCTTGGCGCGGCTTCGGCGGCTCGCATCGGCGGCAATCTCGTTCTTGTAGAGGGCTTTGACTCCCCGCACCTGCTCGACCAAGGCGTCAAGGGTGGCAAGGTACGCCGTCAGGTCGTCCTGCTCGACCTTGCCTGCTTCGAGCTCGGCGTCCAACGCCTTGGCTGCGGTGGTGATGTTCTTGCTCATGTTCGTATTCTCCTGTGTCTTGGGGTGACTCGATACATCGATCGTGTCGCGCCGGGCGGTGTCGCCGGAGCCCGAGGTCACGGACTCCAGCGACTTCCACGTCTAGGCGACGTCCGACCTGTAGGGCACTGTGCGAAGCGGACTCAGCGTGCCTTCGGTCATCTCGACCAGGGGATAACCGCAGGCGCAAAGCCAAGGCTTGGCGGTCTGGCTGACCGACCAGTCCCAGCGGCCGTCACCGCCCTGCTTCCAAAGCTCCCAACTGCCGTCGGCCGCCAGACGCCACTCCGCGAAGCCACACTTGGGGTGCACGACCAGCATCACCGACCCCACAACTCTTCGAGCGCGGCAACGTCGTCGTGCACCTTGCCGACGTGCAGCCGCAGCTGGTCGAGACCTTTGCCGTCATCGAAAATGATCGTTCTCGAACCGTCAGGATTGAGGTCGCCGCGCAATGCTCTTACGCGGTTGTTCTCGACTTCGGACACGTAGGCCTCCCACGCCTCGGCAGTCCATTCGGGCGCGGGTCCCTTTTTGTACTTGATGCTCATGATGCTCCTAGTCTCTCGCCACCGTGGCGACAGTTTGGAGCATAGCGTCATGTTCAAACATAACGCCATGTTCGCGCAGCACGACCGCAAAGACATTGACGTCACGGTCAGGACTTGCAGCAAACTCCCAGCCTCAGTCGTCCGCCGCGACCTCACCTCCGGGGTTGAGCCACACGGCCTCCAAGTGGTCTACGTCAACGCGCTCAGGCCCACGGCCAGGGTTTACGGTCACACGGACAAGCTGTCTCACGAGCTCACGCTGTTCGTCCAACGGCAGGTCCATGAACCTGGCGGCAACAGCTTCGACCTGCCCACCCTGAAGCCGCCGCGCGAGACCCTGCAGGGCGACCAAGGAGGACGAGCTGGAACGCGCCTCCTCCAGCTGCCCCTCGATCGCCTCGCGGTGCTCGCGCAGAGTGACCAGTCGAGCCCTCGCGACCGTGGGCGTGACAAGTCCCTCGTCACGGTCTGCCAAGACTGACGCGGCCTGTTCCTCAAGTCGAGTGTGCTCGGCGACCAAGTCGCGAATGTCCGACCGGCCAGCGTCCCTCACCTCGCCGGTGTAGCTGACCACCGCGCGGGCGACCTCGCGGACCACCAGCGGCTCAAGCGTCTTCTTGATGATTGACGGATGCGACGGGTGGTCCTTGCACCTGTACGTGCGCATGAACACCATCGCTCCGCCGCAGACCCCGCAGAACACGAGCCCACTGAGCATGTGCTTGACGGCAGGACCAGGAGTGGTCCTGCGGGTGGGGTCGGCGAGCACGGCCCGGGCGGTCTCGGCCAACTCAACGCTGACCAAGGGCACCACGACGTCACTGGCGATCGTTTCCCCGCGGTAGGTGAAGCCAACCTCGTACGGCCTCAGCACGAGCTCACGCAGGCGTACAGGGACCCACTCCTTCCCAGCGGCGGTGCGGAAACCCTCGGCATTGAGCTCCTTGGCGAGGGATCTCAGAGACTTCCTCGCTGCCACTCCCTCGAACACACGGCGCACCACGAGCGCCTCGGGCTCACGTGGGGTCCGTGTGTCCGTCTCGTAGCCGTAACGCCTCCGCTGAGGATTTGGGCGTCCCTGGCTGACCCGGTGCTCGTTAGCCCTAAGCTGGCGCTCGCTCTTGCGTTTGGTCTCGAATCGAGCCAGCGCCGCCATCATGCTGCCTCGGAACTCGCCGTCGGCGGTGGTGAGGTCGAGCTCCCCGTCTACGGTCAGCACGGCCGCCCCCGACTCCATGAGGTCGAGCATGTCCCGCAGGCTTCGGACGAGTCGGTCGATGTCCACCGCGATGACCACGTCCGCTTCGCCGACCCGCAGGGCCGCAAGCATCGTCGGCCATGCGGCTTTGGCTCTCGACCTAGTCGCGCTCGTGTCGTTGTCGATGAACTCCCTAACGACCGCGTACCCGCGCTGTTCCGCAAGACGCCGTGCCCGTTCAAGCTGGCGCTCGATGCCCTCTGTCAGGTCTACTGACTGTCTGGCGTAGATGAAAGCTCTCATACACTCATACTGCTATATTTCACAGTTTCGTTGCAGGAATCTCCAGCGCGTGGGTGCGGAGCCGCACGGTAGTTCGGACGCAACCAGGCCCTGCTCGACGATCTTCGTGAGCAGCGCGTCGTGCCCGCTCGGGTAGAAGCGGTCGACTCCTCCCGCCAGGAAGGCGATGGTCTGTCCTCGGCTGGCCAACGCGGCACGATGTGCCATCCCGTCGATCCCGTAGGCGGCGCCCGACACCACCGCGAAGCCGCGGTCCACGAGCCCCGCCGATGCCTCCATCGTGATGTGCTCCCCGTACCCTGTCGCCGCGCGAGCTCCCACGAGTGCGATCGAGTGTGCGAGGGCCGCGAGCGCGTCCTCCCGTCCTCGAGTCCAGAGCGCGAGAGGGCCGTTGTGCTGCAGGTCGGCGAAGCCTTCGGGCCAGCCGGCGTCCCCGGGGATGTTCAGGCGCACCCCGTACCGGGCCGCCTGCCGGAGCCACTGGAGCATCGTGGGAGGCGAGAGGCGGGGCATCCATCGGTCCAGGGCCAGTTGCGCGTCAGCCTCGGACAGCACGTCGGAGGCCAAGCGGGACGCGGGTCGGCGCTCGACAACGGCGGCGAGCGCCGCGCCCGCACCGTGCTGCGCAACGAGCAGACCCGCGATGCCGTCACCGGGTTCCACGAGCCCGGACCACACGGCGTGGGCGAACCGCGATTCGATCTGCTCCCGGTCGAGTGTGCCCGGAGACACTGCGCGCACGAGCTCGGCCACCTCCGCCTCTTTGAATCCGAACATCGTCATGTCGAGATCGCCCTCCTCAGGTACAGCGCTTGGCCGACGTGATCGTCGGTGGGTCGGGACGCACCGGCCAGGTCGGCGATCGTCCACGAGACGCGGAGCACACGGTCGTAGCCGCGCATGGTGATGCCGCCGCTCTCGAGAGCGCGGTCGAGGTTTGCGGTGACTGCGGGCGAGAGCCGCGCGGTCGGTCCGCGCAGCCAGGCGCCCGGAACCTGCGAGTTGAGTTTCCAGGGTGTGCCCGTCAGTCGTTCCGCTGCAGCGGCCCTCGCGGAGATCACTCGCGCCCTGGCGTCAGCGCTCGTCGCCCGGCGCGACTCCGTGGACATCCGCAACTGGGCTGCGGTGATGCGCTGAACCCGGAACTGGATGTCGATGCGATCCAGCAGCGGTCCGGAGAGCCGGCCGACGTAGCGACGCCGGGCGTTCGGCGGACAGGTGCACTCGGAGTCCCGCGCTCCGTACTGGCCGCATGGGCACGGGTTCGCCGCCATCACGAGCTGGAAGGAGCCCGGGAAGTGCGCGACGGAGTTCGCGCGGTGGATGCTGATCACGCCGGACTCGAG
>Ga0247740_1000250_pt1 | contig 28671 bp, 21 predicted proteins | sample UWRJL148409B2_FD_180942 | JGI IMG/M metagenome (GOLD analysis project Ga0247740, IMG submission 180942) | Plant litter microbial communities from Arlington Agricultural Research Station in Wisconsin, United States - UWRJ-L148-409B-2 | ecosystem: Environmental > Terrestrial > Plant litter >...
AACGCCAGCCAGGGGTACGGAAAGCCCGGGCTGTCGATTTCGCCGGTCAACGAATCGCCCACGATCTGCCCGGGTCGCAGCACGATCTGCGGCACGCTGCCGAGACGCGAGCACATCAGCTCGACCGTCGCCAAGGATTCGTCCAAACGCCTGCGGAAGGCCTGACCACGACTCAGTTCGTCTTCCAAGATCGGACCGGTGCGTGTACCGCACACGGTCACGCTCGAGAGCAAAACCAAGCCGCGCAGGCCGCGGGCCGCGCGCGCAAACTCCAGCACCTCGCGCCCGCAGGCGATGTTGTGTGCGGCAGCCTCGGTGCGACGCTTGGCCTCGAGCACCGACGCAAAATGAAACACGCGCTGCACCGACCCGGCAAGCTCGCGGTATTGCGCTCCGCTCAGGCCGAAGTCGAGCGCGGACGGGTCGCCCGTGAGCTCGCGTACGCGCGCACGCTCGGTAGCCTCGAGCCGCGACAGAAACTCCGCGCTGCGCTCGCTGTCACTCGCGCGGCGCAGTAGCACGAGCTCCACCTCCGGCTCGGCGGTAAGCAGATACGACGCCAACTTTCGCGCGTGAAAGCCCGGATATCCGGTCACGAGCAGGGTTTCGCCAGCGAGGCTCACGTCATTGTCCGAGCGCGCCGCGAAGCGCAATATCGATCGCCGGTTTTGCGAATTCGACGCGCAAGGCCACCCCACGCTCGCGCTTGCCGAGCGACAGGAACAGCGGCGCGGGTACGGCAGCTTGCTCGGGGCTCGCGCCGAGCGGCGCGCGCGCATCGACGTATGCAAACAGCGCCGCTCGATCACCGATGCGCTGCACGGAATCGGCGATGCCGGCTTGCGTGCTCAGAGTGGCGCCCTCGCCGCGCGCGCCGCGGACGACGCTCTTCAAGCTCGCGTCGGCGTTCTTGCCGGCGGCCGCGAACGCGCTTCTTTCCTCCACCAACCAAGCGAACGACAAGGGCGGCACTTGGCCTTTGCCCGGAGTGGGCGCTGCGAACGTCAGACGCTTGCGCGTGACCTCCGGCAAAGCGTCAGCGGGTGCCGCGCCCTCACTCACGCGCGGTTGCCCCAGAAACTCGACCAGCGGTGCCCGCAACCCGGGCAGCGAGAGCAGGCCGAAGAAGCCCGCTCCCGCGCGCTTGAGGCGTGGGGCGTCGGCGACACTGGTGACCATGAAGGCAGCGCTGTCGGCACCTCCCAAAAAACCGTAGCTCGTTCGTGTGCCGCGGCCGAGCTCCCAATCTGCCAGCACCGCTCGCAACTGCTGCGCATCGCGCTCGCTCAGCCGCGCGCCGAGCAGCCGCACCCAGTCGTCACCCGCGGCTTTGCCGGCAGACTCGCGATCTTCTTCCGTTCGCGAGAGACCGAGCGCGAGTTGGGTTTCGATCGGGAACGCGAGCAGCGCGCGGGCGTCCGTCGCCGCCAACCCCGCGAGCTTGCGCTCGACTTCCGACCCCGGCTCGGGCTCGAGCAGCACCGTCGCGTCCAAGCGATCGGCGAAGGGCTCGAAATCGAGCTCGAGCGCGGCGGCGCCGTCGACCATGCCGAGCAGCGACTCGACCAGCGCATCAGCGCCGAGAATGACCTGCGCGGGATCGGCAAAATCCGGGGCGCGACCGCCGTGAGCCGTGCGATCGGTACGGTCCGAGTGAGCGAGCTGCGTGCGGTAAGCCGCCCACAGCCCGCGCAACGCAGGAACCACCTTGTTCTCGAGGGCGGCGTGCGAGAAACGCAGCGCCACCGGAGCCGGCGGGGGCGGCCGCTTGGGTAACATGCGCGCGGCATATGGGCCCGCCAGCGTGAGCGAGTCCCCACTGTCGGAAACGAGTAGGTAATTGTCGAACACCGCGAGCGCGGCTTTTGCGCCGCTCGCGCCCTGCTCCGCGCTGGGCTCGAGCAACTTGAGGCCGGCGCTGGCGCCCGGGCTGGCACGAAACGGCGCACGAGCACCCGTTGACAGTTTGGCCACCAGCTCCGGCCCGGACACGACGTGCACCGCCAGAAGCCACGACGGAGCACTCGAACCGTTTTGGAGCAAGAGGCCCACGATGGGCAGCTCGGGATCGAACGAGTCCGCGGCCAACGGCGGCAAGCCGAGCAAGGTCGCAGTGAGCATGGGGAAGCCCGACGGCAACAGCCCCGAGAGCGGGCGCCCGAGCTCACGTAGCGTACGGAAGGTGGTGTCCGGACGAGCGACGCTCAGCTCTGCCAAAATACCCGCAGGCTGCGGCAAGTCAGGCAACGCCGCGGGCGCGCTGGAACTGGCGCGCCCGGAGCCCCGCGACTTGTTGGCGCAACCTTCGGAAACGAGCGCTCCTGCCAAGGCCAGCAGAGCGAGCGCTCGGATCAGCTCCAAGGAGGCACGCATCCGCTCAGAACGGGATGTCGTCGTCGCCACCACCGCCGTAGTCGTGGTCGTCGTAACCACCGCCACCCGACGGAGCGCCACCGCCGCCGCCGCCGCCGCCAGCCCCACCGCCGGCACCGCCAGCGCGACCACCGCCGCCGCCGCCGGAAGGACCGCCAAAGTCGTCGTCGTAACCACCGCCGCCACCGCCACCGCGCTCACCGCCACCGCCGCGACCACCGCCGCCGGAGAGGATGATATTGCTCGCCACGATTTCGGTTCGGTAGCGCTTATTGCCGTCTTTATCGTCGTAGCTGGACGTGCGCAGGCCGCCTTCGATGAACAATCGCGAGCCTTTGGTCAGAAACTTCCCCAGGGCCTCCGCGCGCTTTCCCCAGACCACGACGCTGTGCCACTCGGTACGCTCTTGGCGCACTTTGTTGCGGTCCAGGTACGTCTCCGACGTGGCGAGGCGCAACTTCAACACGGCTTGACCGCCGCTCGTCATTTTTAGCTCGGGATCGGCTCCGAGATTTCCGAGCAACATGACGCGATTCAGACCTTCTGCCATCGGGAACTCCTCCAACTGAACGGTAACGGATGGCATGTGAACGCGTGCCATCGGCGCGTCAAGCCAGCGCCGGAAAGAATACGTCCGACCTCGGGCCGCACTCGGCCCCGTTGCGCCCTCAGCTCCAGAAGCCGGCCGAATCAGCCGGCAGTGGCGCCCTGCGGGCGATTCGACACTTCCAGCCCGGGACTCTCGAGTTCGGCCAGCAGCGTCACGATATCACGCCGGATTTCGCCTAAGGCCAAGCGCAAGCGCGCGCCTGGCAGCTTCACCTCGGGCGGGGGGACGACGGCTTGCTCGGGCTCGGCCCCTCCGTCACGCAGACGCTTGCGGGCACCGGCGATCGTGAAGCCATGCGAGTACAGCAGCTCTTTGACTTTGAGCAGCTTGTCCACGTCGCGGCGCGAGTAGATGCGCTGCCCTTTGCGCGACTTCTGCGGGCGAATCGAGCGGAACTCCGTCTCCCAGTAACGGAGTACATGCGGTTCCACTCCGACGATCTCCGAAACTTCGCCGATGCGGTAGTAGAGCTTTACCGGCACTTGTCGATCTGCTTCGGACACGATCAAACCTTGGCGGGTTGCAGGGCGGACGCATCAGCCGGAGGCTCCGCGATTCCGTCGTTGAGCGCTTCTTTCAAGAGCTGACTGGCTTTGAAGTTCAGCACTCGGCGCTCGGTGATGGTGATGGGCTCGCCGGTTTGCGGATTGCGCCCTTGACGCTGCCGCTTGTCTCGCAGCACGAAATTTCCGAAGCCGGAGATTTTGATCTTCTCTCCGCGTCCGAGCGTTTCTTTCATCGTCTCGAACACGAGGTCGACGAGATCCGCGGACTCTTTCTTCGAAAATCCTCCCAGGCGGGAGTACACGGCTTGAACGATTTCAGCCTTGGTCATGGGCGCCCTACTCGGCGGCCCTCGAGGAACATCGAGGGGCAACCTAGCCAGATATTACCGGCCGGCTTTAGGAAGTCCATATATAAGCGCGGGATATGTGACGGTAATCTCTAGCGAATGGCTCGGTCGCCGCCCAAATGCGCAGACCGGCTCTCCGATTAGCAGAGGGGGTGGGCGCCCGCGGGTCCCACGCCGCAGCTCGAAGTTGCGCGGAGGACCTCTCCAAGCGTGATCTGCGCGGCGGCCAGCTCCGCCGCGCAGGGCAACGTCAGAAGCTGAACCGCAATCGGCGACGACCCGCTTCGGATCAGGCGGCCGGAGCCATGCCCGACGCTTCGGCGGCGGAACGACCGCTCTCGGGCGCGGCTTCTTCCACCAGTTCGCCCGCTGCTTCCGCGCGACCAAAGCCGAATTGCTCGCGAATCACCAGCGCCGCGACGTAGCTGTAGCCGGACATGAATAGCGCGGCGAACGGCGTCGCGAAGTAGTGACCGGTTTCAACCGAGGCGACCACGGAGCAAGCGCACACAGCGGCCAGCGCGATCTCGGTCATCGGCAATTTGGCAGATTGGCGGTAGCGACCGCGCTGCTCACCGCGTTTCGGCGTGCGCACGAATTCACCGGCCATCGAGCGCATGCCGTCGAATACGGCGGAGCTCAGGTGCGGCGCGAGGCCGGCGCCGAGCGCGATCAGCGCAGGCAGGCGCTTCATGGCGCCCCACGCCGAGCGGCCCTGGGCGATCTCGGCCATGGCGTAGAACGTCGCGAGCGAGCCGGTCGCGCCGATGCACAGGGGCAGATCGATCAAAAGCAGCGTGCGCACGTCGCTCGCGGGCATGAATACCAATGCCGGCAGCAGGAGCAACGTCAGCAGCACCATCATCGGGTAGGCCATGTGGGGCAGCATGTGGAAGCACGCCTCCAAACGCTGCGCGAACGTCAGCTCCGACTTGGCGACGCGCACCAGGAGCTTGCGCGCCGTCTGCACGGTGCCCTTGGCCCAGCGGTACTGCTGCGCGCGGAAAGACGACATGTCTTCCGGCAGCTCGGCGGGCGTGAGCACGTCACCGCGGTACACGAAGCGCCAGCCAGCGAGCTGCGCGCGATACGAGAGATCCAAGTCTTCCGTCAGCGTGTCGTGTTCCCAGCCGCCCGCGTCTTGGATGGCTTGGCGACGCCACATGCCGCCCGTGCCGGAGAAGTTGAACATGTTGCCGGCACCGAAGCGAGCGCGGTTCTCCACCATGTGGTGACCGTCCAACATCAGCGCTTGAATGCTGGTGAGCAGGCTATGGTCGCGATTCATGTGCTCCCAGCGGGTTTGCACCATGCCGATACGCGGGTCGGTGAAGTGACCGACGATCTCCCTCAAGAACGAACGCTGGGGCACGAAGTCGGCGTCGAAGATCGCGATCAGCTCGCCGGACGCCTGCTGCAGACCGAAGTCGAGGGCGCCCGCTTTGTAACCGTGACGATCGGGGCGGCGCAGGTAAACCACGTTCAAACCGCGCTCACGCATCTCTTCCACCGCGGCCCGCGCGATGCTCTCGGTCTCGTCCGTGGAGTCGTCGAGCACTTGCAGCTCGAGACGATCGCGCGGGTAGTCGAGCGCGCCCGCGGCATCGAGCAAGCGACGCACGACGGTGGCCTCGTTGTACAGCGGGAGCTGCACCGTCACGGTGGGCAGCTCACTCTCGGGCACGTTCACCGAACGCGACGCGCGCTCGATGCGGCGCTTGTAGCGCATGCACTGAAAAACCAGGGAGGCTCGGTGCGCTCCATACGTGCAGAGGACGAGGAGGACGGTGCAATACAGCGCAAGGAGGACGATTTGCATGCTTCGTCTTCCGCACTACCAAACACTGAACGCCTGATTGTCATCGAAATGTAATACATTGCACGATGATGTAGGACACCGTAAAACGGTGTCTTTTTCGACACTTAGCCTGAGCTCGCGAAACGCGCGGCCGACGCCGGCCGCGCTGGACCGCTCAGAAGCCCATGTCGGCGCCCGGCTTTTGCGGGGGCTTTTCAACGGGCTTGGCCACGCCGACGGGCCGAGCGACCGCCGGAGGCCGAACCGGCGGCTTGGCCGCCGTGGGCGGTACCACCGCTGGCGGCGGGGCGGCCGAGGGAGCCGGCTCCGCAACGCTAGCGCTGGCGCTGGGCGCCGAGACGACCACGGGCGGCGCGGGGTCCGCGCTCGCGACCGCGACTGGCGCGGGCGGCGGTGCATCCGGAACGGGCACGGCCGTCACGGGGGTGCCGGACAAGAACTTGATCGCGACCGCGCCACCGATGCCGAGCACGACGAGCGCGGCCAGCGTCGCGGCGATGATCGCGCCGGGGCCCGTGCGCTTGCTCGGTGTTGGGGTCTGCGTGGTGGGGGCGCCGGTGACGAGGCCCATCGGCAGCGGGTGCGAGGATGCCGCCGCGGCGACACCACCGCTCGGAAAGGTCGCGTTGTAGCTGTCGCTGGCCACGCGATACGGTCCGCTGCCGACGGCCGAGTACGCGCCGCTACCGCCGTCTTGCGGATTCGGGTACTGAGGGCGCAGGGACAAGCCGCACACCGCCGCGAGGGACTCCGCGAGCTGCGTCGCGGTTTGAAAGCGCTGCTCGGGCTCACGATTCAGCGCACGTTGCAGCCAAGCGTCGAAACTGGGCGGAACGTCGGCCGCGATCTGCGAAGGCACCGGGATCGGAGCCGTGCACAGCTTGACCAAGAGATCACCCACCGCTTCGCCGTCGAAAGGCAACACTCCGACGATGCACCGGTACGCGATCACGGCCACCGACCAAAGGTCGGAGCGCGAGTCGACGCTGCGCAGTCCGCGCGCCTGCTCCGGACTCATGTAGTGCGGGGTGCCGAGCACCGAACCGGTGCGCGTCGCGGAAGACGACCCGAGCGATGCATCGTTGAACTTGGCGATGCCGAAATCCACGACCTTGACGACGTCCATCCCCTCTTCGTCGTCCCACACCAGGAACACGTTTTCTGGTTTCAGATCGCGATGAACGATATTGGCCGCGTGCGCTTTGGATAGCGCGCGGCAGACCTGCATCACGATCTGTGCGGTCTCCTTCGCGGGCAGCCGGCCTAGGCGATCCAAGCGCTTGTCGAGCGGTTCGCCCTGTAGAAACTCCATCACGATGAACGGGCGGCCGTCATCCGAAACACCGTGGTCGTACACCTCCACCACGTGCTTGCTACGCAGGCGGGCCGCAGCGCGCGCTTCGTTCTCGAAGCGGCTGCGTGCCTCGGGGCTCTCGGCGTACTCGGCGTCGATGAACTTCACCGCGACGCGCGTACCCAACGACGTGTGCGTCCCCTCCCAGACTGCCCCCATGCCGCCGCGCCCGAGCAAGCGCGTCAGCCGGTACTTCCCCGCGACGACGCCCTGCGGAACTGGAGGATCTGAGTTCGTCACGAGCCTACGAGGTTAGCGGTGTTCGCGCGCCGATGCCAGAACCGGAACCGCAGATCCACGCAATGCCTACGAGCCGCCGCGATTCGGCGCGCGTGACACATGCTGCGCGAGCCGGAAACAGTGTGGGTTCGCTCGCCCGAAGCGAGCGGCATGCGGCGCGTTGCCGCGCTCTTCCCGCAGGGCGGCAAGGCACCACTACGGGGACTGGCCGGCCTCGAGGCCGCCGCTGAAATCGCAGGCCGTGATTGGATGCAGGCGGCCTTCGCCGACTCGGGCTAAGACCGCGCCATGACGCAGCTCTTTCCAGCAGCAGCACCCGACGTGCTGTACATCGTCGACCTCAGTAGCTACGTCCTGCGCGCCTACCACGCGATCGCACCGCTCTCGAGTCCGACGGGCGAACCGACGCACGCGGTGCACGGCACGGTCAGCATGCTGGAACGCCTGGTGCGCCAATGCCGCCCCGCACTCTTGGCAATCGCGATGGATTCGGGACGAGTCACCTTCCGGAAAGAAATCTACGAAGCGTACAAGGCCAACCGCCCGCCGGCCCCCACGGACCTGAAGCAGCAGATGGCGCGCTGCGAGCAGATCGTTCGCGCCTTCAACATCCCGATTTTCAAGCAAGACGGCGTCGAGGCAGACGATCTGATCGCGAGTGCGGTCAAGAGCGCCGGTGAGCACGACTTGAAGGTAGTGATCGTCGCCGCGGACAAAGATTTGATGCCGCTCGTCAGCGACCGCACGATCATGTGGGACACGATGCGCGACCGCGTGTTCGGCGTGCCCGAGGTCGAGGAGCGCTTCGGCGTGCGCATCGACCAGGTGCAAGATCTCCTCGCGCTCACCGGCGACACCTCGGACAATATTCCGGGGGTGCCCTCCGTGGGCCCCAAAACGGCCAAAGACTTGCTGGTCGAGTTCGGCACTTTGGACGGCATTTACCAGCGCATCGACGAACTCAAGAAAAAGGGCCTCAAAGACAAGCTGGTCGAGCACAAGGACAAAGCGTTCCTCAGCCGGCAGCTCGTCCAATTGAAGGACGATTGCCCGATCGTGATCGACCGCGAGCACTTGGCCTACGGCGGTCGCGATATCCCCGCGTTGAAGGCTCTGTACGCCGAACTCGGATTTCAACGTCAGTTGCAGGCCCTGTCGAGTGAGCCGGAAGGCGAACACGCCTCGCTAGCGCAATCCGGCGGGTCGCCGCCTGCGTCGGCGTCCAATCGGCCCGCTGCGGCCAACAAAAGCGTTTCCGCTGCGCCCGTGGGCGCGCCGGAAATCTCCGTGATCATGAGCCGTGAACAGCTCGAAGCCGTGATCGGCGAATTGCGGGCGGCCAAAGCCTTCTCAATCGCGGTCGAGACCAGCACGCCGAACACGCTGCGCTCGGCGTTGGTCGGGGTGGCGCTGACCTGGCAAGCGGGTAAGGCCGTCTATCTGCCGGTCGGGCACCGCTACATGGGTTGCCCAAAGCAGCTCGCGCTGAGCGAAGTGAAAGAGCTCCTGGGGCCGCTGTTGGCAGACGCGAGCATCGCCAAGTCCGCCCTGGATCTGAAACGCGTCGATGTGATCCTGAGCCACGCCGGGTTCGGCTTCACCGGCTACGCCTTCGACGCGGCATTGGCGGCGTACTTGCTCGACCCCGAATCGCGCAACGATCGCGAACCGCTGGTGCAACGTGAACTCGGCGTCGTGGCTTCCAGCTATGACTCATTGACCAAGAAAAAACGCGGTCAGACGCTCGATTTCGACGAGCTCACGATCGACGAGGCGAGCCAGTTCGTGGGCGCGAGCGCGGTCTTCAGCTACCACTTGCAAGAGCGGCTCGAGCCACGCCTGGTCGAGGACGGTCTCGACAAGTTGCTGCGCGAAGTAGAGCTACCGCTGGCTGCGCTCTTGGCGCGGATGGAAGAACGCGGCGTGTTGGTCGACACCGAGCACCTGGCGGTGCTCGGCCGCGAGTGTGAACGCGAGATCCAGCGCTTGGAGACGGAAGCGCACACGATCGCCGGCAAGCCTTTCAACGTGAACTCACCTCGGCAGCTCGAGACACTTCTCTTCGACGAGATTGGACTGAAGCCGCTCCGCCGAACCAAGACGTCGCGCTCGACCGATGCCGATACGCTCGAAGCGCTGGCCGAGCTTCACCCGTTGCCCAAGGTGATCCTCGAGATCCGCCAGCTGAGTAAACTGAAGGGCACGTACATCGATGCGCTGCCGCAGATTCTGAACCCCACCACGGGGCGCATTCACACCTCGTGGGAGCAAGCGGTGGCGGCCACTGGGCGGCTCTCGTCGACAGACCCCAACTTGCAAAACATTCCCATCCGCACCGAGCTGGGGCGGAAGATCCGGCAAGCGTTCGTCCCCCCGCCGGGCTACGTGCTGGTGAGCGCCGACTACTCGCAAATCGAGTTGCGCGTGCTGGCGCACCTTTCGCAAGATCCCGTACTCTTGGACGCGTTTCGGACGGGGCAAGACATTCACACCCGCACTGCGCTCGAGATCTTCGAGGTGCGTGAAGAAGAGCTGACGCGTGAGCACCGCACGCGGGCCAAGGCCGTCAATTTCGGCGTCATCTATGGTCAAGGCGACAGCGGGCTCAGCAAGGTCTTGGGCATCGCCCGCGCCGAAGCCTCGAGCTTCATCGCGGCTTACTTCCGGCGCTATGAAGGCGTGCGCCGATTCATGAACGAAACCCTGGAGCGCGCACGCGCCGGAGAAGCCGTGCGCAGCTTGCTCGGTCGCCGCCGGCTGCTACCCACGATCCGCAGCGCGAACCGCGCCGAGCGCCTGGCGGCCGAGCGAATCGCCATGAACATGCCGATTCAGGGCACCGCGGCCGATCTGCTGAAGCTCGCCATGTTGGCGCTCAAGGAGCCGCCCTCCCCCGGAGCCCGCATGACCCTGAGCGTGCACGACGAGCTGGTGTTCGAGGTGCCCGAAGCCGAGGTCCCGGAGGCCGAAGCCAAAATCAAGGCCGCCATGGAGCACGTTTACGAGCTGGCCGTGCCGTTGATCGTCGAAGTCGGGCACGGCCAGAATTGGAACGACGCGCACTGAGCCGCGGCCAAACGGCACCCTTTTTCGGCAACGCCGCTGATTTCTGCCAAATTCCCCAAGTGGTGATAGCTTCCGCCATCTTTTGGGCATGAGCTCCGTCGCAATCTCCGCGCGCACTCCGATCGCGATCCTTGGTGCTGGCCTGACCGGCATGAGCGCGGCGATCGAGCTCGCGCAGCGTGGACTCGAGCATCGGATTTTCGAGCAGCTCGCCGAGCCGGGCGGGCACGCGGTCACGATCGAAGACAACGGCTTTCGCTTCGACCGCACGGGGCACCTGTTGCATCTGAAGAGCGACGCGCTGCGGGCCGAAGTGCTCGAATGGATTGGTCCCGACCACCTGCAGATCCAGCGGCGCAGCGTGATTTGGTCGAACGGGGTGTATACGCGCTATCCGTTTCAAGCCAACACCTTCGGGCTGCCACCCCAGGTGGCCTACGAGTGCGTGCAGGGATTTTTGGCGGCGCACTTCGGTGCCGAGCGAGCCAAGGCGCCGCCCGCCAATTTCGAGGAATTCTGCCTTCAGCATTTCGGTGAGGGGATCAGCCGGCATTTCATGATCCCATACAACTCGCGCTTGTGGGGCGTACACCCGCGCGAGATCACCAGCGCCTGGTGCCAGCGCTTCGTCCCCCTGCCCAAGCTCGAAGACGTGATCGCCGGCGCCGTCGGTCTGAACGAACGCGAGCTGGGCTACAATTCGAACTTCATCTACCCGCGCTTGGGGATCGGAGAACTGGCCCGGGGCATGGCGAGGCGCGTGCCGCGGCTCGAACTCGAGCGCACACCAATCCGGGTCGAACTCGGCGCGCGGCAGCTGGTGTTCGCGCATGAGCGAGTGCCGTTCGACGTGTTGCTGAGCACCATCCCTCTCCCCCGGTTGCTCGGACTGCTCGACGAAGTGCCTGTTACAGTGCGCGAGGCGGCGGGCAAGCTGCGTTGCACGCACTTGCATTACTTGGACGTGGCCCTGAGACGGCAGTCGGGAAAAGACTTTCACTGGGCCTACGTGCCCGAAGCCAAATATCCGTTTTATCGCGTCGGCTGCTATTCGCACTTTTCGGCGGACCTCGCACCCGAGGGCAAGGCTTCGCTGTACGTCGAACTCGCGGATCGTTCGGCGCCGGACCTAGAACGGCTCTTGCCCCGCGTGGCAGCGGGCCTGATCGAGATGGGCGTCATCGATTCCCCCGACGAGATCGAGTTCGCGCGGGCACGACGCATCGATTACGCTTACGTGATCTTCGATCACGAGTACTTTGCGGCGCTCGACGTCATTCGTCCGTTCTTGGAGCAGGCGCGCATCATTTCCACCGGCCGCTATGGGGAGTGGAACTACTCCGCGATGGAAGATGCGATCGCGTTCGGCAAGTCGGCCGCCATGCGCGCGTCGGACCTTCGACGAAATCCCCGATGAACGCGCCCGAAATCTCGATCATCATCCCGGTCTACAACGAGGAAGGCATCTTGCATTCGGCGGTCGTCGACTTGCGTGAGCGCTTGGCCCCGTTCGGTTGGAGCTACGAAATCATCCTGGCCGAGAACGGCTCACGTGATCGAACCGTGGCCATCGCAGACGACTTGGAAGCCAAGTACCCCGAAGTGCGCCACATCTCCGCCGGAGAACCCAACTACGGCAAAGCCCTCCGTCAAGGCATCTTGGCCGCCCGCGGCTCGTTGATTTTGGCTGACGAAATCGATCTGTGTGACACGGATTTTCACGGGCGGGCGATCGCAATGCTGCGAGCGGGCACGGCCGACCTCGTGATCGGCTCCAAGTTGATCGGCGGCGCCGAAGACGAGCGCCCGTTCTTCCGCCACGCGGCGAGCCTGATGTACACGGGCATGTTACGGCTGCTGCTCGGTTTCCGCGGCACCGATACGCATGGCTTGAAAGGCTTCCGCCGTGATCTATTGCTGCCGGTCGCGCAGTCCTGCCTGGTCGAGAAGGACGTGTTCGCGAGCGAGTTCGTGATCCGCGCTTACCGTGAATCGCTGCGAGTGGTCGAAATCCCCACCCGGGTGATGGAAAAGCGCCCGCCCACGATCAACCTGATGAAGCGCGTACCGAACGTGCTGCGCAGCATCGCCAAGTTGACTTGGGCCATCCGCGTGCGCGGCTAGCTCCGCGTCGGCACGGACTCACCAACTCTGAACTTGCCAGCCGCGGGCACGGGCCGCGCGCAACAGTCGCCGATCGGGATTCACGGCCACCGCGACATCGACCTTCGACAGCAGCGGCAAATCGGTGATGCTGTCGCTGAAGAACGTGACCTTGTCGAAGCCGATGCCGTGCTGCGCGAGCAGCGCGCCGGCACGAGTGATTTTCCCCTCTCCGTAGCACAAGGGCTCGATCACATCGCCGGTGAAGCGCCCGTCTTTGACCTCCAGCTCGGAACACACGACGTGATCGATGCCGAGTTCCCGCGCGACCGGCCAAGCTACATACGAGGTGGCGGCAGTGACGATGGCCACCAGATCACCGGCTTCGTGATGACTCTTCACGATCTCGCGCCCACGCGCCTGGATCTCGGGCAACACGTATTGCGGAAACCATTCGTCACAGGTCTTGATTAGCCAGCTCTCTTCTTTGCCCGCGAAATCTTCGAGCGCTTTGCGCGCCACGCGAGGCGCGTCGATCACGCCCGCAGTGTACTGCAGCACCCACCAAGCGACCTGCAGCGAATCACGCCAGCTGGCTTCACCCTTCGCCCGGCGATAGCGGGTGTACAGCCGGGGCGTGTCGACCCGCACCAGCGTTCGGTCCAGATCGAAGAATGCGGCGCGGCGCTCGGACATGACATCATCAGCATAGCCCAGAAGCGAGCCCGGAAAACCCCGAAGCCAGGGCGGGTTCGCGCGACTCGCCGTGAGCGCCCCGGGGATGCTAAGCAAGCCCTCGCATGCAGGCGCTGCCGATCGACGATGTTTTACCCGAGCTCGAGCGCGCCTTTCGCTCGGCGCGCGCGGTCGTGCTCGAGGCGCCCCCCGGGGCGGGCAAGACCACGCGTGTACCCTGGGCGATTCAGAGCTGGCTTGGGGATGCCGAGGTGCTGATCGCGGAGCCGCGACGCTTGGCCGCGCGCATGGCCGCCAAGCGCGTTGCGGACGAGCATGGCGAGGCGCTGGGAGAACGCGTGGGCTACAGCGTGCGCTTCGAGGATGTGGGCGGCGCGCGCACGCGTATTCGCTATGCGACCGAAGGCATCGTGCTCCGGCGTTTGCTTGGCGATCCGACGCTACGCGGCGTAGGCGCAGTGATCCTGGACGAATTTCACGAGCGGCATCTGGCGACCGATCTGCTCTTGGTTCTGCTCGATCGGCTGAGCCGCACGACGCGGCCGGATTTGAAGCTGGTGGTGATGAGCGCCACGCTCGATGCCGAACCCGTCGCACACTTCTTGGGCGATTGTCCACGCCTGCGCAGCGAGGGGCGGATGTTCCCGGTCAGCATCGAGTACCTGCCCAAAGCCGATGATCGCCCGCTCGAAAAGCAGATCGTGAGCGCGGTGCGGCAAGCCGTGAACGACGAGCCCACGGGCGATGTCCTGGTGTTTTTGCCGGGAGCCGGCGAGATTCGCAAAGCCAAGACCGCACTCGAGGCGCTCGCCAGCGAGGCGCAGCTTTTGCTGCTGCCACTTCACGGCGACCTGCCGATCGCCGAGCAAGCGCGCGCGGTCGAGCCGGCCAAGCAACGTAAAGTCGTGCTCGCGACCAACGTGGCGGAATCGTCGGTGACCGTCGATGGCGTGACCGTGGTCGTCGACTCGGGGCTCGCGCGCGTGGCTGGCCATTCCCCGTGGAGTGGCCTGCCCACGCTCGCCCTCGAACCGATCAGCCGCGCTTCCAGCACTCAGCGCGCGGGGCGCGCGGGCCGCACGAAGCCGGGCCGCGTGCTGCGCTTGTACACGAAGCCCGACTACGACAATCGCCGCGCCCACGATGCGCCCGAAATCGTGCGCAGTGACTTGGCCGAGGCGCTCTTGATATTGCACGGCGCGGGCGTTTCCGAACCAGAAAAGCTGCGTTTTCTCGAAGCTCCGCCGAAGGCGCGCGTGGAGAGCGCACACGATTTGCTCGCCTTGCTCGGCGCCTTCGCGCCATCCGGCGGCTTGTCCGAGCTCGGGCAGCGCCTGCTGCGTTTTCCAGTTTCACCGCGCTTGGGTCGGCTGCTGGTCGAGGGCGAGCGGCGCGGCGTCTCGAAGGAGGCCGCGCTGGCCGCGGCGCTGCTCGGCGAGCGCGACATCGTACAGAACACGCGCAGCGGCTTTGGGTCGCACGGCGCGGCTAACTTCGGCACGCGCGGCCCGAGCGACGTGCTGGAGCGCATGGAGCGCTATCGCGAAGCCGAGGACGCGCGCTTCGAAGCGCACCGCCTGCGTAGCTTCGGCCTCGACGTGCGCGCGGTGGAGAGCGTGCGCCGCGCCGAACGCCAACTCGCGCGCCTGGTGAAGGATCGCGTCGAAGGGCCAGGCAGCATGGATGCCGCCGAGAATGAGCTACTGCGCTGTCTCTTGGCCGCATTTCCGGATCGCGTCGCCCGCCGGCGCCGGCGTGGAGAACGCGAATTGGTGCTGACTTCGGGGGGACTCGCGCGGCTCTCGGAACAGAGCGTGGCTGTCGATCCGGAATTTTTGCTCGCACTCGACGTCGAAGAGCAGCGCGGTACGAATTCCAATCAGACCACCGTGCGGTTGGCGAGCGCGATTCAGCCCGACTGGCTGTTGGAGGACTTTGCCAGCGCGGTGAAACTGACGGACGAACTCGAGTGGAACGCCAGCGCCGAGCGCGTCGAACGGGTCGAGAAGATGGCGTTCGGCGCCGTCGTATTCGATGAAGCGCGGGGGGCGGCGTCGGCTTCGCCGGGGGCCAGCGCGGTGTTGGCCGCGGCCGCCCGTCGAGGCTCGTCTTTGTCGTTCGCCAAGAGTGATGCCGTCTCGTCCTTGACCTTGCGCCTGCGCCTACTGCGCGAACACTTTCCGGAGCTTCACTTCGTGGAGCTCGACGAAAATTCGGTCGATGCGACGCTCGACATGCTGTGCGTTGGTCTCGTCAGCTTCGCCGAGCTGGCGGCCGTCGACGTACAGAGCGCGTTGCTCGCGAGGCTCGATTCCGCGCAGCGGCGAGCGCTCGAGAACGAAACCCCCGAGCGCGTGCGCTTGCCCGGTGGTCGTACCGTCGAAGTCCACTACGAAGCCGACCGCCCTCCCTGGATCGAGTCGCGCCTGCAAGATTTCTTCGGCATGCCGGAGGGGCCCCGGCTGTGCCGCGGCAAGGTGCCGCTGACCATCCACTTGCTGGCTCCCAATCAGCGAGCCATGCAAGTGACTACGGATCTATCCGGATTCTGGCAGCGGCACTATCCGAGCATTCGGCGCGAGCTGATGCGCCGGTATCCGCGCCACCCGTGGCCGGAAGATGGCCGCAGCGCGACCCCGCCCGAGCCGAAGCCCCCCCGACGAAGCTGAGCTCAGGTGCGCCGAACGTACGCCGTCGCTTGCTCGACGATCTCTTCCGGGCTGAGTTCGGCGGACAGCGTGAGCGCGTCGGCGGGCGGCTCGAGATCTCGAAATTGGCCGTCCAAGACGCGCGTGAAGTCGCGCACGATCACGTGCTGACCGCGACGCGCTTCCAGCCGTCGCTCGGCTTCGACGCGCGACAGCTCGAGGTACACCACGCGCGAGACCGCGACGCGGGCGAGCAGCACGTCGCGATAGGTCTGCTTGAGCGCGGAGCAAGCCAGGACCGCGCCCCCCTGCCCTTCCCAAGCGACCGAGAGCTCCGCGAGCTGCCGCAACCAAGGCCAGCGATCGGCGTCGCCGAGGGCGATATCGGCTGCCATTTTCGCGCGGTTTGCCGCTGGGTGGTAGTCGTCGGCGTCGTGAAACGCCAGACCGAGACGCGCGGCGAGCAGAGCGCCGCTGGTCGATTTACCGCAGCCGGTGACTCCCATGACGAGGACGAGCATCGAGGTTCCTGGTGGCGCCGACTCAGAGCTTTTGCTTGAGCCGCGCCAGGAACTGCAATGCCTCGAGCCCCGTCAAGCGATCGATGTCCAACGCACGAAGCGTCTCGAGCACCTCCGCATGGCCCCGCGTTTCTTCGGACCGAGCGCCAAACAGCGGCAACTGGTCGGTCTTCGCGCGCGATTTCGCGCGGGCCTTGGGCGCGTCCAGCGCCACGCCGCCGCCTTCCAAACTCGATAGCAGCGCGCGCGCCCGGGCCAAGACCGTCTCCGGGAGGCCCGCGAGCTTGGCCACCGCGATGCCATAGCTGCGGCTGGCCGCACCCGCCACCAAGCGATGCAAAAACACTACGTCGCCGTTCTGTTCGCGGGCGGTCACGCTGTAGTTGGCGGCGTGCCGGCTACCCTCACCGAGCGCGGTCAGCTCGTGATAGTGCGTCGCGAACAGCGCGCGACAGCAAATTGCTTCGTCCAAGTATTCGGCGACGGCCCACGCGATCGACAAGCCGTCGAACGTGCTCGTGCCGCGGCCAATCTCGTCCAAGATGACCAATGAGCGGCGCGTCGCGTTTCGGAGAATTTCTGCCGTTTCGCGCATCTCGACCATGAAGGTGCTCTCGCCGCCGGCCAAGTTGTCACTCGCGCCCACGCGCGACAAGACGCGATCGACCACGCCGATGCGCGCCGAGCGCGCGGGTACGAAGCTGCCCATCTGCGCCATGATCACGGCCAACGCCACCTGCCGCAGGAGCGTGCTCTTGCCTGCCATGTTGGGACCGGTGATCAGCCACAACCGTTCCCGCTCGAGATCCAGATCGACGTCGTTGGGCACGAAGCGGCCCTGGGCCGCCAAGCGCTCGACGACCGGATGTCGGCCATCGCGAATCACTATTTGATCGGACGCGTCTACCGTCGGGCGCGTGTAATCGTAGCGGTGCGCGGTGTGGGCCATGCTCGCAGCGACGTCCCAGCGAGCGATTTCGCGCGCCAGGGCCTTGACCCGCTCGCTCTCGCGCGCCGCTTGGGCGCCGAGTTCGTTCAAGAGCGAAAGCTCGCGCTCGCGGTGCAGCTCTTCGGCGTGCGCAATGCGATCGGCCAGTTCATCGAGCTCTTGGGTCGCGTAGCGCTCGCCCGTGGCCACGGTTTGCTTGCGCCGGTAGTGCTCGGGAACGCGGCTGCTCTGACCGCGACTCACCTCGATGTACCAGCCGAAGACTCGGGTGAAGCGAATCTTCAGCGTCGCGATTCCGGTCTCTTGCTTGAGCCGTGCCTCGAGTTCGACCATGCGCTCGGTGCCGCTCTTGCGCAGCTCGGCGAGTTCGGCCAGTTCGGCGTCGAATTCAGGTTTGAATATCTCGCCGTCTTTTGCCTGTACCGGCGGGCGCGCGACCAGCGCGCGCTCGAGCAGCTCGGCGAGCTCGGTCACCGTGTCGAGGCCGACCTTCGTCACGCCCAGCGTTTCGCGTAGGCCTGGGTCGGCCACGCTTTCGAGCACGTTCGCGGTCGCGCGCGCGGCCAAGAGCCCGTCGCGCAGGGCGCCCAAATCGCGCGGGGTCGCCGCGCGCAGTGAGCAGCGCACCGCCAGGCGCTCGATATCGCCGACCTGGACGAGTTCGTGGGTCAGCTCTTCACGCAAGCGGGCGTGGACGACCAATGATTCGACCAGATCCAGACGCCGGCGGATGCGCTCGACGTCGGTCAAAGGCGCCAGCAATCGGCGCCGCAATGAGCGGGCACCCATGGGCGTGCTCGTGGCATCCAGCACCCCGAGTAAGGTGGCTTCACGCCGACCGGAGACCGACTCGACCAGCTCGAGGTGGCTCTGAGCGACGCGGTCGATGGCCAGCAAAGTGGCCGGCTCCCAGCGCGCGATGCGCCGCGCGGGCAGCTCGACCCCGGGGTTGCAGGCGCGCGCAAAGCGCAGCGCGCGAGCCACGGCGCGGCGCGCCAACGGCGCAAGCGGTTCGGCATCCCCCGTTAGCTCGCCCAGCGCCTGCTCGGCTTCGTCGTCGCTGATCGCGGCGTCCTCGCGCACCGCGGCGCGACCGAGAGCGGTGACCGCGTCGAGCACTCCCGGTCTGGCCGCCTCGGACTCCAGACCGACCAAGATCTCACGTGGGCGAGCGCGACTGAGTTCGGCCAAGGCCGAAGGCACGTCGGGCAACTCGGCCGAGAGCAATTCTCCCGTCGAAAAATCGAACAGCGACACTCCCACTGCCCCGACCGTCACTTCCAGCGCGGCCAAGAAGTTGTTCGCGCTCGACTCGAGGTGCTCGCGCTCAGTGACCAAACCAGGCGTGATCACGCGCACCACTTGCCGAGGCACGATCCCCTTGCACTTGGCGGGATCTGCCATCTGCTCGCAAATCGCGACCTTGTGCCCGAGCGACAGTAGCCGAGCGATGTAGCCGGCAGCGGCGTGGTGGGGGATCCCGGCCAGCGGGATCTCGTCGGGTTTACCTTTATTTCGGCTGGTTAGCGTGAGTTCGAGCAACGGTGCGGCGACGACCGCATCGTCGCCGAACATCTCGTAAAAATCGCCCAGCCGAAAAAAGACGATCGCATCCGGGTGCGCGCGCTTGGCGTCCGCATGCTGCTGCATTACCGGCGTGAGGCGCGCCGACATGACTCAGTAATACGGTGACGGCGACAGCACGCTCAGCGAATCGAGATCGAAGAGCGAAAGCCCGAGCGTCGATCCGTCGATCACCGCCAGATAGCCGAGCTCCGGCAGATAGCTCATCGATTGCGGGTTCACCGCGCTCGATTGCGTCAAGAGCGACATCGTTTGGGGCACGAAGCCGCCCGTGGTCTGCCAGGTAAAGTTCATGCCCCGTGTACCGGTCAGCGCGCCGCGGTAGACCACGAAGCGAGACGTGAGGTTCTCGAAGATGCATTCGCTGCCCGGGCCTTGCGGCGTGATCGGGATCGCGTCGGCGACGCAGCCCACGTTCGGGTTGCCCACTTCGCAGATACCGTCAGTCGTCTCTGCGCCGGCTTGGCAAACTTCGAACGCGCGCGAGCTGTAGTACTGCTTTCGGCGATCACAACTCGCCGTGTGCACACAGCGGCCGTCGGGGCCAAGCGCGAGGTCGTGCAGCCCCGCCGTGCCGCCGGAGAGGATCCACTGTCGCGAGGCGCGCACGGTGTAGGCGGTGCCAGCGGGGAAACAACAAGCCATCTGCGCCAAAAGCTCTGCGCACTGGTCGCCCTGACAATTGCGAGGTTTCACCGACAGCTCCCCACCGTACGCCCGCACAATCGACAAATCGCGATTTTCGAAGAGTACGGCGGGGTTGTCGACGTTGCCGAAGAACGTGCGGCAGGCGTCTCGATCGTCTGCGTTCGGTTTGGCGGGGTCGATCAACGCGGCGCACTCGGAACCGCGGCCGCGGCGCCAGTACTGGTCGTCCTCGCGCGGGACGTCACCGGTGATTTGCACGTAGTCCGCGTGGGCTTGCGCCCAAGCATCGAGGTTCGCGTCCGCAATGCCGATGGCCGTGCCACGCGCTCGGATGGAGTCGCTGTCTTCGACACCCTTCGCGCAAAAATTCGCGTCTGGATCACGGACGGTGCCCTCGGACGCGCCTGGTTCGAGCTGGAAGAAACCGCTCGTGCTCTCGCCGAAGACACGCCCTTCGAAAGTCAGCGCGACCGACTCGTCTTGGGCGTAGGAGCGGGGCTCGGCCAAAGGCAGGGTGAGCGAATTTTGGAATGCGGGATCCCCCGGGGAGAACGACAGCGGTTGCGCGCTGCCGTTACACGGCGGCGGCTGGTCCGCGCCCACCGTTTCACAATGGGCGTACAGGTCGGTGCTCACATTCACCTGCGCCGGCAAGGTGCCGGGGCGTGACGGGTCCGGATTCGTGAAATCGACCGCGGTCAGGTGCGGCTGCTGGTCGACCGTGATGACGACCGCGGGATCCGGATTGGAGAACTGAGGGAAAGTGCGCAACGAAGGCGCTCGCAGACCGTTCGTATTGCTGGAGATGGACAGGGACGAAGAGCGGGGGCGGTGCGGCTCGACCACGCGACAGCTGGATTCACCGGTGACGGTGGGCAATCCGCTCGAACTACGGTTCTGCGTGAAGTACGCCGGGCTCGCCGCGTCATTCTTGCAGCCGCGAAAGTCTTCGAAAGCACTGTCGTTGGCGAAGATCGGACGCCGACAGGGTGCGTCGAAATCCTCGACGTCGATCACGGCGACCTGACCGTTGACGAGCATTGCGAAGCCGAACACCCCACGCAGGTTGGCGGGCCGCGCGCCGTCGGTGAAGTCGCTATTGGGTTGATATTGCGTGCCCGGTCCGCTCGAGTCTGGATCCGGATCACAGGTCAGCCCGAACTCGCCGACGCCGGTGCCCGGGTTGGGCTTCGGAAAGTCCCGCATCACGAACGTGACGTCCCGGACGGGCGAGCTGAAGCGCAGTCGGTCAGCGGGGAGATAAGGCTGGCGCGCTGCGCCTGGGAAGACCAAGGGCGTGCGCGTGTTCGCGTCGCTCGCACTCACCCGCTCTAGGTCGAACACCATCACGCTCGCGGTCGGCTGATCGTTCTCGTCGATCGCATACACGAATTGCTGACCGCTGGGCGATAGCGGGCTCACCGCCACCCGCGACGTGGTGACGACTCGGTCGGGCGAGGAGTACGAGTACGGCAAGAGCGGCGGGAGCTCTTCCGCCGCGCACGGATCGGAGACGTCCAGCCGGTGCACCACCGGGCGGGTGCGGTCGGCCACGTAAACGCGATCGCCGGCGACCGCAAAGCCACCGGGAGTGGCCGGCAGGCTCGCGTCGGCAGGCGGATACGCCGGCGTGAGGCAGACCGAAGTATCGGTCCCGGGCGCGAGCTGCAGGTCAACCGGCAAGATCGGTTGCAACGCGCTCGACTCGGGCTGAGCCTCGAGCCGGTAGCTAGCCTCGACTTCGCACTCGCCGAAGGCGCCCGGCGGCTGGTCGAGCAAGCGCTGCGCGTCGAGCAGCACGAGCTTGTGCTCTTCCGGCAGGGCCACCAAAAGCTTGCGCCGTCCCGGCGGACCCTTTTCTTGGGTCAGATCAGCGGGGCAAAAGTCCTGAGCCTTCGACGCGAGGGGTGAAAGGTCTGCGCCTGGACACGCCGTGCGCGGCGCGTCGCCGTCGAAAACCGGGTCCAGGATTACGCTGATATCGCCCGGGGCCGAGCTCAGATGGCAGGCCGCCCAGGTCGTCAGATCACGCGCGGGTTCGTTGTCCTGGGGCGGACCGATGCACGTCGTGGGCAGCGCAAAAATGCCGTCCTTTTCCAAACCCGATACCCCCACGAAGGTGGCCGCGCCCCCAGGCGTGGTCACGATGGCACCGGGGCGAGCACCGACGCGCAAAAAAGAATAGCCGGGAATCGTTTGGTCGATGTCGACGATCCTCTGCGCCGCCAAGTCCACGACCGCGATCTCTTCGGTCGCGGTTTGCGTAACCAGCGCGAGCAAGCGGCGCGTGCCAAACTCGTATTCGGGGCACTCGTCGAGCTTGTGGCCCGACGGGGAATTGTCGTCACCACGGCAAACGAAGCTCACGCGGCCGCTGGCCTGCAGCGCGTGCAGCGTGACCGTGATCGGAGTCTGCGAGCAAGACCCGAGCAGCACCGCCCAAGCGCAAAGAACGAGCACCGCGAGCTTCTGCGGGTTCAGAGTGACGGGCAAAAGACGAGAGAATGTCTTCACTTGGAGGTCCGGGGGGGCGTGGGAGCGCCGATGCTCGCGACGATCGTCGCGTACGATTGTGGGAAGCGTTGGTCCAGGCCGATGACGCTCAAGTACGAGTCCGTGAAGTGAGCCACGTAAGCGAGGCCGCGCAGTTCGTCCACGGCGAGCGCGTACGGGCCGCGACCCGTGTTCACGATCGAGTCGATCACGCGCCGTTTCGGGTCGTACACGAAGATACGACGAGAATCGAAGCAAACCACGAACACGCGGCGCTCCAGCTCGTACGGACCGAAGGCGTCCGTGGCGCTCGCGGCGGTGCCCCGCACCTTGACGTAACCGAGGATGACGCGCGAGGGGCCCGCGGTCAGCGCTACCGAATCGGCGAAGGAAGGCAGATCGTTCGTGCCGGAGGGGTAAGCAAAATCGGCGGTGAGTGCGCCGACCAACAGTGACGAAGGAGCGCGGTTGGCCACGTACACCGCCGGCTGGTGCACGGCCACGAGGCAGGCGGGGGTTGCGGCATCGCACGCCTTGCCACCCTTTTCGCAGCCGCATTTTTCGTAGTCAGCGATGCGCTGGGCGTCATCGATCACGATACCGCGCGAGTCGAAGCCGAGTGAGTTGGCGGTGATGGGCACGGAACCCGCCTCGCGTAGCGCATAGCGCGTGTAGTCCGCGAGCGCCGTTCCGGTGTCCGCATCGTCCGAGCGCACGCGCAGCAGATCGATTTGCGCTGAGTTGCGGTAGGCCACCAAGAAGCCGGGAGCCGTCGTTTCACCGCTCGCGAACGCGGGGGCGGGGATGGCCGCGATGCCCACGGGCGCGGAAGGCAAACCACTCAAGATGCTCACCAGCTTGGGGCCCCCATTGCGGCGCCAATCGTTCGCGTAGAGTGAGACGCTGCCCTGGGTTTGGTTGGTGATCGCGACGTATGCGCCGTCGGTGGTGGCGTCGACCGCGAACGGCTCGGCCGGCTGACGCAGCTCGTCCAGATTGTCGGAGGTTGACTCGCCGGAGCGATGCTGATCGCTGCAGCTGTTGTCGTCGGTATCTCGCTGCCCGCACTCGAACCTACCGTTGTTCAAGTCAATCCAGTGCAGCGTCGCGTCACCACGAACTGGCAAGAACAAGCGCGACAGAAAGTCCGGGTTCGGTTCCGGATTCGCGCGCCAGATCACGTTGGTCGCGAACGCGCCGATGCCCACCTTGTCGACCAGCAGACTCGGCGAGCCGTCTTGCGGATCCTTCGGGTCGATTGATTTGCAACGGCCCGGGTAAAGCAGGCGGTCGGCCGTGTCGCGGGCTCCGAAAGAACCGCACGGGTCGAGCGTTGCCGGGTCGACGCAGAAGTAGCTCGGCACTCGCGAGGCGTCGCTCGGAATACCGTCGGCACCGGGCGCGTCGCACAGGGCGCCGCCCTGACAATCCGCGTTCGAGTTGCAACTTTGCGGCACGAGCTTGCGCAGCGCATCCAAGTCGTAAGACACCAACGAAGCGGAGCGATACTGCAGGTCGAAATCACTGCTCGCGACGTACAAGTACCGCGGCGCTCCGCTGCCGTCTTCGCTCAGCGAGGCGCGATCGAGAGCCAACCCCGTTGGAAAGTACAGCTCCTCCAGAGGGGGCGCTTTGCCGTCGCCGGCAGAATAACAAGCGTTGAGGAGCAGCGCCGAAAGGGCTGCCAAAAGAAACGGGGGTCGCATGCGCGGGCGGAGCCTAGTGGCGAGTGCCACAAGTCGCAATCATTGCGTCCGCGCTTGCGCCGGAGATCGGCTCGATCGGCGCTCGGGGAATAAGACGCGCGTGGTCTGCGCTGATGCTTGGCCTGCGGCGCTGCGCGCGCGTCTGCTGCAGGTCCGGAAATTAGAAACGTCAGCCGAGATCGAGAATGATCACGCCGCGTTCGATGTCGTCTTTTTCACTAGGTTTGGGTTCCGGCGCCGGATGGTACACGTCGATCGGTAACTCGAGCCGAGGGCGATCGAGCTCTTGCCGACGCTGCACGTCCTCTTCCCGCCGCCGGATCTGATCGATAATGAACGGAGGAAGCATCGCTCGAGTCCTCGCTTTCTGTCAGGGCTTGCGCCGGGAATACTCTATAACTGTAGCCACCCCTAGACCTGGGTCAAGCCCACGCTCGATCCAAGTTCATGGGAAGGTTGAGGTTTTCGGTCGGTGCTCAGAGTAGGGTGTGGTAGCTGTCCGGTGGGAGCCGGAATAGGCCGAGATCACCATGCGGCGCGGCACGGCTCTCGTAAAGCTTTCAAGGCTATAGAACGGCCGAATGGCGATTTCGTTAGCACCTGCGGTGGCAAATCGGCCATCGGGCGGATCAGCCATTCGGCGCGCTTGGCTTCGAATTTCGGCTGCGGCTGCACTGGCGAGTTTATCGGTCTGCGCCTCTGCCAATGCCAAGGGCTTCGAGGTCGCCGACACCAGTTGGGAAGGCACGAGCGAGCTGTACGCGCTCGCCCAGCAAGAGCTCGGCAAAGCACGCGTCGAGGTGCTGGCCGCGGCTGACTTCGACCGCTTGGGCAAAGACGATGGGCTGCTCGTCCTGCATCCGGAGCGCGAGCTCGACTATAACGAGCTGTCGGCCTTCCTCCGCGCGGGCGGGCGCATGGCGGTGCTCGATGACCGCGGCGAAGCAGCGCATTTCCTAGCGCGCTTCCAGATCCATCGCGTGGAGGCCCCGCGCAGCCCCGCCCAGTCGCTGCGCGACAACCCGAACCTGGCGATCGCCGTGCCGGCCGTCGAACAGGTTGCGGGTCAAGAGCAGAACCGGCACCCGGTGGTCTCGGGAGTCGACCGCGTCGTGACGAATCACCCGACCGCGCTCGTGCATCCGAACCTGACGCAGGTATTGAAGATCCCCGCGCTCGGCGAGCCGGACGCGACGCTCGCGGTCACCGGCATCATCGCCAAGAGCGGGCGCTTGTTCGCGATGGGCGACCCCTCCGTGCTCATCAACGAGATGCTGCGCTACCCCGGCAACCGCGCTTTCGCGAGCGGCTTGCTCAAGTACTTGGTCGAGAACGACGCGGGCGTCAGCCGTGGCGGCAAGCTGTACATCCTGGCCAACGACTTCCGCCAGAAGGGACATTTCGGGGGCTCCCGTGGCGCGCTCGGCGAGTTGTCGAGCTTATCGGAGACGCTCAGCCAGTTCGTCGGCGAGCTCGAGAAGAATGGCCTGCCTGGCACCCTCGCGCTCGCGCTCGCGGCGTTGGCGGGCTCGGGCGCGTTGGCCTGGGCCGTACACTACAGCTCGCGTTTGTATCGCCGCTCGATGCCTCGCTATGCGCACGCGCCGCCCCTCGTCGCCCAGGGCGGGCTTGCCGGCCGCGCGGCCGTCTTGTCGGCACCCACGACCGACCCCGCGCTCGTATTGCTCGAGCTGCGCGCTGCGTTGAGCGAAGCGCTGGCGCACCGGCTCGGCCTCTCGCGGCTGGCTTCACCCGAACAAATCCTGGGCGAACTGGCCAAAAAGCCGCTCTTCGACGCGGCGCGCGTGCGCGAGATCGCCGCGCTGTTCAAGGCCTTGGCCCAAGGCCAAGCGCCGATCTTGGCTCGCAAACGGCTAAAAATGCAGAAAGACCGCGTGGCCGGCTTGGCACGAAAGGTGATGGAGATCCTCGACGAAATCGAGGAGCGTAGCGCAAGCTGAGTTTCGAGCGCCCGCCCACCTGTAGTTGCTCTCCACCGCTCATCGCCACCCAGTCGCTATCCGTACTCTTCATGCAAGCGTTGAACGTCACTGAGATTGAAGCCGCCCGCGAGCGGCTCGCCGAAGTCAGGCGCCAAGTGAGCCGCGTCTACATCGGCGACATGAACGCGGTCGACTTGATGATCGTCGCGCTCTTGGCGCGTGGTCACGTGCTCCTAGAGGGCGTACCTGGGATCGCCAAGACCACCTTGGTCAAAGCGTTCGCGATCACCCTCGGCTGCTCGATTCGGCGCGTGCAGTTCACGCCCGATCTGCTGCCCGCCGATATCACCGGCACCTACGTGCTGAACCCGAAGGACGGGACATTTTCACTGCGCTCCGGGCCGATCTTCGCCAACGTGCTGCTCGCCGACGAGATCAACCGCGCCCCGGCCAAGACTCAATCCGCACTGCTCGAGGCCATGCAAGAGCGCCAGGTAACCATCGAGGGCGATCGCTTCGAGCTGCCTGATCCATTCTTCGTGCTGGCAACACAGAATCCGGTCGATTTGGAGGGCACTTATCCCCTGCCCGAGGCGCAAATCGACCGCTTCTTGGTGCGCGTGCCGATGGGCTATCCCAGCGAACGCGACGAGGTGCAGATGCTGCGCTCCCATGGCATCATCGCGCCGGAGCCGTTCGCGGTGCTGTCCGCCGCCGACGTGCTGCAACTGCAATCGATCGCGGCTCGCGTGCACGTCGAAGACGACCTGTTCGAGTACGCGGTGGCACTCACCAATTTCACGCGCAACCACCCGCGCGTCGTGCTCGGCGCCTCCCCCCGTGCCTCGCTCGGTTTGCTGCGCGCCGCCAAATCTCACGCTGTGCTCAGCGGCCGCCCGTTCGTGACCCCGGACGACGTACGCGTGGTCGCCCCTCCCGTGCTCGCCCATCGCCTAATCCTGACCCCCGAACTCGAGGGCGACTCACGAGCCCGCACCGCCCTCGTCGACGAAGCCCTAGCCAAAGTGAGCTACCGCCGCGCGGTCCGCCCCGTGTAGCTGCGGCTCTCAGACTTGGGCGGTCGCGATCCCGCATCGCACCTCACAGCGCGCCCTTGTTCCCGACCGGCAACGTCCACCACGGCGATTGAGCCCCGTTTGGAACGACTTCTGAGAGGGCCGCCAAGAGCGCCAAGGTTACCAAGATCGCCAAGAGCTCGGAGCGACACTGCACGCGGCACCACAGCGAAGATCTCGATGAATTTTGGGCTTGGCTCTTGCCAACCCCGGCTCGCAATTCAACGAGGAGAACGTCCACGGAGCGGCGCGTGGGCCAAGCGAGCGAGTTCAGCGATTTTCGACACAACGTCATCGCACGCGCTGTTCCCGACCGGCAATGTCGGCTACGGCGAAGAGCTCGATGAAACTTGGGTTGGCGATTCCAACCCCCGCTCGAGATTTCAGCGGTTGGAGAAATTCTGGGCGCGGCTCCACGTCGATCAAAGCGACGGGGCCTGCGCGCCGTATGCCTTGAACTACTTTGCAACTCACGCGCCCGGCGAACCGAGAAAGCTCGGCGCGCCGGGTCTGGTTCGCTTGGCGCTGCCGGGCCGTCGTCAGGACTTGGCGATCTCGGCCCCCTTGGCGATTTTGGCGGCCTCCCGGGCGCCGCACTCGTGGTCCCCCGCGCCGCCTTCTGATTCGACCCGTCCGCGACGCCGAAGGCTGGGGGCGCTGCGACGTGTTGTTTGACCATCAACAAACCGATGGCGTCGAAAAAGACAGATCTGGGAACTACGCGGCCGCGACTTCGAGACCGCTGCCAGCGCGGAGGCCGCGGCGGTAGGCGCCGGGTGCGGAGCCGACGGCGCGTTTGAAAGCTTTGCTGAAGGCGGCTTCGGAATCGTAGCCGACTTGGGCCGCGACCTCGGCCAGCGTCTGCTTACCTTCTCGCAGCATTCCGGCGGCTTTTTGCATGCGCCAGCGGGTAACGTAGGAGAGCGGCGGTTCACCGACTAGGCGCATGAAGCGCGAGGCGAAGGCCGAGCGCGACATCGCGACCTTGGAGGCCAACGACTGCACCGTCCAGTCTTGCTCGGGGTTCTGGTGGATGTGGCCGAGCGCGGCGCCGATTTGCGCGTCAGCCAATGCGCCCAGCCAGCCGCTGCCATTCGCCGGCAAGCTCGCCAAGTGACCGCGCACGATCTGGATGAAGAGCACGTCTGCCAGGCGGGCGATCACGGTTTGCGAACCGGGTCGCCCGGAAGCTGCTTCACAGGCGATGAACTTGAGTGTGGGCTCGAGCCAGCGCACGGACTTGCCCATCTCGCCCTTGAGCGTGATCACGGGTGGCAAGACCGAGAGCAGTGGATTGTTTTTGCGATCTTCGAAGCGGAAGCGACCACTGACGATGGTCGCCGACTCTCCGCCGCCACCGACGCGAAAAACGCTGCCGTCGCCGCGGGCACGACAGACGAGCAGCTCTTCCAGCGGCTGCGCCGTGATGTTCGGGTCGTCGATCAGCGAGTGCGCGTGACCGTGCGGCAAAGCTACGATGTCGCCCGCGCTCAATTCGATCGGGTCGTCCGATCCGTCGACGAGCAAGCGAGCACGGCCTTCGAGCACGACGTGGAACTTCGCGTCTTCACCGGAGCGGATGCGGATCCCCCAGGGAGCGGTCGCCTCCATGCGGCCGTAGCAAGCAGCTACGACGCGAACGGTGTCCAAAACATCGGTAAGTACATCCATGATTGCCTCGCGGGACGAACGCTCGGACAAGTCAGCAGCGCAAAACAGCGCTGACCGTCCAGTCAGACGACTACGCATGTATTAAGCCAGAATCGACCTGACCGTCCAGTCAGATTCAATCAGACAATAAATTTCAGTAACTCTCGCTAGTTCGCGATGACGTGGCTTGCCGGCCCAAGGCCCGGTCTCGCGAGGCGTGAGTTCAGCCGCTCAGGGACGCCAGGTAACGCAGACCCGAGGCAATCGGTTCCCGGTAATCGAACTTGACCTCGAGCGCCAGGAGCTCGCGCTCGAGTCTCCGTGCAAACGAACCGCGCT
>Ga0247740_1000251_pt1 | contig 28503 bp, 21 predicted proteins | sample UWRJL148409B2_FD_180942 | JGI IMG/M metagenome (GOLD analysis project Ga0247740, IMG submission 180942) | Plant litter microbial communities from Arlington Agricultural Research Station in Wisconsin, United States - UWRJ-L148-409B-2 | ecosystem: Environmental > Terrestrial > Plant litter >...
GCCCCGCAAAAAGGGCAACCGCGGAGTCGGCGCACTCATCGCGCTGCTGTCATCGCTGGTCTTCGCGATCCTGTTCGCCGTGGTCATCTTCCTGATGTACTACGCCACCATCGGCCGCGTCGCCACCAACTTTGTGGGCGAGCGCAGCTTCTACGTGCCCGTGATCCTCTTCGCCGTCGCGTTTATTGTGTTGGTGCTGCTACTCAACCGCGCCAAGTGGGGCGCCTACGTCTTCGGCAGCATCTTTGTGGGCCTGTTTGTCTACCTCGGCACCATCGGAGCGCTCCTGCTACTCGAAGGTGTCCTCTCCTACACACCCGAGCAGGCGTCCACGGCATTCACCGGTGCGCTCGACAACCCGCTCGTGATTGCCGCCGGACTCCTCGCCCGCGAAGTCTCCCTCTGGCTGGGCGCTGCGGTCAGCGCTCGCGGACGCCGCGTCAAAGCGAAAAACATCGAAGCCCAGGCGGCATTCGAACGCGAGACCGAGGCCCGTCGCGCCGAGCACGAACGAGCGAACGCGGCACCCGCCAGCTACTAAACGCGGCTCTGACCGGCAGCCTGACCGGCACAGTTCACGCCCCGGGCATCCACCATTCACCCCGCCCCTCCCCAGCATTCGCAATACGGGTGCACAGGCAGGTGCGGAGAGTGGATGCCCGGTGGGCAGTTCCCCGTACGCTGACAGCGATCCCCGTGCCCACGCGGGTAGCGCGGTGTTGACCCAGCGGGTTATGAAGACTATTCTTGTCGAGGTGTGCGCTTTGTCGTGCGCCTGCGCCGTACCCTCGTGACCCACATGTAAAGAGTGTGAGCCACGATCACGCCAGGCACCGATCACGTCACACAAGCTGGGTTTGTTCCTTCCGGAACAGCCCCCACGGCATACCAACCAGGGCACGAACGTTTGTGACTCGCGGTTGGTCCAGATGAACTCGTTTTCGCCAGAACGTCAGGCGCGAGCGAATGCGAAGTAAGTACCAGCTGTCACCGTGCAGTAAATACAAGGAGTTACGTAGTGCCAACCATTCAGCAGTTGGTCCGAAAGGGCCGCAGCCCGAAGGTCACCAAGTCCAAGACACCGGCCCTCAAGAACAACCCGCAGCAGCGTGGCGTGTGCACCCGTGTGTACACCACCACCCCGAAGAAGCCGAACTCGGCTCTGCGCAAGGTTGCTCGTGTGAAGCTGTCCAACGGCACCGAGGTCACCGCATACATTCCCGGTGAAGGCCACAACCTCCAGGAGCACTCGATGGTGCTCGTGCGTGGAGGACGTGTTAAGGACCTTCCCGGTGTTCGTTACAAGATCGTTCGCGGCGCACTGGACACCCAGGCTGTCAAGAACCGCAAGCAGGCTCGCAGCCGGTACGGCGCGAAGATGGAGAAGAAGTAATGCCTCGCAAGGGACCAGCACCCAAGCGCCCGGTCGTAGCGGATCCGGTATACGGCGCTCCGATCGTCAGCCAGCTCGTTAACAAGATCCTCCTCGACGGCAAGAAAGGCCTTGCCGAGCGCATCGTCTACGGCGCCCTCGAAGGTGTGTCTGCCAAGAACGGCGCGGACGCCGTTGTCACCTTGAAGAAGGCACTCGACAACGTTCGTCCGACCCTCGAGGTCAAGTCCCGCCGTGTTGGTGGCTCGACGTACCAGGTGCCCGTTGAGGTCAAGCCTCACCGTGCGAACACCCTGGCACTTCGTTGGCTCACCAGCTACGCCAAGGCTCGCCGCGAGAAGACGATGACCGAGCGTCTCACCAACGAGATCCTCGACGCGTCGAACGGTCTTGGAGCCGCTGTGAAGCGTCGCGAAGACACCCACAAGATGGCCGAGTCGAACAAGGCCTTCGCGCACTACCGCTGGTAGCTAGCTCTCGGCTGGTTGAGTGAGCCCCTCGGGGCTGCATCGTATGGGGGTTACACCTCATATCGGTGTGGGCGCGCAAGCGCCCCACTCAGCCAGCACTCACTCTTAACTCTTTCGGAGGAAATCCGTGGCACAAGACGTGCTCACCGACCTGAACAAGGTCCGCAACATCGGCATCATGGCCCACATCGATGCCGGCAAGACCACCACGACTGAGCGCATCCTGTTCTACACGGGTATCACTCACAAGATCGGTGAAGTTCACGATGGCGCAGCCACCATGGACTGGATGGCGCAGGAGCAGGAACGTGGCATCACGATCACGTCTGCCGCGACGACCTGTTTCTGGAACAACCACCAGATCAACATCATCGACACCCCCGGTCACGTTGACTTCACCGTCGAGGTGGAGCGTTCGCTCCGCGTCCTCGATGGTGCTGTCGCAGTGTTCGACGGCAAGGAGGGCGTTGAGCCCCAGTCCGAGACCGTCTGGCGCCAGGCCGACAAGTACGACGTCCCCCGCATTTGCTTCGTCAACAAGATGGACAAGCTCGGCGCGGACTTCTACTTCACCGTTGAGACCATCGTCAAGCGCCTCGGCGCTCGCCCGCTGGTCATCCAGCTCCCGATCGGTTACGAAAGCAGCTTCGAGGGTGTTGTCGACCTCGTTGAGATGCGCGCACTGACCTGGCGTGGAGACTCCAAGGGTGACGTTGAGCTCGGTGCCAAGTACGAGATCGAGCCCATCCCGGAAGACCTCGTCGAGAAGGCCAACGAGTACCGCCAGGTTCTCCTTGAGACCGTCGCCGAGACTGACGACGCGCTGCTCGAGAAGTTCTTCGCCGGCGAAGAGTTGACCGTTGCCGAGATCAAGAAGGCCATCCGCAAGATGACCGTCAACTCGGAGATCTACCCGGTTCTCTGTGGCTCAGCGTTCAAGAACCGCGGCGTTCAGCCGATGCTTGACGCCGTCATCGACTACCTGCCGAGCCCGCTCGACGTGCCTGCAACCGAAGGCCGCGACGTTCGCGACGAAGAGAAGATCATTGAGCGTCACCCGGATGCAACCGAGCCCTTCGCGGCTCTTGCATTCAAGGTTGCCGTTCACCCGTTCTTCGGTCGTCTCACCTACGTTCGCGTCTACTCGGGACAGGTTGACTCCGGAGCCCAGGTCATCAACGCGACCAAGGGTAAGAAAGAGCGCATCGGCAAGATCTTCCAGATGCACGCCAACAAGGAAAACCCTGTTGCTGCAATGAGCGCCGGTCACATCTACGCGGTCATTGGCCTCAAGGACACGACCACCGGTGACACGCTGTCCGACCCGCAGAACCAGGTTGTTCTCGAGTCGATGACGTTCCCGGAGCCCGTGATCGAGGTCGCCATCGAGCCGAAGACCAAGCAGGACCAGGAAAAGCTGGGCCTTGCTATTCAGAAGCTTGCTGAAGAAGACCCGACCTTCCGCACGGAGCACAACCAGGACACCGGCCAGACCACGATCAAGGGAATGGGCGAGCTTCACCTCGACATCCTCGTTGACCGTATGAAGCGCGAATTCGGCGTTGAGGCCAACGTTGGTAAGCCCCAGGTTGCGTACCGTGAAACCATCCGCCGCATTGTGCCGAAGCATGACTTCACGCACAAGAAGCAGACCGGTGGATCGGGTCAGTTCGCAAAGATTCAGATCTCGATCGAGCCGATGGAAGTTACGGCCGAGAAGACCTACGAATTTGAGAACAAGGTCACTGGTGGCCGTGTTCCCCGCGAGTACATCCCGTCGGTGGATGCCGGAATCCAGGACGCACTGCACGTTGGTGTTCTTGCCGGTTACCCCATGGTCGGTGTCAAGGCACTTCTGCTTGACGGTGCTTCGCACGACGTCGACTCCTCGGAGATGGCGTTCAAGATTGCCGGATCGATGGCTTTCAAGGAAGCCGCTCGTCTGGCGAAACCCGTTCTGCTCGAGCCGCTGATGGCCGTCGAGGTACGTACCCCTGAGGAATACATGGGCGACGTTATCGGCGACATCAACTCGCGACGCGGTCAGATCCAGAGCATGGATGACGCGACTGGCGTCAAGGTCATTCGCGCAAACGTGCCGCTGTCGGAGATGTTCGGCTACGTGGGCGACCTGAGGTCCAAGACCTCGGGACGTGCCGTGTATTCGATGACCTTCGAGTCGTACGCTGAGGTCCCCAAGGCTGTTGCCGACGAGATCATCCAGAAGAACAAGGGCGAATAGCACCCTGACACGAAGGCTCACCGAGCCCGAGTAACATAACAACACACCATTTTCGTGAAGCGTGCGGTTGAGATCCTTCAACCGCACGCAACACACCAGAGTCCTGAGGAGGACCCACAGTGGCCAAGGCCAAGTTCGAGCGGACCAAGCCGCACGTAAACATCGGAACAATCGGTCACGTTGACCACGGAAAGACCACGCTCACCGCAGCGATCTCCAAGGTTCTTGCCGACAAGTTCCCTTCCGCTACCAACGTTCAGCGCGACTTCGCGTCGATCGACTCCGCTCCCGAAGAGCGCCAGCGCGGAATTACCATCAACATCTCGCATGTTGAGTACGAGACCGAGAAGCGCCACTACGCACACGTAGACGCCCCCGGCCACGCTGACTACATCAAGAACATGATCACCGGTGCTGCTCAGATGGACGGTGCAATCCTCGTGGTTGCAGCGACCGACGGCCCCATGGCTCAGACGCGCGAGCACGTGCTTCTGGCCAAGCAGGTCGGCGTGCCGTACCTGCTGGTTGCACTGAACAAGTCCGACATGGTTGACGACGAAGAGATCCTTGAGCTCGTTGAGCTCGAGGTTCGCGAACTCCTCTCCAGCCAGGACTTCGACGGCGACAACGCTCCCGTTGTCCGCGTCTCGGGCCTCAAGGCTCTTGAGGGCGACGAGAAGTGGGTCGACTCCATCGTTGAGCTCATGGCCGCCGTTGACGAGTCCGTGCCGGACCCGATCCGCGACAAGGACAAGCCGTTCCTGATGCCGATCGAGGACGTCTTCACGATCACCGGTCGTGGAACCGTTGTTACGGGCCGCGCCGAGCGTGGAACGCTCGCGATCAACTCCGAGGTCGAAATCGTTGGCATCCGCCCGACGCAGAAGACCATCGTCACGGGTATCGAGATGTTCCACAAGCAGCTCGACGAGGCTTGGGCCGGCGAGAACTGTGGACTCCTGCTCCGTGGAACGAAGCGTGAAGATGTCGAGCGCGGCCAGGTTGTTGTTAAGCCCGGCTCCGTTACGCCTCACACGAACTTCGAGGGAACCGCGTACATCCTGTCAAAGGAAGAGGGCGGCCGTCACAACCCGTTCTACGCGAACTACCGCCCGCAGTTCTACTTCCGCACCACCGACGTCACCGGCGTCATCCAGCTGCCCGAGGGCACTGAGATGGTAATGCCCGGCGACACCACCGGAATGACCGTTGAGCTGATTCAGCCCATCGCCATGGAAGAGGGCCTCGGCTTTGCTATTCGTGAGGGTGGCCGCACCGTCGGCGCCGGCACGGTGACCAAGGTTCTGAAGTAACTTCGCATCACCAGTAATTGATTAGGTCCGCAAGGGCCAACTCGATCACCGACAAGGGGTCGGATCCGCAAGGGTCCGGCCCCTTTTTGTGTGCCCGGGTGAAGAAATCTACATCCCGGTGGTGAAGGCAGGTCCGTCCGTCCGTGCCTTGGGCGCTGCATGTCATGTGGTATCAATAAGTGTCACCACTTCGCCACGTCGGAGAAGCGCTACGGATCTACTCCGACGGTGGGTGTCAACCGGCGAGATGGGGACCGTTCGTATGGCCAAGCTTTTTCCGTTGATCCGTGGGAAGAAACCATCCCGTCGCGCGATTCTTATTTGGGTGGCCTCGGCATGTGTCGGCGCGCTGCTCATCGCGGCCGGCGTTGTGTGGTTTGTATCCTCCAACGCTCCCGAGCCATCTGCGCCGACGGCGCAGCCCACGGTGACCCCCGAGGCGACCGTGGAGCCGACCGAGCCGCCACTCGAACCTGAGCGCGACTCAGCGCACGTCTCCGCGGATTTCGCGGCCTGGACGCCCGGAGGCGCGGAAGACACGGGAACCTCGCTCAACGCCGAAGGAGGAGCGACAGACAATGGCTCTATCGCTCTGCGCGTAGAAAGCACAACAGCAGCGGGAAGCGCGACTCCGAAGTTCCTCGGCCAGGTACTCGCCGTGACTCCGTCCACCGAATACACCCTCAGCGCCTTTGTGCAGACACCGCGAGATGATTCCACCGAATCCAATATCGCGTTCGAGGTTGGAGCAGATGGAACCGGCCGCCAGGGTGTGCCTCTGAGCCCGAACTGGACCGAGATGAAGTGGACCTACACAACCGGTGCGGAAGAGACGGCGCTGCCGATTCGAATTATGGTCCTGGGCCCAAGTGCGGGAGCGCGGATCGACGCCTTTACCGCAGTTGCCACCGGTACAGGCGTTGACGTGATGGACAATGGCTCGTTTGAAACCTATGACGCGCCCACTCAACTCGCGACTAAAACTCTTATTCTCGCCACCGGACGGGCGAGTCTCGGTGTCGCGTGGCGCACTGATGTCGTCGACTGGAATTTCGTCGATCGGCTAGGCGCCGTGGTCACTGCCGGACAAACGGCGGTGGCGAATGGTATTGGCCTGATCCCCATGGCTGATCTGCCGCAGGGTTACTACACGGTCAACATCATCAATCCCCAGGATCCCGCGAACCCGATCCAGACGTCCCTGATGGTCATTGACTCCGCCGACACTAATCACGCTGACCCACGTTTTGGGGTCGGAGTCCATTTGAATCACACGGTTGGGGACACGTCGCCTCACGTCGCGTCGCAACTCGGATTCGGCAATATGCGAACGGACGCCACTTGGTCCTACGTGGAAAAGACGCCCGCTGTTTATGATTTCCGCGAGGACGAAACAGCAGAAATGAAGGCCTTCGAGGCCAATGGCATGGCGCTTCTTCCGATCAGCGACTACGGCAACGACTTGTACGACAGTGGGGACACTCCAAGCAGTTCTACGGCGATCGACGCATTCGCCAAGTACACGAGCGAAGTTGTGGGACACCTCGGTTCCAAATCAGTTGAGGTTTACAACGAGTTCAATAACCCGCCGATGAACACCAGCGCGTGTGGAGCAACCGCGGAGTGCTATCTGCCTCTCTTGGCGGCAACCGCCAACCAGGTGCGTGCCGACCACCCGGGGACCACTATTGTCGGTCCCGCGATCGCGCACCACGACGATGCATGGCTCACTGCGCTGTATCAAGCCGGCGGGCTCCAGTATCTCGATGCGATCAGTTTTCACCCGTACGACTACGACGCGGTTGGCGCTCCCGAGTTCCTGATCCCCGCGTTGCAGCAGGCCACCGACCGTATCCGTGAATATAACAACGGTGTGGCAAAGCCGATCTGGATGACGGAGCTGGGGTGGACCACTTCAGGTGTGTCGGAAGCGTCTCAGGCGAAGTACCTCATTCGCGCACAGACGATCGCCCTCGCCAACAACGTTGAGAAGTTCTTCTGGTACGACCTGGTCAACGACTCGACCGATCCCGCCAGTCACGAAGGAAACTTCGGCCTCGTCAAGCAGGTGTCTGCAACGGTGCCGGCGCTGGCGCCCAAGCCCGCGGGTATGGCGCAGGCAATGCTGATCCAGGAGGTCACGGGGAAGGCATTTGTCTCGCGCGATGCTCTTGCGGACACGACCTACTCGTACGTTTTTGGCGAAGGCGATGCAACAACGCGTGTGGCTTGGTCGGCCGCGCCGGTGACGGCGACCTACTCGTCCACCGAACCGGTCCATGTCACCACGATGTACGGGGTGTCGTCAGTACTCGTGCCTGAAAACGGTCAGGTCCGCGTAGACCTCACAGACGAGCCGATATTTATTGACGGGAACATCGTCGCGGTCGGGTAGTCACCCACGCCCTCCGTGTATGTCAGGCAGGCGCTCGCGCAGTAGTGACGGAATTATCGACCGCAGTACGGATAGGCTCGATCGCTGGGGGAACCGTCCCTCGGCGCAGGGAAATGCATGGGGATATTAGATGTCAGGGCTGATTGTCCACGAGTGGTTGGCGAAAACAGGCGGCTCAGAAAATGTCGTGGAGGCGCTTGCTGACCTTTTCCCGGATGCTCCGATCACGAGCCTCTGGAACGATCTACCCAGTCGATTTGAAGACGGTCGCGTCTCCGAGACATGGCTTGCACGCACGCCGCTTCGTCGGAGCAAAGCCCTGGCGCTGCCGCTGATGCCTCTCGTCTGGCGCACGCTGCCGGCCGCGTCAGCAGACTGGGTGCTCTGCAGCAGTCACCTCTTTTCTCACCACGCTCGCTTCGCGGGCCCAGCTCGACACGCGCCCAAGTACGTTTACGTGCACACTCCCGCTCGGTACATCTGGGCCCCCGAGCTGGACGGGCGGGGCAATGGAATCTTTGCGAAGGCGCTGTCAGTGCCGCTCAAGGCGTTGGACCGCAAACGAGCACAGGAAGCGGTGAGTATCGCTGCGAACAGCGAATTCATTCGTGAGCGGATCGCTCAGTCGTGGGGCCGCGACAGCACAGTTATCTACCCGCCCGTTAGCGTCGGCGCGTATGCCGGTGACTCTGAGTCCGACCTGACCGTCGAAGAGAGCGACCTGCTGTCTTCTCTTCCAGAGACCTACCTCCTCGCAGCCTCGCGGTTCGTCCCCTACAAACGACTCGACGTCGCCATTGCTGCGGGGGTCGCCACCGGGGTGAAGGTCGTCCTGGCCGGTGAAGGACCCGATGAGCCTCGCCTGCGAGCGCTTGCAGACGAGCATCCGGGCCTTGTCACGTTCATCCCTCGACCTTCGTTCGCTCTCCTTAACCAGCTGTTCCGGAGGGCGCTCGTCTACATCTTCCCGCCGATCGAAGATTTCGGGATCATGCCCGTCGAGGCTATGGCGACGGGTACCCCTGTTATAGCGAATGCAATCGGTGGCGCTGCGGAGAGCGTCAAGGACGGCGTTACGGGCGCACTGTTGCGCTCGTTCGACGCATCCGCTCTCCGTTCCGCTGTTGATCTTGCCGCGCGAGCCGATTCGGCAGCGTGCATCGAACGAGCGTGGGAGTTCGATGTGACGGTATTCAACGAACGAATCAAGAGCTGGATCGAATCATGATTGTTGTCGACAGCCGCTGGAGCGGGCTCAACGGGATCGGACGATACTCGCGCGAAGTGCTTTCGCAGTTGAGCTTCGACTGGACGCCGATCGATCCGTCGGGCAGGCCATCCGCACCCCAGGATTTCCTGACAAAAAGCGTTCGGGTCGGCGGAGTCCGTCCTGACGCTATCTACTCCCCTGGATACAACGGATTTCTCCGCGGCGTGCCCCAGACGGTTACCGTCCACGACCTCATCCACCTTGAGGGACCTTCGGCAGCCAAGTATCGCCCGTATTACGACTTGTTTCTTCGCCCACTGATCAAGCGAAACCGCCACGTGATCACGGTTTCTGAGACATCAAAGCGCCATATCCAACGATGGATCAACGACGATTCGGTCACGGTGGTGAATGCGGGAAATGCGAGTTCTCCCGACTTCCATCCCGATGGAACTGCGTTCGAATCGACACGACCCTACTTCCTCTACGTTGGCAACCTCCGAACCCACAAAAACGTGGAGACTGTTGTCCGCGCTCTCGTTTCAGTTCCGGATGCAGACCTGTATCTTGTGACGTCGGACCACGAAGCTGCCATGGCGCTGGGCGACAAGTACGGTGTAGCCGCTCGCATGCGGGTCTTCTCGGGAATCGATGATCGACAACTTGCTGAGCTTTATCGAGGTGCGCGCGCCACGTTGCAGCCCTCGTTGCTCGAAGGATTCGGGCTTCCCGCGCTCGAAGCAGCATTGAGTGGCAGCCCGGTTGTGTTTTTCGACGGATGCGAGAGCGTGCGGGAAATCTGCGCGGGCGGCGGTGTAGCCGTGCACGGTGCTACCGACGAACGGGAGTGGGCGACCGCAATGGCTTCGGTCGCCGAAGGCGAGAAATTTCCATTCGGCCTTGTTCGTACGGAAGACTATTCGTGGAGTTCAGTCGCCGCCACGGTGTCCGAAACTGTCTTGAGATTCCGTCGATAATTCCTTTTCTCTGAGTCCGTTTCGCGCGCCAAATGCGACGAGATCGTTTCGTCCTCGGCGGGTGGCGTCTCGTCGGAGTGTCTGACCGATAGGGCAACACCGTTATGCTGGAGCCTGATTGCAGTCTTCCAGGGGGTTCCGTAGGTATGAGTGATGTTCTGTCAACACCCCTTCGAGGTGTTTACTGCACGGTTGTCGCACGCAACTATCTTCCGCAGGCACTCGCCTTATACGAAAGCATCCGTGCTCACGAACCGGACCGACAGTTCGTCATTCTCGTTGTTGACGGTCCCCGCCAGGACGTCGTAGCCTCGCGCCCGAACTTGCGCGTAGTTGGGCTGGAAGCTCTTCAGCTCTCGACACGGGAAACTCTCGATCTCGCAACCATCTACGACGTCGTAGAGCTTTCGACGGGCGTGAAGCCGCTTTTCCTCAAGCGTCTGCTGGACGAGTTCGAGCAAGCGGTCTACCTCGACCCCGACACCTACCTTGCCAGCCCTCTCGCCGAGCTCGAGGGTCTCATCGACGCACACAACATTGTGCTCACCCCGCACCTTCTTGAGCCCATTCCTCCGGGGGAGACCTTCCGCTCCGAGATCAATACGCTGACCGTCGGTGTCCACAACCTGGGATTCTGCGCCGTTGGGCGTGGAGCTATCCCCTTCCTCGACTGGTGGTGGTCTCACCTCGAGCGAGAATGCTTGATCTATCCGCTGCTCGGACTCTTTGTGGACCAGAAGTGGACCGACATCGGGTCCGTGATGTTCGACGCGCACTCGCTGCGCCACTATGGCTACAACATTGGGCACTGGAACCTTCACGAACGACGCTTCGACCGTACTGACGACGGCAGGCTCACCATGGAAAGGACCGGTGAGGCTCTTCGCCTGTTCCACTTCAGCGGATTCGACCCGAAGAACCCCGAAGGTATCAGCGTCCGCCAGAACATTTCACTCGAGGATAAGGGTCTCGGCTTCGCCGCCTACTCCGAACTCGCGCGCGAATACGCAGCGCTTGTTCTCAATGCACAGTCTGAACTCGGCCCCAAGCCTCAGTACGGCTTCATTCGCGACCTCGACGGAAAGCCCTTGAGCAAGCGCATCCGTCGTACCTACCGCCAGGATCTCATCGCCGGAGTGGCGGACCTTCCGTCGCCGTTTGTGGAACAGGATCGCGCCGCGTTCGCTCGCTGGCGTAAAACGTCAATCAAACGCCAGATCAGCGGAGCGACGGCCGACGCGGCCATCGGCTTTAAATACGCTTTCCCCGATACCTACTCGCGTCTGAAGTCCAGCATGCCTGGCCGCTTCGATCGCGTGCGATCAAAGCTTCTCGAAGAGTCAAAGATTCGACGATGATCGGACGCCTCAAGCGGCTGTTCGACAACGAAACTGCTGCACATGCGGTCAGATCTCTTGTTGTCCGAGGCGGCCTCGGACTTCTGAGTTCCGGTAACGCCCGAGTCTTGGGTTGGAAACACGGTCATCTCCCGTTGGGCAGCCGGATCATCGGGTCACGCCACATCCACGTGGAGCCGGGGTTCGAGGTCGCAGCCAAGGTCTGGTTCGAAGCCGTGACCTCGCACGCCGGAGTGGCATTCGAGCCGAGTATCTGGATTGGTCGGAATTTCCACGCGTCCGGGCAGCTGCATTTGTCGGCGATTGACCGGGTCGAGATCGGCAACGACTGTCTTTTTGGCACCAATGTATTTGTCGCCGATCACGGCCACGGTTCTTATCGTGGGCCAGCGGCCAGCCAGTCCAACCCGTCGACGTCACCCGTCGACCGCGAGCTATCCAGTCACGGTGCCGTGAAGATTGGGGATAACTGCTGGCTCGGCGACAACGTGGCCGTCTTGCAGGGGGTCGAAATCGGATCCGGATCTGTCATCGGGGCGAATTCTGTCGTGACGAAAAACATTCCGGCGAACTCGATCGCTGTGGGTGCCCCCGCAGTAGTGATCCGGGTCTTCTCCAGCGAAACAGGTCTGTGGATCGCTCCAGAAGCCGGAGCCGACGCGTGACCTGCTCGATTGACGTTACTCGCGAGGGCCACTCGAGCTGGAGTTCAGACGGGTACACGGCATCGTGAAGAAGCTCCTTGCGCGTATTCCACAGCGCCGTTTTCTGGGGAGCGTCTCGTCGCTCTACGGCCTGCAGCTCGCCACACTTGTACTGCCCTTGGTCCTTCTGCCCTTTCTGACTCGTCGCCTCGGCGCTGACGTCTGGGGTGTGCTCGCGATCCAGACATCGTTCAGCACTTTGATGATCATCATCATTGAGTTCGGCTTCGGCTTTGGTGCGACCCGAGATGCTGCGGCGGTGCGCGGGGACCGCGCAGCGCTCGGCCGGATCGTGTCGAACCTTCTAGGTGCGCGCATCCTGCTCTCAATTTTTGTTGCCGCCGTCTGGGTAGCGGTATGGATCACCGTCCCGTCGGTGCGCGCGGAGCCGGAAGCTTACTGGTGGACGCTCGGACTCACGATCGCGCAGGGAAGCTCGCCGGCGTGGTTCTATCAAGCGATAGCGAAACTGCCCTACATCATGATGCGTGAACTCGCGGCTCGCGTGGCATCGACCGTGCTGATTGTGCTGTTGGTCCACTCGTCCTCGGACGCCTGGCTCGTTCCCGCGCTGCAGTTTGCGACGCTCGCCATCGTGCTCGTGCTCACCATCTCGACGATGATGCGCAACGTTGACCCGCAGGCACCGAGTCTGTCCGGTACATGGACCTTGCTGCGGGCCAACGCACATTTGTGCTTCACGCGGCTGGTCCAGCTATTCGCTCCTATGGGAAACACCTTCCTCCTCGGCGTTATTTCGCCGGGAGTTGCCCCGTCTTACGGAGCCGCGGAACGAACCTCCCTTGCCGCACGCGGTTTGCTCAGCCCGGTTCTTCAGGTTGCGTTCCCTGAAATCGTGGTGCTGTACAAGGAGAACGCCCAGCGCGCACGCAATGCTGTTCGACGTATCCTCGTTCTGCTGGTGGCCGGTGCCGTGCTGATGTCTGGTGTGTTGTGGCTCCTTGCGGACATTGTTGTACTCATCCTGTTCGGCCCGGAGTTTGCCACGTCGGTGCCGGTGTTCCGCGTACTGCTCGTCAGCATCCCTCTGTTCGCCATCATCCAGGTCGTCGGACTCCAATGGCTGCTCCCGCTGAAACACGACCGTGCATTCCTCACGAGCGCGATTGTCGGTGTTGTACTCAACGTCGGCTTTGGGCTTCTTCTTGTGCCGGAGCACGGCGCAGTTGGTATGGCGTCGTCGCTCGTCCTGAGTGAGCTTGCGGTGAGCATCGGGCTGCTTCTCTACACTGAGATCTTTGGCCCGAAAGCGTTACGAATCTTCCGGCGTTCCGACAGCGACATCGTCGCGGTCTCCACATCGGAAACGTAATCAGCGATTCCTGCAATTAGCACTACGCCCGTGCACCACTAGTTCTTCGCACTCGCCAAAGGATCGAACCATGAACTCTCATCTCGTCATCGCGAGCGGCAACCGTCGCCCGCGTCTCCAGTCGGGTGCGCGAATGAGTGATCTCCGGATTCTGGCGTTTTCGAGCGACGCGGTCGTCTCGTGAGCGCCGACGCAGGTCATCGCGGGCAACTAACGCCGAGCAGATTCCAGAACGGTGCGCTCGTACTCGCGTCGGTGCTTTGCAATCTCGGAATTTTCACGTTGTCGTGGGACCGGATCGGGAACCTGAGCGCTGGCTCGTTCAATGTGAAGATCAGCATCATCGCTTTCCTCGTATCGCTGGCGCTCACCGTGCTCGGTGGGCACAGACTGGGGCAAATCGTTGTCCCCCGCCTGGTGCTCTATCTTTCGCTCGCCATGTTGCTTGTATTGGTCGTTGCCAGCGTGCTGGCGGATGACCAGCGAACCGCTCTCCTGGGCGTGGTGACGGTTGTCCTCGGAGCGCTGGTGCCGGCATTGGCAGTTGTGGCGAACTCGCGAATCGCGGGCCAGTTTCAGGAGATGCTCAAGTGGTTCGTCTGGGGTGCCGTGGTGGCGTGCATCTTCGGGCTTTACCAACTCCTGGCTTTCTACACCGGCCTGCCGCAGCTCATCGAGTACGAGGGAGTGAGTGGCGGCCTGGGCCGCATCTCGTCATTCAGCTACGAGCCGGCGTACCTGGGGTATTTCCTTGTTGTTGTTCTTGTTGTTGCGCTGGCGCGATTCCGGAGTACTCGCTGGCCGTGGGGATACGTCCAGATTGGCCTTGTGTTGGTGACGCTTTTGCTCCTCAACAGCCGCGCCGTCTTCCTCACATTGCCACTCTTGCTTATCCTCGTTCGTCCTATCGCGAGCGGCCTGGCAACTTTCCGTCAGATGTGGATCACGGCTGCCGCCGCCGTGGGCGCTTTCCTTCTGGTCTGTGTCACGGTACCGAGCATCCCGGCGACACTGGGCGCCCAGTTCCTCAGTATCTTCAATCCGCAGGAAGCGTCATCGAACGCCCCTCGACTTGAGCTCTACACCGCGGCGCTCCAGGTTGCGGCCAAATACCCCATCTTTGGTGTTGGCCCCTCGAACTTCGGCATCCATATCGCTGAGTTGAACTACGCGCAGTACGAGGGCGTTTCGCTGAACAAAATGGTGGTGAACAACATCTGGCTTCAGAGCCTGATGGACGGCGGAGCGGTTCTCGCAATTGTGCAGGCTGCGCTGGTGGTGGTCGCTATTGTCAGCATCTACTTCTCCAAAAACGTCGTCGCGCGCATTCTGATGGCGGGATGGATCGCGGTCATCCTGGTCGGGGGCATGGTGGTGTCGAACTTCTATGACGCAAAAATGTGGGTCACACTCGCTCTGGCAATAGCCGCGCTGCAGCTCGGCGCACTGCGTCCTGAGACAAATGCACGACGGGGCACCAAGGACTTCACTTATGTCCCGATCGTTCCCGTGATTGACATCACTTTTCCACGGACCATCCGTGCGAAAGGTGTGAAGATCGCTCCAGGTACAGCTCCCGCGCGTCCGGAAACCGAGGGGTGAGCCATGTTTGACGTGGGATTAGATACGAGGCCTCCGAAAAGCAGGATGCGGGAGTCTTTCGCGGCCGTGGGTCTGGCGATCTGCGTAGCGATTGTGCTCTTCGCCACGATGTGGCCCGCGCCCCTGGACCAGGGCTATGCCTCGACAATCGCCCGTTTTCTCGACGTGCTCCACAAGTACGGCGTGCCGGTGTGGTTCGGTTACAACAAGCTGGAGTTTTCAGCGAACATCCTGATGTTTTTGCCGCTGGGGTTCCTCCTCACCATGCTTCTTCCCACCCGGTGGTGGTGGCTGGCTGTACTAATTTGTCCCGCGCTGTCCATTGGTATCGAGCTGACTCAGGCAGCTGCGCTCACTGCGCGGTTTGCAACCGTGTCAGACGTTGTCGCGAACTCTCTCGGCGCGCTCATCGGAATCGTGTGTGCGGTCGCGATTCGCGCCGTGGTGCACGCCAGGGACGAGAAGGTCATCGACCGCGCGCTCTGGCAGCGCTCTCAACGACGTTAGGCTCCACTGGTGCGGGGGAAAAGATTAGACATTCAGGGGCTGCGAGCACTCGCAGTCCTCGCGGTAATTGCGAACCATCTGATCGGCTGGCCGCGAGGTGGATTCATCGGTGTCGACATCTTTTTTGTCGTCAGCGGTTTCCTCATCACGGGCCTGTTGCTTCGAGAGCATCAGAGAACTGGCGGTATCTCGTATCGCGGTTTTTATAGCAGGCGGATTAAACGAATAATTCCGGCAGCGATAACGGTTGGTCTCATCACCGTGATTGTGGCATTTTTAATCTTTCCCCTGGTGCGTGCCAAAAATGTGATGACAGACGCGTTTTGGGCGTCTTTTTTCTCGGCTAACTGGAGATTCATCTCCACTGGCACCGACTACATGCATGCCACGGACAGCTTGTCTCCGATGCAGCACTATTGGTCGCTGGCCGTCGAGGAACAGTTCTATCTGCTGTGGCCGATCGTTATGTTCGCGGTTCTGTACTTTGCGAAGCGGTACCCCTGGCGCGCGATCACCGTCACCATGGGTGTTATCGCGGCCGCGTCATTTGTCTGGGCGCTCTGGGAAAGCACAACCCATCCCACATCCGCGTATTTCTCGACTTTCTCCCGGGCCTGGGAACTCGCCGCGGGGGCGCTGCTCGCCTGCGCTGCGCCAGCACTCACGAAGGTGCCTAAGGCCGTGCGCTACTGGATGGGCTGGGGTGGCCTCGCTGTTCTCCTCGCCGCGATCGTCCTAATCTCTGACGTGCTCACTTTCCCCGCACCGTGGGCTCTCGCTCCGGTTATCGGAACGATGCTCATCATCAGTGCGGGTATCGGCAGCACAGTCTCCGCTCCATTCCCGCTGACCAACCGCGTGGCGGTTTACCTCGGCGGGATCTCCTTCTCTCTGTATCTCTGGCATCTGCCCGTGATCGTATTCGTTGGCGCGCTGTTGCCTCAGCGCGGGGAGAAGTACCTTGTGCTGTCGTTGGCACTCATCCTGCTCCTGGCGGTGCTGACTTATCACTGGATCGAGGAGCCGTTTCGCAAAGCGAGCTGGACGTGGAAGGGGCTCACCGCGCGCCCCGCGGTGTCGCGCGCACGACGCATCGCGCTCCCTGTCCTTCTCGTTGCATGCGTCTCTCTTGGCTTCGCCACCTACCAGTCGCGCCTACCTGAAGCCGCAGCCGCGGTGTCGATCGACACACTCCTCGAGAACAGCCAGGATTCGGCAGCGCAGAAGTTGAGAAGCGCGGACATCCGTGAGGCGCTCGATGCCCAAGAATGGCCGCAACTCACACCGGCCATTGCAGACCTCGGGCCCGATAGCCGCGCGTCGGAATGGGTTGCCGATGGCTGCCTCGGCCTTGAAGCAACGAACGGCTTATCTCCCGAAGACAATGCGATCCGGTGTGTGTACGGCAACCCGAATGCGCCGCAGACGATGGCTGTGATGGGGGACTCGCAAGCGATCAGCTACGTGCCTGGGCTGCGCGCTGCCATCGGAGACGACTGGAAAATTCAGGTCTACTCCATGTCACAGTGCCCGGCGGTCGACGTGCAGATTTTATTTGGGGATGGATCCGCTGCGCCCGTCTGTGGCGAGTTCCGCGACTGGACCCTGAATCAAATCAGCAATGCAAAGCCTGAAATGGTGATCCTGGTCAGTGCTCCCGGTGCCGTCCAGCGGCTCGCGAGCGGCGCTACCGGGGAGCAAGCAGCGCAGGAGTGGGCCGACGGAATTGCTGCGACGTACAACGCGCTGGACGGCCTAAATGTCGTTAGCCTTGACACTCCTCCGACAATGAAGTCGATCCAAGAATGCGCAATAGCGGGAAGCTCGCCGAGCGACTGCGTGAGTTCACCGGACCAGGCGTTTATCGACGCAGGTGTCGACACACGCACTGTGGCTAGCGGCTATGCGAATGTGACAGTACCCTCAACCATTTCGTGGTTCTGCTCGGCGGACGGACTCTGCCCTGCATTCATCGACGGTACGCCCTCACTCGTTGATGGTGGACACCTCTCGAATGCCGCGTCTCGCGCGCTGGGCCCACTGTTGAAGGTTGCTCTGGGGCTAGATAAAGTTCGCGGCTGAGAAGCCGGTCGACTGCCTAGTCATCTCGATCGTTCGGGTGCCCGGCCGCGCGAGTTGCGGTGTCGGGTTGAGGGACGTCGGCGGGGTCGATTTCGACCCGCGAACGCGGGGGAGCGTAGATCATTCTCGAGTGGAAGACGTATCGACCGGCGAAAGCGATCAAGAGCGTCAGCGCAGTGGCCGGAACGGCAGCGATTCCCCACAAATCGACCAGAACGAAGAGAAAAGGGATCCGGATCGCTGCTTCGGCGTTGTTGAATAAGAATGACTTGGTAAACCGGCTTATCCACGAACCTGCAGTTGCGGAGAGATCGCGGAACACGAATCGTTCCTGGGCCAAGAAGTTCGCAACGATTGTGATCTCGGCAGCTACGGCTGCTGCGTAGAGGTACTGAACATCAAATCGCGTGAGAATCGCGACTATCGCAATGTTCGCGACGGCACCAAGCGCACCAATGAGGGCGAAGCCGGACATCCTGCCAAAACGCAGCGCAAACAGCTGGCGGAGAAATCGGAAACCTTGCAGAAATGAGGCCTTCGAGGTTCCCGCGAATCGTTCCCCAAACGCGAACGGTACTTCTCGTATGTCAAGGCGACGGGGTTGGCGCGCGATGATCTCGAGGAGGATCTTGAAACCGCGAGGTTCGAGACTGTCGACGGAGACGGCCGACTGCTTGACCATAAAAAAACCGGTCATGGGATCGGTGCAATCGCGCAATCGCGAAGGGAACATGGCACGCGTCAAGACCGTTGAAAGGTTGGAGACTGCACGGCGGGTCGCACTAGACAGCCCGCCAGCATCGCCATTTTCGCGATAGCGGGACGCGACCACTATCGCGGCCTGACCGGTCGCTGCCGTCGCCGCCATAATGGGGATCATCTCTGGCGGATGTTGGAGGTCTCCGTCCATTACGAGCACCCAGTCGTGCGTTGCCAGCTGCATGCCCTCCACAACGGCGCCGCCCAGGCCACCAGCGGGTGTGACGCGATGAAGGAGGCGGACGGGGATCGATGATGACTTTGCCGCATCTGCAATGACGAGAGGTGTGTCGTCGGTGGAATCATCGACGAAAATAATTTCGACGTCGAGCTCTGCCGTGGCAAGTTCGACGCGGCGGATGAGTTCCCGCACGTTTCCCGACTCGTTGAACGTCGGCACAACGATCGTGAGTGTGACCGGGGCCAGCGCGTCAGGGCGGAGGTCGTGCGGCAGTTGCCCGCTCATTTGCGATCCAGAGTGAAACCGTGCATTTCCAAAGTGTCCTCAGTGCTCTCCCGAAGACGGTCAGTAAGGATGTTCGCCCCTTCGGTATCGGTGTAATCAAAGATGATGAAGGAGCCACAGTCGATGACGGCGGCGGCAGGACCGACCATGGCGTCGAGAGCTATGGGCCACTGGGATGTGGCGTCTGACACCACATAGGTGATCTCAGCCTGCTCATAGCTCGCGAGATTGACCAGCCAGGGGTAGACGTAGAGATTCTGGTAGACCTGCTTGAGATCGATGGTGTCGTTGCCGTAGGCGAGTAATGTGCGGATCGCCCAGAATTGTCCAACACCGGAGATATCCCGCCCATCGATCCAGTCCGACAAGCACGTCGCCGGGCGGTATGGTTCGGCCACGATCGCGGCCGCTTTGCGCCCGGTGGGGATGACGACGACTAGCAGAACTGCAGCGAGAACGGTGGCCGTAACTGCGAGGGTTGACTTTCGCGCGTGTTGACGAATGTACTCAACGGCGTGGAACCGTTCGAGGGCAATTGCAGTTGCCGCGACGAGCGCGAACGTCGGAGCGAAATACACGGGCATGAGGTAGCGCGGGGCGACACTTCCGACGACCACGGCTCCGATGGTTGTGCTGATCACCGTCAGGATCCCGAACGCCAGCAGGAGGGATCCACGCACATCCCGATTCTTGATCGCGTGGACGAGGCTAGCCCCAATCGCGATAAGTGCGACTGTCAGCATAAGAAGCTCTAATCGACCGGCCTCTGAGTCCATCCGTTCACGAAACGACTCAAAGTAGAACGAGACCGAAGCCCCCATTTGTGAATAGTTGAAATAGGACGACGCGGTGTGAGTCATAAAGCGGGAGAGTGGTATGCGCAGCGCAAGCCCGAACCCCACGCCGACCCCTACCGCGACCACCAGCAGCGCCGCGTTTGTCCAGCGCACCCGGTGCAGAAGTAGAAGCAAGAGTGTGACGGCGGCAAGAGGCGCCACAACCCACATCGCATAGAGCGGGTTCGAGGCCGTGCTGACAGTGGACACAACAAAGAGGAAACTCAAGACCAGGGCGCTTCGACGCGGGCTTCGAGTTCCCGGATCGATGGCAAGGACCGCTCCGGCCAACGTGGCCCCCATGGCGAGAATCGAACCGTAGTAGTAGGTCCCCGGCAGGATGAGCGAAACGAGCTCGAGTGTGCCCGTCAGGCCGGATGATTCGGTCAACGTGCACGCAACCACGAAAACAAAGGGCACGAGCGCTAGAACGACCTGTCGCGCGGTCGAGAGCGCAGGGAAAGTAGCTTTCGCCAAAACTCGCAGGACTGCGTACAGGAGCACGAGGCTAGCAATAGCGCTGAAAAACATCGCCGACTTCGCGGAGGCTGTGACCGTACTCACTACCGCGTACACGGGCAATTCGGGAGCAAAGAAAAGCACCGGCGACATCATCCATCGAAAATGCTCACCCGCCGCCAGCGAGCGAATGAATATTTCGGGAAGAACAGAGTCGCCATTGAAATACAGCAGGTCACCTCGAGCGGTGAGACTGATGTGAGTGACGGCAAGAAGCGCCAGTGCAACCACGACTAAGAGTCCCGTGGCGTCCGCATAAAGATGAGTCAGTCCGACGCGGGCGCGTCGGTACTGAGTCATTGTCATAACTCAGACGATAACCTATTAATTCTCGACTTTTGGCAATTGAAGGTTACTGCCCGGCGCAGACGGCGAGGTGGTGGCCAGAATCGTGCACATTGAGCGTTTGTTTGCGGCGTTGGCCTAGCGGGAGGCACCTAAAACGTAGTGCTTCAGAATCGGTGCGAGCTGTCGGGCTCCTGCATCGGTAAGGTGCATTCCATCGGCGAGCGTGACGATGGAGCCGATGAATGAAGGACACTGGCCCGCGTCTGAGCAGAACCAAGTGAGGTTGCGCGGGTAAATAACGTTGGTGGCGCTCGCGTCGGTGACTCCCGCGCGTTGGGCGAGCGTGACCCCGGCGTAGTCAGCTCGTACCGGCGCGATGCAGTCGGTCGGTTGCTTGATCGGAGACTTGCAGGATTGCGGCGAGGACTCCAAGGGAGGGGCGTCCAGCACAACAAGGCGTTCGGTCGAAGGCGCGAGCTGGTTTACCATCGCCGTTGCGCCCAACTGCCATTCCGTGAGCGCATCGGCGCCGATCGCGTTACTCGCGAGCCGCTCGATCGATAGCGTTGAGCTGGAGGCAACAATGGCATCCGGATGGATGTCTGCAATGCGTTTCTGGGCCCATTCCCGGTAGGTGTCGCATGCAGGGAAAGCGGAGCCGTCGCCCAGGTGTACTGAGGCGCTGTTTGCCGGGCACTGTGCGATGGTCAAGACTTCGATCCGCCAGTCCGGAAGCGCCTCGCGCAATCCGGGGACATAGCTCAATGCGATCGAGTCGCCGAACAGGACAATAGTCTTTTCGCCGCTCGGATCCCCGTAGATGCACTTATCGGCCAGGGCCGCGTTTTCATCGTCGGAGACGGGAAGCCCGCCGTTGAGGCATCCGTCAACGATCCATTCGGGCACAAAGGCTTTGTCGCCCAGCTCCGCTGGTGCAGGAGTGAGCTCGGGCCAGCTATCGGCCGACAGCGCGGCGGTGATCTCGGCGGTTCTCGCCTGCTCGACCGCCGAGGAGGGGGAAGTGGGCAACAGCCCATCTAACGGTGCAGCTTGAGCGTTGGTGGGGGTGCGCAGCACAAAGAACGAGGCTGCGAGCACGGCGGCAATGGTGAGCAGGCTAGCCAGGGCGAGCTGCGTGCGTCGTGTGGGGCGGGGGTGCTGCTGGCGGCGTTTCCGGTCGCGCCATGGACGGGATCGGAACGGCTCTTCGACCCAGTGGTACGAAGCGATGGAGACAACAAGCGTGAGTACGACAGATAAGACAATGAACTTCTCGCCGCGCGCGGGCAAAAGAGTCGCGCCGAGCACAATGATCGGGAAATGCCACAGGTAGATGGAGTATGACAATTTGCCGATGTATGCCGAAAGCGGGTTCGTTAGAGGGTAGATATCCCGAACCTGCGCGCCTTCGCCGGCCGCAAGGATGAAAACCGTGCCGAGCACCGGGAGAAGGGCATACGGTCCGGGGAACGCACTGTCGGGACCGATCTGGAGGCTGGCAACGGCGAGAATCGCAAGGCCGACCCAGGACAGAGGTGTGCGGATCACATTCGCCATCCGCGAGAGCGGTCCGGCGAGCGTTGCGATCAGTCCGCCCGCTGCCAACTCCCAGATCCGTGAGGGAGTCGAGAAGTAGGCAGTGGTGGGGTTGGTGCGTGTTTCCCACATCGACCACACGAACGATGCGATGGCGACAATAGCGAGAGCAATCCCGATGGTGCGGCGCGCGGACCAGCGCCGACGCTGGGCGACAAAGAGAGCCACCGCCAGCACGGCCGGCCAAACGAGGTAGAACTGTTCCTCCACCGCCAGCGACCAATAGTGCTGTAGCGGCGAAAGCGCATCGGCGGCGTGGAGATAATCCGTGCCGATAGCGATGTAACGCCAGTTCGAGACAAACGTAGCGCTCGCAAGTCCATCAACGAGGACCTGTTTGTACTGGTAAGTGGCGAGGAGGAAATACCCGACAATCAGAGTCACCGCAATGACCAGAAGAGCAGCGGGCACCGTTCGTTTGAGCCGTCGCTTATAGAACGACGCGAAGCTGATCCGGCCGTTTCGCGCGTGCTCGCGGAGTAGCAGGCCGGTGATAAGGAAGCCGCTGATCACAAAGAAAACATCGACACCGATGAAGCCACCCTTGGGCCAGCCGAGGAGATGGTCTGCGACGACCAGAACTACGGCGATTGCCCGCAAGCCTTGAATGTCGTATCGGTGGTGGTTGGGTTTTCCGACTGCCGCCGAAGTATTGGCCGGGGCGGTCAAATCACTCATAATGAGCAGGTTATCGTCAACCGCAAGGTCGTCCCGCGCACCCGATGTTTGGGAGGTTCACGCCTAACTGCACATCGCCGCAGGGTCGATGGTGTTCTGGGTGGGATTGATCATGGGTGTGCCCATAGGGACTAGCGGACCATACTCGCCGGGAGCACCGGTGAAGCTCACTGTTACGGACGTGGTCTCGCCGGGAGCAAGGAATGCGGCAAAGGCGACAACCGGGCGCCCGAGATCATCGGTGCGGCTGGTTTCGATTGTCTCGAGCCCAGCGCTGTCGACCGTCGAAGCGGTGATGGTCGATCCCACGGGGCCATAGATGAAGACCTCGGTTCGGAATTTTGTCTCGCGCCAGGTGAAGCTCTTAACGTAGTCAGGCAGCGCAATGGCCTGCTCGAGCGTAAGGGCTGAGTGCAACGTGGCCGTAGTGGTGAACGTCGGGTTCTCAGGCGCCGCGCAAATATCGCTGGTCGTGTTGGTTGCAGTCTCGAGGTAATAGTCGATCTTGGACGCCGACGTGTCGCGGTAGTAGACACCGACCGAGGTCTGGGCGGTGTTATCTTTCGGCATAACCCCTTGGACACGCAGGCCATCCATCAGAGCCTGCTCCGAGGGAGTGGCGCTCCACATCATGATGCTGCCCTGATCAATTCCCTCAGTTACGGACGCCATCATGTCCGGGATCTCAAAGTCGCCACTCGTCACTTTGTCGAGGATCGCAGCAGCCGCGTTCGCGAAGAAGCCGTCAACCTTTTCGGGTTCGTCGTAGCTGTTGTAGCGGAAGTAGATCTCGCTGACGAGGAGCGAGACCGCATTCTCCGCGGTCAGAACGTCGCCGGAGGCGAGGTCCACGGGACCGGTTGCCCGGAGAATCAGTCCAAGGGCGACGGGGTCAACTGAGATAACGCCGTCGACCTTGGTGGCTTTGTCACGTTCCCAGAACGCCGCCATGATGCTTGCCGCGGTTGGAAAGTCCGGGCGGCTCGTCGAGGTGTTGATGTGATCAACGAGGTAACTGCCATAGAGGTCCAGCGCGCTCTGGTCTACATCAACGTCCACTGCTTCGCCTTCGACGAAGTCGCCGCTGCCGGCCTGGGCCTGGATCTGAACGGCACCATTCTCGACTGTCATCACGGTATAGGAAGCCGCGCTTCCCCCCAGCGCCGTTGATTCGGCGTTGTTCTGGAAGGCGAGCAGGTACGTACGCTTTCCGTTCTGCCCGATGATGTCCCCTGACGCGTCAATAAGGGGACCAGCTTCAACGAGTGCGTCGTTCGCCTGATTGAGCACGCCGTCGATTTGGTCAACGACTGCGGTGACGGGGCCGAGTGTCGCTGACGTGTCGATCGAATCCATCCGCTCGAGGGCGTCAGTGAACACGGTGCGGGCAGTTGTCGCCACTGTCTGCGCGCGGGCCACTGGTTCGAGGTTGATGCCCCCTGTATCGCCGTTGCCGGCACTAAGTTCGCCAACGATTCCGACGGCGGGGACGGCAACCTGGTCAACGATTTCGTCGATGCTCTCGGTGATAGCCCTGACCGCGTACAGATTGGAACCGAGGAACGGTACAACCTCAGCGATGCGCCAAGTGATGTCCCGAGTCCCTGCGGCGGCATTGGAGGAGTGCTCCTGGAGTTCGTCGCTCGTTTGCGCCAGACCAGCGAGATCAAAGTCTGTCGCTTGGGTCTGCAACTGTCCGACCAACGACTGCGAGGCTTCGAGTTCGCCCTTAACCATCAGTACGCGGGATGCCAGCCAGGCCGTCGAACCCACCACAACAACGAGGGCAACGATCAGTCCGATACGTAATCCACGACGAGATGTCTGGCTGCGGCGGTAACGCCCGATCTCGCGCGACGAACGCGACTTTGCGTGGTGCTGGCCTCGGGAATTCACCTCCCCACCATAGACGAGCGCGTGGCTACAATCATTAGAGGCTGGCGGCCAGTGATTGACTTGCCCCACAAACGGGGGTAGAGGAACGGGTCGAATGACCCAAGGTTTTCGCCGAGTCTGTGGAAACATTGTGAATGTAGCTGATCAAGACTCAATCCGAGGGTCTCGGCCGCTACGGGGGATGGAGTGCGACGCGTGGCAGTGAGCAATGTGAGCTCAACGGGCACACCGCGACGCAGGCAGTGGCAGCGATCGTTTGCCACCCGGCTCTTTGTGACAGACATTCTTGTCATCGTTGTGGCAGTGTTTGGGTCCCAGCTGGTCTGGTTCGGCTTTGAGCCGGTGGAGGTCGCGTCAGATACCGCAGCATTGCGCTCGGGCTACCTGGCGGTGTCGATCATCCTGGCGTTGATCTGGATGCTGATGCTCGACATCTTCGCGACCCGAGATCACAAGGTGATCGGCAGCGGAACCCTCGAATACAAACGAGTCACCGACGCGACCATCCGACTGTTCGGCCTGTTCGCCATCGTCTCCTTCCTGTTCCGCATCGACCTCGCCCGCGGCTACTTCCTCACCGCGCTCCCCGCCGGCGTGCTCCTCCTTCTCTTCTCCCGCTGGCAGTGGCGCCAGTGGCTCCGTCGCAAACAAAAGGCCGGAACCTACACTTCCCGCTCCCTCCTGATGGGGGAGCGCCAGAAGTCCGCTCACGTCGCTGCCACCATCCAGCGCACGGCGGGCACCGGACTCATGCTGGTCGGAGCACTCATCGACCACGGCCGGGTCGACAAACGTCCCGTCAACGGTGTCCCGGTGATCGGCGACTACGCAGACCTCCTCGAGGTGGTCGACGAACTCGGCGCCGAGACCGTCATCCTCACCGGTGCCGACGAGATCAACCCCGCCGACATGCGTCGAGTGGGCTGGGAACTCGAAGCCCGCTCCGTCGAACTGATCGTGGCGCCCGCGCTCACGGACGTCGCGGGTCCGCGCATCCATTCACGCCCCGTCGCCGGTATGCCGCTCATCCACGTCAGCTACCCGGCCTTCGAAGGTGTGAAGCGTCTGTCGAAGCGCGTCTTCGACATCGTTGGCTCGTCGCTTCTCATCCTGGCGACGTCGCCGATCCTGATCGCGGTGGCAATCGCCGTTAAGCGGTCGAGCCCCGGCAACATCATTTACCAGCAGCAGCGCATCGGCCGCGGGGGAGCGTCGTTCGGCATGCTCAAGTTCCGCTCGATGACGCAGGACGCCGACGACCAGCTTGAGAGCCTCCTCGACGCGCAGGGCAAATCCGACACTCCTCTCTTTAAGGTGACGAACGATCCGCGGATCACCCCGATCGGTCACACGCTCCGCCGTTACTCGCTCGACGAGCTGCCGCAGCTGTTCAACGTGTTCCTCGGCGAGATGAGCCTGGTCGGACCCCGTCCGCAGCGTGCTGCCGAAGTGGCGCTCTACGACGACGCCGCGCACCGCCGCCTCATCATGAAGCCCGGTATGAGTGGGCTCTGGCAGGTCAGCGGCCGCTCGAATCTCAGCTGGGAAGACAGCATCCGCCTCGACCTCTACTACGTCGAGAACTGGTCGCTCACCACCGACATCACAATCCTCTGGCGTACGGTTCGTGCCGTCGCCGCGCCGGGTAGCTCCGCGGTCTAAGGCACCTTCGGCTGAGCCCCATCTGCGGGTGGTAGGTATGTTCTATGCCGCGACTACGACGAAGTGATTCCTCCGGGGCCGGGTTGCGCCGTGTGCGTTCCGGTACGGGATTTTCTTACAAGGATGCCTCGGGCCGAGCGATCTCCGACCCCGAACTACGTGAACGGATAGAAACGCTGGCGATCCCGCCGGCGTGGACCGACGTCTGGATTGCGCCTTATACCAACGGACACATCCAGGCGACCGGGGTCGACGCCGCCGGACGCCGTCAGTACATCTACCACCCGACCTGGCGTGAGCAGAAAGACCGCATCAAGTACGACCGGGCGCTCTCCCTCGCCGAGTCGCTGCCGACCGCGCGCCGTCAGGTCACCATCGACCTGCGTTCCGATGGGCCGACACGGGAGCGCGCGCTGGCGGCGGGATTCCGGATGCTCGATACCGGCAGCCTCCGTGTGGGTTCCGAGCGCTACGCCGAAGCCAACGGCAGTATCGGACTCACCACCCTGCTCTGTTCGCACGCGACGGTCTCCGGATCCACCGTGCAGCTGCGGTTCCCTGCCAAGAGTGGACAGGCCTGGGACAGCGACATCACCGACGCTGACCTCGCCGCAGTAGTTCGCGCACTCAAGCGTCGAGGAGCCAACGCGCGACTTCTCGCCTACAAAGACGGCGCCACCTGGCATCCACTCTCCGCCTCGGACATCAACGACTACGTGCGCGAGCGCACGGGCGGCGAGTTCACGGCGAAAGACTTCCGTACCCTGCATGGCACGATTGCAGCCGCAGTCAGCCTGGCCAAACACGGGCCGGAGCGCGCGCAGACAAAACGGCAGAAGGCGATCGCTCAGGCTGTGCGGGATGCCGCGGCCGTTCTGGGCAACACCCCGGCGATTGCGCGGGGGAGTTACATCGACCCGCGGGTGCTCGACCACTACTCGCACAGCCGCACCATCGACCCCAATCGGTTGGGATCAGCCGAGAGCGAGCTTCGCGCGCTGCTCTTCGACTAGATCCCGCACCATGGCGGCTGTCAGTCGTCGCGCCTACGATATTTGCAACCGTTCGACACCAACGAAATGGAGAACCCCATGGCCGGACTCGGCGACATGATCAAAAAGGCCCAGCAGCTTGCCGGTGACGAGAAGGTGCAGAAGCACCTCAAGAGCGAAAAGGCCGAGGGCATCAGCGACTCCGTGCTCGACCGCGTCGCCGACACCGCCAAAAAGGTGACGGGTGGCAAACACAACGACAAAATCGACGGCGCACGGGACCAGGCCGACAAACGCTTGGGTAATCAGTAGCAACACGTCGGTAACACGCGGCCCGCTACTCTCTTAAGCGGGCGCCGCCGGGCACTCATCTCCCTTTGATCCCGACGGAAAGCGAACACCCCGTGCACCGTAGTTACACCGCAGGTCTGCTCCTGCTCACCGCATCAACAGGCGCGATCGACGCCGTCAGCTACCTGGCGCTCGACCGCGTCTTCACGGGCAACATGACCGGCAACGTGCTGTTCATCGGATTCGCCCTCGTTGGTGTTGCTGGAATCCCCCTGCTCAACAACGTGATCGCTCTACTCGGCTTTGTGGTCGGCTCTATCGTGAGTGGTCGCATCGTCGGCCGCGGGCACAAGGTCAAGCTGCCGATGACGTCTGCCTGGGTGCTCATCGTTGGTGGAGTGATTGCCATCGGTTTGGGCGTGATGTGGACGATCTACGGCGAGCTGCCCCACATCGCCGTCTTGGTCACCACGTTCCTCCTAGCAATCGTGATGGGCGCGCAGGTCAGCGCCGTCAAGCCCGTCGGTAACAGCGACATCACCACCATCGTGGTGACTAACACTCTCGCCAACCTCGCCCGCGACAGCCGCCTCGGTGGTGGCAAGGGCCAGCCGTGGGTGCACCGCCTTCTCGCCGTTGTCTGCATGGGCATCGGCGCGGCCATTGGCGCCGGAATCATCAACGTCTGGGGCGGCCCCTGGGCGCTCTTCGCCTCCGCCCTCATCTACATCGCCGGGTCGGTCACCCTGATCGTTGCCGGGCGCCGCAAGCTCGCCTAATCCGGCACTTGAGACGTACGTAATTGCGTCTCAGAACGACCGTTTTGCGGCGCTCAAAAGCGGGCTCACGCGCACCCTTAAAAATGTGTGCCGAGGAGCATCCGGCACCACGTTCTCGGCATACGCCGATCCCAGCCAATTGCGGGCGCCCAAGC
>Ga0247740_1000252_pt1 | contig 28404 bp, 33 predicted proteins | sample UWRJL148409B2_FD_180942 | JGI IMG/M metagenome (GOLD analysis project Ga0247740, IMG submission 180942) | Plant litter microbial communities from Arlington Agricultural Research Station in Wisconsin, United States - UWRJ-L148-409B-2 | ecosystem: Environmental > Terrestrial > Plant litter >...
GCCGTCAGTACCCATCTGCACGACAGTGCTGGAGCTGGGGTTCGGCGAGACCGAACGAGCCCCGACGCAGCCGTAGAACATCGCGAAGGTGACGGTGTTGAGCGCGCGGTCTTCACACACGGCGACGTAGAGCGTCTTCGTGGGGTCGTAGTTGGTGCCCGAGACGGTCACCGTTGCGCCGGCGCGGTCCAGAGCGGTCGACGGGGTCACCGTGATCGTCGGAACCTTCGGGGCGAACGCGATGCCGAACTTGGCGTCCTGCGTGCGGTCGGCCATGTCGACGTGGTTGCGGATGGTGAACACCGCGGGAGCGGTGAACGCGGCGGCCGACGCCGGCACGACGAGGTCGAACGAGAACGAGCCGTCCGTACCCATCTGCACCTGCGTGGTCGTCGTTGGGTTCGGTGAGACCTGGCGGGCACCGACACAGCCGTAGAACATGGAGAACGACACGGTGTTCAGGGCGCGAGCCTCGCAGATCGCGACGTAGATCGACTTCGCGGGGTCGTAGTTGACGCCCGACACCGTGACCGTTGCGCCGGCGCGGTTCAGGTTGGTCGCGGGAGAGACGGTCAGCGTCGGCACCTTGGGAGCGAAGGCGATGGCCGCCTTCGAGTCCTGGGTGCGGTCGGCCATGTCGACGTGGTTACGGATCGTGAACACGGCGGGGGCGGTCATCGCCGCAGCCGTCGCCGGCACGACGAGGTCGAAGGAGAACGAGCCATCCGTGCCCATCTGCACCTGCGTGGTGGTCGTCGGGTTCGGTGAGACCTGGCGGGCGCCGACGCAGCTGTAGAACATCGAGAACGTGATCGTCGAGAGATCGCGGTCCTCACAGACGGCGACGTAGATCGACTTGGTGGGGTCGTAGTTCACGCCCGACACCGTGACGGTCGCGCCAGCGCGGCTGAGGTTCGTGGCCGGCGACACCGTGACCGTCGGCTTGGGAACGACGATCGGCGCGAACGCGATGGATGCCGAGGCATCCTGTGTGCGGTCGGCCATATCGACGTGGTTGCGGATCGTGAACACCGCCGGAGCAGCGAAGGCGACGGCCGAGGCCGGGACGACCAGGTCGAAGGAGAAGGTTCCGTCAGTGCCCATCTGCACCGTGGTGGTGGTCGTGGGGTTCGGCGAGACCTGGCGGGCGCCGACGCAGCCGTAGAACATGGAGAAGTCCACGGCGCTCAGTGCGCGGTCTTCACAGACGGCGACGTAGATGGCCTTCGTGGGGTCGTAGTTGACGCCCGACACCGTGACGGTCGCGCCAGCGCGGTCGAGGTTCGTGGCCGGCGACACCGTGAGGGTCGGTGCCACGGCGACTGCCGCGAGGGAGAACTTCGAGGCCTGCTGCTCGACGACGGGTTCCTCGAGCGGAGCGGTTTCCTCCACAGGAACGACCTCGTCGACCGGGGCAACCTCGGCGGGGGCATCCGTCGCGATGTCGGTGGGGATCTCGATCGGAGCGTCGGTCGGCGCCGTCTCGGAGATGACCACCTCGTCGGTGGGCACCGTGTCATCGGCGTGGGCGGGTGCTGCGGCGACGACCCCGAAAGCGAGGACGGCGACGGTGAGAGCCGCTCCCCACCGTGTTCGGGCGCGGGCAAGGGACGGAATGGTCACGGATTCTCCAGGGCGGCAGGATCCACCGGCCGTGCTGCAGGCCGCGTGGAACTTAGCTAAGGCTAAGCTAACTCGACCCTAGGGGAGACAGTTCGTTCCTGTCAAAATATCGGTAAGGCTAACCTTACAAGATTGCCGGGCGGTACATCGAAATGTGCATGATGGTCGCCTCTTCGTAGGGCTCGCCGAAGGCCTTGAAGCCGAACTTCGCGTACAGCGGCGCCACGTACTCCTGCGCGTGGAGCAGGATGGCCTGCCCCGCGAACTCCTCGAGGGCGCGGGCCAGGAGCAGCTGCGCCAGCCCCTCTCCCCTGCGGTCAGCACGCACGACGACCCGGCCGATGATGAGCCGGGCATCCTTGTGCTCTGGCTCGTCGTTCAGCAGCACGCGGATGTACGCGGCGCAGCCCCGATCGTCGGAGATCCAGTAGTGCCGGGTGCCCGGCTCCTGGTCGCGGTTGTCGAGCTCCTCCTCGTCGACCTTCTGCTCCACGAAGAACACATCGGTGCGGAGTTTGACGATCGAGTAGAGCTCATCGGTTGTGAGTTCGCCCCACGACTTGGCGAGCACGGAAGTATCTGGCACGGTACCGACTTTAATGGAGGGACGACTTACCGAAGGAGCAACGATGACGTACAAGGTTGAGAAGACCGAGCAGGAGTGGCGCGACGAGCTGGGCGACCGGTACTCGATCCTGCGTGAGGCCGCGACCGAGCGTCCGTGGTCGGGAGCCCTGCTCGACGAGAAGCGCGAGGGCATCTACACCTGCGGCGCGTGCGGCGCCGACCTGTTCAAGAGCGGTGCGAAGTTCGATTCGGGTTCGGGATGGCCGAGCTTCTTCGAATCCGTGAACCCCGAGGCCGTCGAGCTCAAGACCGATGAGTCGCTCGGCATGGTGCGCACCGAGATCCTGTGCGGCACCTGCGGCTCGCACCTCGGGCACCTGTTCGACGACGCCTACCAGACCCCCACCGGCGACCGGTTCTGCATGAACTCGCTCTCGCTCGACTTCAAGGAGAACTGATCAGCGCCCTCGACGCCGCGCTGCGCCGGCAGTCGCGCTCCCATGTGACGGGCGATGCTCCCACCCACGAGCAGCTCGTCCCGTACGTGGAGGCCGCCGGCCGCGTGGCCGATCACGGTTCACTCAAGCCCTGGCGCCTGATCGAGATCCGCGGGGATGCCCGACAGAAGATCGGCAAGGCCTTCGCCAAGTCGGGGAGCTCCGCTGACAAGCCGCTGCGGGCATCCTTGCTCATAGCCGTTGTCGCGATTCACCGTCCCAGCAGCAAGGCTCCGGAGTGGGAGCAGGACGCTGTGGCCTCGGGCGTCGCGCACCTGCTCAGCCTGCTGCTCGACGAGGCGGGCTGGGGCGTCTTCTGGCGCACGGGCGATGTGACGCGGGCCAAGAAGGTCGCGAAGGCGCACAAGCTCGCGAAGAACGAGAAGCTCATGGGCTGGCTCTACGTGGGCGGGGTTCCCGAGCGCACGAAGTCGGGCAAGCCGGGCAAGCTCAACCTCGAGAAGCACCTGTCGTCGCTCTAGCGTTTCTCGCGGGCACGGCCGCGATCGCCACCGCGAGCAGGGTGGCGATCGTGCCGACCACCGTCGTCCAGACGATGGGCTGGCCGGCGACCGGCAGCACGAGGTCGAAGATCAGCGACGCGGCGAGCTGCCCGGCGATCGCGCCGAGCCCAAGCAGCAGCACTCCGGTAAACCTGACCACGATCGCGTAGCCCGCGACGAACAAGATGCCGATCAGGCCGCCCACGTACAGCACGGGGCTGCCGGTGAGCTGCGCGGGCACCCCCGCGATCAGCGCGTGCACGAGGAGGACGATACCGAGGAGGATCGCCCCCACGCCGAAGTTGAAGAACGTCGCCGTGAGTGCCGAGTTCGAGAGCTCTTTGATCTGCCCGTTGACCGCCTGCTGCCAGCCGAGGCCGAGACCGGCGGCGAGCGGCAGGATGAGCACCCACGGCGCCACCCCGCCCTCGATCTTCGGCGACACCGCGAACGCGACAGCGAGCACGGCGATGACCGCCCCGACAAGGCGGAACACCGTGACCGGCTTGGGCGCCATCGTTCCCAGACCGCGACGATCGACGAGCAGCCCGCTCAGCGTCTGCCCGGTGACGGTCGCAACGGTGAACAGCGCGACCCCGAGGATCGCTGCGGTCAGCCCCTGCGAGAGAACGAAGAGCGCGCCGGCCGAGCCCCCGACGGCGTACCACCAGGGCGTGGTTCCGTTGCGAATAGCACGGATGATCGTGGCGACCCCGCGCCGGGTGCTCGGCTGCACCGCGGCGATGATCGCCATGACGACGAACCCCGACCCGAAGGAGATGAACGCCGCGAGGTAGCCGTCTCCGAGCTCGTGCCCGAGCTCCCCGTTTATTCGCGACTGCGTGGCCACGAGCGCCCCGCACACGACGGCCCCGACCACGGCGAGCGCCACTGCGGCGCGGGAATGTGTCACCAGCCGAGTCTAGGCAACGCCTTCCCCCGAGGGCGCCGCGAGCGTACCGTGCCGCTATGGACACGGATCCGACCACCACCAACCCGGAGTTCTACCGCACACTCTGGGAGAACGACGACGTCAGGGTACTTGAGTACCTCGACTCGCCCGGTCAGGAGACGACGCCCCACGGGCATCCCAACACCGTCATGGTGACGCTCACCGATTTTGAGCGGCGTCTTTCGACCGGCGTTCAGAGTCGCGAGGTCGCGCTGGCCGCGGGCACGGCCGTCTGGCTGCCGGCGCAGATCCACACCGGCAAGAACATCGGAACCACGCCGACGCACACGATTCTCGTGGAGCTGAAGCACAGCGCTTCCGCCGCGCGGCCCGCCTCGCTGGGGCCCGACGCCTGACACCAGTTGCAGAATCGGTATGGTTGTTCACGCGTTGATTCGCCCCCTTAGCTCAGTTGGCCAGAGCACCGCTCTTGTAAAGCGGGGGTCGTCGGTTCGAATCCGACAGGGGGCTCCAGAAAAGATCCAACGATGTGGCACGTTTCTGGAGCCCGCATGGCCATCGAGGATGCTCGAAGAAGGATCGAAGCTGAAGTGGAGCCGCCGGCGGCTCGCTACAGCGCGAAGGTGTTGACGCGCTGCGCCCGGACGCTAGGCGCGCTCGACCGGAAGCCATAGCTCTGTCGTCGCCGAGCTGAAATTGTTGGTCCGATCGAGGATGGTGACGATCGAGGGACCCGGTCGAAGCCGCCAGGGGTTGGACGGGAACCAGTCTGCGGCCGTCGCTGCCCAGGTCGTCTGAAGCGCTTCGGGATAAGGCCCCGCAGTACGGAATATGGCCCACTCGCCGGCAGGCACATCGATCACGTCGAGATCGCTCGGCACTTCGGTGTCGTCGCCGATCGCGACGCCGTGCAGGTAGGTGAGCTCGCTGCCCTCGGCATAGTCAGGATCGACCTCGGCGCTCACCTGGAGCAGTCCGGCCGGCTCAGTGTCGCTGAGCTGCTTGAGGCGACCATGCTCCTCCGGGGGCAGCGAAGCGATGTGGGCTTGGATGTGCGGGTTGACGCCCTCGTGGATGAGCGGCACTCGGGTCGAATGTCCGATGAGTCGGAATGCTGGCTGGTTGGCAATACGGGTGTCCATGGGACTGTTCCCTTCGACGGTCAGGCGGAACCTGAGCTGCGGTTGTGTGCGAAGAGGGGGCCACCGTCTCGCCGGACCTCACTCGGGCCCGCGCCGTGCACGGCTCGGAAAGCACGCCGGAAGGCTTCGGTCGAGCCGTATCCGAATCGCACGGCGATCCCGAGCAAGTCCTCGTCGCCGAGGATGTCCGCCGCCGCGACTGACATCCGACGCTTGCGGACATACTCGGACAACGGCATGCCTGCCAACGACGAGAACATCCGTCGGAGGTGGTACTCGGTCGTTCCAAGACTCGCCGCCAGTCGAACCAGATCGACGTCCTCAGCGAGGTCGCACTCGATGAGTTCGACGAGCCGGTTGAGACTTGCGATCATGGTGTCCCCTTTCGACATCCAGCCTCATCGCCAATCGACTTTCGTACCCGACTATTGCGGTTCGATCCGATCGCCTCCCCGAGCCGCTGGCAGCGTCACTCCAATGCGTTACTCACCCCGAACTCCGCCCGAATCTGCGCCTCGTCGAGACCCTTTCCGTCAGCGAGCTCTGCTCGGGCTCGGTCGATGATGTCGAGAGTCCCCTTCTGGCTCACCCAGAAGATGGTCTCGCGCGACGAGTCGGAGTCATCCACTGGATCAGGATGCCACCTCAAAGGTCGAAGACCCGGATAAGTTGGCGGAGAACAACAGCGAGGCGTCGACTAGGACGCAGCGGAGCCCTCACTCCCTCAGATCGCTGTTCGTCCGCCGTCGACGGGGATGACCGCACCGGTGACGTAGCTCGCTTTCGGCGAAACGATGAAGCCGATCACACTAGCAATCTCCTCCGGCTGTGCTGCGCGGCCCAAGAGGGTCGTGTCACCGAGAGCCTTTATGCTGGCGGGGTCTGAGGCGGTGTACACAGGGCCGGGGGTGATCGCGTTGACTCGAACGCCCTTCGGGCTGAACTCTGCGGCCCACGAACGAGTAAGGGCGACCAGTGAGAGCTTGGTCGCGCCGTATGCCGCTCCCCCGGCCAGTCCGATGATCCCGGCCATGCTGGCAAGGCTCACGATGTTGCCAGCGCCGCGCTCGAGCATGGCCGGCACGAGTGCGGACACTAGCTGGTAGGGGGCGCGGACATTGCTGTCGAAAAGTGCGTCGAAGGAGTCAGGCGTGAGATCGGTCGTCGCGCCGAACCACGCGGAGCCTGCATTGTTCACCAGGATGTCGACGGAGCCGGCCTCCTCGATAAGCGAATCGACTCCGGCCGTTGTAGTAAGGACCGCGGCGACGAAACGCGCGTGTCCGCCCCCCAATTCGATTTGCTCAACCACCTGAACGCCGCGGTCGAGATTGCGGCCGTGCACCAGCACCGTGGCGCCCTGTGCGGCGAGCTGTACGGCGACTGCGCGCCCGATGCCCGACGTGGCGCCTGTAACGAGTGCCGTTTGTCCCGCGAGATCCTGGTCAATCATGATGCGCTCCCTTTTTGTACCGAGTTGTCTAATAGGTCCGAGATTAGACCGACCTGTCTAAAAGCGCAACCCCGAATTAGACCGATCTGTCTGATAGAGTTCGGGCATGACGAAGAAGCTCGACAAGGGGCCCTCTCCTCGCGAGCGCCTATTGGCGGCGGCCGATGAGCTCTTCTACAGCGAGGGCATCCACACTGTCGGCATCGACCGTGTGATCGAGCGGGCCGGGGTGGCCAAGGGTTCGCTCTATTACAACTTCGGCGGCAAAGACGACCTCGTCCGCGAGTACCTACTCGGGCGCCACGCCAAGTGGACCGCCCGAGTCGACGCCGCCGTCGAGATGGCGGAGAGCCCTCGGGCCAAAATACTGGCGGTGTTCGATGTACTCGGCGGGCTGTTCCGCGAGCCTGACTACCGCGGGTGCTCCTTCATGAATGCTGTGGCCGAAGCTCAAGAAGACAGCCCAGAGGTGCGCGCCGCCGCAAACTTCCGCACCTGGGTGCACGGTCTCTTCACATCGCTGGTCACGGAACTGGGCGTGGAGAACGTCGCTCAGCTCAGCGACAGGCTCGTCGTCCTCTACGACGGCGCGGTCGCCGCGGCCCAGATGGATCACACTGCAGAACCTGCACGAACGGCTGCAGGCATCGCGGAGATCCTCCTGCCACAGCCCGCCTGATCACGCCGAACAGGCCGCTGGACTCCTCGGCATCCCCGACTCGACGGCGCGCAACCGCTATGCGCGCGCAAAGGAGCAGCTGCGGGCCGCACTTGGGGTATCGGCGGGTCGGGACTGAGGTCGAGCGCGCTAGAGTGATGCCACTGGAAGTAAAAACGCGAGCAACGCCCGCGCTCATACGTCGCCCATCGGGCCGCCACTTCTCCCCAATAGGAGAGTGCAATGAGCCAACTTCCCATCGCGACCGAGAACGGTCCCCAGAGCCTTCGGGACGCAGCAGTGGCCCTTGCGGGCCTATCCGCTGTCTTCCTGTTCGAGATGCTCGACAACTCGATCCTCAACGTCGCCCTGCCCACGATCGGCCGAGAACTGAGCGCGTCGACGACCTCACTGCAGTGGGTCACGGGCGCCTACGCGGTCGTGTTCGGCGGACTCCTGCTGTTGTTCAGCGCCGTCGCCGACCGCTTCGGCCGCCGACGGCTCATGCTCATCGGTCTCGTGCTTCTCGGCCTGTCCAGTCTGGCCACGGCATTCGTCTCGACCCCCGAGCAGCTCATCGCCGTGCGGGCGGCCATGGGTGTCGCCGCCGCGATGACCACACCGGGCTCGATGGCACTGGCGTTCCGACTCTTCGATGATGACGACCTACGCGTGCGGGCGATCACGATCATCTCCACGGTCGGCCTCGTCGGGCTCGCGATCGGTCCCACGGTGGGAGGGTTCATCCTTGCGTTCGCGCCGTGGCAGGTGCTCCTGCTGATCAACGTGCCGATCGCGATACTGGCCTTCATCGGTGTCAGGATCGGCATCGCGAGGGACCTCCCCGAAGAACTGCATCGCGACCCACTCGACATCGCGGGGGCACTGCTGGGCACCGGCACGATCGTGCTGGCTCTCGTGGCCCCCACTCTGTTCGTGGATGAGGGCACCGGATCATGGGCTCCGTGGGCCGCGGCCGCGGGCGCCGTTGTCGCGGCCATCCTCTTCGTGCTTCGCGAGCGCTCGGCCGAGCATCCGTTGCTCGATCTGGATCTCATCGCTCTGCCCCTCGTCTCCAGCGGCCTGGCTTACAAGGCCGCCTCCGGACTCGCGATCGCGGGTCTCGGCTACATGGCTACCCTCCAGCTGCAGTTCGCCTGGGGCTGGCCCCCAGCAGTCGCCGCGATCGGGATGCTGCCGCAGGTCGTCGTCCTGCTCTTCAGCGGTCGCCTCGTCGGACCATTCGTGCGGAAGGTCGGCATGGAGCGCGCAGCCTGGATGGGCGCGGCTGCGGTCGTCGTCGGGCTCGCCGTATTCGCCGCCGGCAGCCGCTTCGGCTACGTCAGCGTGGCGATCTCGCTCGTGCTGGTCGCAGCGGGGATGCGCGTGGTCGGGGTGGTCGCGGGCACCAATGTGCTCCGCGGACTGCCGAAGAACCGGACGACCATCGGCGCCGCCCTCGTCGACAGCTCCAGCGAGGTGGCCACCGGAGTCGGTCTCGCCGCTACCGGCACCATCCTCGCGGCATTGTTCACCGGCAGCATCGCGTCGACGAACTGGACCGCAGCACAGGCAGTCCAGTTCCAGAACGCCGTTACCGTCGCCGGGTTCGCCCTCACCGCAGTAGCGGCAGCGCTCGTGCTGTTCGGTCGCTACCGGGCGCGATGGGCGTAGAGGTCGCGCAGCAGCGCAATCTCCGCTCCGTGGTGGAGGATCTCCTGGTTCTCCCACCACACGTTCGAGGTGAACGTCTCGTCGGGATCACTGCCGTACGGGTACGTGCTCAGCCCGGTCCGGTCGTAGTCGGACTCGTCGACGGAAAGAAGTGCCCGGCGCCAGTCGGCTGTCGCCTCCCGGAATCGCGTGATAGCGCCGGCCGCATCCGGGAGGGATTCGTAGGCCGCTCGATCGAACGTGTGGTCGCCGTGGAGGTGGTTCGCGCGGCCGAGCAGTGTCTCGGAGAGGTGGTCGAGTCGCCACGCGATCGTGGTGAACGGCGGTGGCCAGGGGGTCTCGGGAGCGCCGTCCCGACCCCAGTCGCCCGCGCCGATGAGCTTGACAGCCCCTTGACCCGGCCCGTCGACGCGTCTCCGAACCGACCAGCACGCTGCCACCGGCTCCCAGAGGTACTCGGCGTCGGTCAGCACCGGCACCTCGACGTCGTTGTCGTCGCCCGAGTTGCTGGTGGGACCAGCGAGGCGACTGATGAGTCGCTGTGTCGCCCAGTCGTACTGTGCGAGCAGCGGCTCGAGGCGCTGATTGACCGCCATGAGCCGAGCCTAGGGACAGCACATGCTCGTGTCATCTCCGAGCCGGACGCTAGCTCGGCCGAGTCGCCCGTTACCCTCCACGGATCGGAGGGTAACGGGCGACGTTAGTAGGACGATCGAGTGCGCACCCCCGAGCCACGTTCTGCTCCGGAGATGCTCAGCCGTGTGCCTCTTCAGCGTCTCCCACTCCTCGTCGTCAATGCACTTCATACGGATTCCTGTCCGGGGGGACTACCAGTTCAGGGCTTCGTTGATATCTCCGCCAGTGCCGAAGGTCCCGGGACTTTCGGCACTGCCCGTTCGCCCGGGATCCCGACAGCCTTGCCGTATCGACCGTCGACGAGGGTTGTCGGCCCCAAGGAAAGAGTGCGTCATGACCGCAACAACCAGTCCCCTCATCGCGGCAGCAACGGCGGATCGTCCCATCGCAGCGGCGGTACCGACGCCTCTGAGAAGGTATGCACTCGCGGCGCTTCGACTAGCCACGGGGTTCATCTTCCTCTGGGCCTTCCTCGACAAGACCTTCGGCCTGGGCTTCTCAACACCCGTTGACCGAGCATGGATCAACGGCGGTTCTCCCAGTCAGGGATTCTTGATGAGCGACGCCGTCACCGGCCCCCTCCAACCCTTCTTCGCGGGGATCGCGAGCCCTCTCAGCGATGTGCTCTTCATGGCCGGGATGCTCGGAGTCGGCGTTGCCGTCGTGCTGGGTGTCGGCCTTCGCATCAGCGCTATCGCCGGCACGGTCATCCTGGTGCTCATGTACCTCGCGGAGTGGCCCTTCGCCACCAACACCGCGTCGACCAACCCGCTGGTGGATTACCACATCATCTACGCCCTGAGCCTGATCGTGGTCGCCGCGACGGCGGCGGGTGACACCTGGGGGTTTGGAACTCAGTGGCGCCGACTTCCTTTCGTCCGTACGCAGAGTTGGCTCTTCTAGGCGGGAGGCGTCCGGGTCTCAGAGGCCCGGGCGTAGAGTCGTGCCCACGGAGTCCTAGATCAGGGCGAACCTTCCAACTCCGTCAGTCGAAGCGGGCCGCAATGACCGAGGGTCACTCATTCACATTCCCAGACGAATCCCGGGCTGAACTCGACAAAGCCCTGGACGACCTCATGCTCCGCGCCCGTGACGTCCTCTCGACCCAGAGTCGGTTGCGTGCGCTCCTTAAGGCCAATCAGGCGGTGATCGAGCATATGGAGCTGCCCACGGTCCTCCGCCGTATCATCGAGGCGGCGGTGGAGCTGGTCGGCGCACAGTACGGCGCACTCGGGGTCGTCTCTCCTTCCGGGGGCCTCGAACAGTTCATCAATGTGGGTATGCCGCCAGAGGTCGCTCGTCACATCGGGCACCTTCCCGAGGGATTGGGTCTTCTCGGCGCGCTGATCATCGATCCGCATCCCATTCGCATCCCCCAGCTGTCGGCCGACCCTCGCTCCGTGGGCTTCCCGGACGGGCATCCGCCTATGAGCAGCTTTCTCGGTGTCCCGATCCGGGTGCGCGACGAGGTCTACGGCAACCTCTACCTGAGCAATCAGGTTTCCGGGGCATTCAGCGAGGATGACGAGCAGCTCGTCACAGCCCTGGCAGCAACCGCCGGCATCGCCATCGAGAACGCTCGGCTGTTCGCCGAGACACATAGCCGGCAAGCCTGGGCTGCAGCGGCGGCCGAGATCACGGATGCCCTGCTCTCGAGTGATGACATCGACGTCATGTCCGTACTCGTATCCCGCGCGCACAATCTCGCCGATGCCGATGTCGTCTGGCATGTGGAACCGACCGAGGACGGCCTGTCTCTCACGGTCGAGACCGCGCGGGGTCTCGATGCCGACGGCGCCGTGGGGATCGCATTCCCGTCGCGGGCGATGGACGGGGAGACGCTCACTCTCGGAAACCGGGCACGACTGCTCGATGATTGCGGAGCGTTCGATGTGACCCTTCCCGACGGACGACGCCTTGGGCCGGCAATGGCGATATCGCTATCGGGGTCCGGCTTGCTCCTCGTCGGCCGTCTGGTTGGGGGCAGCCCGTTCACCGCGGTGGAGCTGGAACTCGCGGCCGACTTCGCAGGTCGGGCGAGCCTGGCGATCGAACTCGCTGCTGCTCGGCTGGGTCGGCAGCGCCTGGCGCTCATCGAAGACCGAGCACGAATCGCACGCGACCTGCACGATCACGTGATCCAGCAGCTATTCGCCACTGGTCTTGAACTGCAGAGTGCAGCCGGCTCAGCACCCCCCGACCTAGCACAGCGGATGGCGCAGGCCGTCGTCAATCTGGACGGCACAATCTCGCAGATCCGCACTGTCATCTTCGCCCTCACTGTGCCGAGCACTGACGCGGGCGACAACGTGCGGCACTCGATCCTCGACCTGGCCAACGAGCTCGCCCCTCGCTTGGCCACAACCCCGACAGTGACGTTCTCCGGTCCGGTCGATCTGGTGATAGACCACGAGCTTGCGGGCGACGTGGTTGCCGTCACCCGCGAGGCCCTGCTCAACGTGATCAAGCACGCGAATGCGCGACACAGTTCCATCGACCTCGCCGCCGTCGACGGCGAGATCAGGCTCCGAATCAGCGACGATGGCCACGGGGCTGCCGGAGCCACGCGACGCAGCGGTGTCGCCAACCTCGAGGATCGAGCACGGATACGCGGCGGTCGATTCGATTTCGTATCCAATGCAGACGGAACGCTCGTCTCGTGGAGCGTCCCCTTCGCCTCGGACCCCGGGCGGGTCGGCGCGTGATCCGGGTGTTCCTGTTGGACGACCACGAACTGGTCAGAAGGGGAATAACGGCACTCCTGAACGCAGAGCCCGACATCGAGGTGGTCGGAGAAGCGGGCACGGCGGCACAGGCGCGAACCCGCATCCGCGCCACCCGCCCCGACGTCGCCATACTCGACGTCCGGCTGCCCGACGGTAGCGGCATCGATGTCTGCCGCGACGTGCGCTCCGAGCACCCCGACGTTCGATGTCTCATCCTGACCGGATACGACGATGACGAGGCAATCAACGCGGCGGTCCTCGCGGGCGCTTCGGGGTACGTGATCAAGGACGTACGGGGTAGCGGACTGCTCGATTCCCTACGTGCGGTCGCAGCAGGGGGTTCGCTGATCGATCCCTCTCTCAGCAAGCGAGTCGTGGAGAGGATCAACGAGAGGCACCAGGCTGACCCACGACTCGCGTCTCTCAGCGCCCGGGAGCGGGACATCCTGCCCCTGATCGCGGAGGGACTGACCAATCGCGAGATCGGGGAGAGACTCGCGCTGGCAGAGAAGACCGTGAAGAACTACATCTCGGGACTCCTGAGCAAGCTCGGTCTGCAGCGCCGCACGCAGGCGGCCATCCTCCACCTGGAACTCCGGACGCCACCCACTGAATGATGCCGGTGCCGTCGGGACCTTCGACCCTGTGACAGCACCGTAGGCGTCCGTAACGTCGGAGTATGACAAACCCGCTCTGGCTCCATCCCGAGGAGATCCCCCACGTCGACGTACTGGGCGACGACGAATGCTGGGCCCTCCTCGAAGCGGAGGCCATCGGCCGACTGGCCGTCCGGACGGGAGACGGCGTCGACATATTCCCCGTCAATTTCCAGGTGACAGATCGAACTATCTTCCTGCGAAGCGCACCGGGGTCAAAGCTGCGAGACATCACCCGCTCGTCGCAGGTCGCATTCGAGATCGACGCTCACCATCGAAAGAGCTACTGGAGTGTCGTGCTTCACGGCACTGCCGAAAGGATGGCGTTCGACGCAGACATCGAGGCCTCCGCAGTGCTCGAGCTCGAGACGCTCACGTCGTCGGCCAAGTCAAACTACATCCGCATCACACCAACGGCCATCTCCGGGCGGCGATTCTCCACGCGCGGAACATGAGCCGCAGCTACCCCACGTCCCTCGTGCGCAGCGTGGTCCGAGCAATCAGTTACGCCGGCTACCAGTTGCGCCGACGCGACCATTCCGGGGACATCTATCCCTCGGACGACCCCGCGGGGTATGTCGCTGGACGCTGCCCCGACCGAATCATCGTGATCGGAGAAGCGACCGCCATGGGATACGGCGTGCTCACCCATGAACTCGGGCTCGCCGCTCAGTTCGCCCGGCAACTTTCGGCTCGCTCAGAGCGCGGAGCGGAATGGTGGACCATTCCGCTCCCCGAGAACCTGATCGGCCACGCGCCTCAGCTGATCCACGCGATGAGAAGTCGCCTCGCCCATGTCGACATCGTGATCATCGTCGCGGGCATCGCCGACACTCTCTCCCTCACGACGACCACTGCTTGGCGACGACAGCTGACGGCGACAATGGACGCGCTTCGGCTCTACCTTCCGATGGATGCCCTGATCCTGATCCCTCGCATTCCGCCCTTGAGCAAAGCTGGGGCCATCCCGCCTGTCATGCGCTGGGCATCTTCTTATCAGGCCGAGCGGTTGAACGAGGCTAGCGCCGCGGTCCTGCGGGCTCGCCCGAGGTGCGGACACGTCGACTTCCCAGCCGGGCTGGACAACCAAATGTGGCAGGTCGAGACGTGTCCAGCCGCCTACCGGGACCTGTACTCGACGTGGGCAGCCGCGCTGGTGGACGTCGTCGCGGAGCACACCGAGGCATCCGCGAGTGTCGGTCGCCGCGCATAGCGCCTGACGTCAGCTGAGGGCCGCCGGGATCGTCTTTCGCATCACGGTCTTGCTCTTGCCGATGTGACGCTCGAAGGTGAACCCCGCCTTCTCGAACATGCGCCTGGTGCCGTTGTGGAGGAACGACGACGACGTCCTCTTGTCAGGGGCGAGCTCGTTGGGGAACGAGATCACCTCTCCCCCGCCTGCCTGCGCGATGAGGTCGAGCGCGCCGTCGAGCGCCTCGCGCGCCACGCCCGAGCGCCGGTGGTCGCGGTCGACGAAGAAGCAGGTGATGCGCCACGGAGCCAAGTTGCTCTCCGCCGCGTCGTACTGCTTGCGGTGGTAGATGTTGGGCAACTCGACCGGGCTGCCGTACTGGCACCACGCGATCGCGTCATCGCCCTCGAAGACGAGTGCCGCGTGGGCGACACCCTCCTCGATGAGGCGCTGCTTGAACGTCGGCCCGTCGAACTCCCGTTTGACGGTCTCCTCCGTGTCGCCGTGGAAGTAGGAGCAGTAGCACCCGCCCCAGACCCCGTTGTGCTTCTGCGCGAGCGCCAGCCACGCAGGATACGTCTCAGAACTGAGCGGCTTGATCACGTGCACGGCAGCCTCCTCGCGTCGGTGGTACCAGTGTGCCCACCACCCCCGACACACTTCAAGGTCAGTCGGCGAGCGCGGCCACACACGCAGCGAGACCCCGGGAGAGCGCTGCTGTTTCGGTCGGGGTCAGGCCCCCGAGCATCCTTGCCTCGACCTCGTTGACAAGAAGCTGTGCGGCGTCGAGTGCCTTCTTGCCTGCCGGCGTCAATGCGGAAGGCAGAGCGCGCCCGCTGTCGGGCTGGGTGGGTCGGGCGACCAGTCCGCGATCGATGAGCTGCTGCAGCATGACGTTCATCGACTGCCGGGTCACGAACGTGCGCCTCGCGAGGTCGGACGCCGAGATGCCGGGCTCGAGGCGCAGGCTGTGGAGGCAGGAGTAGTGGGACACCGTGAGCTGGAGCGGCTTGAGTGCCTCCTCCATCCGCACATGGAGGAGCGACTGCGCGTGCTTCAGCACGTATCCGACCGGGGGCGAGGTGTTGCTCATGTCAGTATTGTGACATACGATGCATGTAAGGAACCTGACATATTGGAGAACATCATGAGCGTTACCGGTCCCGATTTCATCGCCCTGCAGGTGCGCGACCTGGAGAAGGCGGCCACCTTCTACGAACAGGTCGTCGGACTCAGCCGCGCCCCCTTCTCGCCCCCGCACGCCGTTGTCTTCGACACGCAGCCGACCTTCGCGGTGCGCGAGGCGGCACCGGGCGTGGATCTCGAGGCCGGTCCGCTCGGTCTCGGTGTTGCGCTCTGGCTGCACGATCCGGAGGCGGTCGCGCTCCATGCCACGGTGGAAGCCGCCGGCGCCGTCGTCGTCCAGCCGCCCTTCGACGGCCCGTTCGGCACCACGTTCGTGTTCCAGGACCTCGACGGCTACCTCGTCACCGTGCACGACAGGGGCACCCGAGGCTGAGCCGTTCTTCCGAAATGACGGAAACGGGGCCGCTCAGAGCCAGCGATCCGCAGACTGGTGCTGCTTGAGCGCCCGGTTTCCGTCATTTCGCAAACGGGGCGGTCGCGTAGCCCCTGCTGCCGGAGGGATGCGGAACCCCACGCAGTGATCAGCGCGCGAGCGGCCTCATGATCGTGCGGTCCCAGCGCAGCACGCACCCGGTGTCGGTGCGGAGCTTGTCGGCGGCGATGCAGTCGGGGTCGACCCCGAAGTTCTCGCGGTACACCTCGTAGGCGGTGAGGCTCTCGAAGGTGACGGGCATGGCTCGAAGTCTAGGCTCCACTAGCCTGAACCCATGGAGAGCACACAGCTCGTCACTCTGGTCGTGGTCGGCGTCGTGCTGGTCATCGGGATCGTCTCGTTCTTCGCGGGCCGCATCGGAGTGGCGGCGCCACTCGCCCTGACCGTCGTCGGCGTGGTCGTGGGCGCCGTTCCCGCGGTACCGCACTTCGAGGTTGAGCCCTCCCTCGTGCTCACCGTGATCCTGCCGCCTCTGCTCTACGCCGCCGCGCGGCAGGTGCCGCTGGTCGACTTCCGTCGCAACCTGCGGGTGATCGGCTTCCTCGCGATCGTGCTGGTCGTCGTCTCGGCGGTCCTGGTGGGCATCCTCGTCTCCCTGATTTGGGTTACTGTGCCGATCGCCCTCGCGATCGCTCTCGGAGCGGTGGTCGCCCCGCCCGATGCGGTGGCCGCCACGAGCCTCGGCAAGCGGCTCGGGCTGCCTCCCCGCATCGTCACGATCCTCGAGGGCGAGGGGCTCGTCAACGACGCCACGGCCCTCGTGCTCCTGTCGACGATGCTGGCGATCGTCACCACGTCCGTCGAATCGCCTAGCGGGTGGATGATCGCACTCACCTTCCTCTGGGCCGTCGTCGGCGCCGTGCTCATCGGCGGGATCCTCGGTGCCGCGGCGGTGGCCCTCCGACGTCGGATCACCGACCCGGTGCTGGACGCCGCCATCTCCCTGGTCATCCCCTTCGTCGCGTACCTCCTCGGCGAGCTGGTGCACTCGTCCGGGGTCGTGGCGGTCGTTGTGGCGGGCATCCTCGTCGGCAATCAGGGCGCGTACCGGATCCGCACCTCGTTCCGCCTCGCCGAGTCGGGCACGTGGCGGATCGTGACGCTGCTGGTCGAGAACGGCGTGTTCCTGTTCATGGGGTTCCAGCTCTGGCCGATCGTCAGCGAGGTCGCGAGCGGCGACTCACTGCTCGGCACCCTCGGCGTCGCCGGACTCGTGATCGTGCTTCTGGTGGGCATCCGCTTCGCCGCCATGCCGCCGCTGCTCTGGACCATCCGCCGCCGGTACCGCAAGCGCGCCGCCCGCGCCGACCAGACCAAGGGGCGTTTCGACGACGTCACCGAGGAGGACTTCCAGCGGCGGGCGGCCAGCTTCCGTCAGCTCGGGATCAAGCAATCACCACTGCGGAGCATCACCCGCGGGATCCGGGCGAGCCTCGGCTTGTCCACGAAGGGCGACAAGGAGGCCCGGGATCGGATCATCGCCCGCATCGCTGAGCTGGAGAGCAATCCCCCGGCCGTTCCCGTCGAGATCGACGACACGACGCGGGCGCGCTTCTCGCAGACCTTCCAGAACTTCCGCAAGCGCCTCGACCAGCAGAACAACGACCTCACCGCCGAGCGGGACCAGGCACTCGGCTGGCGCGACGGCGTGATCCTCGGGCTGTCCGGGATGCGCGGAGTGGTGACTGTGGCGGCCGTGCAGACCATTCCCGAGGGACAGCCCATGCGCGAGTCGCTGGTGCTCGTGGCCTTCGCCGTGGCGATCGTCACCCTCGTGGTGCAGGGGCTGCTGCTGCCGCCCGTCGTGCGCCGACTGCGCCCCGCGGCCGACGCCCCCGGCAGCGAGCGCACCGAGGTCTACGAACTGCGCAAACTGATGAAGGATGCCGGTGACTCGGCCGTTGCAGCTGCGGTGGCGAGTGCCGACGCGACCGGAGACCCGGTGCGACCCGGGGTGCTGGACGAGGTGAACGCGCAGGGCGAGGTCTGGCTGGGCCGCCTCGAGATCTGGGCGAACGCCGACCTCACTGACCCCGGCAACGAGGTCGCCCAGTTCCAGCGGCTGCGGCGCGTGCAGCTCGTCGCGGAGCGGGATGCCCTTCGGGACGCGTACGAGCGCGGCGCGTACTCGTCCGAGGCGATCGACGTGCTGCGGGCCGCGCTCGACTCCGAGGAGGTCTCGATCGACTCCGTCGACGGGCGGGTCGGCGAAGGCTGACCAATCCTGCGCGGAGATGACGAGCTGGGAAACTCTCCGTAATAATTCAGCCGCAGACGCTCAACCTGATGTAACGTTTCGATCACGGCGGCCCCCTGGGGCCGCCGTCCAACGTTCATCCCGCCCCGCTATCCTGCCGCCATGTCGCATCAGCCAGCACTGCAGCGCCGGCTCGGCACCGGTGATGCGGTATTCATCGGCCTCGGGTCGATGATCGGCGCCGGGGTCTTCGCCGCGTTTACGTCGGCGGCGCAGGCTGCCGGCTCCGGACTGTTGATCGGCCTGGTCGTCGCCGCGATCGTCGCGTCGTGCAACGCCCTCGCCTCGGCGCAGCTCGCCACCGCCTACCCGACCTCGGGCGGTACGTACGTCTACGGACGGCAACAGCTCGGACCATGGTGGGGATTCCTTGCAGGATGGAGCTTCGTGGTCGGAAAGACGGCCAGCTGCGCGGCCATGGCCATGACTTTCGCCGCCTACGCGGCACCACCCGGCTGGGAGAAGCCCATCGCGGTCGCGGCTGTGGCTGCCCTCGCTGCCGTGAACTACCGGGGCGTCACTCGCACCGCCCAGCTCGCCCGCGTACTCGTCGTGCTCGTGCTCGTCGCGCTGTCCGTCGTCGTCGCAGCGTCCGGCGCGGCCGGTCTTCCGCACCTGGCCGGGATCGACACCTCTGGCCTGCTGGCGGCCGGCCCGCACGGGCTACTGCAGTCGGCCGGGCTGCTGTTCTTCGCGTTCGCCGGATACGCGCGCATCGCCACCATGGGCGAGGAGGTGCGCGATCCGCAGCGGACCATCCCGCGGGCGATCATCATCGCGCTCTCCATCACGATCGTCGTCTACGCGGTCATCGGAGCTGTGCTGCTGGGCGCACTCGGAGCAGACGGCCTGGCCACATCGACCGCGCCGCTGAGGGACGCCGCCTCCGGGTGGCCGTGGACCGCCCCCGTGGTGACCGTGGGCGCGGCCCTCGCGTCGCTCGGCGCGCTCCTCGCGCTGATCGCCGGGATCGGCCGCACCGCGCTGGCCATGGCTCGGGAAGCTGACTTGCCTCGTTGGCTCGCGGCGGTGCATCCCCGATTCGGCGTGCCGCACCGCGCTGAGGTCGCACTCGCCATCGTCGTCGTCGCCCTCGTGCTCGCGCTGGACCTGCGGGGCGCCATCGGCTTCTCATCGTTCGGCGTCCTGGTCTACTACCTCGTCGCCAACGTGTCTGCATTCTCACAGCCCGGCAAGCGGCGGCTGTTCCCGCGAGGGCTGTTCGTTCTAGGGGGCGTGGGATGCACGGTGCTCGTGATCACACTTCCGTGGGGTTCCATCGTGGGTGGCGTTGTCGTGCTGGCCATCGGCATCGTCTACCGGATCGTCCGTCTCCGTCGTGCCCGGCGCGAGCACGATGCGGCGGGCTAGTGGCCCGTCGGCCTGGCGCGCAGGTGGATGCGCTTGCCCTGCTTGCTGAAGATGGCGAGCACCTCGGCGGGGCCGGGACCGGCGGAGCGGATCCAGTGCGGCACTCGAGTGTCGAACTCGGCGGCCTCCCCGGGACCCATCACGATGTCGTGCTCGTCCAGCACGAGGCGGAGGTTGCCCGAGAGCACGTACAGCCACTCGTAGCCGTCGTGCACGCGCGGGTCGGGGTGGTCCCCCGCGGCCGGCGGCGGGAAAGTGACCCGTGAGGCCTGCGACGGCGACGAGTCGGGCGAGAGCTGCTCGAACACCACGTGGTCGACGCGCTTCGTCACCCGCTTCACGCGCGGGTCGGGCACGGCGCGGGGCACGAGATCGTCGAGCTCGAGGCGCAGCGCCCTCGCCAGCGGGACCACGAGCTCGAGGTTCGGCGCGCGCTTGCCGGCCTCCAGCCGCGAGATGGTGCTGGCCGAGATGCCGGTGAGCGCTGACAGCTCGTCGAGCGTCAGCCCGCGCTTCTGCCGCCAGCCCTTGAGCCGCGGCCCGATCTGGTGGAGTCCGTCATCCGTCATGGCGCCTCTTGCTGTTTCGGCATGGAAACTTGCTAGTCAGCGTACAGCGAGTGCAGGGTTGCCGCATGACGACGAACGCAGCCGAGTACTGGGAGAACCGCTACCGCGAGAACGGCAGGTCGTGGAGCGGGAACGTGAATGCCTCGCTCAAGCGCGAGGTCTCGGGTACGACGCCCGGCTCCGCGCTCGATCTCGGGAGCGGCGAGGGCGGCGACGCCCTCTGGCTGGCGCGTCAAGGCTGGACCGTGACCGCCGTGGACATCTCGCCGACCGCCCTCGCGATCGGCGGGGCCGAGCAACGGCCCGGCGACGCCATCACCTGGGTCGCGGCCGACCTCTCGACCTGGCAGCCCCCGAGCACCTACGACCTCGTCACGGCCTGCTTCCTCCATTCCGACGTGGATCTGCCGCGCGAGGAGATCCTGCGCCGGGCCGGAGGCGCCGTGGCTCCGGGCGGCCTGTTCCTCATCGTCGGGCACGCGGGCGTGCCGCACTGGGCGCACCTCGATCATGAAGCGCCCGACCTGCCGACCCCCGACGACATGCTCGCGACCCTGTTCGACCAGGCATCCCCCCTCCGCGCAGAGGACTGGGACGTGCTCACCAGCGCCCTGCTCGAGCGCACGGCACTGGGGCCGGACGGCACGTCTGGCCCCATCACAGACAGCGTGCTGAACCTGCGCCGCCGCCGTTAGGCGTTTCGGAGAAATACACCCGTGACACCACGTGGTGTTGACGTGACACCATGATGGTGTCATTATGGTGACATGGAATTGGGACAGTACGTGGGCGACCTCCAGCGTCAGCTGGCGAGCGCCGCCGAAAACGGCACCGAAGAGACCCGCGCGGTCGCTGAACGACTGGCGGCATCTCTGGATGCCGCAACTCGACTGGTGCTCCTCGACGCGCTGTCCGCCGCGGTGGGCGAGATCACCCGTGACCTCGCGCCCGGTTCCGTCGACCTGCGCCTGCGTGGCCGCGAGGTCGAGTTCGTCGTCGTACAGCCCGCACCGGAGTCCGACGGGGACGACGTGCCCGCGGCATCCGTGGATCTCGATGACGCGAGCACCTCACGCACGACGCTCCGCCTGCCCGACGCACTCAAAGCGCGGGTGGACGACGCGGCGGCGGCCGACGGGCTGTCCGTCAACACCTGGCTGGTCCGCGCCATCGCGGCCGCCCTCCAACCGAAACAGAGACGCTCTGCGCAGCGCACGCTGCGCACCGGCGACAACTTCGCCGGCTGGGCGCGCTAAGCCGCCCAACCCACTCCTCCACCAGCCCGGCGACCCCGCCGGGCGGAACGAACACGCCCACAGGGAGGCGCCAGCATGCCCACTTTCGAGACCCCAGCACCCATCGACCTCGCCATCAACCTCCAGGTCGGCGCGATCGAGATCGTCGCGAGCGACCGGACGGACACCGTCGTGACCGTCGTTCCCACCAACGCAACAAAGTCAGTGGACCGCCGCGCTGCCGAGGAGACCCGCGTCGAGTTCGTCGGCCAGCGCCTCACGGTCACCGGGCCCAAGCCCCGGCTGGTCTTCATCGGCCCGACGGAGTCCGTCGACCTCAAGGTCGAACTGCCCTCCGGCTCCCGCCTCACCGCAGAACTGGCCTACGGGAGTATCCGCTCCGACGGCCGCCTCGGCGCGACCCGGGTCAAGAGCGCCGGGGGTGCCGCCGACCTCGACAGCACCGACGACCTCTGGCTGCGCGCCGGCCACGGCAACGCGATCGTGAACAGCGTCGCCGGCGATGCCGAGATCACCGCTGATCACGGACAGATCCGCATCGGCGACGTCAGCGGAGACGCGGTGCTCAAGGCCTCCCACGGCTCGGTGCAAATCGGCACTGCCGGCGGCGACCTCGAGGCGAAGCTCTCCTACGGCGACCTCGACATCACGAGCGCGCTGGCCTCGGTCTCCGCCAAGACCGCGTACGGCAGCATCCACCTGCACGAGGTGTCGAGCGGGTCGATCCAGCTCGAGAGCGGTTTCGGGCAGGTGACGGTCGGCGTGCGCCCGGGCATCCCCGCCTGGCTCGACCTCGCGACGAAGGACGGTCACGTGCGCAACCTGCTCGACGGGGACACCGCCCCCGAGCCGGGCGAGCAGACCGTGGCCATCCGCGCCCGCACCAACTACAGCGACATCACCATCCAGCGCGCCCGATAGGCCGACAACAACAGGAAAGGAAGAACCATGACAACACCAGCGATCGACGTCACAGGGCTCCGCAAGTCCTACGGCGAGAAGACCGTGCTCGACGGCGTCGACCTCAGGGTCAACGCCGGCACGGTCACCGCACTGCTCGGCCCCAACGGTGCCGGGAAGACGACCATCGTGAACATCCTCACAACGCTCGTGCAAGCCGACGGCGGCACCGCGCTCGTCAACGGATCCGATGTGCAGCGCGACCCCGCCGGGGTGCGGGCGTCGATCGGCCTCACCGGGCAGTTCTCGGCTGTTGACGGACTGCTCACCGGCGAGGAGAACCTCCTCCTGATGGCCCGCCTCCGCCACCTCGGCGAGAAGGGCTCGAAGGCACGCGTCGCCGAGCTGCTCGAGCAGTTCGACCTCGTCGACGCCGCCCGCAAGCCGCTCGCCACCTACAGCGGCGGGATGCGCCGGCGCCTCGACCTGGCGATGACCCTCGTCTCGACTCCGCGGGTGATCTTCCTCGACGAACCCACCACGGGCCTCGACCCCCGCAGCCGCCGCACCATGTGGGACATCGTCCGCGGACTCGTCGCCGACGGCACCACCGTTCTGCTCACCACGCAGTACCTCGACGAGGCCGACGAACTCGCCGACCGCATCGCGGTGCTCGATGGCGGCCGCATCGTCGCCGAGGGCACGCCCGACGAGCTCAAGCGGCTCGTGCCCGGCGGCCACATCCGGCTGCGATTCACGGATGCCGCGGCTCTCGGTTCGGCAGCGACCCTCATCGCCGACTCGACCGCGGACGAGGCAGCCCTAGTCCTCACGGTGCCGGCTCAGGGCGGGGTCGGCGGACTCCGCTCCGTGCTCGACCGCCTCGACGCGGCGCACCTCGAGGTCGACGACCTCAGCATCCACACACCAGATCTCGACGACGTCTTCTTCGCCCTCACCGGCAAGAAGGAGAAGGGAACACTCTCATGAGCACCATCGCCATTCCGAAGCAGTCGCACGTTGTCGCCGACGCGATCACGATGCTGCGGCGCAACCTGCTGCACATCATCCGCTACCCCGGCCTGTCGGTCTTCACGATCCTCGCCCCGGTGGTGATCCTGCTGCTCACCGTGTTCATCTTCGGCGGGACGCTCGGCGCGGGCCTGCCGGGCGTGGACCCGGCCGGCGGACGGGACGCCTACCTCGCCTACGTGATGCCCGGCATCATCCTGATCACAATCGCGGGGACCGCAGCGGGAGCCGCGATCACCGTCGCCATGGACATGACCGAGGGCATCACGGCCCGGTTCCGCACCATGTCGATCTCCCGAGCATCGGTGCTCGCCGGCCACGTGCTCGGCAACACGATCCAGGCGCTCATCGCCGTTGCGCTCGTGCTCGGTGTGGGCCTCCTCATCGGCTTCCGCCCGACGGCCGGCCCCGGCGAATGGCTCGCAGCGGTGGGGATGATCGTGCTCATCTCGTTCGCGATCAGCTGGATCGGCGTGGCCATGGGAATGCAGTCGAAGACCGTCGAGACGGCGAGCAACCTGCCGCTCGTGCTCACGATCCTCCCGCTCCTGGGCAGCGGGTTCGTTCCGACGGACTCGATGCCGGTCTGGCTGCAGTGGTTCGCCCAGTACCAGCCCTTCACGCCGTTCATCGAGTCGGTCAGGGGGCTGCTACTCGGCACCCCGCTCGGCGGGAACCTCTGGCTCGCGCTCGGGTGGGCAGTCGTACTGACGGTGGTCGGGTACATCTGGTCGATGGCACTCTACGAGCGCAAGTCGGTGCGGTCGTAGATTTGACGGCATGAGACTCGACAGCCTGCGCAACATCGGCGTGCAGGCCGCGATCGGCGCGCTGCATCGACAACAACCTCACCCGCAGGATCGCCCACCTCGACGCCACTTGGCTGGCCGCCGTCAAGGGCGGAGTGGCAGGCCCGGTCAACCTCGCGATCGCGTTCCTCCTCGGCGCGCAGCTGCCCTTGGCGCTCACTGTCGGCGCGGCCATGGCGGTGGGCTTCTTCGCGTACGGCGTGAGCCTCGTGCTCTCCGTCGTCGCCCTACGCCACCTGGGCACGGCACGCGCGGGCGCGTACTTCTCGGTCGCGCCGTTCTTCGGGGCGGTCGTCGCGGTCACGCTCGGAGCCCCTGTGACCGTGCCCCTCGTGGTCGCCGCGGCGCTCATGGGGATCGGCGTGTGGCTGCACCTGACGGAGCGCCACGAGCACGTCCACACCCACGCGGACGGCACCACGCACGCCCACCCGCACTACCCCGACGGGGATCACCGTCATGCGCACTGACGAGTCATAGGAACCATCGCTAAGGTGTGGGGATGACCGACCTCGCGACCGCCCTTCGCGGCGCTGTCGCACGGCACGAGTTGGCGGCGTGGTTCCAGCCCCAGATCGATCTCGCCACGGGTCGGATCGTCTCCGTGGAAGCCCTCTGCAGGTGGACCCATCCCGAGCTGGGGGCGATAGAGCCCTCCGTGTTCATCCCCCTCGCCGAGGAACTGGGACTGATCGACGAGATCGGCCAGTTCATGATCGAGGAGGGGTGCGCCGCCGCCGAGAAATGGTCGAGGCTCGCGCATCCGATCGAGGTCTCGGTCAACGTCTCGCCCGCCCAGCTGGTCACCTCCACCTTCACCGACCGCCTCGCGGTCGAGCTGCGCCGCCTCAACCTCGCGCCCGGCTCGCTCACCGTCGAGATCACCGAGTCGCTTCGCATCGAGGATCTGCCCGTCGTAGTGCAGCGGCTCGATCAACTGCGCGAGCTCGGACTCGGGGTCTCCCTCGACGACTTCGGCATCGGGCACTCGTCGATGACCCAGCTGCGCAGGCTCCATGCCACCGAGCTGAAGATCGACCGCTCCCTCATCGCTGACGACTCCGAGACGGTGACCGCGATGCTCCGATCGGTTGTCGACACCGTGCACGAGGCAGGGCTGCTCGTCGTGGCCGAGGGCATCGAGACCGCCGAGCAGTTGGAGCGCGTGCGGGAGTTGGGCTGCGACCGAGCGCAAGGCTACTTGCTGGCGCGGCCCATGCCGAAGCCCGCAGTCGAGCTGCTCTTCAAAGCTGCCTGATCAGACCGCCGGATCCGGCAACTCGCTCACTCGGGCGCGATGTAGCTCGATCGACGAACCGGCTTGTGCCGCCGCGCGGTCACGATCCAGAGGAGCTTCGCCCAGAACCCCGACTCCTCAGCCAGCTTCGGCCACACATGGCTCGCCTGATGCCGGTGCACAGCAGACCTCCATCCGCGATTCGCGGCGGGGTCTCGGCCGGGACGGGCGATCCCGTCGAGACGAATGTACGACGATCCACTGACGCCGAAAAGGGCTTGCGCGAGCCGTGACTCCGTGATTCGTCAAGGTATGGCGGTTCCGGCCCCGGCAGACGATGCTGGGACCATGAGCGATCCCACGAACACTCCCGACGACTTCGACCTGCAGGAGCTCGACCCCGACGACACGAAGGAGCAGCTGCATCCTTCGCCGCCCGCGCCCGAACTGCCGGACCCGTCCGACGACGACTTCGCGGGAGAGCCCGACTACGAGGAGAACGACGGCTAGTTCTGGGCGTCGACTCCGGGCTCGGGCGTGATCATGAGGCCCGCGGTCGAGTTCGAGGAGTGCGAGAGGATCGCGATCCAGTCGCGGTTGATCGCGGGTGACCGCCCACCCGCGTACCGGAAGTAGAGGGCGCTGCTCGGGTCGAGCCAGATGGCCCCGCGCCCGCTGCCATCCTTGCTCGCGTTGTTCCACCCCATCACGAAGCTCTCACGCCGACGGAGCTTCGCCGTGATCACGATCTGCAGGTGAGCGAGCACGCGGTCGTCGAAGGGGAGCTCAGCACCCGCGCTTCCGTACTGAAGACTGCCCACAGGGGCCTCTCTTCTTTCCGGGGTCTGAGGAAAGAGATGGTGCGGTCACCCTAGCCTGTCGTGAGCTGTTCTCACGAATGAGCGATACTCTCACACTCATGGATCAGGTAGCTCTCGAGCTCGCCGCCCGCACCCTAGCCGAGGCCATTACCAGCCTCGGCGATTCGGGTTCGCTCCGGCCGCTCATCGTCGTACAGCGCAAGGGCCAGCGGACGACGGAGCACCTGCCACCCGTACCGCCGGAGCAGGCGGCCATGGCGGCACGCATCTACGCCTCCGCGCGAGACGACTCCGACGCCGCCGCGTTCGCCACCACCGGCGTCATCGAGGAGGACGGCGTGCGGCACGACGCGATCATTGTCGAGGCGTGGCACTTCGCACCCAGTGCCGGGATCCGCATCGGGGTCCGTTACGAGGTGCCGGAGGACGGCGTGCCACGCACGGTGGGCAGCACCATGCACCTCGGCGCGGCCAGTTGGTTCGAGGCCGAGCACTCGGCAGCGGCATCCGTGGGGTTCGACGCGCTCGCTTCGACGCCGCTCGGCACGCACGTGCTCCTGCTGGCGCTCAACGAGCTCATGATGCACGGGTCGCCGATCACTCCGTTCGCGCTCGTGCAGAAGGCGGGCGTGCGCGAGCGCGTGGACATGACCGGCGATCGGGCCGAGGCTGCGGCATCCGTGCAGACCTATGCCCTGACCCGCACGGACGCGGACTTCGTCGGCTACGCCCGTGACGGTCACGTACCGCTCGAGGGCAAGCGCACCGATGCCCTCGTGATCGACGTGTGGCACTTCGCCACCGCCCTGTCGTTCCGGGTGGCGCAGCCCTACATGTTCCGCGCCGGGCGGAAGGAGCCCGCGGTGCACGGGCGATCCCTCACCCAGCTGAACGACGGATCGTGGGTGCCCTCCGGCCGCATGGAGCTGGGCGGCGAGATCCTCTTCGGGTCGTAGTTACGGCGCCGGAGTCGCGGTGGGTGTCGGGGTCGACGTCGAGTTCTCGTTGAAGTCGGAACCGGCTGCCTGGATCACGAAGGCCTGGAACGACGGGAGGTCGCTCACCGAGCCCTCGTACTTGAGACCGTTGACGATGACGGTCGGGGTTCCGGTCACCTTCTCGATGTTGGAGTTCGGGATCGGCCCGTTCAGAGCGTTGGCCGTGGTGTCGGCCACCCACTTCTTGAACTGCTGGTTCTTGATGCAGTCCGCGATCTTGTCGGGGTTCTCCACCGCGGCCTGGGTGGTGAGGTCGACGAGTTGGTCGTCGCCGAGGCCCGCGGTGTTCTCCTCAGGCTGGTTCGCGAACAGCAGGTTGTGGAAGTCGTAGTACTGGTTCGGGGAGTAGTTCGCGACACAGGCCGCGGCGTTGGTCGCACGCGTCGAGTACTTGGTGCCCTGCGAGAGCCGGTCGAGAATGGCGATCGGGTGGATCTCGACCGTCGTCTTGCCGTTGTCGAGCAGGCTCGTGATGTACTCGCCGTTCGTCGCCTCGAACTGGCCGCAGATAGGGCAGAGGTAGTCGACGTACATCTGGATGTCGAGCGTGCCGGCCTCTTCGTCTCGGGTGTTCGGGATCGGATCGGCACCGGCGGGGAGCGCCTTGGTCTCGGTCGCGATGGCGCCCTGAGTCAGCTGGATGCCCCCGCTCGCCATGTTCTTGGGCCCGGGACCCGACGGGGCAACGGAGTTGACGAGCACGAGCGCGACGATCGCCACGACGGCCAGGAGCGCGAGGATGATGCTGCCCTGCAGGATGAAGCGGGTGCGACGATCCTTCTTCTTCTGCTCGAGACGCAGGAGGCGGGCCTTCTCACGAGCCGCCTCGCGGCGCTCGTTCTTCGAAAGGCCACCGGGGGTGCCGTCGCTCACGGGTCCTCATTCACTGTTCGATTCGGGAACTCTTGTCTAGCAAGTGCCTGAGGAATTCTACGAGCGCTGGCTGTGAATTGCCCAACCCTGACATAATCAGGGGCGGTGGTCTCTGACCCCCACATCCATTCACTACGGATCGTCCGGCACGTACCTGCCGGTGAAGGAGCATTAATAGTCATGGCATCAGTCACTTTCGACAAGGCAACCCGCCTCTACCCGGGTTCCACCCGTCCCGCTGTCGATGGAATCGACCTCGAGGTCGCGGACGGCGAGTTCCTCGTCCTCGTCGGTCCCTCCGGTTGTGGAAAGTCCACCACCCTCCGCATGCTCGCCGGCCTCGAAGAGGTCAACTCGGGCCGCATCCTCATCGGCGACCGCGACGTCACCGATGTTCCCCCGAAGGATCGCGACATCGCGATGGTCTTCCAGAACTACGCGCTCTACCCCCACATGACGGTT
>Ga0247740_1000253_pt1 | contig 28264 bp, 21 predicted proteins | sample UWRJL148409B2_FD_180942 | JGI IMG/M metagenome (GOLD analysis project Ga0247740, IMG submission 180942) | Plant litter microbial communities from Arlington Agricultural Research Station in Wisconsin, United States - UWRJ-L148-409B-2 | ecosystem: Environmental > Terrestrial > Plant litter >...
GAGGTCGCTTGGGGGCGGCCGGCCGCCATCGTCGACCATGCGCCCTGGAGCCTCTCGTCATCGTAATTCCAACGCCGCAGTGGTCATCGCCTCACCAAAAGAAGAGCCCGCACATCTCACTCGACGTGCGGGCTCTCGATGAAAGCAGCGCTGCGGGCGCCGCCAAGGCTCACTTCGTGTATTCGAGCGCTTGCTCCAGCCAGAAGACGCCAGCCTTCGGCTCGTTGCGCTGGCAGTCACCGTCGGACTCGCCGGGGCGCTTGAGCCACAGGTAGCCGTCGATCAGCGGCTCACCGGTATCGGTGGTTGGCGGACGGCCGATCTTACGGCCCGGAGGGTTACACCACGATTCGAGTTCGTTCTTTGCGGCGTCGTAGGGGCCGGCGCCGTTGCGGCTGGTGTCCACGATGAAGTGCTTGCCGCCGATCAGCTTGGAAATTTCCTTGCCGTAGGCGACGGACTCCTCGGTGGTGCGATAGTTCGACGTGTTGAGAGAGAAGCCGCTCGCGTGCTCGACGCCTGCCTTCTTCAGACGTTCGGCCATTTCCTTCGCGGGAACCCATTTGGCGTGACCGGCGTCGATGTAGACGGCGGCTTGCGGGTTCTGACGGAGCACCTTCACCGCATCGTTGAAGAGGAAATAGCGCTCCTCTTGCAGGTTGGGTGGCAGGCTCGTGACGCCCGGTAGCGCGTCGGGTTCCAGGATGATCGCTACCGGGCGGTTCCCGACGCCCTTGTAAACTTCGCGAATCCAGCGCTGATAGCTTTCCTTCGAGGCGAGACCACCCGCCGAGGCGCCGACGCCGGCCGCTTCTGCCGCCGCGTCACGATGGGGAATGTTGTAAGCGATGATTACGGCGACGCTTCCGTCTTGCTGCGCGCGATCCACGAAGTGCTGGGCTGCGCGAAAGATGTTCGAGTTCCACTCACCCATCCAGAGGGCTTGCGGTTGCTTGGCGATCTTGTCGAGCTGCGCGGCTTCTTCCGGTTTCGTCTTGCGCAGGTAGTTCGCCTTCAACATCACGTTCGCCTCCGGATCGACGAACAGCTTCGCGCCCTTGAGCGGGTTGGCGGTTACGGGCGGCGGAACGGGAGGATCGGTGATCGGCGCGGCTTCATCAGGCTGCGAGTTGGCATGCGACGCAGCGGAAGATGGAGACTTCATCGGGTCGGAGCTGCAAGCGGTCGCGACGACCAGAGCCGCGCCCAGTGCGAGGATCGACGTGAGCGAAGTGTGAACGAGCGAGGTTTTCATCGGTGAAACAGAACCTTTCTACGCGGGGAAGCTAGCAGGTCTCCCATCCTTCTATTCGAGATTTCGAAGCTGCGCCTTGCGAGAAGGCCCGTTTGTTCAGGGCTCGATGTCTAGCCCTGAAATTACCGGCCGCCCAGCGAGGGCTTTGCTGGATTAGCACGACTGGAACCAGTTCCAGTTCGTAAGTGGTCGAAACGATGCGTTCTTCGGTAGCCAGGATGAAATTGTCCGCGTTCACTGCTCACTTTCGAGCCGAAGCGGCGCATTTCGCGGCGGGTACCGGGTGCTCAGGCTCGCCGCGGTGCCTATCGTGGGAGACTCGACGCCGCCATCGCGTTCGTCCGCGCGTCGCTCAACCGTCGAACGCGTAAACGAAAAAGTCCCCGCGTTCGGGCGCCGGGTCGACCATTTCGTATCACTCTGTCGCCAATGCCAACGCCTGCGCAGCCCAATCCCGAGCCAAGGCTTCAGCCCTGAAGGGCTATGGCTCGGGAATCGCGGGCAACGTGCTGAGCTTCGGCGCCGCTTTCCTGACCAAAGCCAAGAAATCCTGTGCGTCGGTGTGAATTTTGAACAAGCCGCCACCAACCAACATGGTGAGCATGGCCAGGGCCATTTCTATCAGCTTGGAGCGGACGAGGACGTGCGACGGGAGCAGCCGCGTTTGATGTCGGCGCGTCCAGGCCGCGATTTGTTTGCGCGACGCCGCAGGCATGTGCGGCGATTCCCGCAGATCGGCGAACACGGTCAAGCTCCCGGCGCGCTCGAGTTCGCGATCGAACTCTAGCAACAACTCCGCCTCGACGCGAGAGTCTTCCGCGTCGACGACTTGACCATGCGCGCTCGCCAAGACGACGCCAGCCTTCAGAACAGCAACCCGCACACGCAGGTTTGTGCCGAAGAGCAGCAGCGCGCCGTCCGACTGGACACGACGTATTTCAACCATCTCGAGCGGCAAGGACGGAGCGGCCATGGACGTTAGCCGGAGAGACGCGCATCCGGCAAGAACCGTAGCACCTAACCCTGCGACACGAAGGTCGAAGGTCTTGGGCCATGGGTTTTGGCTGACCGATACGAGCGCGAAGACCTTGGGCGCACCGTGCTGCATGGAGACGCTCGGGAGCAGATCGTCGCCGGTGACTGAGACTTCGCGGTGCGCTTGGTTTCATCGCAATTCATCGGCTGTGTAGCGTAGCTACGAGCGTGCTGCCAGCGACGCTCACCCAGTGTCTAGAAGAGCGCCGTGGCTCGCCGCGCACAGCCGTCATGAACCGTCAGTGATCGTGCAAGCGACAGCGACGCGGAAGCTGCGAGAACCGCTGTCCGCCGAAGGCGCACTGTCGGAACTCGACGTGAACAATGCGCTTCGCCGATGTCGCTTCTCGTCATTGCGCAAAACTTGCACGTAGCTCGCGACGTCGAACCGTCTGCATCCTCTCGGCGCGCGAGGCGGCGTACCTTGATTCGGTCGGGACATTCGTTGGCGCGTGGCGACTCGCGAACGTGCCCTCACAAACCGTGGCACGCATCTTTAGTCTGCAGCCATCGATGCCGTTACCCTCAGTTGTCGTGCACTCGATGGCTCGTCGAACGCGAGATTGAGACACGCTTCCCAATTTGATCCACGCGAGACTGGGGATTCGATGCGTGTGTCGCGGCGAAATATCGCTAGCTGCACTGCAGACCACATGAGAATTGAATGATCAACTCCTCGCCAGTCAAACATCTGTCATCGGGTTCTCCACTTGGGCGCTACGAACTGCTGTTGCCCATTGCGAAAGGGGGCATGGCGGAGGTGTGGGCGGCTCGGCTGCATGGCACCCGCGGGTTCCAAAAGGTGGTCGCCATCAAGACCATTCTTTCGGGTGCCATCGACGATGCGCGCATGGAGGAGATGTTCCTCGTGGAGGCAGAGCTCGCGTCGCAAATTCACCACCCCAACGTGGTGGGGACAATCGACCTCGGCGAGCACGATGGCATTTTGTACCTCGTCATGGAATGGGTCGACGGCGAGTCGCTCAATGTGCTCATGCAAAAGGCCGCCGCCCACGGTGGAGTGCCTTTGGCGATCGGCGTCAACCTGATCGGGCAGGCGTGTCAGGGGTTGTTCGCGGCGCACAATTTGCGCGACGACCAAGGCACGTTGCGCGGAGTCGTGCATCGCGATGTCTCGCCGCACAATTTGTTGGTGACCTACTCGGGCACGGCCAAAGTCGTTGACTTCGGCATCGCCAAGGCCACGAGCCAAGCTTCGTCCACGGAAGCGGGCGAAGTGAAGGGGAAGTTTGCCTACATGGCGCCCGAGCAAGTCCGCGCGCAAGCGGTAGACGCGCGCACCGATCTGTTTGCGCTAGGTATCCTGCTGTATCAAATCACCACCGGCAAGCATCCGTTTCGCGGTGAAAATCCGGCCGAAACCTTGCAAAATATCTGCGCCGATCGCGGCCCCATGCCGCCCAGTGCGTTTCTCCCCGACTACCCCGCGGAGCTCGAAGCCGTCGTGTTGAAGGCGCTGGAGAAGAACCCGGACCACCGCTTTTCGTCGGCCAACGAGATGTTGACGGCGCTGGAACGCGCCATGCCGCGACCGCTCGAGGCAAGCTTCGAGGTTCAGGTCGCGGAATACTTGCAGCAATTGTTCGGCACGCGTGCTGCCGAGCGACGCACGGCGCTGCGCGTCGCACAAGAGCGAGTCGACCAACAGCGCGCCGAGTCCTCTTCGCAGATCAGCCTGGGGACTTTGCGCACGATCGCCATCGATCGAATGGACGGTCAAAGCTCGTCGCAGGCCCCGCGCCGAATCAGCTCGCCACTGCCGGCCCGGAACACGCCCACGCCCATACCCCTTCCGGCGCCCCGTATTGGCTCGAAGCAGGTATTCGCCGCTCTGGCAGGCGCCCTGGCGGTGGTCGCGGGTGTGCTGGTCCTGAAGATGCCCAGTACCTCGGGCAGCGCACCGAAAGCGGGCTCGGGCGGCATGGTCCCGGTCGAAGCGATCATCCCTGCGGCCGCAAAAGTCAGGGCGTCTCCAATCGCTTCGGTGCTTCAAGCGACGCCGAGCGCGACGGCTTCGATCGAAGCCGACCCTGGCCTCGAATCCACCAAGAAGGGGATGCGCGAGCGTAAAGCGCCGCCACGCAACGGGCGTCCGGTCGCAGCCAGCGTGGTGAGGAGTGCTCCAAGCAACCCGTCGGCCGCGTCTCCTTCCGCTGCAGCAACGGCTGCCGTCGCCGCATCATCGCCGACACCAGCGGTCAGCAGCCCAGCCACGAACTCTTTCGGTCGCGGGGCCTTCGGCGGGCGCCACTAGCCGCAAGCCAGGGTCGAACGACGGAACAATCCAGAACCGGATATGGAAATGTCAATCAAGCAACACTACTTCTCGGTCTTCGGTCCAAGTGTCCTACTGGGCTTCGTCGCATCATTTCAATTGGCGGGCTGTAGCGACACGCCGCCGGGTCTTTCCGTCGAAACGGCCGGCGCAGGTGGCCAATTGGAGCTCGGAGGAGCCGATTCGAGCTCCGCCGCCGGTAGCAAGGGCGGCGACGCTGGCGAGACCAGCGACGGCGACCAGGGCGGAGACACGGGTGAGGCCGGGGAAGCGGCGGGCGGCTCGCCTCATCACCATTCCGACGGGGGCAACACGGCCAGCGGCGGAACGATCGAAGACGCAGAGGCGGGTAGAACCTCGGGCGGCGCCGGGGGGACTACCAATGGTGGCGAGGCGGGCGGACCGATCACCGCGGGCGCGGGCGGTCAAGGTGGCACCTTGGTCGAAGCGGCCATCCCTGCGACTTGTCCGTTTCACACGGATGCTTCACTCAGCATCGCCGGCGCGGGAGGCGCGGGCGGCGCGGCTGGCAGCCCGGGGACGGGCGGGACGGGTGGCGGCGGCGGTAGCGCCGGGACGCCCCTTACGGTGACCGTCCAAACAAGCCCGTTCGTTGGTACCTACCTGGCCGATGCGACTGGCAGAACGCTTTACACGTACGGCAACGACCTGCCGGGTGATTGTCACACGCCACCGGTCTCGAATTGCATCACCGATTGCTTGATCAGTTGGCCAATTTTCCCGGCCGGCGCGCGCGTGCTGGCCGCAGGCCTCGATGACGCTGCGTTCGGCGCAATTCATCGCGACGACGGGACCTGGCAAACGACCTACTTCGGGTGGCCCATCTACTACTACAAGACAGATTTGCTGCTCGGCCAAACCGCAGGCCAAGGCAAAGCCAAGACCTGGCACATCGTGGAGAAGAAGCCCCCAGGTGTCACCATCATGAAGCCAGGCAGCTTCCGGTACCTGGGCGACGTTTCTGGTCACACGCTCTATGTCTCGTCGGCCGATCAACCCGGAACCGCCTCGACCGATCCGGTCAGCAATTGCTCGGGCAGTTGCCTCGCGACCTTCGAACCGTTTCACGAGAAGAATTTTTCGGTCGTCACCTCGCTGCTGATGGCCGATTTCGGCACATTCGTGCGGCCCGCTAAGGGAACCATCCAAGTGGCGTACAAGGGCATGCCCTTGTATCGCGCCGCGACCGACCTCAAGTCGGGAGACATGACCGGGACCTCGGTCAGCGGATTTACGGCGGCGCTACCATGAAAGCGGCAGCCCGATTCGCGAATCTGGGCTGCGCGGCCTGCGTGGTGCTTCTATGCGGCGCGCGCCCGGCGGCCGCAGAGGTCACGGCGGGGCAACGTGCCACCGCGGAAGCGCTGTTCCAACAGGCGGCTCAGCTCATGGAGCAGAAGAAATTCAGCCAAGCGTGCGAGCAGTTCGCGGCCAGCCAAGAGCTGGATCCGGGACTCGGTACCACGCTGTACCTCGCCGACTGCTACGAGCAAGCTGGCAAGACCGCCAGCGCGTGGGCCCTCTTCCAAGAAGCGGCCGATGGTGCGCGTCGGGTTCAGCAGGCGGACCGCGAGCAGATCGCGAGCGATCGCGCGGCGAGCCTCAAGGTTCGTTTGTCGAAAGTCGAGCTGCGGGTGTCGGCGGCTCGCCGCGTACCCGGGCTCGAGCTGCGTATCAACGATGCCCCGGTGCCGAGCGCTTCGTGGAACGTGCCCATGCCAGTCGACCCCGGGCCAACGCGGATCCAAGCACGCGCGCCTGGCAAAAAGCCCTGGTTGGTTCAGATCAAAGTCGCCGTCGGGCCCGTCAATCAGGTCGTAGACGTTGCCGAGCTCGCGGACGCCCCGCAGCCGCTGATGAGCGAGACCGCCGATTCGGTTGGCACGAGGCTCGCGCCAAGCGATCCCGGCGCGACCCAACGCACCATCGGCTACGTAGTCGGTGCCGTGGGCGTGGTAGGGCTCGCGGTCGGCGGCTACTTCGGCTACCGCGCCTTGACCCTGAACAAGGATTCCAAGGGTAATTGTCGCGCGGACGATCCCAATGCCTGCACGAGCGAGGGCGCCTCGACTCGCGCAGACGCGCAAACGGCCGCCACGCTGTCGACCGTGACCAGCATCGGCGGCGCCGCGCTCGTGGCAGGCGGGCTCACACTCGTGTTCGCCGCGCCGGGTTCCGCTCCGACTCGTGGCAGCAGCAGCTCGCCGGCCCAGGCTTCCCGGCCCGCCTTTGGGCTCCAACTGCGAGGTGTGTGGTGAGTCCCTTTCAACGGCTCGCGCTGCTCGGCCCTCTCGCACTGCTCGCCGCGAGTGCCTGCACACGGATGCTCGACATCCAGGACGCGTGGGTCGACTCGAGCTTGAGTGGTGGCAGTAGCTCCGCCAACGGTGGCACGGGCTCGTTGGCCGATGCCGGAGAGCAAAGCTCGGGTGGCACCGCGGTCGCAAGTGGCGGTCATTCGGGTGGTGCGCCTCACGCGGGCGGCGGCGCGGGCGAGAGCGCGGTGGGTGCAAGCGCGGGCACTTCAGAGTCGACGGCGGGCGCCGGCGGCGGCGACGCGCCGAGCGAGCCCAGCACTTGCCAGGCCTACTGCGACGCGGTGCTCGACAATTGCACGGGTAAGTACGAACAATATCGAACGCTCGGACAATGCCTCGAGGTGTGCAAGCTGCTGCCGTTGGGTACTCCCGGCGACGGGAACGCGAACAGTGTCGAATGCCGCATCCGCCAAGCGCGCTTCGCGGAAAGCGAAGCGTTTCTATATTGCAAATCCGCGGGGCCTTTGGGCGCCGGGAAATGTGGCTCCAACTGTGAATCGTATTGTTCCCTGATGGACGCCACGTGCACCAAGGACACGACCGCAGGCAACATCGAATTGAGCTACTTCGATGACAGCCAAGCTTGCCTGTCCAACTGCGCCGCGTTGCCGGACGACCCGACAGGGCCCATGCAATACTCGTCCTCGGCGACGATCGAACCCACCAACCTGGTGGGCAACAACGTCTACTGTCGCACTTACCATGTCACGGCCGGCATCGAGCAGGATGCGGCGAGCGAGCATTGTCCGCATGCCATGGGCGGGGATCCGTGCATCGCGCAATGAGCGCGCGCGCCGCCAATGCTGATCGGAATCTTACTGCTGGCGGTTGGCGTAGCGCTCTTGGGCTACGTCGTGACCGCTCGTCAGCCGGCGCCCGCCGCGCCCCAGCTGACCGACAGTGCACAGCTCGACCCTGACCACGCAGCTCCCATCGATTTGAATGACGCGCACGTGGTGCGCGTGCATTCGGCCCTGGGCGACGCCGTCCTTGCGCCCTTCAGGGACGAGAACCCAGTGCCCTCGGCGGCCGTCGAGTCCGTGGCTCCGCGCTCGGTCCCGAGGGTCGTCGTTGCCTACGAAGACGAAGCGGACGAGGAAGAGGGCACTTCACCGCAAGCTCGAATCCTGGTGACCGCATCGGGGGACTCCGACCGCGGACGGTGTCGCCGCGCGAACGACGACAGCCTGCTCATCATGCCCGACCACAACCTATTCGCCGTCGCCGACGGCATGGGCGGGTACGCGGGGGGTAGCGTCGCCAGCTCTCTAGCCGTCGAAGCGATCAAGCAAACCTTCGAGCAGGACGCTTTCGTCGCCGAGTTGCGCTCGCTTGGCACCGTTCCGCGACGTGGTGGCGAGCTGGCCAGCTCGATCATGCGAGCCCATCAGGCGGTGTTCAGCGCAGCACGCCAGAATCCCGATATTGGGAAAATGGGCACGACCTTGGTCGCGGCGCGGTTTTCGCCGAACAAGCAGCGCGTATACATTGGCCACGTCGGTGATAGCCGCTGCTACCGTTTTCGCCGCGGGAGCTTGCGTCAACTGACCACCGACCAAACCATGAGTACGGTGGGGCTGAAGGGGCCGCGCGCGGACGATCTGCTGCAGGCTGTGGGTGTCACCGCAGACTTGTCGATCGACCTGATCGTCGACAAGCCGCAGGCGGGCGATGTCTACCTGTTGTGCTCCGACGGTTTGAATAAGATGATTAGCGATCAGCAGATCCAGCGGACCCTCGCCAGCGAGCGCGATCCGGAAGCCGCCGTCTACGGATTGATTGAATTGGCCAACGACGCTGGCGGCATGGACAACGTCACCGTGGTGCTGGTCAAGGTGATGGACGGGACATTGCACGATATCGTGACCATCCCGAGCCCTCCGCCTGGGCCGAAAGGCTGGACCAAACTGCCGAACGTAGCGCCCACGGACGACTGTGGTTCCGACGACGAGACAGTCGTGGGGCAGCTGCCGCCCGGGCTCACCGCGCCGCCGCCGCTCACTCCGGAAACGAACAAATCCCGGTCCTGAGCGAAGTCGAAGACTCGCTATGTCGTCCGTGACGTCAATTTAGCAATATCGCTTACTACTCGCCCTCGTTCGCCGTTAGCAGGCGAGTCGCACGGAGGATCCGTATGACCCGTTGGGCGCTGGCGATTGTCGCGAGCCACGGATAATCGAGATAAGGAATTAGATTTTGAAGCAAGTGATTCGTGCGTTGGTGTGTGCAGGGGCCGTGTCTCTCGCGGCGGGTTGCTCGGGGACCACCAACCAAATGGAGGAGGGGAGCGATTCACTGAGTCAAGCCGTCAAAGTCACGGCAATCGACGTTCGTCGTTCGCTCGCCGTCACGGAGCAAACCATCTTGTCCCGCTTCTCCCTGCAACGCGTGCTGACCCAATTGGCAACGCAGAGCGCCGTGCCGGGTCTGACCGCGACGGCGCTATTCCAACAATGGTGGGACACCCAAAACCAAGGCCCGGGGCTGTATCCCGGCCCGCATTGCGACGACACGCAGACGCCGCCGATGGGCAGCACCATCAATGGCTACCCTTACTTGTGCCGCAACGGCGCAGAGGGAAGTCAGGCCAGCTGCGACCCGTTTGCGGTCAATAGCGCCTGCGCCTACATCCCGATTGGATTGTTCAATCGTTACGATCAAGCTCCGGAGAATGGAGCGCATTGTGGTGAGTACCGAATCGTCTATGCCAAGGTCTCCGGCATCAGCTCGACTAGTGACCGCAATCTCTTGATCTTCGAAGCCGCGCTGCCGAATCCACACCCACAGCAGGGGCTGAAAGGATGTCAGAAGATCATCCACACCTGGGCGGATTTGACTCCCGAGAACGACATCCAGAAGCGGGCCGCGGCCCTCGAAGATTTCTATTTCTCGGGCCAAGGCGCCGTGGGGCCCGTGGTTTCGATCGGCAATTACGGTGACAATGCGCTCGGCTCTGGGCAGATCCGCACCAATCAATTCTCGAACACGACGACTGGTTGGTCGCTACGTGAATTCAAACTACGCCGAACCTGCGTCGGCAGCGCGTGCAGCAGCATGCGGCTCGTGCCGGTGACGAACAAGAACAATAGCTTCGGTTACTTGTTCGATCCGAGCTCGACCTTTGCAGGCGCCCCCGCATTTCGCAGCTTCTTTCCGACGCAGGTCGCCAGCCTGAATGCGAGCAGCATCGCGGGGCTAGACATCAGCACGCCCGACGTCTTCAACACGGCGCAGAGTCAAGCCTCGTCGGCCAGTGCCGCAGAGATGCGCTACTCGGTTCAGTTTGGCACTGCCCCGAGCGCGCTCAGGACCGACCTTCAAACCCAACTCACGAGTCTCGGTAGCACGCTCACCCCCGACGACATCGTGGCGCGCGCGCAAACGCAGTCGTGCGCCGGCTGCCATCGGCTAAGCAACAACGTTGCCTTGGGCGGCGGACTCACTTGGCCCGCCTCGCTCGGCTTCACGCACGTCACCGAACGCCAAACCGAAGTCGTCGCTGGCGAGACCCGTTTCGTACTCTCCGATACGTTGCTCAACCAGCTCCTGCCCGCCCGGAAAGCGATCTTCGAGGACTACCTCAACAATCGACCACGACCGTCCAAGGGCCCCACTCACTCGCTGAGCGGTTCCAACACGCACGGTTGAGTCTTCAGCCGCGAATAATCTCGTCTCTTGGTCGTCGAGCTTGCGACGCCAGGGGGCGAGTCCCGATCCTGGAGTTACGAAGCGACTCTGCGAACGACCGTCAACGGACGACCGCCCCGCGTTGTTGGCTCGGCCCCATACGGGCACCATGCTAAACTTGGCAGGTGACAGCCCTACGCCGCATTTGGAAACGCCTGGCCCCTTGGGCGTGGCAGCTTGCACTCGTCGTGGGCTTGGTGGTTGGCGTCTCGGCTTATCAGACCCGGCATCATCTCGGACGTCAGCCGGCGCCCGACTTCACCCTGCGCGATCTAGCTGGAAACTCGCTCTCGCTTTCTCAGTACCGAGGCAAGAAGGTGCTAGTCCACTTTTTTGCGACCTGGTGCGGGGTCTGTCGAGCGGAACTTCCGTCGCTGCGAGGCTTGTCCCAGAACCTTGGGCCCAACGAGATCCTGCTCGCGATCGTGGAAGATTCGGAGGACGTCGAGGCGGTCCGGCGGTTCGCGCACGAACACGAGCTCTCGTACCCCATCCTGCTGGGGACTCGGGAGACTCTGCGTGCATATCGGGTCGGTTCATTCCCGACCAACTATTACGTCAACGGCGACGGTAACATTCGAGCCTCGACTGTCGGGCTATCCACCCGCCTTGGTATGGCTTTCCGACTTTTCCTCACCAGCCGTTGAGCGGGGGCGCGCGGATGCACGCCGTGATGCGGCGCGCGCCGGGACCGGCGGCAATCGCAATGTGCCAGTCGATCTGTGTGCTCGAGTCGAACTCTGCCTCATCAAGATCGGGGTGTGCGAGTCGCGCGGCGCGGGTCGGGATCGAGATCTCATCGATGGGGCCGCGCTACGTCGCACAGCACTCAACCTTCGGCGTCTGAGCCGCTACGTCGCCCCCTCGCGTGCACACGCCTGACCATGGCGCGCATTGCTTGCTCGCACCGCGTGCGGAACAGCGCCGCCCGCCGAGGTGCGTGCCCGCGGGCAGAATGAATCGTCGTTCTTCTTCGTGAGGCACCACCCGCAAGCGGCCGCGAGGGCCACTTAGATGGAGTTGGTCCGCGCTACGAACGTTGCAGCAGCCCGAATTTCAGCCCTAGCGGAGCGCTCCTCCAGGCGTTGAGGCACCCTACGCCCGTACCGAGAGGGCGCATTTTCAACCGCGGAGACTTGCGATCATGCACTCAAATTCCCGTCTCATGCCGCTCGCGCTCAGCTTCTGTAGCCTCCTTTCTGTGGCGGCCTTTCTCGATTGCTCGGCGGGGGGCGATCCGGTGACGAACGAACGGGGCACCATCGATTCGAGCGGCGGGGCCGGCCAGGGAAGTGCTGGCAAGGCGGGTGGTTCGACCGGTGGCGGCAGCGACACGACGGCGGGCGCGGCGCCAGCGGGCAGCTCAGGCGAACCTTCGGCTTCCGGCTCAACGGGAAGTGATGGCGGCACGACCGGTTCGGGTGGCACGAGTGCAGGCGCTGCGCCTTCGGGCGGTTCGGCATCGGGGGGAGCGGCTGGCCGTGCTGCGGGAGGCGCCTCCGCAGGTGGGCCCGCTGCGGGCGGCGGTGCGGCGGGAGGGGCTGCGAGTACTGCTCCCGGTGCTCCCGTGCTGCCACCCATCATGGGCACGTGTCCGACGTTTACTTCGGGCACGACCACGATTGGTGGCTTGAGCGGCATCGCGCTCGAGGTCGGCAAGAAGGCGGCTGAAGGCGGTGGCTCGCTGATCTTCTATTGGCACGGCACCGGTTCGACGGCGGCCGAGTACAAAACCATGATCCCGGCCGCGGTGACGCAGGAAGTCGTGAGCAAGGGTGGGATCATCGTTTCATTCCAGTCGTCTCTGCAAACTGGAGGTGATTGTTCTGGAACGTCGACCTTTAGCAAAGGCGACTTTGCCGTCGCAGACTTGATCGCTTCTTGTGCGGTCAGGGATCACAATATCGATCCTCGGCGCATCTATACCACTGGCTGCAGTGCGGGTGGCCTTCAGGCAGGGTGCATGGCCCAGCTACGCTCCAACTACATTGCTGCGGCCGTACCGAACTCGGGAGGCACGGTTTTCGCCCAAATGTTCCAAGGCAGCCGTGCGCCCGCGGTGATGACCATGCACGGCGGAGCGAGCGACCGAGTCGTGGTCGCCTTCTCGCAAACGAGCGCCACGCTCGACAAAGCGATCAAGGCTGCGGGCGGCTTCGTCGTCAACTGCAATCACGGCGGCGGGCACTGTGGAGCCCCGGCGGCCCTGTACACAGCCGGGTGGCAATTCATGAAGGACCACCCGTTCGGAAACTCACCGGAGCCCTACCAAGCGAGCCTGCCGGCCACGTTCCCTTCCTACTGCGCCAAGTACTGAGCCCACGAATTGGGATCGACGCCCCGCAGGCAAACGCCATGCGCCGCTGGTCGACCAAGCGAAGCTGCGGCCGAAGCAAGGCGGGCAATGCGTACACAGACATCACTATTTCGAAGCCGGCCCCACCCCGCGGCCAAGACCTGATCCACTGACCTAGTGACGAGACGAGCGAGGTCGGCCCAGTTTGGGCAGAGGCTGCGGCTCGCGACGGAAGGCCCACGATGAAATCGAAAACTGCCGAACTTCTGTGCTTGGCCGCGGCGCTCGGCGCGTGCTCGAGCGCTAGCGACGCAAATACCGGGGCGGTCGAGACTGGCGCAGCGCCCGGCTCGGGCAATGCGGGTACGGCTGCTGCTGCGGGGACCGGAACGACCAAGAATGGCGCATCGAGCGCGGGCGCATCGAGCGCGGGCGGCGGCACTTCCACGTCGGCGGGTGGTGCGTCCGCAGGCTCGGGCGCGCCGCCGAGTGGTGGCCCGCCGTCGGACACGACGATGGCCGGATTGCCGTGTGATGTCAGCGCCATCTTGAAGAAAAACTGCGCGACCTGCCACGGGGCCGCGCCGCAATTTGGGGCCACGTTTTCGATGACTCGAGTCGCGGACTTCAAGGCTGCGCCCGCCGGCTCGACGAAAAGCATTGGCCAGCGCGCGCTGGAGCGAATTGCCGACGACCAGCGCCCGATGCCCCCGCCGCCCAACGCACGCTTGTCCGCCGCGGACATCGCGACCCTGCAAAATTGGATCAGTGCGGGATACCAAGGAGCCGCGTGTACCGACACGGGGGCGGCTGGCGCTGGAGGGACGAGCGGTGGCGGTACGAGCGCGGGTGATCCAACGACGGAAACTCCGAGTGACGCGCAATGCTACGACATGGTCGCTCGCGCGTCGGCGGCCGGCGACAAGTTCAGCGTGCCGACGGCGCCTGACCTCTATCAGTGCTTCAACTTCAAGCCCCCGTGGGGCGACAAGAAGGTGCAGGTAGTCAGTGCGTCGCCCATCATCGACAACGCGAAGGTGCTTCACCATTGGATCTTGTACAACAGTGCGTCGGCCGTCAGCGACGGCAGCAAGGGCTCTTGTGTGGGCGCGCACCCCAACGCGGCGTTCATCACCGGCTGGGCTCCCGGAGGCCAGGCCCTTCAACTACCCGCGGACGTCGGGCTGCGCACCGAGGGTGGCGGCTTCACGCTCGAGCTTCACTACAACAACAAGCAGGGAGAGGGGCAGCTCGACGCCAGCGGGGCGCGGGTATGCGTGACTGAAAAGATGCGCCCCAAGGAGGCAGCGGTGCACTGGCTGGGCACCCAGAACCTCAACAAGATCACCGCATCGGGCACCTGCAAGCCGGCCAACACGGGGCCCGTGACGATTCTGTCGATGAGCCCACACATGCATCTTCAGGGGCGACACATGACGACCATCATCAACCGTAAGGGTGGAGGGACCGAGATGCTGCTGGACAAGCCGTTCGACTTCCAGACTCAAATTTCCTACTCGGCGCAGGTCGAAATCCAGCCCGGGGATACGCTGACGACGACCTGCACGTTCGCGACGCCAACGCCGTTCGGTCAGGGGACGAATCAAGAGATGTGTTACAACTTCGTGATCGCCTATCCAGCGGGCCAATTGGCGAAGACCTTCTCAATCCTGAGAAAGTACGACTGCACCAACTGAGCGCCTGTTCCAACCTCCAGCGAAGCAGGCACAGATCGCCCCAGCGGGCGGGGTAGCTGCGCGCGATTTTCGAGTGCTTTGCCGTCAGTGCCGCTCGAATGGCATTCGTCCGATGGTTTCGGCGGTGGATGGCGTTCGGTAGATTCTGGTCGAAGATTCGCAATTTGGGGTGAAGCTCAATGACAGTTATTGCTCGGTATCAGAGTCCCAGGCATCGCGGCTTGCGCTTCGAGGCGCTCGGCGTCGCGCTCGCCGTTTGGCTCGGCGGTGTCGATTCGGCGCTTGCGCATGCGCCGCCCGAAGCGACCGGGATCTTCTGGACGAACGACGGCAACGCCGAGCGGGCGGTGGTGCGGACCAACCGGGGGCTGATTTTTCAAGCTGCGACGACCGGCTCATTTAGCCTCCTTTGCGGCGAGGCGTTCAAGAGCACGGTGACGGAGCTCGTTCCATTCGCCGTCGTTCCCGATGGCACTGTGCTCGTGGGCTCCTATGAGGGGGGGCTGCAAACGTCGAGCCCCGATCAATGCAACTTCGCCAAACCGGCGAAGGAGGTGGCGGGGCTCTATACGATCGATATTCAGGCCAACCCGGCTCAGCCCGAGGAACTGTTTGCGCTCACTCTGCCGCTGGACGGCAGCGCTGGCGCCCTCCTCACTCGGCCCACCACTGGAGCCAGCTTTCACTCGCTCGCGACCGTTGAAGGCGCGCCCGACTCGTTGCGCGTCTCCGCCGCCGATCCCGACCGGGTGTACGTCGTGAGCATGCGCTCGGAAGGTAGCCAGCAGATTGCCGATGTTCTCACCTCATCCGATCACGGTAAATCCTTCACGATTACGTCGCTCGAGTTGGAGGAGCAAGAAATCCGGGCCTACTTGCTCGAAGGGGGGCGTACGGACAAAGACCGGGTTCTGCTGCGCACGGAGACAGCGGACGGCGTGGTGCCCGAGCGTTTGTTGCTGAGCGAGGACGGCGGTCTCACGTTCCGTGACGTGTACCGTGCCCGAGGGCCGCTCTCGTTCGTTTCGAGCCCAGACGGGAGAACTTGGTGGCTCGGGGCGTTCGACGGGGTGTTTCGCTCGACCAACGGTGGGCGTTCCTTCGAAGCCATCTCGGGCGCTCCGGAACGGGTGGGTTGCCTCACCTGGCATGGAGACAAGCTCTATGTTTGCGGTCATTTCGGCAACGAGTTCGGAGTGCTTGCTACGAGTGACACGGGGACTCACCCGTTTGACTGGTTTCTGCGCTTCCCCCAAGTGAGGTCCAGATTGAGTTGCAGCGCCGATTCGAACGAAGGGCTCACCTGCGAGTACCCGTTCGAAGATTGGGTGTCCGAGCAGCTCGAGACCGGGGGCGGCGTGCCGGCGTTAGGCGAAGGAGGAGTGAGCTCGGGTATGCCTCCCGCCGGCGAGCACACGACCACGCCGACTCGAGTGGGGAGCAGCTGCAGTATCGGGTTTCCCGGAGCGCAACCGGCGAACTGGCTTTCGCTCGCGCTGTTTTGCTTGATGGTGCCGATCTCGCAGTTACGTCAACGCCTCGCTCGCGCCGGGCAGCGGCCACGCCGCGCTGAAATGCAACGCGACTCCGCATCAAGCACGGCCCTGGCTGTGAGCGGGCTGCTCGAATTCTGCGCGAGCGATTCGGAACACGCATCGTACCGGCATCGATTGCTACTCGGGGCGGCCGAGCACCCGAAGATCAAAACAATCCACGCGAATTGAGTTTGCCATGCAAAACCCGAGATCAATCGCTACTCATCTGGCTCTTGCCGGCGCGCTGTTGAACGTCGCGCTTGGCGCGGGCGCGTGCTCCGCATCGCCGACCGACCCGACGGCTCTCCCGCCGGCGAGCGGTGGTTCTGCGAGCGGTAGCGGTAGCGGTAGCGGCGGCGGCGGCGGCGGCGGCGCACCGAAGCCGCCCAGCAGCGGCGGCGCGGGCCCTGTGCTCGTGCTCGAAAGCGGAGCCGGGTCGGGGGGCGTCGGCAACGCCACGGGCGCAAAGGTTTGCCAATCCGAGACCCACGAAGGCAGACGTGTGCCCGTCGATATGTACTTCTTGATCGATTCGTCTGGATCGATGGCAGAACAGGTTGCCGGAGGTACGAAGTGGCAAGTCGTATCCAATGCCTTGGTCTCCTTTCTCGAAGGCCCGAAGAATGCCGACCTGGCCGCCGGCGTGGGTTACTTTCCCACGAGCGGCTCGTCGGGCTGTAGCGCGGGTCAGCCGGGCTGTTTTTGCATTCCCTACCTCAATTCCTGCTACCAAAACACGGGGGGCTCGTGTGTTGCCTCCGAGTACCGACCGGAAGTCCCGGTTGCCCTGCCAGCCAATGCCAGTCAAGCGATTGCCAGCATTCGAGCTCATCAGTTATCGGGCGGCGGCACGCCGACTCGACCCGCGCTCGAAGGAGCAGTCGACTACCTCAATCAGTGGGCTACGAGTCACCCAGAGCGCAAGGCGATCTTGGTGCTGGCGACCGATGGCGAGCCGGCGGGGTGTGACCGGAATACGCCGCAAGACATCGCCGACGTAGCGGCCAAAGCTTGGTCAGGCCCGAACGGCATCCGGACGTTCGTGATCGGTGTCGGCGGTTCGCTGAGCAGCCTGGACGTGGTGGCGAAAGCGGGCGGGACCGACCAAGCGTTGCTGGTCGACCCCTCGGGCAACCTGAAAATGGAATTCAGCGCTGCACTCGACAAGATACGAGGCCAATCGAACAGTGCTTGTGATTTCGTCATCCCGACCACGGATGACCAAGGGAATCCCGTCAACCCGAGCCAGGTCAACGTTAGCTCCATGCCGCCAGGTGCCAGCGGCCGAACCCTCGTTGGCCAAACGTTCATGGGCAGCCCCGACAATTGCGGAACTGCCGGGGGCTGGTTCTATGACTATCCCGCGGCCCCGAAGAGTATTGGGTTGTGTGCTGAGACTTGCGACGCCCTGCAAGGCGGCAGCATCCAAGTAGAATTCGGCTGCGATACAGTGGTGCAACCACCACGCTGATGTGCGGGCTCGCGGCGACCCGGGGGGCGCGCGACGCGCGAATCGACCTGCCACGACTACTTCGCGATGTTCCTTGCTTTGAAAGTGCGGTACTCCTTGCCTCTGCACGGCTCCTGGATTTGAAGCATGGCGCTGAATGAATTTGCTGCTGATTCGTTGCTCGCGCGTCGGGCAGCCGCTGCGGATCCGGCGGCACGCCACGAGATCGTTGGTCGCCTGCTCCCCCGTACGCAACGGGTTTGTCGGAAGGTACTTTCTGACCCCGTGAGCGCAAAGGATGCAGCCCAGACTGCAATTCTAGAGGTCTTGTGCTCCATTCATTCCTACCGGGGAGAGTGCAGCATCGAGCACTGGGCCGATCGAATCGTGAGCCGAACGGCGCTGCGCTCAATCCATCACGAGCGACGCTCGAGAAGGGGAGAGGCGGGGGACGCGGCCCTGGTCGAAGGGGAGGTAACCGAGCCGCGAGTATTGCTTCGTGAGTGTTTGCAGAGCCTGCCTGAGCCGCAAGCCACGGCGCTCCTCCTGCGGGGGTACTTCGAATACTCGATCGACGAGATCGCGGCGATCACCAACGTCTCGCGCAACTCTGTCAAAGACCGGCTCGTGCGCGCTCGCCAGGCAGTCCGAGCCATGGTTCAGGGTAAGAGCTCGGCGAGCTTCAATGGTTTCGCCGAAGTTGCGACCCCGGCCCTCCAGATCTAGTACCCGAACAGTCGATCGAGCAATACACCCAGCAGCGAGCGCCCCCGCGCGATCACCGAGGTTTTCGACGCCTGATTCTTCTCCATCCGCAGGCGAGGACAGCGAGCGAGATCAATCCCGGTTGCCAAGGGCGCCTCGGACTTCGCTTCGAGACGGCGCATGAATAGAAGCTCTTTTGCGCGCTCGCGTCCTGCCTCTCGCCGTCGTGTGCGTGACTGTTCGTCCCGCCCGAGGCGGTGGCTGGTGCTCCAGAGTCGTTGCCGGTGGAGACGGAGCCTCCCGAACTTGGTTCCAGCATTCCAGCTCCATCGCCCGTCATGTTGGTTGCGCCACTGTCGCTAGTGTCTACGCTGGCGCCGCCGTAGCCGCCCGTGGGCGAGGCAGCCCCGCCACTGCTCGTGCCGCCGTTCAAGGAGCCGCCCGCTGACCAGCTCCCGCTGTTCCCCGCGGCGCCGCCTGCGCCTCCCGAACTAGAAGCACCCCCGCACATTCCGTTGCCGCAGGAGCCGCCTTGGCAGTCTTTTACCGAGGTCGAGCATGGCCCCACCGCGGTGAGCGCCCACGCGTCCGTTGGTCGACCCGCGGAAGAGCCTCCGAACAGGACCGCGCCGCCTAGCCTCGAGTCCCAAGCCATCCCCGCGCCCTGGCGCGCGACTGGAGTAGTTGTCTGCGCAACACTGGTCCAGCTGCTGCCATCCCACGACCAGAGGTCGCTGAGCTCGTGCCCGTCCGCCGCAACGCCGCCGAAGATCAGGATGCGCTTTGCCAGTGGGTCGTAGGTGGCCGCAGCAGCGGCGCGAGGTGAAGGAGACACGGTCGACCGCGCTCTCGTCCAGCGCGCGCCATCCCAAGTCCACGTATCGTCGAGTACGCTCTCGGTGTTGACGCCCCCGAATAGAACCGTGACACCTCGCGCGGCATCGAAAACGAACACGGGGAGCGCGCGAGCAGGCGGCCGTGCGGCGGAGGCACACGGTCCAGTCGAGCAGCCTTTGGCCCACGAATCACCGTTCCACTCCCAGAGATCGTCCTTTCGCACCAGGCCGTCGAAGCCCCCGAATAGCACGGTGAGCATTCGGAGCGAGTCATACGCCAGACCATAACTGCTGCGCTGTCCCGGCGGAGATGAAGCGTAGACGCGCGTCCAGCGGGATTTCGAGCTGTCGAACTCCCAGGTGTCCGCGTAGTAGTTAGCGGCGCCAAGGATGCTTCGATCAGCGCCGCCATAGCTTACGACGCGCAAACGAGCACTGTCGAACGCGCCGCTCACATAGCCGCGCGGCGCATACGAGGCCGATAGCTGGGACCAGGTGCTACTGGTGGCGAGGCCACAGTCGCTATAGCTTGCCCCAGCGTCGTTGGCGGCACGACCGCCGAACACTACCCCCGCTCCGAGTAAGTCATCGTAAGCGTAGCCCTGGAATGCACGTGAGGTCGCCGACTGCGGAAGGCTCAAGAGTTTCCAGGTCGCGAGCTCGAGGCTGAGCTGATTTAGCTGCGGCCCTATTTCAGAGGTCTCTGGCGGGGTACTCGAACATCCCCACAGACACAAGGCAACGAGCAGAGAGGGGAGTCGAGACCGGTGCGAGACGCGCATCACAGACTCACTTCCATTCCGACGGCTGGGACGAAGACCAGAGGTACGTAGTCTCGAGGTGCAGAGGGGAAGTAGGCAAGCGCGGCCCGAGCGAACGGCGCGATGTGTGGACCCAGGGCGACGCGCAGCCCCACCTCGGTCGAGAAGCCTGGATGCACACCATCGACCAAGAACGTCGGTACGGAAATTCCGAGCACTGGCACGACGTGGCCGCGCATGGGCAGGAATTCGAGCCCGAGCCACGCTCCCGCTTGTGCGCCGACGAGAGCGCCTCCCGTGACTCGCACGAATTCCGCGGCGCTGAAGGCGAGCCCCAGGGCACCAACCCCCCCGCGCCTTGCGACATCGATGTCTGCACGCACCAAGATGGGGATCCTGGAGGCCGCTCGGGTCGAAGGGACGCGCGGCAACGCCGCTTCGCTTTCAGGTAGGGGCTCGGCCGAGTCCATGTTTCGCGTAGGCTGCGGAACCCAAGGTGGAACGTCGATACGTCGTCGCTCAGCCGCGTGCAGCTCAAAGTGTCGCTGTACAGGCAACGATGAAGGTCGCTCGATGCGCAGCGTGTACTCTCCCGGCTCGACCCGGAGCTCGCTCGTCGCTTGGACGGTGACCTCGGTGCCGTTCAGCGAGACGCGATCGGTGTCTCGAAGTCCAAAAAAAGCGAGACGTCCGAGGCCCGCGTCGAGGTCTTGCAGGATCCTCGAGATCTCCTCGGCTCGTGTCGGTGCTGCCTCCGCACTGGTTTGGTACTTCGCGTAGGCATTGGCGGCCTTCGCGGACTGGCCCAAGGCCCGCAAGGTGGTCGCGATATTGAGCAGAATCTTGGGATTCTTCCAGAGTTGGTAGGCGTTCTCGAAGCGCTCGAGCGCCTCGGCATATTGCGCTGCATCGAGGCGCTCGAGGCCCGCCTGAAACAGCTCCCTCGCCTGGGCCTGGTCCGGGCTCGGTGCGGAAGGGAGACCAGTCGGGGGCGCGCCCTCGGCCATCGCGGGAGGCGCTGAAGCCAGGGCGAAAAGCAGGACGATACCCCCCAAAAACTTCGCGTTGGCGTTCGATAGCTGACGCCGAATCACAGGTCCCGCTCCACGGGACCAAGGCGGGAGCTCGGCTTGCCGGCCACGCCGAGTTGCGTTGGCCGACTGCTGCGTGTGATGACTTTGTCTACCGCCTCTTCGGCGGCGGGCCTGGGGGACGAAGGCTTCGCTAGAGTAGGCAACGAGTAGACGTCACGGGAGGCCTCTGCCTCGTCGGGGGTGAGCGACCTTTCATGCAGCTCCGAGGTCACCACCCTCGCGTCTACGACTCGTGGCAGTGATTCGAGACTGACCTCCCGACCTGTCGTACGCGAGGCGACAGCGACTGCCGCGCGCGGCGAGCTATCGTCACTTCCCATGCTGGGCACGGGGCGTGGCGTGCTCGCCCGGCGCAACGCACTCGAGCGAGTGACCGCATCGTCATCGGGCAAACGCGCTACGAAAACACCGAACGGCAGGGCCGCGGCGAGTGCCATGAGGCAGGCGCTTAGCCCCCGAGCCCGGAGGGCCGACCTTGCTGGTGCTCTTCGTTCGCGTAAGGCCGCTGAGGGCAATGTGCCGGACTCGGTTGGGCCACGCGGTGCGCTTTCCGTGGGATCCTGAGCCTCGCCGGTGCGCGTCGCCTCACCCTGACGCGCCTCACGTTCCCAACTAATTGCGACTCGGATTAGCTTCTGCTGGTGTTCAATGACATCGCCGCAACGCGCGTCGAGTATTCGGGCGACATCCTGCTCCGCGACCAAGGGACCAGAGGTGCTCAGCCACAGCTCGAGCTCATGGCGCATTTCCGCGGCTGTCTGGTAGCGCCGCAATGGGTCCGTCGCCATCGCTCGCTCGATGATCGCCGCCAAAGGCGGGGGAAGGCTTGGATTCACCTGCAGGGGCGGGGCGAACGACCACTGCAGCGGGCGTAGTTGCGCGGGGCAAGCAGGCAGATTGCGACGCGCGAAAGGACGCCGACCGACCGCCGCGAGGTAAAGCACCGCCCCGAGCGAGAAGATGTCGCTCCGCCTGTCGAGTGGTTCGTCGCGGGACTGCTCCGGCGATAGGTACGCAGCTTTTCCTTGGACCAGGGATGCGGGGCTGTGGTTGCGCAGGCTGCACATCGCTTTGGCGATGCCGAAATCCGAAATGCGCACGTGTCCGTCGCGCGAAAGGAGGATGTTCTGCGGAGAGACGTCGCGATGGACCAGCTTCATTGGGCGGCCCTGCTCGTCGCACAATTCGTGCGCAGCGTGGAGACCGGCCGCCGCCTGCGCGGCGATGCGCGCGGCGATGCGTGCATCGAGTGGAGCCGTACTTGCGGAGAGCATTCGCGATAGAGAGGCGCCATCGACCCACTCCATGGAAAGCGCCAGCACGCCGTCGATGTCGATTAGCTCGAACGTCTCGCACACGTTGGGGTGATGGATGAGCGAGGCCAGGCGGGCCTCTTGCACGAACATCGCTTCGAAGCTCGGGTCCGCCGCGAGCTCAGGCAAGATCGTTTTTAGTGTCACGACCTTGCTCAGCCCACGGGCGCTGCGGTGCGATGCGACCCAGACACTTGCCATGCCCCCGCGCGCAATGCAGCGCAGGATTCGGTAGTTGCCGAGCAGCGTTCCGGGTTCGACTCGCCCCGGTGCGCGCGAGCCAATCGGTTGCGCGCTGGGAACCGTTGCCAGTCGACGTAGCGACGCGGGCGGCGGCAGGGAACGTGTGGTCTCGTCTTCTTGGAGTTCCGATTCGCGCGTTGCGCCTTCCACATTCATGGCGCTGCGAGTACTCGGGAGCGCGAGCGTAGTCTCCTGGTCCTCGCCCGCGTCATTCGACGAACCGCCAGTATTCGACTGGCGCTGCGGCGCTCCCGCTCCGTTTGCAAAAGCGAAAAGACCAAGTTGCCTAAAACTTTGGGTCGACATGATTGTCGTCGTTTCGTTCCTGGGGGCGGTCCGAATCCGAGAGCCGAGGATAAGCCTGACAAACCCGAGATGGGTAAGAGTTTAGCCTAGTGCTGCGAACCGGGACTGTGTCCAGCACGCAAATAATCGCCGATAATCATTTCCGTTGTTGATGCTGCTGCGCACCACTCTTTGCTGACCCGCGGGCCCAAGACGAACGCCGATCACCGTCCAAGTCACGGCCCCTCGTTTGTCGTGGTCACGGATGCATGGCGCCCGCACCTTTTCAACCTACGGGTGGCGAAAGTCGTCAGGGAGCAGTCGAGGCCAGGAAACAAATCCGGGAGGCGAGACCGGGAATACGAAATCGTCGTTCGCGATCCGCCCGTTGTGCGGTCGGGCGCCCACTTGTAAGAACATGATTCGACAGTCTGTCGGTGCGAACGTTCGCACGGATGCCCCACGTCTCGACCGATCCGCAGACGTCGACCTCATGCATCGGGCGGGCGCAGGCGACCGAGAGGCGCAGCGCTCAATCGTAACTAGGCTGGTACGGCGCGTTCAACACTTGTCACGGGCCTTGCTTGCGCATCGCGACGATGCCAAAGACGCGGCCCAACTCAGCCTGATTCAGATCTTACAGTCTGCGGGTCAGTTCCGTGGCGACTGCGATCTCGAAGGGTGGGCTGACCGGGTCGTGGTCCGGACGACCTTGCGCCACGCCCGCCAAGTGCGTCGCGTCGGGTCGGATTCATTGGAAAACGAGCGCCTGCCGAGCGTGGCGCCGGTGGCTGATCAGGCGATCGTCGCCGCTCAATGCCTGACTAGTTTGACCGAAGTTCAACGGACCTGCGTATTGCTTCGATGCGGTTTCGAGTATTCCGTCGAGGAGATTGCCGAGTTGACCGAGGTCTCGCCCAATACCGTCAAGGACCGCTTGAAACGGGCACGTGAATGCTTGAGGCGATCGATGGATGAGTTGACGCCGCAAAGCGGCGCGGCCAACGAGGGGAGGCGACGATGACGGACCGTGAGTGCCAGAAGTGGATCTCCATCACGGACGCAACCGCGATGGGCGAGTTGGTAACTGAGCTGGAGCGCGTATTCGAGGTGCTGCACCGAGCGAGCTGCGCGCGCTGCCGCGCGGAGGCTGCGATTTGGAGCAGTCTTCGCCCGAGTCCGGTGCATGCGTTGCCCAGCGCGCTCGAGGTGGACGAGATCCTGGCGCAGTTGCCCAATGCTCCGCTCGGGTCGGAGGACCGAAGCTCAGTCACTCCGCTGCCGCTTCGCAGGGTTCTCGGCGCCGGGATGGCTTCGCTGGCCTTGGTTGCGGGCCTGCTCTTGTGGCTAAAAATGCACGCCAGGCCGATCGAAGTAACTCAAGCGCTGCCGACCGCTGTTGCCACCGCGCAGTTGACCGCTCCTGGATCGCACAGCGATCGACGGTCGTCGGTGCCCGCGACCGCGCTGAATGCGGCGGCCGATCACTTCCCAGACGACGCTTGCCGCAATGTCGTGACCGGAATCACCTTGTGCATGGCCGCGGGCAGTGAGATTTCGGGCCTGGAACTCTCGTCCCCGCAGCGCATCGTTCGCCTTTCTCGGGGTCGTGCGATTGCCTCGCTCGTTCCACAGCCTGCGGGGAGTTCCTTCACCCTTGCAACCAAAGACGGCAGTGTGACTTCGAGCGGTACGAAGGTTGCTGTTGAAGTTGGTTCAGCAGGTGGAACCACTGTGCGCGTACACCAAGGACAGGTGATGGTTCGCGCAGCGGGTGCCGTTGGAGAACGACTGCTCGTCGCTGGGCAAGCGGCGCTCATGGGGTCGGAGAACGTTCGAAGCGTCGACGCGGGGGACCGGGAGCGCGATCTAAAGCTCCTGAGTTTGATGGCGAATCGCCAGGGCGATGTGAGCGACTCGCCGTCACCATCGCCGCTCGGAGATCCGCCAAGCGACCAGCTTCAGAGGGCGCGAGCGCTGCGCTCGCAGGGGCGCTTCATCGAGGCGGCGGAGGTTTATCGCGCGGTCCATGTCGCCAGCCCAGGCAGCGCTTCAGGGCGCGCAGCGCTGGTGTCGTTGGGCGCCCTTTCTCTCTCCGCGTTGAGCGATCCACCGGGGGCGCTTTTGGCGTTCTCTGACTATTTAGCGGGCGGGCCCGGCGCCTTGACCAAAGAAGCCGAATTTGGGCAAATCCGTGCGCTGCGTGCGTTGGGGCGCAGTGCCGAAGCAGACGCCGCGATGGACGCCTACGTGCTCCGGTATCCCGCTGCACCAGAAAGCGTCGCGCGAAAACGCGCGAGCCACCCCGAGTAAGGGCCACGAGTTCCGCGCCGAAGCTCCAGTGGCTCGCGAGCTAGTGGCAGCGCGTGCGTCACCGGGGTCGTCAATGGCCACGTCACTACCTCGCAGTGGGGCAAGCGACGTAGGCGCGCTGAACGATCTGCCCATCGGCAGCGAGCAGGAACATGCAGCCTTCCGGATCACGGACCACCCGAGCGGGCCCTCCGCTGACACTTAACTGACCAGATGGTGTCACTCCAGGTGACGCTCGCCGAACCGCGCCGCTTGCTCGGACCACTGGGCTCGAGGTCGGCACAAGAATAATCAACTGAGTACTCAAGGGAAACCCGATGGAAAATCCGACCAGGGCCTGGACTCTTCTGTTGTTCGGAATGGTGTGTGCCTTCGGGTGTCAGTCGCCGTCGAATGACGCTGACACTGAGGGCGACGCACCTTTTGGCGCGGCGGGCGCGCCCGTTCAAAGCCCCGCGCTCGACTTGGGTGGAGCTTCGGGGCTGCCGACCGGAAATGGCGGTGCGACCTTGGACCTGGGCAATCCTGGCTCCGTCAGTGGCGCCACGGGCTCGGTCCCCAGTGGCGGGGGTTCGGGGGCAACGAATAGCGGAGCGTCGGATGCGCCCGGTGGTTCCGGAGCTGGGGCAAGTGGGGGGAGCAGCGCCGGTCGGGGCGGCGCTGACGGCAGTGCCGGCGCGAAGAATTCCGGTGGCGTTGCTGGCGCTTCGACGAGCAGTGGAGGGCAGCCTGCAGGCGCTGGGGGGGCAGCGGGCGGCGTGCCCGCTCACGGCGCGTGCTTGGACGGCATCAAGAGCTTCGACAGCGACGGCCCTTTCAAAGCGACGACTCGCAATGCTTCGGGCATCAACTTCTACGTCCCCGGTGTCCCGGCAGGGTGCAAAGTGCCGGTCGTTCATCTCGCCAATGGCACCGGGGCAAGTTGCGCCACCTATGCCGCCGCTCTGCAACGACTCGCAACGCACGGCTTTCTCGCGGCTTGCTACGAGAGCGCGAACACTGGCGCTGGTGATCAAGGCCTCAAAGCACTCGATACAGCCTTGTCGACGTTTCCTGCGCTGGCCGACAATAAGTTCGGCTCGACCGGGCACTCTCAGGGTGGGCAAGCCGCATTCACCGTTCTCGCACTCGCCGAGAAGAAGTACGGAGATAAGTTCATCTACGCTGGTTTGGCGATCGAGCCAGCCAGTGGCTTCGGCTCTCAACCATCGGGCGCGACGTGGCAGGCCCTCTATGGCGCGATCAAGTCGCCGATGTTCATGTTCAGTGGGTTGGGAACGGACGGGCTCGTTTCGCAAAGCTGGGTGCAGCAGGCGTACGACGCGACGAGCAAGACCGAAGAGGCATACTTTTGGACCAAGAAGGGTGCAAATCACATCCCCGTTCCGAATGGGGAAGTGAAGCAGATCTCTATCCCCTGGTTCCGCTGGAAGCTTCTCGGTGACCAGGCCGCTTGCCGCGCCTTCAAAGCGATCCCCAAGACCGACACCACTTGGGCTCAAGTCGCGGTAAAAAACGAAACGCCTTGCCAATGAGCCGTGCGAAGACCGCGATCACCCAGGCTATCGACGGGCAGCTCGTTCGGTTCTGTCCGAAGCCTACCGAGCCTTCTGCATAGCGCGCCGGCAGGTACCGCTGCTCGGTCGCTACATCGCGGACTTCTTGGCGCGGCTGAGCGGCTCGTGATCGAGGTCGATGGCGGGCACCACGCCGCAAGCCAAACACTCCAGCGCGCTCAGCAAACAAAGACCCGCCTGCGCGCCGCTTGTCTGCGACGCGATCGCGCGAGCAAGAAGCCACCCAGTACGAACGCGAACAGAAGCGACGAGTTGAACGAGCGCGGGCGCACGTTCGGATTGGAGATCGAGCAGCCGCTCGAATGAGACGAGGAAGAAGCAGCGCCGCCTGCACCGGAGGCCTCTTCTTGATTACGCCCGGCGCTCCCGGCCGCATCGGGCGCCGCGTCGTTCACGCCGCCCGCCGAGGTGCCTGCCTCGCTTCCGGCGTCACCCGCGACTTCACCGTTTACGCCGCCCATTCCGCCTTCAGCGGCTTCTGCACCGCCGGAGCCCCCAGCTTCCTCCTGACTAGCGCTGTAGGTGTACGCGGTTTGCCCGACGGCGGTAGCGACGGTCGGATCCAGATCGATGAAGATTTGCGCAATCACTGCGGCACCGGTTTGTTCCAGCGTCCCAGCCCAGTCGACGTTCGAACTGATCAGCACTCCCCACTTGATAAGCAGCGAATCGCCGGTGTGCACGAGCGGGAGAACGGTATCCAAAGTACCCCCGAGATCCCCCCCGGCCGCCGAAAAAGCTCCAGTCAAAGGCACGTCGAGCTTCGTCTGACCGTTGAGATAGACAAACCCTTCGAAGCGCGCCTCGGCACCCAACACATTTGTCGCACTCGGTGCGCTGAACGTACCTTGCACGACGCTGCGCAGGTGAACAACGACCTGCGTTCCCAGCGCCACGCCCGGTTGCCCTTGAATCAACACCGTGTCTTGGAATGCGGCGCTTGCTGTGCTTCCCGCTCCCCAGTCCGAGCCGTCGTATTCGGGGGGCAGGGGAGCCAAACGCCTAGCAGAGGTTTCCCCGCTCAGCTTACCCGCTGCGGCGCTTACCTTCGCCGAGGCTGCACCGTAATTAGAGGTCGCAACTTCGCCGGTCGAAGCCGAGCCGGAATCGAACCGATCCGGTCCGAGGCCAAGCGACACGACACTTGGGTCGAAATCGGCTCCTGCAACCGAACTAACGCAGACGTTGTATCCCACCGGTATGGATACCGTGCCCGCACACTTATACCCGTCTTGTGCCTGCGCTTTATTCGAAAAAGCAGCGAGCCCCGCGCAGGCAAGCAGGGCGGAACCGAGAGCACGAGTCATGGGTGGAGCTTTCTGCGCTCGCTTGGTTAGCGCGTGCGCCGCCAAAGGGCGAACAGGAGCGCATGATAGTACCCGGCCCCTACGAGATGGGTCAAGCCACGGTGATTGGCACTTCGACCCGGTGCAGGATGATGTTCATCACGCAGGTGGGCTACGGCGGCGGCAAACTTGACGAAAGACACAGCTGCTTGGAGACGTCGGCGCTGCTCAGGGCGAGAACGGCAATGGCTGTGAGTCGTG